>CEVF01112345.1_pt1 | contig 168427 bp, 129 predicted proteins | sample 356441 | NCBI WGS metagenome assembly CEVF01 (sample SAMEA2622765, study PRJEB7988) | marine metagenome | biome: marine biome (ENVO:00000447); feature: surface water layer (ENVO:00002042); material: "saline water (ENVO:00002010), including plankton (ENVO:xxxxxxxx)" | depth 5 m | reverse complement strand
GAAACTTCCCCTAACCTACCGGCTTCAGCCGGTAGTGGTTCAGTTCATGTTGGGTTTGATGTGGGCTGCCTGTTGGTTATTCGATCTCTGGACGATATGCCGCGACATTTTCAAAAGATGTGTTGGAATATGGATGTCGAATCTCTGGGCTGAAGGGATATTGAACATGATCAATCCCTCAACGCCAGTATTCATCTTAAAACGAGAAGCTTTCATATTGGTTCGCAGGATGTCCATGGCCATACGCGAAGCAAGATACCCATGTTCCATAGGTGATGCACTAATGGCTAAAACCGCTCCGTCATCCACAGTAAAGGGATACAGTCCCAGGATTGGGATACGACTGTGCTTGACCGTCCACGCCATCACTTCACTGGGGGGCAGTCTACGTGATTCAATACTGCTGGCTTTGATCGTTTGATACAGGGTGACAAGTAGTGCATCCGAATCAATGTTGGCTTGAAGAACCTGCGCCTGCCATTGTTGGAACGTGTCGGCAGTGGCAAAATCCTGAATATGCACAGGCATCTTCAAGGTCTTGGAATACTGCATGATCTGATCACTGGACGTGCTTTGATCACCAAGTATGGTCACCTTTTTGATGGAGGGCTTAAGTGATTTTGCCAGTCGTAGCGTATTGGTAATGTGGGGACGCTCGAGTATGCCGTTGGCTTTGTCGTTGGGATACCCATATTGTTTTGGATCTGCATTCACGCCACAAAAGACCACTTGGGGGCCTTGGGGTTGTCGTGAAAGTTTATTCGCAAAATAGGTTTGTGCATTATCATCACAGGCAATCACAATATCAGGCGAGAAAGTTTGACAGACTTGCATGGCTTGCTTGCCAGAATTTTGTTTCCATGTCTCGTCAGAGTGTCGTTTGGTATCCATATAATGGAATTTAAGCTCGTATCCCGTCTGTGGAAAGGCGCGTACGATACCTCGGTTCATCTGGTCAACCCAGTCAAAGCCTTCGTGATAACTATGGACTATCAGAACTTTCTGGTCAGCATAAACAGAAGTACCAATCGTAAGCAGCAAGATCATTCCGATAACAATTTGGATCCAACGAGTCATGATGGATTCTCTTAATTAACATTCAAGATGCGTAAAGATAAAATGTACAAATATGTCTTTAAAGGTATCGTCTATATTGTGAGTAATGACAAAACTACACAGTCACTATTCAGTATTTACGAATGCAAATGATGTGCATATTCGTTACAGAACGCATGGTTAACAGTCAGGCTTTGAGACCTGTGGAACATACACGTCATAGCGAACACCTTTACCATGGTGACTGACGACTGGATCAGCCATTAGCGAGGGCGCTTTGGGCGGACGTTTGACGACCACACGTTTGCGTGCAACCTGTAACGCCAATCCTACGAGTTGTCCCGCATCAGGATCATCGCCGACGAGATCATGGAGAACCTTCATGGGTTTTCGCTGTGCGGTCTTGCGACCTGTTGGGAACATGGGGTCGAGATACACCACATCAATCTGTGACCATACCTCGCCAGCTGGATATCGCTGTGGCCATGTCGAGAGCCAATCCAATGCACAGCCTTGTTTGACCAGTACATGATCAGGCTGTTGATCCATGTCCGGCATCGCCCGTTGCAAAGCATCTTCCAACAGTACAGCCATCACCTTGTTACGTTCAAGGGCATGAACATGACAACCCTGTGCAAGCATTAACCAGGTGTCCTCACCCCAACCTGCTGTCGCATCCAGGACGCGCAACGGTTCATCACTTCGTTTCTTGATCCCAAGTGCCTTGACCAGAGGCTGCTTAAGTGACCGGCCAGCTGGTGAAGTGGTGTCGAGTTTATCAAGATCACGACTTACAGGATTGCCTTTGTCTCCTCGAATTCGTAGTTCAAGTCGATCGGTCGTAACCGTAAGCATCATCAGGCTCGGGACGCCAAAGCGCATGTCAAGACGATTAGCCAACGCGCGCCCTTTGGCAACAAGCGAGTCATCCGTGAGTGGGTCTACATGTACACTGATGCGTTTATCCATCATGATTCAAGCATACCACTATTTATCCGTTTGCGTTACCGTGTCTGCGAATCATGATTTGAATTCGCCATCTGCTCCGGAGATAGGATCAACCGATTTAGAGTCTGAGTGATCAAAGGCAATACACGTTGGGAGCCGCGAGTGGAGAGATGTCCTTTGTCGCGGAAGAGTTCAAAACCATTCGCATCAGTGAAAGGAATCTGCCCGTCGTCATTGGCAAAAAGCGATTCGATATCCAGAACATGAACGCGATCGCTGACAAGAGAATGGATAAACACATTCGTCGCATGGCGTTTTTTTGCCAATTCGGCAGGTTCATAGATTGCGCGAATACCATGAACGCGAAAAGCTTCACGGGTTGCATCATCCGGGAGAATAGGTGGCTGGGTAATGAGTATCACATGTTTGCTATGTTGGAGAATTGACTCCAGCGACTCAACCATCACGTTGTGTTTATTGCCGATTTGTTGCATCCAGGCAGCAGCAAAGACGGTGACATGTGGTTGGGATTTTTGAAGGAATGCAATTGAATGATCGTACAAAGCTGCAGGGGGGAAAGGGGTGTCCGCTGCAACACTGATGACATTCACGTTCACTTGCGATTGTTCAGAGAGTGTTTTGAAAATCCTGCCATACATTGATCCGATGCTGTCGCCCATGAGTACGACACGGGGTGCGTCGTCTGATATGGCATAGGTTTGCCCACCTTTGGCAACGCTTGCTAGTGATGCGTTGACGTAACCATGCGACATTCGGATGGACACGCCCAAAATGGCAAATAGCATCACACCTATTGCAAAACCTGTAAAAGCAATCCATCTGTGTTGACGCAGGTTTAAATATCGACGTGTTGGTTTCTCGATTGCTATATATGACAGCAAGGCAAGTGTCACAGTCAAAATCAGCTTGATAAGTGTTCGCGTGATTGTCGATTGCATGTAAAGCCGGTAGTCCACAAAACAGTACACCGGCCAATGCCACAAGTACAACGAGTAAGAAATTTTACCTACAAAGACCAACACCCGATTGGATAATAATCGTTCAGTCCACTGTGATGGATCAGACACCCTTCCGATGAGCATGGCCGTACCTAACACCGGGAGTACCGCAATATATCCAGGAAAGTGATCGGACTCACGGACCACAAACAACGAGATAATCACCATTGCAAAACCAGATAAGCTCAGCCAACGATCTACAGGTTTAGGTGTTGGCTTCTCGCTTGTTGAGGTATATACCGCTAGCAATGAACCACAGAGCAGTTCCCATGCGCGTGTGGGTAACAGGTAAAACGCCCATGTCGGTTTGTCATACGTCATTACGAGACAGGCAATGAAACTAATCACCGTAGCAACACCTAGCAAGCGTAACATCCACTTACGGGAAATAGCCAGCCGATGCGTCAACATCAACAGTAATGGAAGAAACATATAAAACTGCTCTTCCACAGCCAGTGACCAGTAATGCAAGAAAGGTTGAGCGTCAGCGGAGACATGAAAATAATTGCCCTGAAACATCAATTTGATATTGGTCAGTGACAAAGCAGAAGCTGTGGTTAGCGCTCCGGCAGATGAAAAATCTTCAGAGGAATAGATCACCGCAGCAGTGATCAGAATCGACAAAGATACCAAAAAGAACACAGGGAAAATGCGCGAAATTCGGCGCTGATAAAAGTTGGCAAGACTGAAGCGGCCAGTTTCACACTGCTGGTAAATGATGGATGTGATCAGGTAGCCTGAGATTACAAAAAATAAGTCCACGCCGACAAAGCCACCTGGTAGTAACGCATCATTGAGATGAAATAACAGCACCGAAGCGACCGCAAGGGCACGCATGCCATCAATTGATGGTCGATATTCAATGCTGGACAAACCAGACTCCAATCGGATTACGTTGTCACAACGCACGTTGACCAATAATTGCATCAATACGCATGGTTTTTCCCATAAACGTCACTGACTGTCACTGTATTGTCGGCATGATTCAAAGTGAATGTTAGCTATGGCGGACATTCACAAAGCTGTAAATGGATAAGTATTAATAGCTATCGAGTAGTCTGCGCGGCTACTAAGATCGGTGCATTAAATAAAACCAGTTTTGATTTGCGCAACGTTTTGTGACTGGAGTAATGTGCTCCCGATAATCACCGGAACTAACCTTAAGTGGGGACATGTATTCATATTGTTATGAAGGAATAACAAGAACCGCAATATCGAGTATCCAATTCAAAACACTGTTGGTGATACAAATACAGATCAGTTCATTCAGTTGGATCAATGATCGGTTGAGAATAAAGCATGTGATGTGTTTTGATTATTGTGTCTTTGTCACTTTGTAAATCTGCAATTGGCCTGTCACTGACGTGTTGGTCTGCCAACGGAGTATCCCATCCTGGCCTACGGTGTGTATTCCCAGTGATTGGTTGTTGCGGTGGATTTGTGATAGCTCGTATTGACCTGCGGGAAGGTCCGAGAGTTGCACGGTGGTGTGCTTTTCCCCCCAACGCTGACGGTTGGCATCAATGTGCATGATCTGTTCATACCAACGGGATTTGGGGAGCCTCACGTAACGACGATACACACCGGCATACACCGTATCCTCGTTCTCACGACGGAGCATGCATTCAAAACCGGTGTCCAGATTCCCCTGCCCATCGACCGCAAGCAGAGGACGCTTGATGTTGGCCCAATCGAGTATCGAAAGGGTCTGTTTGCGATCCGTTGAGAATTCAGCTTCCGGCGCACAACCTGGCGATGGGGCTTGCATGGAGGCTTGCGGAAGATACTTGATGTTTGTTTGCCCCGGTAAGTTGTGGAGCATTTTTATCAGCAGGTCGCGTGAACCAGGCTCTTGAACACAGTAACGCCCCGCATTGCCCACGATGACAATCCTGCCACCTTGCTTGGCATAATCCACGACACGCTGCATCGCATCACGTGTCATCACTTCGCCGGCTACGAACACCAGTTTGAACTTCTCAAACTCGACCCATGGCGTAAACTCGTTGGCAAAATGAGCAGGTGTCTGGAAGTAGGCAAACAGTCCGGCATACACATTCATCCCCGAAATGTTGGCAAAGAAGTTGTGCTTGATCCCGTTGGTCATCCCATCGATGCGACTGCCAAAGACCAGAACCTCAGGATCATCCGATTGCGCCAGGTTGTACTGCTTGATCGTTGGCAACCAATCCACCATGGCATCAAGCGCCTGGTAATATCTCGTGTCCTCGCCACGATGCCGTTCATGCCAACGGTAGCTGTAGTTCCATCCCTGGTTGAAAATCGACCCGTAGAAAATATCACTGTCGATGATCTCCAGTGAACTGGGCATGTAGAAATGATTCTCATAGAGATAGCGGATACCGCCTTGATTACACATGCTCATCAATGCGGTTGAAAAATAGTTCGGCCCGCTTTCGTCAAAGAAATAAGCCTTGTTTTGAGCTAGTTGCGGGATCGCCATCTCCGGCGCGCCATTGCGGGCGCTGCGATAAATGGAAATGGGACGTACCTTGTCGAGTTTGCGGATCGTGGCCATCGAATCGAGCAGTCGCTCGTTGGCGGTGTGAATTTTAAACCGCACAAAGTTCATCCAATCCTCAGACAAGTCCGGTCCGGCAAGTTCCAGAGACTGGCTGGGGATGGCGATTGGTTTGGGGAGTTTGCGGGGGGATTTGCCCTGCGCTTTGAGCCAGTGGTTGTATTGGTTCTGGTAGGTCTGCGAATACTCGGTAGTCGTGTGCTCCATCTCCGGCTTTGCGGTCGCTTCCATAAAGCCACTGATCATCAGCTTGTATTCAGTGACCGACGGATTGTGTCGAACGTGACGGACTGCAGCATCAAGCCAGTGCAGATAGTCCTTGCGCTGAGCATACCACGCACTGGCATCGGGGTTTCGCATGCTGATACGACCCAGGCCGATACCGAACGGATGGCCGAACTGATTTAAGCGTAGATCACCGTCCCACCAGTCCGGCCGCTCGGGGGGCCAGTTCCCCAGCACACCGACCCATGCAATGATGTCCATCCCGGCATCTGCCGCGAGCTTGTTACGTCGATCCAACTCATCCCAGCGAAACACACCGGGTAACACTTCGGTGTCCGCCCAACACAGCATCTGTGAGATGTTGCCAATGCCGCGTTTGATCACATGGTCGTTTAACCAGTTGTCGAAATAAGTCAGATGTTCACGATCAACCCAGGGAGTGTCCGGCCAGGTGACATGTCGCTGGGAGTACCACGGGCGGTTGTATTCGGCGGTGGTATGCACATCACGACTTGGGGAGGTCGGATCATAAAGTTTGTTGGGCATCACGAAATCCACTTCGCTTGTTTGATCCCATGCCACACCAAAATGCAGCCGCGTGCGATCACGAATCACATCACCATCAAGAAGATCCGCTGTGATGTAATAGTCTGTTGGATTAACTGGCAAAGTCAGTTCAAGATCCGGTTTCCAATTGAGCAGGCGTTCAACGAGAACTTGCCGTTTCCAATTGGTGAGTTGGATTTTGACCTTTAAATCAGTGCTTTTTTGAGATTCAAAAGCGTGAGGTTTGCCGGTGAGTATGAGTTTGGCCTGTTGTGTTCCAGTTGGGAATACATGATGGGGCATACCGGTTTGCCATGCCCAGGAGTCCGATTGGATGAGTTGGTTTTGCGGTTGACTGCTGCGATGGACGTTGTATCGGAAACGTTGTTCGGCTACGAGTTGATTGTTCTGCCAGGTTTTAAGCGTCAGAAAATACAAGCCGGTTTCAAAGCGTCCAACACGGATGGCATCCTGCAATAACTGCACTGGAGTTTGGGTGTTGATCTTGATTTGACCGTGATGTTCCCAGACGGTTGGCCCCTGGTATCCTTTACTGATCTGAGCATGCACAGCATATTGGCCGTCCTGATGAGCAAAGTCATCGGGGTAGATCACCAGCGGATTGTCATAACCAAAACGATAACGTTCGTAGAGTAACCAACTGTCATCGACTTCAAGTCCGTCCTGGTTTTGGATGCCAAAGGAAGCGAAGATGAGTTGGCGTGGTTGTCCGCTGGGTTTCGTAGAGTCAATTTGAATGCCGGTTAAGCGGTAGGGCGTTTGCCAGGCTGCTGTTTGAAATGAATCCTTAAATTCAGGTGTGATGCGATCACGGATTTGCTCCGTCGTGGGTTGCATGAGATTCAGTGAGACGAGTTGATCCCATCGAGGCCATTGGCTTTGCGCTTCCTCGGTTAACCGGGTTGGTCGGCTACGCATGGCTTTGATGATGAACTTGCGTCCCTGCTGATCCTCAAGGCAGAAATGAATTTGCATTTGAGGCGTTAAACCATACACAAAGCTGCGAAGTCGCCACGTGTTTTGAGGCAGGAGAATTGGCTTGTCAAAGGTAAGGGTGCAGCTTTTTTTTTTGACATCCTCATATTGGATGCTCATTAAATTGGCTTGTTTTTCCAGTATGTTCCCGTCACCTGTTAATGTGACTGATGCCGGGAAAGCCGACCACAAAGCAGGTGATTGGACATCGGGCATTTGCCAGAGTTCATCAAGTTGGTGTTGTGCAATAGGTGTCAGTGCAGCAGGTTTAAAAGCCTGTGGTTGGGGTTTGGACTTTCGGGGCTTGGGGGCAGGGACTGGATACAGTGTGGCATTGTCGAAGATGACAGATCCGCCGCTGGGCATCGTGTTGTTTTTGCCGTTTGAGAGAATCAGCATCGGGCGAACCCATGTTGCATGATCCGGTGCTTTTGCAACGACAGTGACCGCAGCAGCGTCATGGTTGTCGGTGATGCGTTTGCCGTGTACAGCGTTGATAGTCTTGCGGTTTTGATCAAGCCAGACGATGGCGACACGGACATTGTCATCGCTATCGAAGCCTTGGGTTTGAGCCATGACTTGGAGTTGATAGTGTTGGCCAGGTTGAACTTTGATGCTGTATGCGTTGGGCAAAAACCAGCGATCCTGATCCGATCCTGCCTGTTGGAGTTTGACCGCAGCGTGGTCGTTTGCGTCGGACGGTTCGTTATAGAGATAGGTTGCTTTACCCGGTTTTTCGACGTGACTGATCCAGGCATGTAACCGGCCTTTGTGGTGGTTTTCAAAATCACCATCAGGCAGCAGATTCTGCATTGGCTGTGCGCCAAGGGACACACCGATGAGCAGGATGGTTGCAATGAAGGGCCATACAAATAGCTGACGGATGAATTTCATGGTTCTCCTGAATCCATTTTTTGTTTTGATGGGTAGGGATTTACTTGTCCGCATCCCAATAGATTTTCTGGACGTTGTAGTTATCCAGTTCATTATGCGTTGAACCGGCATGTCCATCGACGAAAGCAATGTTGGCATTGTCGGTATGGCGTGGGTACATGTATTGTTTGCTGTCGGTTCGTGTGATGGAATAGGCGCCGAAGTTGTCTTCGCTTAAGTGTCCGCTGTCAGCTGTAAGGATTTTGCGTGGCTGATTGAAAATCTCCAGCAGACGTATGTATTTGAGGTTGCTGTTGCCCCCATTGCCCAGACGGACATTAAAGCCGTAGGAGGTTTCCAGGTAATTGTCCGCTTCAAAAAGATTGTCCGACGGGCAGTGATACAGTTGGGGCATTTCGGTGGTACTGTTGATGTAGTTGAAGTTGATATACGGTCCGATGGCATGGGTGTGCCAGTATTTTTTGTTCGCTGAATCCGTGCCGTCGTAGTGGACGGGGAGCGTTTCATGATTGTCGCCTGCGTAGGCCAGGAGCGTGAATCCCACCTGTTTGAGGTTGGCCAGACACTTGACGCTTTGGGCGGATTTGCGTGCAGCCCCCAACGCCGGCAGAAGGATGGCAATGAGCAGACTGATGATGGAGATAACCACCAGTAATTCGATGAGCGTGAATGCTCGATGCGTTTTTTGCCTGTCTTGCATGTTGCTTTCCTTATGTATCAACGTTTGGCCTGGGCGACACTTTGACGCCAAATCACCTGCGCGGGAACGAACCGTTCCTCGGGCGTTTGCGATTGATCCTTGGATTGGATTTGTGCAATGAGCAGTTCGATTGCCTGTGCGACCAATTCGGATTCATCCCGGTGAATCGAACTTAAATTCATCGTCGGGTCGGCACAGAACCACAGATCGTCATGGCCGATGAGACTCACATCCTCGGGCACGGACAGGCCGCGTTTGGTTAACGCCTGCATCGCGCCCATGGCCATCCAATCGTTGCCTAAAAGGATGGCGGTGGGGGGCTGATCCAGTGCCATGAGTTGGTCGATCGCCAAAGCGCCACCTTCTAATCCGAAGGGCAGATCACCCAGAAGCAGGGTTGGGTCCATGTCGATTTTCAAGTCGACCATGGTGTCGCGGTAGGCCTGGTGTCGCATGTGGTTGGTGGTGTATTGGAGCAGGTGTGTTGCCAGGGCAATCCGACGGTGTCCCAGTTCGTGTAAGTGCTTGATCGCATCTTTGACGGCCTGGCGTGCGTCGAGCCGGACGGTTGGGATGCCAAGTCGCTTAGCCGAGTCATTAATACCAACGATCGGCAGGTTGTACGGCTGGATATCCGCAACCAGTGTTGGATCGGGATGTCCCGCCAGCAGGACGCCATCAATGCGGTTTTCTTGAATCATGCCCGGAACGGTGATTGCATCTTGCGTTGTTCTGGGTGTGAATGCGACATGGATATGCATCCCGCGTTGAGCCAAGGCCTGTTCAACCAGCAGCAGCACGCGATTGATAAACGGGTGATCCGGTTGATTGGCATCGGTGGAGGTAACCAGCAAGCCAATGGTATTGGTTTTTCGTGAACGTAGCGGTTTGGGACGATAGCCGTATTGCTCTGCAAGTTGACGGATCTCACGCACACGGTCGGGATGAATGCGTGGATCACCCTTGAGCGACCGTGATATGGTGCTCTGATTCACGTTAGCCAATTTGGCCAACTCACGCATGGAGATGCCTTGCGTGGTGGTTTGGGGGGGCTTGAGCATATTTAATCCTGCGACCTGTGCATCTGATGCATAATCATTGCGGCGTCGTCTCTAAAAGTCAACATTTGCATTGAAAATGATTTGAGTCGATTGTGTAAGTGACGATATGAAAAAGATTAAACGTGAATCAATTGAGCTGGTCTTAAAGCGATATCAGTCAGACCAAACAAACAGAACGCACATTGCCTTTCGGGACAAAGGGGGTGTCCTAAACAAAAGGCGAAGGCGAAAAGAATTGCTTTGCGACAGGCAATCCGTCGCAGGTGTCAATCGTGCCACTTGTGAGGCATTGTTGTTTGGCCCCAATTAAAAAAAACAACCCTTTCGGATTGGTTTTACAAATCGGGGCGACAGGATTTGAACCTGCGGCCTCCGCGTCCCAAACGCGGCGCTCTACCAAGCTGAGCTACGCCCCGATGGCGTGATCAAATTTTCCAAGTCTCACTGCAGTGATCAATCAAACGATCTCAAACACAGTGAAGCCATTACCTCAATTCGAATCGCTCGACTTAAGACCGGGATTTCTCCAAGTCTTAGAGAGAGGAAAAGGCCGCGGTGGGATTCGAACCCACGATAGCTTACGCTAGCTGATTTGCAATCAGCCCCATTAGTCCACTCTGGCACACGGCCGAATTTTCATTCAGCAGCACATTAAACCAAGATTTTACACAAAGGTCAAATGCGTTGTAAGAGATTGGGGAGTCATTATTAGCGATTTGGGTCAGGCTAAACCGCAAGCGGTTTGATACGATGAATCAAATCCCCAATCCTTTATTCGCCAAACTCTTCAAGCATTCGTTGGATATACCGTAAAGCGTTTAGCTGCTCGGTGGCTTTGTTCAATAAATCGCTGCGGTCTGATGCTGGCAATGTCGCTGCTTCATTCAATGCCTCGGCAATGGTCTGTAAATACTGCGACTCCTGCTCGTTGGCCCACTGTTTGAGTCGATGCAACTCTGCCTGGTTTTTACTGGCTTGGGCATCTTCCAACTCCTCGCGGATTTCCATCATCTCCATGAGTAGACCTGCTGGGAGTTGTTTGCTGTCGGCAATTGGCGTGTCTGCCAGCAGGGCGATCATTGCCGCTGCACGGTCAAACGGATTCTTGAGAATCAGGTATGCCTTATTGATTGCTGCGGATTTGTCTGCGGCGTCTGCCTGATCCAGTGGATCGAGAAAGCGATCAGGATGGTTTGCTGCTGACTGTTGTACAAAGGCTCGATGTAATGCCTTGGCATCAACATCAAATTGCATCGGGACACTTAACAATTCAAAAGGGTTGGGTTGCATGGCGATAGTTTACGTCAGACAGGTATCAGTGCCAAAGCTTATTGGTCCTTGTGAAGTGTCCGGACATCATCAAGTGGATGGTTTGATCTCAATTCTCCATCTGTAACGGTAATGTATAAGTTATGGTTCCATATTTTTAAATAACAAACGATCTGGGTTTGGATTTGTTTCGATTCATTTCTTATGGTTAGGCCAAGGGGAGTAAGGAGTCATTTTCTATGACATATTCACCCGTGGTGCTTGTGGCCGATGACGATCCTGTTTCAATTCTTCAATATGAAATGGTTCTCAAACCGTTCCTTGGACAGGTGGAGTATTGTTCTGCGACCAATGGTGCCGACGCCGTTCGGATTGCTGTTCTTCAGAAACCGAGTTTGGTTTTGTTGGATTATTCAATGCCGTTGATGGATGGTTTGACTGCATGTCAGGAAATGCGTCGTTTGAATATTGGCCAGGACATGGACATCTGGATTGTCAGCAGTCACACCGATGACCTGAGCATGCCCAAGGTGTTAGCTGCCGGCGCCAGTTGTCTGATCCGTAAGCCGATACGCGTCCCGCCATTTCGTGAGATGATCAGTCAGCAGTTGCATTTGGACTTACCACAGGATCAGAAGCAGGCAGCATGATTCAGTGACCACTAATCGTCTGAAATGGGCTGGGGATTTGCATTGCTGATTGTGCGTTTGTCCTTGTGTTCGGGCAATAGACTCAGGCCAAAGAGGATGGGCGTGACCACGATAGCAAATACACACAAAATGATGATGAGACTGCAAACCGTTTCGTTGAATTGGTATTCCCACATCAGGATTGTCATCAGCGACATTAAAGGTGAGGCAAACAACCAACTCAGAACCCAAACCAACAGCCATTTTCGACGGCGTTTGGCAATCGGATGATCATCAGGCAACTTGGGTGGTGGGATGGTATCACCTTTGACCAAATCAAATTCTTCCCCACACTCCGGGCAGCGATGTTCGGTTAAGCCCCGCAACATGTATCCACATTGATCGCACACCGCCTGATCCTGATTTGTGACAAGCTTGCTATACACCTTCGGCACAAAGTCCGGATCAACATCCCCATTCTGACTACAGCCACATTGCCAACAGGTTTCGAGTGTGCCATCGACCTGTTCGTCACAGTTGGGGCATTGCCAGGGCGTTTGGTGCATGGGTGAAACCTGTTGTGGGCGTATGTCGATCAATTACTGTTTCACCAGTTCATTTTGCGAGATCGCCTTGAACTTGAGTTCGGTGGTTTTGCCTTCTTCGACGGTGAAGTTGGAAAGTCCAGCTTTGCGACCGAAGTTGCCCAGCAAAAGCTTGTATTGGCCGGGTGGTAAGTCGATGAGTTTGGATTGGCCGTTGGCATCCAGTGGGTAGCGCGTGCTGAGGTTGCCACCGGCGGTGATTGTGCCGATGTAGAAACCGCTGGCTTCGATGTCGTCGGATTTGTCGAGGTTGATCTGAACTTTTCCGTAGCGTTTATCAGGGCAGGCATGGACGACAACATCACCGATGACATTGATCACGCCAGCCTTGGGGACGGTTGTTTTAAAATCCAGGCCACCTGCTTGGGGGTGCCCTATGATTAACGAGTCCTTCTTGCCGGGTGCGCTCCGGATGTGTTCCCATATGAAAAAATCACCGTCCTGGGCTTTGAAGTACATCCCACCGCCGCCATCGTTTTCGGGTGTTAGCTCTTTGAGTTTGGTTGCACAAAATAGAACCGGCGTATCGTCGAGTCCTTGGGCTTTGGAGACGCGGGCGATGCTGTAGTTCATTTTTTGAGCAAATTTCTGGTTAGCCAGCATGATCAAGGCCGCCTGCCACTCTTGGCTGTCGATATCAGCTTTGACCACTTCGATCAATGGCCCGTCATAGTCGGGATTGGGCATTTGGATCGCGGTTTGATGGTGTTGGATTGCCACATGGTTTTTAATTTCTGGCTGTTGTTGAGATGGTTCTTTGTCCAACTTCGAGGATTTCTGAGATTCGTCATTGGCTTTGGGATTTGCAGCTGCGTCCTGTTCGTCCGCCTGGGGCTTGGTTTGATCGGATGGTGTGTTGGCGGCCTCGTCGGTATCGGGCATAGGGATCGGGGTTTGATGGTGTTGGGTTGCTACATGGTTTTTAATTTCTGGCTGTTGTTGAGAGGGTTCTTTGTCCAACTTCGTGGATTTCTGAGATTCGTCATTGGCTTTGGGATTTGCACCTGCGTTCTGTTCGACCGCCTGGGGCTTGGTGGTTTGATCGGATGGTGTGTTGGCTGCCTCGCAGGCTTCGGGTTTGGACTCTGCTGACGAATCAGTTGTTTTGTCAGATTTCTTCGCTTCGGCCTCGGGATTAGGGGTGGTGTTGACGTTGGGTTTGCTGGCTTGAGGTATGTGTTTGGGTGAGCGCCCCGCAAGGAGTCTTTGGGCACCTGGTTTGGGCTTAAACACCTGGCTGATCAATTCTATCGTGTTTTGCGACTGTGCTTGGAATGCGAGATTGGTAGCGACGCCAGGTTTGATCACAAAGTCGAAACGGCCTTCGCGTTGGTTGATTTGGCGAAAGAGGAATTTGTAGGGGCCTGGTGCCAGTTCGATCGCACGGTTATTATTGTGGGGCCAACGGTAGTCGATACCAAAGATGCCACCATTGGCAACCATGTTGATGGTGAAGCTGGTGCATGTGACATGTTTAGGCTTGATGAGGCTCATGACAAGCTTGCCACGCATGTTTTTGGGGCACACTTTAAGGTAAATGTCATAGCACTGCGGCTTGCCTTTGGCGGGCGGTTGCGTGGTGTGAAACTCCATGACGCCGCTGGCAGCGTGTCCGATGCGGATAGTCTGCTGTTGGTCTTTGATTGTGCTGTGTTCCCAGAGAATTGCATCACCACTATCGACTTTGCAATACAGACCTCCACCGGAGATATAGCCGTTGGGCATGAAGGATTTAACCATGCCCGCTGACGCAGTAATCGGTGCCTGTTTGGTTGGATATTCCTGGCGAACATGAAAAACGGTAAAGCTGAACAGGTCAGATCGGGCTCTGGTTTTAAGCTTACCAAGCATTGTCTGCCAGTAGTGCGAATTCAGATTCGCCTTGGTGATTTCAATACAGGGATGGGGCTCGAAGGTCATGTGGTCGAGTTGAACGAGCTGGGTTTGATCGTCACTGTCAGCTGTTTGTTGGGCATGGACCTTTTGTGTTTGCAGCAACATGGCACCGCCAAGCATTAACAGGATGGTTAGTGAATATCGCATCAGAGTGCAGTTCCTTCCTGGCGGGAAGAGACGGTAAGTGGTCTTGCCGAAGATCAACTTGTCAAAATGGCAGGTAAACCGGTTTGATCAGGATTTTGGCGAAGGAGAGGTGGCTGATTGGCAGACATGCTGTTTCTCCTGAAACGATTGGACTTTATGGGAGAAACGCAAAGTGGCTCCCCGGTCATTGTATTTTGCCAACAATGCAGGATCAGGTCAATTATCTGCCGGCGAGGAGATAGAAAATCATCAGAAACCTTGGCGACATTGACAGGTCTTGCAGGTTTGTCGTATGATTCTGCTGTACAGTCGGAGCCTATTGATACTGGCAGACTGGTGAAGTTCGCCAGTTTGTGCTATACTTGCCGACTTGACATTAGCAGCAGCTTTGGGATAATCCCAAGGCTCTTTTTAATTAGGAACATTGGCATCTTGGGCGTGTGCTCGGGGCCAGGAAAACAGACGGCTTTCATGAAAGTGAAGCCACACTACAGAACATTGGGTTCAGGCTGAAATTAAGGTGCCGGTACCCGCATTCAAGAACTTTGTTCGGAGGAATGGTTAGCGATGGCAAAAGATGTCTTCAATCGTACAAAACCGCATGTGAACGTTGGCACCATTGGTCACATTGACCACGGAAAGACCACCACCACTGCTGCAATCACCGCTGTTCAGGGCGCTAAGGGTCTGGCTAAGTTCACCAGCTATGACGACGTGGCCAAGGCATCGGAATCAGAAGGTCGTCGTGACTCCACCAAGATTGTCACGATCGCCACTTCCCACGTGGAATATGAAACCGAAAACCGTCACTATGCTCACGTCGACTGCCCCGGCCACGCCGACTTCGTCAAGAACATGATCACCGGTGCCGCTCAGATGGACGGCGCTATTCTCGTTGTCGCAGCTGACGACGGCCCAATGCCCCAGACCCGTGAGCACGTTCTGCTCGCCCGTCAGGTGAATGTGCCCAAATTGGTTGTCTTCCTCAATAAGGTTGACCTTGTTGAAGACGAAGAACTCATCGAACTCATTGAAATGGAAGTTCAAGAACTTCTCGTCAAGTATGACTTCGAAGAAGATACCCCCATCGTCCGCGGTGCTGCTTTCCCCGCATTGCAGAATCCCAGCGATGAAACTGCTAACAAGTGCATCGGCGACCTGATGGACGCAATCGACACTTGGATCCCTGAACCCCAGCGTGAAACCGACAAGCCCTTCCTGATGTCCATCGAAGACGTCTTCTCAATTAAGGGTCGTGGTACCGTGGGTACCGGTCGTATCGAACGTGGTGTGGTCAAGGTTGGCGACGAAGTCGAAATCGTCGGTCTTCGTGACACCCGCAAGACCACCATCACCGGTGTTGAAATGTTCAACAAGACCATGGACTCCGGCCAAGCTGGTGACAACTGCGGTTGTCTGCTTCGTGGTGTTGAAAAGGAAGAACTTGAACGTGGTCAGGTGCTTGCCAAGCCCGGCACCATCACCCCGCACACCAACTTCGAAGCTGAAGTTTATGTGCTGACCAAAGAAGAAGGTGGCCGTCATAGCCCATTCTTCTCCGGTTATAAGCCTCAGTTCTACTTCCGCACGACCGATGTGACTGGCTCGATCAAGCTCATGGGTGGCGCTGAAATGTGTATGCCCGGCGACAACATTGCTGTTGAAGTTGAACTCGGCAAGCCCATCGCACTCGAAGAACAAAGCCGCTTCGCCGTCCGCGAAGGTGGTCGTACCGTGGGTTCTGGTGTTGTTACCAAGATCCTTGCCTAAATTTGTATATCAAGTCGCAGTCAGCGGTCAGATTGGTGGGCAGGTTGCTTAAGCATCCTGCACGTCTGACCGCTGATTGGCGACTGTTTTTAAAACGCTTGATCAAGCGTGAATTGGAGATGAAGCGATGGCCAAGAAAAAAGGCGACGCCGTCGAATACGTCTGGCTGCAATGTACCGAATGTGGTGATCTGAATTACCGCACTCCGATCAATGTCAAGGGTGGTATTGCTGATAAGATCAAAGCTGGTCTTAAAAAGTATTCCCCTCGCCTGCGTAAACACACGCTGCACAAAATCAAGCGCAAGTAAACCAATTGACGCTCACCTTTACCGGTGGGCGTCTGGTCAGACCCCCGATTCAGCTCCGGTAAGTTTTGCCAGGGCAGTCGGAGTTCCGACCAGACGCCTGCATGACAGGTGACTTGCGATTTTACGCCAGTAGCTCAATTGGCAGAGCAGTTGATTCCAAATCAACAGGTTGGGGGTTCGAGTCCTCCCTGGCGTGTTTTGAGACAGTGCAGTAGGCGTGGGATCTGTCAGTCCATTCTCAGATGCTATGAGGTCCACGTCGGCATCACTCTTAATTGGTGATGCGATTTGATTCACAGTATGGGTCCTCTGATCCATTGCTGATACAGACGGGAAGCAACCATAATGGCATTGACCATCAAAAAATCAGGACAGGGTTACTGGACTCGGATGCTCAGCGCGATCGGTGCTGGCATTATGCTTCTGGGCTGCCTGGCTTGGATTTGGGGGGAACTCCAAAGTGCAATCAGCCAGGACTCCACCCGTACAACCGTTCAGGCGGTCATCGCCTGCTTGATTGTGATCGGTGGCGGGGGTATCTGCTACTGGATTATGAACAAGGACAAGGTGGTCGATTTCTTTATCGCCACCGAGTCGGAAATGCGTAAAGTTAATTGGCCATCCAAAAAGGAACTCGTGGGTTCCACATGGGTCGTCATTATCGGGACGGTGTTTCTGGCTGCAGTACTGGTGCTGATCGACATTTGTTTTACTCTGTTTTTCAGCGAAATCGGCATCCTGCATACCGGACTGTGATTCGATTGCCTATCGACCATGTCTGAAACCGGCAACGACGCATTTATCGAACAATGGATTAAGGATTGAACATGCCCGAAGATCAGGACAATCTCCAGCAGGAAGAAACCGAAAACCAGCCCGAGGCTGAGGCACCGGTCGAAGATAAACCCACTTCGCCTGAAGAAGAACCGATGATCACCCCCGGGATGAACTGGTTTGTCCTTCGTGTGGCTTCTAATAAAGAAGACTCCGTTAAGGAAACACTCCTTCGTAAAATCAAAATCGAAGGACTTGTTCATCTGGTCAACCGCATCCTCGTTCCAACCGAAAAACAAAAAACCATCAAAGCCGGTAAGCAGAAGATTCTCGAAAAGAAACTCTACCCCGGCTACGTGTTCGTCGAAATGCGACTTGAAGACGACGGTCGTATTCCGCAGGATGTTTTCTTCCTGATCAAGGAAACTACAGGTGTGGGTGACTTCATCGGCACAGCTGGTCGACCCGCTGCCATGTCCATCCCCGAAATCGAAAAGATGCTCCAGGCCTCCAAACCCGCCGAGCAACAGCCCGAAGTCAAGATGGAATTCCAGAAGGGCGATCAGATCAAGATCAAGGAAGGCCCATTCGAGAACATGGAAGGCACCGTCGACAAGATCCTCCCCGATCAAGGCAAGGTTCGCGTGATCGTCATGATCTTCGGTCGCGCCACCCCCGTCGAACTCGAATACTGGCTCATCGAAAAAGCCGAAGAGTAAGTCCTCTCGGAAGTTTCGGAACCTCGTTTCCCCGAATCTTGCCATGCACAAACGCATGCACACTAAAGCCCTTGAGACTTCAGTCTCGGGAGCCTTTGAAAAACAAGCAATATAAAAAAACCCAGACTCACCGGTCTGGGTTTTTTATTGTTTTCATGACTCAATTCGGGAGGCCTTTAAAGGATTACGCCGTTTTGAGATTTTCATTGCCAAACAAATGGACACCACAATCAACTTGACCTTCATGTGCCAGAACCTTTAAGCCATGCCGAGCCATTGCTTCGATCATGGGTTTGTAGTCCGGTATCGGATGCATTTCCATCACCACGTAACGGCAACGGCTTAAAGCAGTGATCCGTGATTCATCGCTAAGCAACATTTCCGACTCAGCACCTTCAATATCAATCTTACATAAATCAATGATGTCAGAAGTGATATATTTTTCAATCAACGTGTCCAGACTATAACCAGACACAGTACTTTCCAGCCCGTTGTTCACCGCGCTGGATTTGTAGATACTGTCACTGGTAGAGCCAATGTTGAATTTCATTTGAATCGTTTGCTCTTTGGCGCAAACTGCTGCATTGATGATATGAGCGTTAATGTCAAAATTGGTACGAATGTTAAAGCGAAGTCGCTCATAAGTACGCGGGTTGAATTCGACGCAAAGCAGTTGCTCAATGTCATGCCCCTGAGCAAGCATCAGCAATGAAAAACCACCCACATTGGCACCCAAGTCCACCAAGGTCATTTTGGAGGGCAAATGGATATGCTTGAAAAACTGACGGTACATGTTCCCGGTTAAACAACTGACAATGGAGCCTGCATCCGCAGCCCGATGGTCCACAATCGCTTCATGGCGACCAAAACGATATGTCTGTAAATTGGTTTTGCGGAATAAAGACCGTTCGACAAGTAGTTGCAACGAGTTATCAAACCACCGTAAACGGTTAATTCGGGCAAGGCGCTGAAACATATTTAGGCTCCATTACATTGATAGTTCATTTGGTTTGGACGATGATAAATACCCCGGAATCCAACCAAAGCGAATCATGTCGAGAGTATTATGTCCTCCCAGGGGATATGGCAGTGTTATAAAGCCTAAAGTCCTTGCAACCCTTACGATTTGAAAAAACGAAAATTGATCGTTGAGCGTTCGAATGCGACTGATACATAAAAGGTTAAGAGTTTTAAAAACTTTATATCAATTCTGATTTCCTAGATTGCAATCATTACAATCGAAGGCGATATCCTTTGAAAATAGGTGTTCAAACGCTTATAACAGGTGAAAAATCAAGCCAGATTGTACAAAATAAGGCGGTTAGAGAAATATAGTCAGAACCGCAATACCCTTATTAATAGCCTTGTTTGTATAAAATTTGATTTACTTCCCAAACAACTTCCCAATTCCCTCTTTGACCTGATCGACTTTGTCTGCGTTTTCGGCACCGAGTTTATCTTTGAGTTGGTCGGTCACCTTATCCTTTAATACACTTACACCCGCATTGACCAGAACGTTTTGCAAGGCTTTGGCATCGACGGTCACAGCAGGATTATCCAGCGGCCCTTTGAGTCCGATGGGGAGGCTCAGCGTACTGACTTTCTGGGAATTGCCAGCGATGTTGAATGTGGTGTTGTTAAGGGTGACATTCAGCGGTGCGTCAATGCTTGCAGTGCCGAACGTGTTGGTGAGTTGGCTCTCGAGGTTCACATCAAACGTGCCACCAGTGAGTGCAGCGGTGTCGCCGATTTTCAGGTTTGCTGCAACCTTATCGATATCAAAACCTTTACCGACGAATTTGAGTTTACCGGGGGCTGTTGATTGATTGGGCATGGCCAGATTAAACAGCAGGTCGCCGGTGCTGGATGTGATGTCGATTGTCGTGGGTTGATCCAGCAGGTGTCCATGTGTGGAGAGATTCGCTGCATTGATGTCCAACGTTTGGCCAGGGAGTTGAGCGAATTTTACCTTGCCGGCGGTGAGTTTGATGATGGTCAGTGTTGGCTTGCCGGTGATCAGATGCGATGCTGCCACGCGAGCATAGCCGAGTTGTTGGATTTGTTGGTTGAGCCGATCTTCAAGCGTTTCTTTGTCACTGGGATCGCTCTTGGGTGTTGAGACTTTGCTAAGCCATTCACGAATTTGGCTAAGACGATCTTTCCAATGCTTGGCCTGTTTGATGTACTCTTCAACCGTCTTGGCATCTCCATCAATGACCGGTGGCTCGGAAGGTTCGACGGGTTTCCCAATACGTGAACCTTTGACTGCACGTTTCTCGCCACTGCTTGAATCAATGACTGTCACTTCATCCATGGTGATGCGTTTACGCAGCAGATCACTTGCAGAGATGTTGATGGTGATTTTCTCAGCACGTAACAGGTCAGTATCCAGTGCATTGGGATCCGCCATTGCGAGTTTGTCGAGTGTCATGACACCTTCGGTCAGATCAACCTGGGCATTGGCTACATCCACAGTAGCTCCGTTGGCTTTCTCCAGCGATGCGATCAAATAATTGGTGACGATCTGGTCGGTAAAAAACATGCGAATGAGCATGATCAATCCCACGAACAGTACCGCACCTGCGACACCAATCCAACGGATGGCTTTCCCCTTGGCATTGAGCAGTTCGTCGTAACCTTTCTTGGGACCGCTGCCCATGATCAGCCATGTGAGGATTTTGACACTGCGTTTACTCGACCACTTGGCGTAGGCTTGGGAACCTTCCTCAAGGGCTGCCATTTTCTGGCGGTAACCCTTCACACCACGAACGAGTAAAAAGCCTGTCACCAAACCGATGATCAAACCCAGAAGCAGTCCGCCGGTGACCACGTAGTATTCCAATCCCAGCAGGGCGGTGACCGGGGCATTGATGAGTTTTGTAAATAGTCCGGACGTTGGCCCATCAAGCAGGAAGCGACCGGTGGCAAAGGTGATCGGCATCAATGGAATGGATATTGCCTTGGCAAAGAGTCCTGCAAGACCGGTGATCCAAATATTGGCGTTGAAGATACAAAGCAGTAACAACAGCAACACGACCATGCCGACGGCTTGCGTGCCGGGCATAAATCCCAACAGACTCCCGAAGCATGTCGCGAGCATGAGTTGGGCGGGGGTGCTGTTGCCACGAAGAATTTTACCGATCTTGCGAGTAATCATAGGGTTCCCTTGGAAATCAAGTTCTGTGCGAGTTCTGGCAACCGGATGTTGCTTTACCTAAGCATATCACAATGGTTCGAGACATTGCATAGATGTTTGGATGAATCCGATTGGTTTATGGCTTGCGGTGAGTTGCTGGTTAATTGCGACTTTATTGAATTGCCGATGTTTACTGCCCAAACGTTTATGATCGGTTTATACTTAGGTCTTCCATAAAACCAAAGGAGATGCCCATGTTGTTGACACGATACCTATTGATGATGACTTTGAGTGTGTTGTTTGCAACGGTAAGCGATGCTCAGCCTATTGCCAGTGATAACTTTGAATCCGCGACGGTGGCCGAAGGTGCCATTTCCAGCGGTGAAGGTTTCGCCGGTTCATGGAAACTCATGGCTGAAGGGAAGACGGATTTAACAGTTGTTGAAAAATCACTGACGTATGAGGCGGGGGATATCAAAGTCGATGGTGGCAGTCGCGCCCTGCAATATGTAGCCAGTGAAGATAAGATTCGCGTTTTGGCAACACGTGAATTACCAGTGCAGACGGATACCACTTATCTGAGCTTTCTCGTGCAACCGAGCAATAGTCAGGATGGCAACGACTTTTTCCAGTTCGGTTTTGATGCTGGTAAGTCCTCATCTCCCAATGCCAGTGTCGTGATGCAGGGCAAGTTCTATCCACGCAGCAATACTGCTCTAGGTGGCGCCCCATCAATTGGCTCAGTCAAGCAGGATCAAACCTACCTCGTGGTATTGAAAGTGGAACACGCCGAGAATCACGCCAACTATAATCAGGTAACAGTCTTCGTGAATCCCACCAGTCTTGATGAGTCGGCCAACAAGCCTGCTGTGCAGAAACGCAATTCAGGTGTCAGTGAAATCAAACGCCTGTTGATTCGCAAAGCTTTCACTGAAAAGAGTGATACCTTTACAATTGACGCGATCCGTATTGGCAAGAGTTTTGAGAGTGTGCTTAAGTAAAGATTGACATTAATTTGTTTAATGTGCATATCACAATGGTAGTTGAGCAATAGCCAGATGACTTGGTGGAGGGTGTTTAGGCAAAATATATGAAAAATCCCGAATATTACTGTCGTAATCCCTTTGAATACATCATTGATGAGAATAAAGTTCGATCTTATGATTTGCCAGATGTGCTTTTGGCAAAGGACGGGCAATTCATCACCGCCAAAGAGCAGTGGGAAAACCAACGCCGTAAAGAGTTGTTGGCGGACTTCGCTTATCACATCTATGGCGAGATTCCACCGGCGCCGGATACGATAAATTTTCAAACGGTCCATCAAGATGACCATGCTTTAAATGACACCGCCTGTTTACGCAAAATAGAAATCACACTTACGCGAAATCAGAAGCAATTTGTTTTTCATCTTCAACTCTTTACACCCAAGTCTGATCAGCCGTCTCCTGTTTTTCTGCTTGCCAATAATCGTAAGCCTGCCGATGCAGCGATTGACCCTGATCAATCATTCTGGCCAGCTCGGAGTCTTGTCTTGCAGGGATTTGCTGCTGCGATTCTCAACAATACGCAGTTGGCTGAGGATTGTGATGAAACATTTCGTGATGGGATGATGCAACTTTATCCAGAACTGACTGACAAGCCCCACGCCTGGCGAGCGATCAGTACCTGGGCCTATGGCGTGATCCGCTGTGTCGATTTTCTAGCGCAGGATCAGTCGATAGATGCTACGCGTATCAGCGTCGTCGGACACTCTCGTGGTGGGAAGATTGCCTTGTGGGCCGCAGCCAATGACACACGCATCGCCATGGCATGTGTCAACGAATCCGGCTCAACTGGCACTGCCATTGCGCGTCGCAAAGTCGGTGAGACCATTAAAGCCATCAATGATCAATTCCCGTATTGGTTTAACGATATCTACAAACAATACAATGACCGGGAAGATGATTTGCCAGTGGATCAGCACATGCTTGTGGCTTTGGTCGCGCCCCGAGCAGTCTGCGTTGGAAGTGCCCTTGAAGACACTTGGGCCGACCCGCGAGGGGAGTACCTTTCAACGATCCATGCTTCAGCTGTCTATCAACTCTATGGATATTCTGGGATGTCGGATCAGCTACCGGTGACGCTTGATGGCCAGACACTTGGCGAACAACTGTCCTACCATATTCGCAAAGGTGTTCATGGGCTGACCGAACAGGATTGGCAATGCTACATCAAAGCTGCCCGGACGTTTTTGCAGATCGATTGATCCCCACCATCTCCTGTGCCAATGCCAAATCATCTACAATAAGTCTCCCAATAAAACGCGTCTGATCCGCTGGAGATTTTGTTTGATGAAATTGCTGATTAGTCCAACCACTGTGGATGAAGCCCGGCTCGTAGCAGAGGCTGGTTGTGAAATTGTTGATATCAAAAATGTGGACGAAGGTTCATTGGGTGCCCAGCCGCCATGGGTGATTCGTCAGATTATCAGTGATATCCGTAGCGATCCACGCAATCAATCACAGGTGAGTGTTGCCATCGGTGATCTGCCCAATAAGCCGGGTACGATCAGCCTTGCTGCATATGGTGCTGCTCAACTTGCTCCGAATTACATCAAAGCCGGACTCCGTGATGCGACTTGTTTGGCGGATACTGCTGCAATGTCTCATGCCATGGTCAAAGGGATTCGCATGGTAAGTGACGCGATTCAAATCGTCATCAGTGGCTACGCGGACTATCAACGCTTTGGCGGTGTGTCAGAAATGGATATCATCACCGCTGCGAATGACAGCGGGGCGGATGTCGTGATGCTCGACACGTTGATTAAAGATGGTAAGTCGCTCTTTGATGTCTTGTCGGTCGATGCGATAAAAGCATTTGTCGATATTGCTCACCAAAAAGGTTTGCAAGTTGCCTTGGCTGGTTCAATCAGCATGGCACATATCGATCAACTCAAAGCCATTGGCCCGGATATCATTGGTTTGCGTGGTGCGGTTTGTCATGATTCGGATCGGAGTCAGCCGATTTGTTCGCAGCGTGTGCGTGGGCTTGTCGGCTATGTTCAATCCATTAAACAGCCGGTCGGGTAACTGTGAGATGCTATGGGATTACATTTGATTAAACTTGGCGGCTCGGTCATTACGCGTCCTGGCTGTGATAACAAGTTTTACGCGGAGAATATGCAGCGAATTGCCCGTGAATTGCTTGCGACCCATGAGCCAATCATTCTTGTTCATGGGACAGGGCATGTGGGCAAACCGCCAGCGATCGAACATGGCTATGCGGATACCGGCATTATCCCAGCTTCCAACACAGCCTTGTCTGTAAGTGTGCGTCGTGATTTACAGCGACTTAATGAACACGTTGTACAAACGCTTTTGGATGTTGGACACAAAGTCTTGCCATTGGACACAGGGCGGTACTTCAATGCCGATGGCAGTGATCTGACACAAACGGGATCGGCACGGACCCTTGAGCAATTAACTGCATCCGGGATCATCCCCATATTTCATGGTGACATGGTTCAGTTGAGAGATGGTGCGTTTAAGGTTGTCTCCAGTGATGCGATCATGTCCGTGTTGGCAAGATATCTCATGCCTGATGCAGTGTATCTGTTGACCGATGTGGATGGCGTCTACTCGGATTTACAGAATGGCCAATTGATCCAAAAATTCACTCCTGTAAGTTTGGATCAGATGCAGAACTACGATACCGATGACCTTGATGTCAGTGGCGGGATGCGAGCCAAGGTGCAGCATGCGTTGGCGATGGCAGCGCATTGTCAGCGATGCGTTATAGCAAGTGGCCTCCGTGAAGGCGTGATCACGCGATTGCTAACTGGGCAAGATGAGCGTTGCACGATTGTCGATTCAAGTGACGCTATTGTGTAGGTTCAAAGGCTGACGAATTTGTCTGGATTTTATTTGCAGTACATTGGCTATCGAACGTTATGTCCGCCAGGTGTCGATAGTCATTTGTATAAAATATTCAAAATAAAATCTATGCAGGATTGACCTTGAAGTTGCTGAGCCTACACTGTAAACCAGTATACCGGTTTGCGTGAGACAGTCTTGTGCATTGCCTATTCAATTTTCTGTGAGTGAAATCATGAACGTTCCTTCGGCCGTCGATTTGGCCCTTCAACCTGCCAATGTTTATATCAACGACTTCCCACAAACCCTAAAACCACGCGATTTTCAGGGGATTCCCGGCATCGCCGTTACTGCCAATGGCTCGCTGTTTGCCACGTGGTATGGTGGTGGTAAAGGCGAAGGGCCAGACAATTACATCATGCTTTCGAATCGACCAGCCGGCAGCAAGGATTGGACACAACACTGGCTGGTGGTTCGGCATCCTAACCCGCAAGTCCGTACTTTCGATCCCACACTTTGGATTGATCCGCAAGGCAGGTTATGGCTCTTTTGGGCTCAGACGGAAAGTAACAAAGTATTTGAGAAAACAGGCAATGAAGGTGATGACGCATCCAATCGCAATCCCATTTGGGATGGGCGTGGTGGTGTTTGGGGCATCTGCTGTGAGAATGCCGATCAAACTCCCAAACAATGGAGTGAGCCTAATCGTTTCTGTCATGGCATCATGATGAACAAGCCAACGGTGGATGAGCAGGACAATTGGTTGATGCCTGCATCAATCTGGAATCTCAAGCCGTTTGATCCGACGATAAAACAGTCCCAACGTGGTCCGACAGTAGCGATTTGTGATGGTAAAACGCTGCAGTCGCATATGCGGGCAACCCCTGGCAAAGTACCCGATGTCATTTATGATGAACACCATGTTTTACCACTTCAAGATGGACGATGGGCCATGTGGATTCGCACCAAAAGTAAGAAGTGGCAAGGCGCGGTGAGTTATACATCCGACCGTGGCAAGACCTGGACGGATGCACAACTCTGTAATATCCCCAGCCCAAATAGTCGGTTTTATGTCGGTCGCCTTACCTCAGGTGCATTGCTTCTCGTCTCACATCAAATCACCGACAAAATGCGTAATGATTCTGGCAATTGGCCCGCCCGGTCACATTTAACCGCATGGCTTTCCGACGATGAAGGTCAAACATGGATTGGCAATTTACTCATTGATGAGCGTGAACAGGTCTCCTATCCCGATGTCGATCAGGCAGCCGATGGGACGGTTCACATCATTTATGACTTTGATCGCTATGGGGCAAAACAGATTCTGCATGTCCAACTCACCGAGCAACAAATCCGTGAAGGTGTTGCCAACATCAAGCCGGACATTGTGAATCAACCAGAAGCATCGGCCTGATCATTTTGGGAACCTGACATGCGAACGATTTTTCTCAATGAAGACGATGCCCATTTTTACAGTTGCCATCCCACGTCGGACATGACCGTTGAAGGCTTGGAAAAGTTGGTGGACTATTATGCGACTAACACGCAGGTCGGCGGATTGCTGTTTTGTACCAACCTGCAAAAAGCCTTGTTTGACAGTCATGTTTGGGAGCCGTTGTACGCGGACTATGATCCGGACAGTGGTTCTGATCAACCCTGCTTACTCAAGCTCAAACCCGAATTGCGTGAAGTAATCCCCGGCGATCATGCTCGCAATTGGGTTCACAATCTGTGGGTGCTTAATCGTCAAAACGGTATCAATCATCATCAGGTTTGGATCGACCGCTGTCGGTATCATGGCATTGAAGGTTGGCTGACCATGCGCATGAATGACAGTCACGGCCTTAAAGAATTCGCTCGTGATGAACAGGGCATTGAACCTTGTGGCAATTGGTTGATGCTATGCCCATCCAAACATTGGCAGAATAATCCACAACTCCGCCGAGCACCCTGGCGATGGGAGCGAAGTTGGGAAGGCTCCTATGACTACTCACATCAACAAGTCCGTGAGCATCACATGGCATTGATCACCGAGCTATGTGACCGCTTTGACATGGACGGATTGGAGTTGGATTGGATGCGTTGGGGACAGATGTTTTCTCCTGGAAATGAAGCCAAAGGACGTGTGATACTCAACGACTTTGTCCGACAAGTCCGAGCCAAACTGGATGTTGCCCAGAAGCGTGTAGGCCATCGAATCAAGCTCGGTGTCCGTGTACCTTCTTTGCCACAGGAAGCCTTAGCCAATGGCTATGACGTACCAACTTGGGGGCGTGAAGGATTGGTCGATCAGGTCGTTCTCTCATCCTTTTTCGGTTTTGCAAACTTCGATATTCCCATTGAAATCTGGCGGTTAATACTTGGCGATCATGTGCGCCTGCTCGTTCATGGTTCAGGGGTGGCTACAGCTTATCCTGAATCACAAATAACGGTTGAACATATTGATCACCACTATGCGACGGCATCATCTGCATTACATCGTGGGGCGGATGGCATCTATTTGTTTAATGAGTGTTATACCGAAAGCTCAAACCCCAAGCAGCTTAAAACCATGCTCCAGAATCAGGGTTCGTTGGATACCATCGACAAGGTGACTCGCCGTTATGCTGTGACTTGGCCATGCCATCGCGCTCCCGGTGATATGCAATGCACCTTGCTGCCCATTCCATTGACGCCCCCTTCAATTGGACGCGATATGGGACGGATGGAAAACAACATTACCCTTCGGATTCATATTGGTCGTAAGCCTGCTGCCGGCAGTGCGACTTTGCTGCTTGCAATGAGTCCGGATGCAGCGAAGCTTGATATGGATAATATTCTTGCGCGACTCAACGGCAAACCCATTCAGTTAATGTCCAATCCGCCGCAATGTTCAGCTCAATGTAATCCAATCAATCAGCGGTATGACGTTTCACGGGAGATTGGTTGGACGCTAGGCTTTAAATTGCCATTGGATTATTTGCATGATGACACCAACATTATTGAGTTTCTTCCCCCGGTTTCTTCGCAAGTCCCTGGCGAAATACGTTGGGCCGAGATTCTGATTGTCCCTTAAACATTGATACATGGTTGAGCGAACAGATATGCCAACGACATTACATAACGGAATCGAATTGCCCAACGTCTGGCCGCCTGCTGGCATTCAGATGGATGGGACAGAACCACAAACTGTACCTTATCTGGATCGTCCGCCGCAGGTCATTGATGTGAGTGTCGGGCGGCAATTGTTTGTCGATGATTTTTTACTCGACTGTAATGAAAGCAGTATGACGCGTGTGTATCACAAGCCGGACAAGTATACGAATAATCCTGTGCTTTTCCCGCAGTCTACTGAGGAAACCTGCCCGGACTTTCCAGCTTGTGCAATAGCTAAAAGTGGGGGCGTTTGGTTTGATGATGCGGATCGCAAATTCAAAATGTGGTACATGACCGGATACCTGGGGTATGCTGCATTGGCGGTCAGTGATGATGGGCTGCATTGGGATCGGCCTGAGTTTGATGTCGTGCCCGGGACGAATCTGATCTTGCCCAAAGACATGCATCCCGATTCAGGCAGCGTCATCATCGACCACTTTGCCAAGTGCCCGTCGCAGCGTTACAAGATGTTATTGCGCGAACCCAATCCACCTGGTGTTGGCAGTTTTCCTGGACTTTTATTGGTTTCTGCTGATGGTATTCACTGGGAGCAAATTGGTAAGACCGGTGATATGGATGACCGGAGCACCATGTTCTATGATCCATTCACACGCAATTGGGTACAGAGCATTCGCAAATGGGACAATGTCAATCACCGCTGTCGCTATTTCAATCAGAACCCTGATTTTCTGATTAGTGGCAAGTGGAGCAATGAGTCGATTAACCCTTGGCTGCGTGCGGACAATCTGGATGTCGGAAAATTTGCACGTGCCGAACTCTACAACTTTGATGCCATTGCCTATGAAAGTCTCATGATCGGCTTTCATCAAATTCTCCACGGGCCACCGAATCATATTGGTGAACAGACCGGGTTGCCCAAACTCACCGAGTTGTATCTGAGTACCAGTCGAGATGGTTATCATTTCCACCGCCCGGATCGCACCCCCTTCATTGATGCCCGTCGTGAGTATGGCTCCTGGGAGTATGGCTATGTCGAATCCAGCGCGGGCATGTGCCTGATTGTCGGTGATGAATTATGGTTTTACTACTCTGCACTGGCTGGCAATCCCAATCGCATCACCCAGGACTGGCGCATCAACGGAACCTATGCTAACGGTTCCGTCGGACTGGCTAAACTTCGACGTGATGGCTTTGCATCCATGCGTGCGATGTATGATGGCGGGCAGGTTCAAACACGCAAACTCAAATTCACCGGCAACAAACTATTCATTAATGCCAATATGTCCGGCTCATTATTGACCGCAGCAGTACTGGATCAAGAAGGTCATGCCATTGCAGGCTTGACGCATGAAGACTGTGTCGGCTTTGAAGGTAACAGTACATGTACTCAAGTCCGTTGGAAAAATGCTGACCTTTCTGGCAAGGGCGATCAACAAGTCCAACTGCAATTCAAGTACAGTCGAGGTGATCTTTTTGCCTTTTGGATCACCAATGATTCACAAGGAAGAAGCGGTGGCTATATCGCAGCAGGTGGTCCGAAATATACCGGCCTGACTGATAGTTAGGTGCTGGTTTTTAAGGGTTTAATCCATATTTTTTGCGACATCGGATACGCCTGCTGATACATTTTTATATTGCTTCACAAGCTAGGAATTTCAGTACAATTGGAGCCTACTTAACTTGGATTCCATCCTGAATATTAGCAGTGAGTATCATGACCCAATCAACATCTCCGACACAATCGGCAGTGTATCAACTCGTCGCAGGCCGTTTGATATTAAAGATCGATTCTCAAAATAACAGTTGGGAACTAGCTGACCAAACCACATCTTGCAGACTCATGCACGCCCAATCGTTGGCATGGATGACGCCGCATTTTGCAGGTATTGAAAAAGCCGACACACAATACACCGTGACACATCACGATCACAACGCGCTGGTTATGCAATCTGATTCTGGATCATGGGGCCACACGCAACTGACGATCCAAACGATACCATTTGCTGATGCGTTTGATGTGACGCTGCAAATCAAAGTGGATCAGGATCTTCGTCTTGCACAGATTGAATGCTTTAGCCAAGCTACGGCACTGAATTTTTTTAATCTCATCAACTATCGCAACCGTCATCATTCGGACTCTGCCTGGCCAGAGTTGCTCCTGGGGGCTGGCTGTGAAACCGATACCACTTCACAGGATTGGCAATTTGCACCACATCCGACACTCATGTTCTTGCAGCGTAATGATGAATATCTGTCATGGGGAAGTATGCAGTTGCCCAAAGATACATTTGGTATGCACTTTAAAGCCAGTAAACATCAACTTGATCGCTGGATGATAGATTACGGTGGTTATGAACATGGCTTAATGCTCAAGGCAGGACAAACCTTCACCTCGCCCACGTTTCGCATGCGATTCAGCAAACAACCCGATGCCTATGCCGCATACGAAGACTTTGGCAAGCAGTTACTTGATGCAGGAAGTTGTCCGAATCCGGCGCATCGTCAAGCATCGGAGCAATGGTGGCTTGATCCGCTTTACTGCACATGGATAGATCAGTGCATGTTTGCAAGTTACATACCCAAAGACGAACTCCAGGAGCAGGCAAGTGACTGCAACCATCCTACCCGCCAGGCACTCAATGAGGAGATGGTTCGCAAAGCCGTTACAGTAATCAAAGAACAGAACCTGCCCTTTAAGACTATTCTTCTGGATGAAGGTTGGCATAAGGCGCGTGGCTTATGGGAACCGCATCCGGATCGCTTTGCTGATCTGCGTCGGTTTGTCGATGAATTGCACGCACAGGGATTTAAGGTGGTCATCTGGTGGGCGTGGCCGGAGATTGAAAAGCTCGTAGAAGACCAGATTGATCCTGCACTGTTAATGGGCAATGGCAAGCGGAATCGGCATGGCTGCCTGATGTATGATTTTTCCAATCCCAAGGTTCAGGAGGACTATCTCAAACCGCTGTTTAAGATGCTGTTTTCTGATGCACCAGGCTGTTGTAATCTTGATGGGATCAAAACGGATTTCCAGGCTGACAAGATTCATGCCGAAATGCCACTGACTGATCCAGCGTGGCGTGGTGAGGAGAACTATCTCTGCCGAATGCACGAGTTGTTTTACAGCACGCTCAAGACCATCAAGCCTGATGCGGTTCATATTGGTTGTGCAGGTCATTACTGGTTATCACAGTACATCGACATTAATCGCACTTATGACGTGCATGGGAGTAATGTTCTGGAACATGCGTGCCGGGCGAAGATGCTGTATTCCACAACCTTCAATGCACCGGTTGCGTACGACTTCCATAATCATCTTGAGCACCTTGAGGAGTTTTTTGACTCCGCAAAGGAGCATGGATGTAGTGTTGAAGTAGGTAATGTGCTTTGCACAAAGCAGGATGTGCATGCAAAAGCTCAGCCTGCGGACGCTGCGTATTGGAAACGATTGCTCAGTAAGCTGACACCGGTCGTTGGTTTGCTGGTGATGCTTGTGTCAATGTTCATGGGTAATCAAGTCTCCGCCCAGGAATCCGGGCAGGATATTCTTCCTGTCTTTGCTCGCGCGCACAATGGCTTGCCTCTGCGTGCTGCAGTCTTAGGCGGATCGATCACGCAGGCTGGTAAGGGTTGGATCACCGATTGGCTTGTTGAGCAGTTTCCCAAGGCTGATATTACCATGCGTAATGCCGGGATGAGCGCGACAGGTAGTTCACTTGGTATTTTCAGGGTAAATCGTGATGTGATTACCGCTCAGCCGGATATTGTATTCATTGAATACGCTGTTAATGACAGTGGGCTAAGCGATGAAGATGCCATCCGATACACCGAGAGCATTGTTGTTCGTTTAAAATCTTTGCCCCATCCTCCGGCGATAGTTTTTCTCCAAGCCGCAGCAAAGAACGGGTCACGTCGGCATCGACATCAGCAGGTTGCCGGTCATTACAATCTTTTGGATATTGATTTACAGGTTGCAGTGGATGACTATCTCAAGCAATCTGGTAAGCCATGGTCGGCTGTGATGTCTGACAGTGTACATCCTAATGTGCAAGGCCATGCGCTTTACGCAAAGGTGATCGCAAATAAACTCTCCCCCTTTGTGCAGCAGTCAAAGCAACACTCAGGCGAATACAAGGAACAATTACCCAAGCCGCTAAGCAGTAAACCGTTGATACTTGATGGCCAGATGATGCTCCTTGATCCTCAATCAGGCTGGAACACCATGAATTCAATCCCGCATTGGTGGAACAAATTTTTCAATGGTGCAATTACCAGTAAAACCCCCGGCGCCGAACTGACACTCACTGCGCGTGGTAATATGATCGGCCTGTTGTATCCATTGGACGCCAAAACAGGTGGCACGTTTTATGCCAGTCTTGATGGGCAGAATCCTATTTTGATTGACCAGTCATATCGCGGCGGTTACAGCTTTCGGATCTTTGGCAAAGACATGACAGCCTGTGAACATCAACTCAAAATTGCTGTCGCCAATCCAATTGATGGTAGCGCAGGAGATGTCATGCTTGGCTATCTACTCGTCGCAGGACAGACCCAAAGCAGTAGAGAAGTGGTCGCTTTTAACCCAATTGATTTATCCAACATAGCCAAGCGAAAATACAAAGCTATTCCTGCAAGCGCATGGCAATGGTCTGGTCCATATGGTGGATCACAGAAAACCGGAGCCGGTGCAACTGAGGATTTTCAAACTGCATTTGCGCCCGAAAATAATCCTGCGGATGTCAATTGGCAAGCCGTCAATACCACAGGTAATCGTGTCGATTTTGCTGCTTTTACAGGCGTGAAAGACCGCGGGGTTTGCTACGCTAAAACAACCATTAGCCGTGATTCAGTTGGTCAGGTTTCACTGGCATTAAAGCTTGATTACTTCGCCAAAATATGGGTCAATGGGCAACTGGCACACACCATTGATCGCAGCAAGCACGGTGGTATGAGTCCGAACATGCCTATCATCCTGCCGGTCACCTTGCAGGCGGGAGAAAATCTGATTCTCATCAAAGTCCATTCAGGCAGTGGTGGGCACATGTTCGCGATGTCTATCGGGGACAATACACATTAATGACGCCTTGATTCTGACTGCTTGTGTTGAATCGTGTAAAATCATGAGGTCCAACTTTCGTGCTTGTATTCGGCACGGAGTGACCACACGGTTTTCTCATGACTGTTGAAGGTTGAATTGATGCGTGCATTATTCATAGGCGGGACAGGCAATATCAGTACTGCGAGCAGTCGCCTTGCCATTGAACATGGTTGGGAGCTATACCTGCTTAATCGTGGGACAAGGGCGGTTGAGATCCCCGGTGCAAAAAGCATCATTGCGGATATCAATGAACCCCAGCAAGTTCGTGAAGCCATTGGCGATCTGCATTTTGATGTTATCGTGAATTGGATTGCGTTTAACGTTGATGATGTGCAACGTGATCTTGAACTTTTTGCAGACTCAACTGACCAGTACATTTTCATCAGCTCTGCCTCGGTGTATCAAAAGCCATCGACGTGTCCGGTGATTACTGAATCGACTCCTTTGGCTAATCCATACTGGGAATACTCGCGCAACAAGATTGCCTGCGAAGACCTGCTTATGCAGACCTATCGGGCAAAGCAGTTTCCGATCACCATTGTCAGGCCTTCATTGACCTATGATACCGTGATCCCCGTCCTGGGTAGTTGGTCGGATTACACCATTATTGACCGCATCAAACGTGGCAAATCAGTCGTGGTGCATGGTGATGGGACATCCCTTTGGACCATTACTCATGCCCTTGATTTTGCCAAGGGAATCGTTGGACTCATGGCAAATCCCAATACCATTGGCCATGCGTTTCATATCACCTCTGATGAGGTGTTAACGTGGAATCAGATTTACAAAGCGGTCGCTGATGCTGCGGGTCTTAAGGTCAATATGCTGCATGTGGCATCGGACTTTATTGCGGATGTGGCAGACGATATTGGCATGACCAATGTCCGAGGCAGCCTGCTGGGTGATAAATCCCACAGCGTGATTTTCGATAACACCAAGATCAAGACATATGTCCCCGACTTCAAAGCCACCATTCGTTTTGATCAAGGCATCCGTCGGACACTGCAATGGTTTGATGCTGATCCTTCACGAAAGAAAATCGTGGATCAAAACAATGTCTTACTCGACACCGTCATTGAACGTTACCAGCGGTGAGTTTCACATTTCAAAACCAACATTTAAGTTAATGGCACATCATGAATGTGACAGTCGATAGTCCGTCGGACTCATTTTAATGTGACGTTTAAATGCGGTGGTAAAGGCAAAGGCGTTTTCATATCCGACACTTGTTGCGATCTGTGCGATGGGCATTTGAGTACTGCAAAGTAGATACGTTGCCCGTTGCATGCGCAGTTTGGTGACATGCTGCATCGGTGCGATACCCAGTTCGGATTTGCATAGTCGACGCAGGTGTTCGTTACTGATTTGCGCGATGTCAGCCAAGGTGTCGATTTGCCAGGGGTGTCCTGGGTTTAAGTCGACTTCTTGCCAGACTTGCCAGAGCTTGCTTGGTTTTTTCCATGTTTTACAGGCTCTTTGGACGAGTTGATCGATGAGCAGCACCCACTGTCGCATCACTGTTTTCTCAGCCGGTCCGACGGACTCCTGATGCAAACAGGCAATGGCAGCATGAATCGGTTGGGTTTGAATCGCACAGCAGACTGGTTGTTTCAAATCCAGATAAGCCATCCACGGTGCATGGTCGTACATGACCCAGCAGACTTCCCAAGTTTTGCGCCCCTGAGCATGGTAGGCGTGCATTACATTGGCTGGTGAGAGATAGGCTTGATCTTTGCTGCAGGTTTCCCAATGTTTATTGACCCATACTTGCCCATGTCCAGATAAACAACCTAGAAATTGAAAGACGCCTGGTTGATGTCTGACAAACGCAAAGTCAGACTTGGCTTGCGAGATACCTGCCATGCGCATTCCCAGGTCCCGCATGATGGATAATTGGGAAGCTGAAACAATGCGTTCACGGGTTTGATTCCCAATCATGTGCTTTTCACAAAGGTCATTGTGCATTTGAGTTATTCCCTGATAGTGACATTCAGTATATAAAATGTGGCAATTGTGATAAAGATTTATTTTTGAGCGTTTGAATTTGATCCTCCTGATGAGGAAAATAAAAAGGTGAGTTATGTCTACAGCAATTGCCCGTACAGAATACCCGCGTCCCCAGATGATCCGTGAAGACTGGTTGTGTCTCAATGGTAAATGGGATTTTACAATTGACCATGCGGACACCGGATTGGAACGAGGCTTGCTTACTGAGTCTTATGATCGACAGATCAATGTACCGTTCTGCCCGGAATCGGAGCTTTCAGGTATTGAATATGTCGATTTTATGCAGGCGGTCTGGTATCGCCGGAAGGTCTCCATCCCGCAGGATTGGCAGGGGCGGCGAATTTTACTTCACTTTCAAGCAGTCGATGATGAGGCAACTGTCTGGGCCAACGGCAAGCAGGTCGGCAGACATCATGGCGGTTGGACACCTTTTACCTGTGACCTGACGGATATCGCAAAGGTTGGCGAAGATGTTGAAATTGTGCTTCGTGCAAGGGAGTTGCGTGTCCCAAAGCCTCAAGGCAAGCAGTCCAACAAGTATGAGAATTTTCGATGTCTTTACACCCGGACCACCGGCATCTGGCAAACTGTTTGGATGGAGCCTGTCCCCATCACAGCGCATCTGAATCGCCCACGGATCACGCCTGATTTACCCAACAGTCGGTTTGTCATCGAACAACCTGTGCAGGGACAAATATCCAATTTGAAATTACGTGTCACGGTCAAGGATCAGCAGGGGGATGTCTGTTGCAATCAATGCAAGCTTGCGAACATGATGACGCCAACGATTCAACTGGACATTCCGTCGGAGCGTTTAAAGCTTTGGGCGATGACTGATCCGCATCTTTACGACATGCTCATCGAGCTATTGGATAGCGATGGGAAAGTCGTGGATACGATTACCAGTTATGCAGGCATGCGAAGTGTCAGCATTGAAGGTAAGGCAATCCTGATTAACGGCAAACATGTGTTTCAACGACTGGTTCTTGATCAGGGGTACTATCCCAAAAGCATCATGACCGCGCCGGATGATCAAGCGTTGATTGAGGATATTCAATTGAGTATTAATGCAGGGTTCAATGGGGCGAGATTGCATCAAAAAGTCTTCGAAGAACGGTTCCTGTATCACGCGGATCGTATGGGCTATCTGGTCTGGGGTGAATTTCCCGATTGGGGCTACAACCGATATGACGGTCATACACACATGCACGATGAACTGAGTCCGACCTGGATTGCTCAGTGGATCGAAGCGGTCATGCGGGACTATTCGCACCCGTGTATTGTCGGATGGTGTCCGTTGAATGAAACGTCTGCACCGATGGATGATCGAATTCGCAATCTCGATGATGTGACATATGCGATGTATCACGCAACCAAATTTGCAGACCCGACTCGTCCGGTAGTTGATGCGTCGGGCTATTCGCATCGTGTGGTTGGAGCCGATATTTATGACAGTCACGACTATGAACAGGATGCTTGTAAATTTGCTCAGAATCAGGCAGGACTTGCTGAGGATAAGCCACATACCAATGGGTCAGAATTGCCAATCCCCTGGTCGATTCCCTATGCCGGACAACCCTTTTTTGTCAGCGAGTTCGGCGGGATATGGTGGAATCCAATCGCTGCCCAGGATCAGGATTCATGGGGGTATGGTCAACGTCCTGCAAACATTGATGAGTTTTATGATCGCTTTGAGGGCTTGTGTCATGTGCTTTTGGATAACCCGGATATGTTTGGCTACTGCTACACGCAGTTGACAGATGTCTTCCAAGAGCAAAACGGTATTTACTACTTTGATCGTAGCAGCAAGTTTGATATGGCCAGGATACGTGCGATTCAAACCAGGGAGGCAGCGATAGAACGCCAGCGGAAAGTAGATTAATATGACTAACGAGCCTGTCCCAGAAGCTCAATGACCTTGTCATATTCACTGAGTCGGATGACTTTGTCGCCACCCATTCGGACAAGGACCATGTCCCATTTGGGGATGATGATGCAGATGTTGTTGTGGTTTCCTTGCGCAGCAAAGGTGTCGGTTGGTGCGTTTGGCCATTTACGTTTGCCGGTGTAATCGATGCCGTTGACATGCCAGTTTAAGCCGTAGCAACCGGGTAGACTTTTATGCCAGTGATGGTCATGGTGGGCAGGTAGATCCGATGGAACACGAGGGACGGTGGCATAGTCGATATATCTTTTGCTGATGAGTTGCTTGCCATCCCATTTACCGTGATTGGCGTAGAGCCAGCCAAAACGCGCCATTTGCAGCGCATTCATTTCCAGACCACTTGTGATGAAGCCGGCACCACCGTTGATGGTGATCCCGTCAATCGGGCCGTAGTCTTTCCAGCGATACTGTTCATGGTCCATGCCGATGGGATCGCCGATTCGTTCTTTAAATAAGGTGTCAAGCGAACGTCCCGCAAGTTTACTCAGTGCCAGTCCCAGTACATCAGATTGATCTGTGTAGAGTAACGCGGTGCCCATGGGATACATTGGCGGGGCAGGTGTGAAGACCTGGCCTTTGACATGGTTGTATCCACTGGTGAATGTAGCTAAATGTTCCAAAGTCACCTTTGGATAATGCTCGCCAAACTCTGGTGCAATATCTTTGAGTAAGGTTTGGGGTGTGCATTTGCCATCATCCCAAAGCAGTCCAAGACAAGTACTCATGTAGGACTTGGTGCAGGACCAGATATGGGTTTGAGTCGAAGTATCCTTGCCTTCCCAGACAATGCGACCTTTGTAAATCAGTAATGCCCGATCGTTGCCAAACTCATCGCAGATGTCTTTGAGCTTTGCCATGGCTTGCTGGACTTTATCAGCATTTAGGTTCAACGATGCAGGTGCTGCTCGTTGCCATTGTGTATTGGGGAACACATTGTTGGTTTGTGATTGCGAGTTCTCTGTAGTGCTTGTACAGCCGGTTATGCATATCAATGAACATAGAAAAAGTCCGAAAATAAATCGTCCCAAAGCAGGCATATGACATCCTTTGATTGATATGAAAAGGTTGTATTGCAATCAATGATACGCGCGTTACAAATCACCGAGAGATAGCCAGTGATGCAACGTCTAAGCATGATAACGCGCTTGTTGATTGTGACAAACTTTAAATCAAATACAGCTTGTATGTCTATACATTTGATTCACGCGACAGGGGGTGCTGTCGATCGGAAGTGTCGATCATCACATGGGACTCACTGCCAGGTTTGGTAACACAATGCGCGTAGTCTGGTCCCAATGCATCGACGAGATCCTGCGTGTTGCCTGGGTCTTGATAAAGCAGGCCAATGTCTGGATCATCTGTTGGGAAAGTATGTCCTGCGTATGTCGTCCATTGCCCGTTTTCAACGATCAGACGATCACTGTCACCTTCTGCCATTCGTGTGATCAGACGATTTTTGAGTTCGCCCAATACATCAGCATACATGGCGTTGTCGATTTGATTCAGTGTTTCCTTGGGGTCGGCTACCAAATCAAAGAGCATCTCTTTTTTGTCCGCCACACTGTAAACATACTTGTGTGTTTGGGTGGTTACCATGTACAAGCCATACGATCCGGTTTGGAATTGACTGTAGGTGGCATCCCGGTCCGTCTTGCCATCTGCAATGTCATTCAGTGGCAATCCTTCCGTGCTGACGGTCACTTTGTCACATTCGGCGGCAGATGTAAATGTCGGATATACGTCCAGCAATGAAACCGGTATGTTGCACTGAGTTCCGGCTTGATACTTCCGGGGGTAACGCACGACCATTGGCACACGACACGCTGCATCAAGCATACATCGCTTACCCACGGCTCCATAATCACCAAGTAATTCACCGTGATCCGCAGATAACAAAATCAACGTATTGTCGATTTGATCACCCAACGCTTCAATGATCCGACCCATTTGAAAATCAATGAAACTGATACAACTGTAATACGCAGCCTTCATCGTTCTCATCAATAAAGCATCGTAACCCGCACCGCGATACTTGTACCTATTCTGACGAAGGTTCCAATAGCTCTGTACCGCATCCATGCCTTCAAAACGAAACGGTTCAGGCATGTCCGATGCACGGTAAAGCTTGTTCCATGGCGTTGGCGATTCAAACGGCGGGTGAGGTTTGATAAAGCTTGACCACAAGAAAAACGGTCGAGTGCTGTCACGTTGGTTCAGAAAGTCAATGCTCCGATCAGCTGTCCAGGCAGTGTTGTGCAAGTGTGCTGGAAGTTGTGACGGTTGAGGAATGTAATAGTATTCACTGCGGATGCCATGCGGCTCGTGGACATGGCCATAGTCATTTTCAGCAAGGTATGCACGAAAGGCATCATTGGCACCAGCGCCTTCCTCGGATATATCGCGCGATTCATATCCCCACATCCGCGTTGCGTCAGGCGTGAAATGCATCTTGCCCACGCCATGTGTCTGATATCCAGCAGCAGTGAGTTGATCCATAAAGCTCGGGATATCCTGACGCATGGCCATGTTGTCCCAGCAACCATTTACATGCGGTGGCAAACCCGTCACCAAGGCACAACGTGCAGAGACGCAAACCGGTGAGGGTGTATAGGCACGGGTAAAGCTCGTTCCTTCACGGACCAGTCGATCCATCGTCGGAGTTTTGATAATGTCGTTACCCAGTTGAGCGATGGTGTCATACCGCTGCTGATCAGTAAATAAAAACAAAATATTGGGGCGTTGTTCCATAGGAATCAATGCTATCTGCAAGTGTTGTTTTGTCAAGAAATCTGATCTTCTGTGGTGTGTTAGGATTTAAACGATATTGCGCCATGGTGGTTTAATATACATGTATGAGTTGTTATAAATTAAAATATATTGTGATTGTGGACTAGTGTTTGTGCAAGTAGATTGTGTCTGATCCAACATGAATTCGAGAGCTGATATTTGTTTTTTACAGCCAATTGATCAACTTACATTGTGAGCCGCATGACCGGATGAGGTCTGAGTATCACGTCCGTACCGCTGGAATGATCGCCGTCAAGACGTTGTTTAACCAGCCTCAGGGTGGACTCGGCAAATGCTTTCCATGGGATGGCAATGGATGACAGGTGTAGTGTTTCGGCAATAGGAGCATCATCGAAACCTATCAACATCGGCAGTGAAACGGCTTTGTCCTTGCAGTACTCAAGAACCGCCTGAGCCAGCCGGTCATTACACGCAAAAATAGCGTCAGGCTTAAGCTTCATACACCGGTTTACACTTGCAGAAGCATCATCAAGATACCACGTCGGGGCATGAACCACTCTTGCAGATAACCGTTTACGAAAACCTTGAACACGCGCCTGACTCCGCGCGTCATCACGGGGGCCAGCATGGATCACACACTTACAACCTTGTGGTAGCCGGGATGCAATCATCTCCGCTGCCATGACCCCGCCCAGTAAGTCATCCACACTAATCGAATCGATCCGCAAGGATGAAAGCCCATGTTCAACGCGTTCATTAAGGAGTAACGCATGCCCACCCCATTGAATGCTCGCTTGCACCATAGCAGGTAATTCCCAAATGATCGGATAATACTTTTCCGAAAGCTTAATTGTCTCATCGTTACCCAGCAGACTTACTTGAACTTGAAAACCAGCATCTGACAAGGCGGTCTTCAGACAATTCATCAAACGAAATCCAAAACTATCCGCACGTCTTGCGCGTTTGTTAAACAGCAGATGGACCCGTTTAAAACCATGCTGTTCGCCAGCGACATAGGTTCCAGCTCTGGGGCGGCGCTCAAGTAATCCTTCATCAACCAGTTGCGTCACCAGCCGATGAGCCGTCTGATAGCTGATCTGGTATTGCTCAGCAATTGCGCGGTTGGACATAAATCGACTGCCAGGACGGTGTAGACCGTCATTGAGTCGAGCAATGAGCTTTTGCTTGACGACTTGGACATGTTCACTGGGAGGGCGGGCCATAGAATTATCATATCAGAAAAATAATAAATTGACACAAAATATTTCTACATGTCGCATCAGCAGATAAAATGCCCTTATGCAGACAACGCGACACATCAAGGATCATGCAGTCGTCATCGTCGGTGGAACGAGTGGTATGGGGCTTTCCGCTGCCATGGCGTGTCTCAATGCTGGGGCAAATGTCCTCGTCAGTGGCCGCGATGACTCGGGTATTCACAAGGCTAAGCAAGCTCTTGGGAAAAACGCCATTGTGTTGCCTGCCGATGCATTGGATTCCTTGTCGACTCCTAAACTCATTGATGAATGTATCGAGGCCTTCGGTCGGTTTGACGCGTTGTATCACGTAGCAGGGGGGTCCGGACGACGCATGGGCGATGGAGCGCTGCATCAAATCACCGATGAGGGATGGCAGGCAACGTTTGATATAAATCTTACCAGTAGTTTTTATTCCGCTCGTGCTGCGACACAATCAATGCTCAAACGCCAGACATCCGGCAGCATTCTGCTCATGGGTAGTGTTCTTGGGTTATCACCATCACCTGAATATTTCTCAACTCATGCCTACGCAGCATCGAAAAGTGCGCTGGTCGGATTCGTCCGATCCTGTGCTGCAACATATGCATCCAGCGGTATCCGTTTTAATGTCATTGCTCCATCGCTGGTTCAAACACCCATGTCTGAACGTGTCATGTCGGATCAACAGATTTTACAGTTCGTGAAAACCAAACAGCCTTTGGATGGCGGACGCGTTGGCCAACCACAAGATCTTGACGGTGCAGTGCTCTGGCTGCTATCGGATGAATCAAAATTTGTGACCGGGCAAACCATCGTGGTCGATGGCGGATGGTCGCTCAGTGACGGCCAACTTCCTGCCCAGTCGCAAGGGGGGCAATAATATGTACGCAATTGGAATTGATATAGGCGGAACCCAAACCAAAGCAGTCCGCGTCACACCCGATGGTCAGGTGCTTGAACAAACCCAGCTGGAGACAGGCGATACTGATAACGCATGGCAAGTCGCTATCAAAGATTGGGTCACACATTGCATCAGCGAGCAGGGTCCGACAAAACACATCGGCGTGAGTTGCCCCGGTATCGCACGCCCCGATGGTAGTGGCATTTCATGGATGACAGGGCGGATGCAGCGTGTGGTGGACTTTGATTTTACACGGCATTTACAGTCTCAAAACCATGTTCCAGTACTCAATGACGCAATGGCAGCGCTACTGGGTGAAGTCTGGCAAGGTGCAGCAAACGGTCTTGAAAATGTTGTGATGCTTACGCTCGGGACAGGTGTCGGCGGCGCAATTTACACCAACGGCAAACTGCTCAAAGGACACACCGGCCGCGCCGGACACCTTGGTCATATCACCATTAATAGCTCAGGTCCCAAAGATATATGCAACACCTCGGGAAGTATTGAACATGCCATTGGCAATTACTCCATTGCAGAACGTTCCGATGGGCGTTTTACTTCCACTCGTCAACTCGTTGAAGCCGTAACCAGGGATGATGTGCAGGCACGCGAAATTTGGCAAACCTCCATTGATCAATTAGCAGTAGCCCTGGCGTCCATCATCAATGTGCTCGACCCGCAATGCATCATTATTGGCGGCGGTGTCGCCCAATCTGGTGCTGCACTTTTTAAACCCCTGGTCAATGCAATGGATCACGTGGAATGGAGACCAACCGGGCAAGGCGTCCCTATCGTTGCCGCACAACTTGGTCCATGGGCAGGTGCAATTGGAGCAGCATTCAATGCACTTAAGGAAGGCCACGCATGAACTCTCGGCAGCGGATTCTTAATGCATTAAAACACCAACCCGTTGACCGTGTTCCTGTTGATCTGGGTGGCACGCGTCAAAGTGGGATCAGTGTCTTTGCATACCAAAAGCTTCTCAAAGCGCTTGAGATTACTTCAGTCCCTCATGTGTTTGATGTCTATCAAATGCTTGCTGAAATTGATGATGAAGCAGCCCAACGTTTTTGCAGTGACACGGTGTTACTCAATCGACCTGCGACAGCTTTTGGCTTATCCAATGCGACTTACAAGCCATTTGATTTACGTGGTATGGATGTGATGGTGCCAACTGATTTTGATCCTCAGAGTGACGGGCATAGGGGATGGATCTTAACTCGTAATGGCAAAACTATTGCGCAGATGCCTGAGTATGGATACTACTTTGATCGATTGGAATCTTATCCCGGTGCGCTGCATCCAGACCTTGATACATGGAAGCCACCGCAACCTCAAGATTCGGATTGGCCCTACTATGCAAGGCAATCCGAGCGTTTGTACAAAGAGACAGATAAAGCAGTCGTCGTCGCTATGGGACCGCCCTATGAACTGTTTAACGGGATCGGGCAAGGCGGATTTGAAGATTGGATGATCACCTTTGCCACCGAAGACGATTATGTGGATCGGCTCTTTACAATGTTGGTTGATCAGTGGATTGAGAATCTCAAACGCTTACATGATGCAGTATCAGATCGTGTACAAGTCTTACAAATTGCAGATGACTTTGGCACCCAATTCGCGCCATTTTTATCACCACAAATGTTTTGTGACAAGCTGCTGGAACATTACAAACGCGGATTGGATTGGGTACATGCCAATACCGATTGGTTTGTACTTCTGCATAGTGATGGAGCGATTGTTCCATTGCTTGATGCCATCATTCAAATGGGTGTCGATGCGATCAATCCCGTGCAGACCACCGCGACGGATATGGATCCCGCACGGCTAAAACAACGCTTTGGAAATCGGATCACCTTTTGGGGTGGCAGTTGTGATTCCCAAGGCACATTGACGAACGCAACACCGACAGTGATTTCCGACGAGACACGTAATAATCTCAATCAGTTCAAGCCACTGGAAGGTGGTTACATCTTCACTTCCGTTCACAACATTCAGGCCAATGTTCCCGCCGCCAACATCATCGCCTTGTATGACGCTGCGATGACCTACATCCCTCAGGAGCCTTTATGTCCGTAACCCAAGATTATCTTGAAAAATGTCAACACCTCATCGAATCTGTCAGCCAACAGGAGTCACGGATTCAGCAGGTTGCACAGTGGTTTTCGAAAACCATTCTTGCAGGACGCATGGTACATGTCTTTGCATCGGGACACAGTCGGATCATGGTTGAGGAAATGTGGCCGCGTTACGGGTCCTTCCCAGGCTTTAATCCAATTGTGGAACTTTCATTGACCTTCCACAATCTGGTCGTCGGTGCCAACGGGCAACGCCAAGCCATGTTCCTGGAGAATGTGTCCGGTTTATCCGAGCGAATCCTGCGCAATTTTGATCTCTCGGATCAGGATGCCGCATTGGTGATCAGTTCCAGTGGTTGTAACGTCTCACAAATTGAGATGGCAGAATTACTCAAGAAAAAAGGCATGAAAGTCGTCGCCATCGTCAGTCAGGCACACTGTGATGCCAGTAGCAGTAATGATCCGCGTGGTTTGAAACTCACCGACTTTGCAGACATCGTGTTGGATACCGGGGCGCCAGTGGGGGATGCGATGATATCAATCAAGGGATTGGATACACCGGTGTCGCCTGGGTCCACCATTGGCGGATGTCTACTTATTAATTGCATCAAAGCTCAACTTGCCGAGTTACTCACTGACGCTGGAGAACCTCCCAAAGTCCTCACCGCATCAGCAGTGGTAGGTAAACAGCGAGCGACCGAACTTTTTGAATCTGCCTATGACGAACATGCTCATCGCTTAGCTCGTCTGTATCAAAACGTAGGAGCGGAGCAATGAATCCGGCGATCATTCATCAAAAAATTCAAGTCCTCGCTGAAGTGGACGTCTTGGTGATTGGTGCTGGGACTGCCGGTTGTTGTGCTGCGATGTCCTCAGCCAGGCAGGGGGCCGACACCTTGCTCATTGACCGCTACGGTTTTACCGGCGGGGCAAGTACCGGCATATTGGATACTTTCTACGGATTCTTCACGCCTGGTGACGAGCCGCGAAAAGTCGTTGGTGGACTGCCTGATCAAGTGGTGGATGAATTGGCAAAGCATCACGCGATGTACCTTCGCCCCAACACCTACGGCGCAGGAACCGGGGTGACCTACAACCCCGAAGTTCTCAAATGGGTTTGGGATCGACTACTTCTTGGCAGTGGGGTAAAGCTTCTATTACATACCGTTCTTATTGACGCGGAATTGAATTCTGCCGGTCGGATCGTAGGTGTAGTGGTATCCACTCGACAGGGATTATGCAGGATCAAAGCCAAGCGATTCATTGATGTCAGTGGTGATGCTCAGCTTTGTCATCATGCTCAAATACCCTATGAAATAGCAGGTCAAATTGATCCTGCACAAACTTTGACCACAACGTTTCGGATGGTCAATGTGGATTTAGACACATTCAATGCTGCCGGTGGCAAGAAGATGCTGGCACAGAAAATGGCAAGTGTTGATTTGCAGAAGCATCCCTTGCCACGACGCAAAGGTAGCTTCCATGCCATGCCCATGCCCGGTTGTACTTCGACCGTTGCAGTCCGTGTTGCGGATGTTGATCCGATGGATAGTGGCGATTTGACGACTGCAGAAATTCAAGGAAGGCAGCAGGCATTTGTGTATGAGAAATTCGTGCGCGATTGTATCCCCGGTTACGAGCAGGCCTGTATAGGCGGACTCTCGGTGCAGATTGGTGTCCGTGAATCTCGTCGTGTGTATGGTGAATATCGTTTAACTCGCGAGGATTGTCTGACTGCAAGGAAGTTTGATGACGTGGTATTGGTCTGCGGTGCCCCGATTGAGGATCACCGTCAAAGTAGTGCCGGGGAGGACGAGACGGCATGGGCCTATGTTCCTGACGGGCAGGTATACCATGTGCCATATCGAACATTGGTTGCAAAAGACCGTGATGAATTGTGGGTTGCCGGGCGATGTTTCAGTGCAACACATGACGCGCATGCGAGCTGTCGAAGCATGGGGCAGACGATGAGTATGGGCCAAGCCGTCGGGTTGGCTGCTGCGATGTCGCTTAAGCATAACTGTGGCGCATCCGACGTGTCGATATCAGAATTACAGGAGAAACTGCGGCAGATTGGTGCGGTTTTGGATATGCCCGAAAAGATTGCGTATACGGCTGTCGAAGCATGGGGGCGTAACAGATGAGTCAGTTGTTAAGCCCATTTATTCGCACCGTGTTAGGCGACATCGCACCTGGACAACTGGGCGTGTGCTATGCCCATGAGCATTTGATCATTGATCCCAGTTTTGCCACGCATACCAATACCGATTTTCTTTTGGATGATGTGTCCAAATGTGTTGCTGAATTGCAGGAAGCTTATACCTGCGGTGTCAGAGCGATGGTGGATTCCATGCCTATGGCATGCGGGCGAAATGTTCACAAACTAGCTGAGATTTCAGGTAAAACAGGTATCCATATTCTCTGTCCAACGGGTATTCATTTAGCTCAATATTACACGCCCGGTCACTGGTCCACGCGACTGGATGAAGATGCACTTGCTGCTTTATTCGTCAGTGAAATTTGTGATGGCATCGACAACAATGATGGTAATGGTCCACATTGGTTAAGTGGTAAGCACCGTGCGGGATTGATTAAAATCGCAGGCGGATTGGATCAACTTGATGATCAACAGCAAGCTATTTTTCGAGCTGCTGCACAAGCACACTGCATAACCGGCGCGCCAATTCTCACGCATACTGAGCAAGGCACTGCTGCCATGGAGCAACTCAGTATCCTACAGGATCATGGTGTTGATCTGAAACATGTCGTGCTCAGTCATCTCGATCGCAAACCTGATAGCACGTATCACCGTGACGTATTGCAGTCCGGAGTTCGGCTGGAATATGACAGTTGTTTTCGTTGGAAGTCAGTTAATGAGAATCCGACGATGAATTTGATATGCGAACTTCTGCCTCAATTCCCCGACCAGATCATGCTCGGGATGGATGCTGCTCGGCGCAGTTATTGGAAACAGTATGGCGGATCACCGGGGATGTGTTTCTTACAGACCAAATGGCGATCTCGGATGTTGGATGTAGGTATTACTGACGTTTTAATTGACCAAATGTTTATCCATAATCCCGCGCAAACTTACGCCTTTATTCAGCCTAAGGAGTCCGTGCAATGATGCCTGTTATAGCGTTTAACACTGCCAATCTTGTTGCTCGGTTTAGTGATTACCGATTTAGTTTATCCAACTGGATGGATCAGCATCAGCTGACTGTGGCAAAGATGGATGAGAAGGAATTTGCCTTGATTTGTGGTGAAATTGCAGATTGTGGGTATACCGCTATTGAATTATGGGTTGCTCATGTGGACCCACAAGGTATGACGGAGCAACGCGCGATGCGATACAAATCAATTCTTGCTGACAATGGTTTGAACGTTGTTGCATTAGCTGGCGGGTTGGATGAACAGACTGCGCGTGTCTGCCAACGCCTCGATATCCCCATGACTGCGGGTGGGATAGATCAGAGTCGCAAAACTGCGATCCGAAAGTTGTCACGCAAGACCGGTATCCGTGTGAATCACGAGAACCATCCCGAGAAAACGGTCGATGAGATTCGTCAGAAAATCGACTTTGGTGCAGACGGTTTGGGGATTGCAGTGGATACCGGTTGGATGGGAACTCAGGGGATGAATGTTCCTCTGGCGATCAGAGAGTTGGGGACGTTGATTCGCCATGTACATGTCAAGGATATCAAGGCAGCAGGTATGCATGAGACCGTGGCACTTGGGAATGGCTGCGTTGATATCCCCGCCGTGATTGGTGAGCTAAAAGCCATCGGCTATCGCGGTGCTCTAAGTTGGGAAGATGAACCTGAAGACCGTAATCCGATGCAGATTGCAGCACAAATGAGACAATACATTCAAACGCTTTGGGAAGCGGAATCCGAAAAAGGAGCACGAGATGAGCAAGTTTAAAATTGTCGGGATCAACTTCGATCATATGCATATGGGGGACTTGTTGCGTAAAGCAAAACAGCACCCGGATGTTGAAATTGTCGGCGTCAGTGATGAGCAACCTGATCGCGTGTTGCCGGTGCTTAAGCAGATAGGTTTGGACGAATCACTGTTTGTCTCTGACTATCGCAAACTCATGGAAGACACCAAGCCTGATTTGGCGATCCTCTGTCCGGCGACTGCTGAGCATGCGATTTGGACGGAAAAAGTCGCGCCATTTGGTTCGCATATCCTTGTCGAAAAACCATTCTCTTCGACATTGCCTGATGCGGATCGAATGATCAACGCGCTTAAGCAGACCGGTAAGCAACTAATTATCAACTGGCCACTGCGATGGTATCCATCACATGTTACTGCCAAGCGATTGGTGGATGAAGGTGTGATTGGTGATGTGTTACAGGTGCATTACTACGATGGCAATCGTGGCCCATTGCGTCATGTGGCTGACAAAGTCGTCGTGCCCGAAGAGATCGCAAACGAGCATAAAGCCCAAAGCTGGTGGTACAAAAAGGAGTTCGGCGGCGGGAGCTTGCTGGATTATCTTGGCTATGGCGTGACGCTTGGGACTTGGTACATGAATGGCAAGAAACCTCTTGAAGTCACTTCCATGGTCGATCAACCCGACGGTTTGGAAGTCGATGAACATAGCATCACCATCTGTCGCTATGACATTCCCAATAGTGGTCTAAGCAAGTTCGAAACGCGATGGGGAACATTCAGTGATGGGTGGATGGCTCAACCACAACCCAAGTGCGGTTTTGTACTCGTCGGCCGCAAGGGCACCATCAGCAGTTACGATCATGAGTCCACCATTCACGTGCAGATCGACCCTGAAAAACCTGCTGCGCCGGTACCGGTCGACACGCTTGATTTTCCCAATCATGAACCAATCAGCTATGTCGTTGACAAACTCTGTAAAGGTGAATTGGTCGATGGACCACTGTCTCCTGCCATCGCGAGGATCGGCCAGCAGATTGTTGATTCAGCGGTGCTCAGCTCAACGGAAAAACGTACGGTCGCGTTGGTTGATTAATGTCCAAGGGAGTAGGGATAAGACAGTCGTATTCTGTTGATGCCATTGCTAGTCCCAAGTTGCTGGTCACCAGTCCATGTAATTTGCAATATACATTTACCCGCAAGGAAATAAAACCATGGCAAAGAAACGCCAATACAACGATTTGTCTGAGAAAAAAGCTGCGAAAATTGCAGCGCCCAAGTTAGTCTATCAGCCTCCAATGCCACGCCGCTACAATCCACCAATTGGGTTGATTGGTTGTGGTGGGATCAGTTCATCACACCTTGCTGCCTACAAGCAGATGGGGTTGAACATTGTCGCTATGTGCGATTTGATCGAAGAACGTGCTGAGTCTCGGCGTAAGGAATTTTTCCCTGACGCGCAGGTTTACACGGATTATAAACAGTTGCTTAAGCGGGATGATATTGAGGTGGTCGACATCGCTACGCACCCGCAGGATCGCGTGTATTTGATTCCTGCAGCACTTAAAGCTCGCAAGCATGTGCTTAGTCAGAAACCCTTCGTCTTGGATTTAAACTTGGGGCAGAAGTTTGCAGACCTCGCAGAGAAGATGGGGGTGACGCTTGCAGTGAATCAGAACGGTCGCTGGTCGCCGCATTGGTCCTGGATTCGCAATGCCATTGCCAAAGGCAAGGTTGGTGATGTGCAGGCGGTTCACATGAACTGTCACTGGTCACACGATTGGATTGCCACCACGCCGTTTAACCGCGTACATCACATTGTGCTCTATGACTATGCGATTCACTGGTTCGATGCGATGGCATCATTCATGCCCGGTAACGAAGCAAAAATCGTGATGGCCAATCTCAGCTATGCACGCAAGCAGGTCGCCAAGCCACCTCTATTGGGGCAAGCCATGATCGAGTTTGAAAATGGACTGGGTAGTTTGGTCTTCGATGGTGCTGTGGAGTTTGCGAAAAATGACAACGGTTTTATCACTGGCACCAAGGGTACGCTCCAATACGATGGGCCTAACATTTCCGATCATCGTGTAAAAATGACCACGCGTCGGGGCATGGTCGAGCCGGAGTTGGAAGGTGCATGGTTCCGCCAAGGCTTTATGGGCAGCATGGGTGAATTGCTTTGTGCTATTGAGAAAAAGTGTACACCGTTGAATAATCCAATCGACAATCTCCGTGGACTTGCGATTTGCTTTGCCGCTGTGGTCAGTGCTCAGACTGGCAAACCCCAAATCGTTGGCAAAGTCCGTAAAGCGCCATTAGACACCTGCATGGTTGCGGATGAATAAAATCAGAATCATTTGCGGACACGATTAATCGATCACTTTTTCACTGCGTTGATGGCTTTTGCGATATTGTCCCGGTGTCATTTGGACGTGTGCTTTGAATGTCCTGTTGAAATGATAGGGATTGCCAAATCCTGTCGCGGTGGCAACCATATCCATCGGCCAATCCGTGGTGATTAGCAAGGCTTTGGCACGTTTGATGCGTTCAAGATTGACAAGGCTTTGAAAGGATTGGCCGAAAATTTCTTTGACCAGATGTCCCACGCGTGATACGGATAGGTTTAATTCATTTGCCAATTGACTGATACGCAATTGCTGATTGTGTACCTGATTGAAAATAAATTGACGAATGAGAATGTCCCGACGATCCACGGGTTGTGACTGTTGTATGGGAGTGTGAAGCTGATCATTGCCAACGGATTGGACGGATGTTTGCTCTGCAAGTTGCAATAAACATAGACCCGTCATCTTCAAAATCCGCGTGATCTGATCCATCTTTTCTGATTCGTAAATCGTTAATTGTTGGAATCTGTTTTGAGCCTCTGTTGGACTTAATGGACATTGTTCCTCTGCTTTACGAAAACCACCTGCAAAGAGCACCAGTGCTAATTGTTCATGACGAAACATAGGCACGACAACTTCCTGGACACCTTTCCAACAGTGCGTTGTAAAGGCGCTGTGTTGTTTTAGCGCATAGGCATTGACCTGCTTGGAACAATGGTCAACACATTTTTGCTCATACCGGTTACGCTTGTACCGACAGTATGGATGGGCATGATAGGTTCGGCCCTGTAGTAGAGGATTGCCGTCCCACGAACAGAGGATGCCCATCAAGTCGTGGATGGTGACGTATATACCCAGTGAGACTTCCAGGTCCGCGAGTGATTCACGGATGAAAGTCATCGGTGAATGAAGGTCGATATGCGATAAGTTGCGAAACATGACTGATTATAGCGGATAATGTCAGTAATATGGCAAGAATTGTATCTTCTTTTGTGTTGACCTGACGACTAGAATCATGCACGATCTAACAAGGAGATTGGTGATGATGATTGTTCGTCGTATCGGCATTGCTTGTTTGGCATGCTATCTGTTGATGATGTCAGCTACGGGTTTGTATGCCCAGGTTGGGGAGATTCAGAACCTCACCGCCGTTGCCAATCAATGGGATATTGCTCAGTGCAAAGTGACTTTGCCTGCAATGGGAGCAGGTAAGTGGCAACTCACGGCTGCGGATATAACAAGTACGCATCCCCATCTACATATTGGCCGAATCGAGGTATTTGAAAATAGTTTGATGGTTGCACAGTCAGCAAGATTCAAGGTGACCGATACTGCAACGACCCATCAACTGGTCTTTGAAAAGGTCAAAGCAAACTCAAGTATCACAGCTTTAGTCTATGTCGCAGGTGGGCAGGGCCAGGCTCATTGGGGGAGTCTACAAGTCTCGCCAACGAGTCAGCAGCCGTTGGCTTCGATGTTCGACACATGGATTGCTTATAAGACCTGTGATGTCACATCGACATTGTCAGAAACTCCAGCTGTTGAACCGTTCGATACTCAGCCAAGTCCTGTACTGGCAGGAGAGATTCGACTGGAGCATCCAACCTTGCATGCCATTGGTTTGGAATGGGACATTCAGCAGGACTTTAACCGCAACAGCACTGTGACCGTGGCTTATCGTCAAGTCGGCCAATCACAATGGCAGGAGGCTCAGCCCATGCTGCGCAACCTGTTTGATCAAGCAGGAACCACGCGCATCGGGTGGCATGTAGTCTGCCCCAATCGCTTTACGGGCAGTGTGCTGAACCTTGAGCCCGATACCGCTTATCAAGTCCAACTCACATTAAGTGATCCTGATGGTGGTAGCCAAACACAGATCATCGAAGCGCATACCAAAACACCGTTGAGTCGTATCCCGCATCAAACGGTTTTGCATGTGTATCCGTCGTCATGGGATGGCCAGCGATTAACGCCAAACTACGACACCTTTGAAGCTGCCTATGAGATGGTTCAGTCGGGGCAAACTATTTTCCTCCATGCAGGCGTCCATCAGTTTGGTTCCCTGCAAGCCAAGTCTCAACGCTACGGTGATCGCATTGCGTACATCCATCCGCCTGTCAATGATGCGGATGCACAGCTTTACATGGATTTTTCACCCGAAAACCGGCAGGCTAATCGTGTGATACATCTGCATAAACAGGCAACAACCACTGCCCCGATACGTATCACCGGCGAACTCGACGGCTCGACGATACTCGATGGTGGGGCGATGGGAATACTCATGGATCTGACAGGCGCTGCTGCCCATCAGATTCAGTATCTGACATTCAGGAATGTGGAGACGGCGATCTACGCGAATCATGCTCAAGGCATTGAAATCAGCGACTGTCAATTTATGGAATGTCGCTATGGCATCAATGCCGGCCCACACGATCACGATGATCTCAACAAGCAATCCGATGATAGTACTTCCCGTATCACCGGCTGGACTATGGATAACAACGCCATCATCGGTAATTGGCCCACAGGTCAATGGCAGGATGGCTGGAGTGTCTATACCAAAACATTTGGTTACCTCCCGTTGCGTTTAAGTGCAGCGATCCAACTTGGCGGCCAGGGGCATGACATCCATCACAATACGGTCAAAGGCTTTTGGGATGGGATTAGCGTCTATCCCATTGTGATGCCGCCGTTGGACCCAACAATGTGCAACAGTTCAATTGACATTTATAACAACGCTATTGAGCAGTGTCCTGATGATGGTATTGAAATGGATTACGGAACCGCGAATATCCGTGTGATCAATAATTTCATTGCCAACGCACACATGGGTATCAGTATGCAGCCTCTCTTTGGTGGTCCAGGTTATGTGTTGCGGAATGTCGTGTACAACACGCGAATTTTTGCATTGAAAATCGCACGCAATCCATCAGGCCTCTTGATTTATCACAACACATTTGTGGTTGCCAATGCCGCGCGAATGGAGACTGGATGGGCCAATACCCAAATGGCCAACAATCTTTTCCTGGGCAATGATCAAACTGCCAGCGGTCCGCTTTGGACCGGTAATCCAACACCTTTACTAAGCAGGATTGATTACAACGGATACGCCGTGACCGGATGTCAAAAATGGTTCTGGGTCACACCTGCTTTGGATCGTCCCGTTTATGCCTCAGGGCAATTGGTCTTTGAATCCTTTGCGGACTTTCAATATGCAACGGGGATGGAAACGCATGGGATGGCAGGATTGTCATACAGCATGCTCCGCCAAGTCAACGAGCCGAGGACCAAACATCTGGATTTGCCTTTAACACTGGATTTTCAATTAAAAACCGATGCGCCTTGCATTGATCATGGGCAGATTTTATACAACATCAATGATGATTTTACCGGCCAGGCACCTGAACTTGGCGCGTTGGAATTAGACTCCGCATTGCCGACTTATGGGCGACAAATCAGGAAATAATCAAATGTCAAAAAAACACTTTCATACTCAAATCCATGCCTTTACGCTCATCGAACTGCTTGTGGTGATCAGTATCATCTCGTTGCTGATTTCAATTCTCCTGCCGGCGTTGGGAAGTGCGCGTAAGGCGGCCCGTCGGATTCAGTGTTCAAGTAATCTGCATAACATCGGAGTCGCCTTTGCAGTCTACAGCAATGATCACAAGCAGCGCATGCCTGCTACAGCTTACTTTTATGAAGGTAACAGTTCGTATTCAACGGTCTGGCCATCCTTGATCAAAGGTTATCTCGGTATTGCCTATCGTTCGAGCTATGCAGCAGCATCCGTGGATCGTGCTTTAATCTGCCCGGACGATGAAAATGTGACGCAAATCAAAGGCTGGAACATTCCAGCGATGAAACGGGATTACAACGAACTGTCCTACGCCTATCACGTCTATCTGGGGTCGACTGCCAGTTCAACCACAGGTAGTGGTTACAGTCTCCCGAATCTGGTGCGTGCCTCAGCAACCACCGCAGTCGTTGATGCTCATAGCTATCGTTTTGTTGCTTACAACACCACGCCCAATTACGACCTGTATCAATCAGCATCCGGCGAGGATGATCTGGCTGCAACTCGACATAACCAGGCTATCAACGATCTGTTTGTGGATGGTCATGTCGCAAGCTTGCCCAAGATTGAACCGGATAGTCTGGTCGTTAAAAACCCTTGATTTAAGTCTTTTATTGCAATTTTGATTGATACGTTAAATGAATAGAACACTGGATCAGATCGCCGAACCCACTCGAAAGCTCGATGTCCAATTCAAGGCAGATGTGGTGATATGTGGCGCAGGCCCCGCAGGTGTGTCTGCTGCCATTTTCGCTGCAATGACACAGCAACAACTCGGACAACCCGTCTCAGTACTACTCATCGAATCACAAGGACAGCTTGGCGGCGTCTGGACCTCTGGACTTCTAAGTTGGATTATTGACAGTCAGAATAAACCCGGAATGTTGACACAACTTTTTGCACGCTTGGATGCCTGCCGATTGCAGATGAATGAACCCGAAACGCTGTACAGGAATGGCCGAACCTATGATGCTGAGTTGATGAAATGGATACTTGAGCAGTGGATGGTTGAGCTGGGGATCACCGTGCTGTTACATGCCCGGATGGTTGCAACTCATCTGAATACTGACAATCGTCTGTCACATGTCATCATCGAATCCAGAAGTGGCAGGCAGGCAATTGCGGGGACGACTTTCGTGGATTGCACAGGAGATGGGGAACTGGCAAGGCATGCCGGATGTGCGTTTGAACTGGGTAATGATGTGAAGGACTCACTTAAACCGCTAATGCAACCGATGTCGTTGATGGCTATTGTCAGTGGGGTGGATCGCCAACAACTCAAGCCTTATTACAATATAGGCTATGAAGCATGGGCTCTTCCAAAACAACGCTTGTTAAAAGCTATTCGATCCGCAGGTATTGAACCTTCTTACACGAAACCGACTCTCTTTGAAATTTACCCGGACATGTTTGGCTTGATGGTCAATCACCAATACGATTCGCATCCACATGATGTGAGGCAAGTCACCACCGCCACGATTGCCGCCCGTGATGAAATCAATCGCATTGTTCATGCCCTTAGACATTCAGGCGGTATTTGGGGAAATCTGAGACTTGTAGCCACCGCCAATCAGATCGGCATCCGTGAAAGTACCCGACCGTATGGTTGCTATCGCGTAACACTCGATGACATGGTTAACGGCGCCAGACACCATGATGCTGTTTGTCGATGCACCTTTGGTGTGGATGTGCATGCCACCAGCAGGCAGTCCGCAAGCGGCGGTATTGAACCCTCACCTGTGAAACAAACCCAGCCCTACGACATTCCATTTCGTGCTTTGGTGGCTTCTGAAATTGATCATCTCTTATTCGCAGGCCGATGCATCAGTGGCGATTTTTTCGCTCACGCTTCCTATCGCGTGACAGGCAATTCTGTCGCAACAGGCGAAGCAGCAGGTTGTGCAGCGGCTCTGGTGCCGTTGTATCAATGCGCCCCGCGCGATTTGAATTTCCAAGATCACATTGCACCGTTCTTACATTCCATTCGACATGTTCTATGTGATACCCTTGCTCAAGACATTCATGCCACAGATGCAAACAATTAATCTCCTCTTCCGTCACTCCCACGCAGGGACTTTATGCACGTCATTTCATAAGCAAATGCATAAAGAGAAATTACCGCTAATTCAGAGGTCGGACTTACTCGACACGATTCGTAGGGTGGGTAGAGCAAAGCGAAACCCACCAATTCTTTGATATTACGGATTTATGGTGGGTATCGCTTTGCTCCACCCACCCTACATCAGATGCCACGTGCATAAAGTCCGCAGGCGGGAGTCCAGTGGTTTATGCAAGCGATAACTGTAACCCACTGAATGTCCGCCTGCGCGGGGATGACGAAAAGCACAAAGGCATGAATACTCATTTTTTGTATTGCAAAAAATGAAAATCCAAAACCCTATGGAAATCACAATCCGCATTGTCATGTTAAAACACCGGATGCTTCGGGTTCATTGCTTTGACAGCTTGCAGCGCCTGAGGCATTGGATTCTTCTCGAAAATTTCAAGTGTCTTACCCGGTGATTGGGCGCGTTGGCGTTGCAGATCAATGTGTTGGAGCATGCGGTCAACTGGATTGCACTTGACAGTAAATGCTGCGCCAATTGAACCACTGAAATTTGAAAAGATTGGCAAAACCCACATGCCGCAGTCTGGATTTTGTGAGGCCAATTCCTGCTTGACGCGAGTGGGTAACCAGTTGATAAATTCCTCGCTGTTATATCCGTCATATGCCATCGCCACGATGCGGTCGACGTCTTGGATGAACGGACGAGGGTTGAGGTTCCGCGTACTGGTGGGCGTGTTGTTTTTCAGATACTCATAATCACCGGGCTTATCAGCATAGTAGACTTTATCTTGCCACATCAATAGCGCTCGGCCTGTTTGAGGTTCAAGGTATTCATGGATGTCGCCATTCTTGTCGACATTTTCATGAGCCCATTTTTTCAATGCTTCAAGCTTGCGAAGGTACCGTCCATCGCCTGGCTTTTGTTGATGCAGCGTGACGAGTAGTCGGGCGGCATTGAGGGTGGCGGTTCGACACCATGCAGCCGGTTCAAACGCACGAGCGACCGTGGGCTTGTTATGTTCGTCATATTGCTGCGCCCAACCGACTGTCTTACCACCTGTATCAGCATCCAGGATCCATTGCCCGCCGCGATCCATTGCTTGTTCAAAGCGTTTTTCGCCGGTGAGTAAGTACATTAAATGCATGATGTCGATGGCATCATTCATCGCAAGGTCATTGATTTCCCCACCTCTTGGTAAGCCGCGGACAGTCGCACCGTGTTTGTGTTGTGGGTCCCAGTGATGCGACCAGCTGCCGTTGGGGTTTTGTGCCCGATAGACAAACTCACCGCCTTTGATTGCTGCATCGAGGAATGTTTTATCACCGGTGATCTGTGCTAGGATCAGCAGCAATTGAATCGGATGGGCTTGCACGCTGTCCTGAAGTTTGACTTCGGGATATTCACTTTGAAGTGTCGGCAGGTCGATATCATTGACCTTCAAGCCATAGGGTGTGCCGTAGTATCCATGCACCCAATACCCGTCTTCGGATTGAGCAGCGATCAAGGCACGACCCGTTTCAATCGCAGGATATAGATATGTGTCATCACCAAGGACTTTGTACGCAGAGATCAGTTGCGATGCGATGCGAGGCGTTGACTCACCTTTATCATTGCAGATGCTGGTGTCCGAGCAGATGTAGTCGCGCCCCTGAGCAGGCGATCCGAGTAAGGTTGGCCAGGAATAGATGCGTTGCCACCCGCCATAGCGTTGGAGTTGGAGTGTGGTATTGAGTGCTTTGTGAATGGCTTTTTTGCAATCTGCAACCATATCCGCTTTGAGATAAGACGCATCATCGACCGGTTTAAGTTGATCGAACCGTCCTTGCCAGATGGTGAATTCGTCGAATGCTTCGCCTGGCAGGGATGAACCGGCGGGGTCCCATTTGGCTAGAGCGCTGCTGCCGAGGAACAGTGTCATCGGCCCACGCTTTGCCAAAGGTAACGGTAGTTTGCCCTGTGTTTGTTGGTCGTCGACTTGGATGAATCCCCAGTTGGATTTCTGATCCCAGGAGATAGCGATTCGATGCCACTGGCCATCGAGCAGTTGCTTGCCGTCACAGTTGAGTTCGATGGCATCCCATTCTGCATGCGGGGCGACTGCTTTTGCGGTGTACAGTCGGACACTGTTTTCCTGAATGTGCATGCCGATGCGGTAGTCCCCGCGGACTTCAAAAAGTGTGCGAGGTAGTTCACGTCGTTTACCAGTATGACGAAAGGCAAAGGCAACCGTGCTGGATTGGAAGTTGATGTTTTGCTTAGCTGTGAAATGCAGATACCCACCGCGCTCGGCGACTTGTATGGCATCCCCATCAAGTCCGCCGGAGATGCTTGTAATCCCAAAGCCGCCAGCGTTTGATAAACCTTGGGCGATGTCTGCATTGTCTGATGTTTGATTGTTAAAAGAACACTTGAGCTTGATGTCAGCATTGAGTTCTTTACCAGACCACAGGATATTTGAACGCGTGATTTGTGGATCGTTGATTGGTGTTTGGGTATTGGTTGATTGCGAGGCGTTTTTTGTCAGCTTGTTAAATGACGGGATTTGTTTGCTGATTTGCTCGACGATGTACTTGGCCCAGAGACGTGCACCTTTTTCGTTGTAGTGAGATCGGTCGTAACCTTTCTCGGTCTTGCCATGGTATTGCATCGCTTCATCGGGGCCGATGGATTCGTAAAGTTTCAGACCATAACTGTTCAGATCGACACTGGGGACATCGAGTTCTTTGGCAACTTGCAGTGCAGCTTGAGCATAGGGGGCGTTGGGTGTCCAAAGCTTACCGTCTTTGAAGACGCCACGTTCCATCGGCGCGACGATGATTGGCACCGCGCCCATCTGTCGACTTTCCTCGACATAGTGTTTGAGATTGTATTGGTAGTAATCCTTGAGCTTGCTGCCAACTTCTTGATCGCTTGGCAATGTTTCTGGAACAGGTGTCGTGAGTGTCCGTCGATCAGGTGCTTTAAATGGATTGTCATTGTGTCCAAATTGAATGATCACATAGTTTGGTTTGGGTTCAAGCTCTAGAACGTTGTCCCAACGTCCTTCATCAATAAAGCTCTTGGAACTTCGACCGCCTTTGGCTTTATTGATCACTTCAACCTGCTGCTCGTCCAGAAAATCAATGAGCACTTGGCCCCAGCCACGCAGGTTGTTGGTTGAGGCATAATTGCTGACGGTCGAATCGCCGATGACCGCAATTCGAACTTTGGAGGTTGGGGTGTTGTATTGGGTTTGCTGTGCCGTCGCTGGTGAACATAGAAGTAGAAGACTGCTTAGAAGCATGGAAAATGAAGTGTAAAAATGTGCCATCAATCAGAGCCTTTCAGAGAGCGGATACAGCGTACAATCATGTTTTTGTGAGTATGATTTATTACACGATTGCTTGTCTTAACGATAATGGATGATATACTAACGTTACTATGAGTCAACTAAGTCAACGAAAAATAGCTGAAGCGATGGGTGTCTCCGTCATGACCGTGTCACGTGCTTTGCGGGATCACCCCGACTTGGCTGTTGAGACGAAGGCTAGAATTGTAAAGATGGCCCGGGAAATGGGTTACACATCACCCAAAGCCGATGGTGTTGAAAAAACAGCTACCCGACGCGTATCGGTCATTGCCTATGAACGCAGTGATAGCAAGTTTTCAGCTTTTGATTCTGACATTCAGCGGGCAATATTTTTAGCGTTACAACGTGAATGTCAGGATAATGGCGTCGAAACAGTCATTGAGTTGGCTAAATCAGGCCAGATCCCCAAGTCATTGGAAAATCAGTCAGTTGAATCTGCCTTTATTTTTGGTCGTTATACCCATGACGATGTTGCCGTTGCCCCGGATATCCCCAAGCTGGCGATTAGTAGCTACATCGCTGACAATCCGCTGTGGCATGTGGTCGCTGACAATGCAACCGGTTCACGGCTGGTGACGGAATATCTCATATCCCAAGGGCATCGTCGGATCGCCTTTCTTGGGGATAAAGATCCCTTGACTGAACTGTATCAGCAACGCGCAGACGGGTATACCATTGCCATGATCAGGGCAGGTTTGATACCTGATGTTCGATATCAGGAAGTGCTTGAATATTATGATGTTGCAAGTTTAATTGATGGGAACTCAGCCGTCGTGGTTTCGTCGGACTCCTCAGCGTTTGGACTTATCACCATGCTCGATCAACTCGGAGTCAGCGTGCCTGATGATCTGAGTCTTGCAGGCTTTGACAACCTTTATGAGCTTTGTCATTCCAATCACCTTAAGCCGCGAATGGAACTGACAACCTATGGCCCGGACTGGTCGCTGATGGGCAAGATTGCTGCTCGGACATTGCTGTTCCGATCCCAGGATTTACAAGGCCCGCCAGTACGGATCACCGTTCCAGGACGCCTGGTCGTCGGCAAGAGCAGTGCAAGAGCAAAAATATCGCCAAAATCTTGACTTTGGGTAACGCGATTAATACGATACAGTATCGTTAAAATATATTGATTAACGTTATTATCAAGATAATGCATTGCAACCTTTTTCTAAGGTCAAAATCCATGCCCAAAACTGACCAACAATATTGTTCTGGTAGCCCAAAAACTTCAGGTGGATTCACACTTATTGAATTGCTGGTTGTCATCAGCATCGTCTCGCTGTTGATCTCGATTTTGTTGCCTGCACTTGGTAGCGCTCGCAAGGCGGCTCGGAGTATGCAGTGCCTGACGAATCTTCGGACGCTGGGTATGGGGCTGGTCAATTATGCCAACCTCTATAACAACTGCATTATGGCTGCGGACTACGACTCGCCACCAGTTCAAGGCAATACGCGTCGATGGGTTGTGTTGATGATGGATCAAGGTTTGAACATCAAGACCTACAAAGCCAACGAAACGCGCGATGAATTAAAGCCGTTTGTTTGTCCTGATGAAGAGCGTTGGTATGCAGACTATGCTGGTCATTCACCTTGGCGAACCAATTACACAGTCAACGACACTGTGATGGACAATGTTGATTTTGAAACCCAACCTTTATTTATGCGGATGGATTTTGTCACCAAGCCTTCAAAGACCGGCGTGATTAGTGATGGTGAACTTTCGTCTTCCGGCACCAAAGCATTTAACCGCACAGATCAGATTAATCCCGACTCCGGTTCAGCCCGTGTAGATTGGCGACATAATGATGCCGCAAACCTGCTGTACCTTGATGGGCATGCCAATTCTCAGCAGGCCAGATTGGATATGGTGGGCGTTAACGGAAAACTCTGGGAGTAGTCCTCTTGAACATGGCTGCAACTGAATCTACGTCCTCTGTCCGTCATCTGATTAATAGTGTATTTGGCAAGCTGATTTTCCTGAGTTTATTCATACTCACTGGCTGCGCAATGTCCAAGATCGACGAACCTGTCCAGTCACATATCCCAACTCATCAACATGCGTTCGTTTTGCAAAATGCATTTCTTGATGTTCATCTCGTCACACCATCTCATCCTGCTGGCGGAGTCGATGCGGTTCGGTTTGATCAAACTGCTCGCGTGACAAATCTTAAATACAAAGGCATTGAACTGCTTGATGAGCGTGGCATGCCTGATGAATTTGGACTCTTGGGTATAGGCGTGCTGGGATATGAAGATGGCGATGATACGTTCGTGAAATTAGGAGTCGGCCAACTCAAACGCAATAAGCCTCAGCAATACCATTTTGGTACGGCGTACCCGTTACAGGCTTTGGCAGACACGCGAATCGAATTTGTCGGTCCTCATGAAATTCAGCTTGTACAAACCTTCAATCATGTTTCAAAATACAGTTATGTATATCGAAAGAAGATCAGCATTGATCCTCAAGCGTCGGTACTCAAGTTTGACTATGCATTGGAAAATCATGGGCAAGATGAGATGACATTCGACACTTATAACCATAACTTTTTTAAAATGGGTGAGGGTGCGATTGGGTCACGTCTGCATTTTAATCCTGGGTTTATCCCTGCCTATTTATCGACGGATCGTTTGTTACTTGATGAGCAGGGCGTGTCGTTTTCCAGAGATTTGTTGGCACCGCAAACTATATTTCTGCCGTTCCTTGGAAATGAGAAACCGTTTGCTGACGCTGCGATATTGACTGACAGATACGCTGGGATCAAAGCTTCGATCAAACACGTTCCCAGCCCGTTGCATTTTACATTTTTCGCTGATTCCAAAGCCATTGCACCTGAGTATTTTATTCGCTTGACGGTCAAGCCCCAAGACGCTGTAACTTGGCAGCGGACCTATACATTTGAGTCTGTTTCGCCAGTCATACCTTGATACGTGATCTCAAGTAAAGCATTACAACATTAGGATCAATTGATGTCCCAGCCCATGTTGAATTTATTTGTATCTATCCACCGAACTTTATGTCGCAATGTCGGATTACTTTGCATGGTTTTGCTGGTGATTTGGCCAGTACACAGTCAAGCTCAGGAGTCAGCGAACCTGCTGGTTAATAGTGATTTTTCAGCAGTCGAAAATGGTTGGCCGACCGGTTGGACGATTCGCAATAACGAGCAGTTGGTATCTATTGTCGATGATGCTGATGGCGGGAAGATATTACGCGTCCAAGTCACTCAAGTAGCAGGTCCCAACCTTGGGCAAATCGGGCAGATAGTGACATTACTCCCCAATACACGATACCAATTACGCGGTCGGATCAAGAGCTCCACTCAAGGGGCAGCATTGATCATGATCAAACGCGTCAAGGATAAGATCGAACAGAGTCGCATCAGTTCCTATCCATCAACACAGCAGTGGAATCCCATCGTCTTGGATTTTAATTCCGGCGATGCCGATCAGGTTCAAATTCTCTGCCGCTTTGGTCAACTACAAAGTGATGTTGGTTCGGTGAGTTGGTTTGATGATTTATCCTTGCATGCGATGGTGATTCCAGAACCTGATGAACTTGAAACAAGACCGACATTTAATTCATGTAGTTACTATTGGAACCTGCCGGATGATATCAATGGTGGGCAGCAAATCGGAGTACAGTTTCGTGCCCAAGGGCAAGCGGCTTGGCAGCGTGCGATGGCTCCATTCTGGTTTGAAAAAGACCGCCAATTCCGTGGCAGCATTGTCGACCTTCATGAAAATACCACATACAAAATGCAGGTTCTCGACGCTCAAAACAAACCTATTCTTCAGCGTACATTCACGACATGGAATAGTGATGTGCCTATTGCAAAGACCATCGACATTCGCAGCCGACTTCATGATGGCAATATCGTCATCCAAGATCAAGGCAAGCCTAAAGGCTGGATATGTTTTACGGCACCACGGGGAACAATTATCCAAGTCGATGGGGTGAATAATCTCTCCGGTGCAGGGATTGATATTCGCAACGCAGCATACGTCATCCTTAAAAATATCGTGATCCGTGGTGGGCAGAATCATGCTGTGAATATCGAACGGTCAAATCATGTGCGATTAATTAACTGCGACATTTCAGGCTTTGGACAGGATGGGCAACTTGCTAAAGACCCTGTCTATTACATGCATCAAGGTGCTCGCATTAACTATCAGGCAGGTATCCGCGCGTTCTCCAACTTCGGTCTGGTGGTGGAGCGATGCTATATTCACGGTCCACGCAGTCCCTCCACAGGTTGGCGTCATGGTCATCCATTGGGGCCGACTTCTATGTTCGTCAATGATTTGTCATCAACCGTGATTCGCTACAACGACTTTGCAGCTTCGGATCAACACCGATGGAATGACGCGATTGAAGGTTCAGGCAACTCCTCGGACATTGGCGGGTTTAATCGTGATGCGGATATCCATGGCAACTTCTTTGCCTTTGCCAATGATGACGGGATTGAACTCGATGGCGCTCAGATGAATGTCCGGCTGTTTGAAAATCGTTTTGAAGGGGGCTTCTGTGGCATCAGTACCAGTTGGGTGGTTCGCGGGCCGTCCTACATTTATCGCAATGTGATTCTTCATGGTGGTGATGCTAATCGACTCGTTGGCACTGCCTTTAAAGACCTTAAACGCAGTGATATTCAAGGACCTGCCGTATTTGTTAACAACACCGTCTATTCACAGTCCAAAGGTTTCGGCGGTTCGCAGGGGCAACGCCTGTATCGCAACAATGTGCTAATGGCCGGCTCCAAAGCATATCCGCTTTTTGACCTGCCGCATCGAACGGTGGATCACAGTCTCTTCTGGGCAGAGCGTGGTCCAGCTGTACGTGAGGACTTTAAGCGTGAATCCGTGATCGTTGCCAAGCCGAAGTTCGTGGATGCGAATAACGGGTTGTTTGCCTTGCAAGCCGATATGCCTGGCGCTATGGATGGCAAAAGTGTTGACAATCTGGCGTCTGAAAAATTGCATGGGAGTTACCGTGGTGCGATACGTCCTGGTTTAACTGCAATCTGGCCCAGACGTCCTACGTCATTTAAGATTGACCGAGGGCAGATCATTCTCGACCCATTGACTGATGTGGCAACATTTGAACTCCAGGCTGATTCGACTGCGGATCAGAATATACATATTCGGCAAAGTCAGACAACGGATTGGCTGGACATAATGCCTGAAAATGTGAATGTTCCCGCAGGTGGACGTGTGACTTTTAAAGTTCAGCTCCGACGTGAACGCATGGCCTATGTCGGCAATTATGCCGCGTCATTTTCTGTGACCGATGAGCAGGGCATGTCGATCCCGGTGACGGTTTACAGTTGGCAGAATGGGCCGACGCAGCCGGTGTTGACGGTTGGGGAGGGTTCAATGATTGCTTACTCGCAAATGCGAATTGCAAAACCAATCAACGGTCCCGTAACAGAGTGCAAGTCCGAAAAGTCGATGACACTTGCTGAAAATAAGGCCTTAGAAGCATGGCAGTTTGATCTGCCTGTCGAGGGGAACTATTACATTCTCATGCGTGTTTATCGTGACGATGACGCAAGTTTGAAGAAATACCTTAAAGCAGGTTTGGTTATAGATGGGCAAAAGGTGGCGGACATTGCTTGGCCTCAGCAGTTGGCTGGTGGACGCTGGGAATGGGTGAGCTGTCCGAATCCAACACGTAAGACGCCACAGAAATCAGAAGCATCACGATTCGGGTTATTCTCACTTAAAGCAGGACAACATAGCATCACCTTGGAGAATACCAATGGTGTGCAGATTGACAGTATGGTGTTGACTCCTGTATTTTCGCTCTTATCCGGTGCAGTAAACAACATGGGGCCGATTCCGGTGGCCATGCCGAATCATTAAATGATTTTTCAATTGGTGGTCAGGCAATCGTCTTTACTTTGCGACATCAATCCGCGGATCAATCCAAGCATACGCCACGTCCACAGCAAGATTCATCAATACCAGCAATGTGGAGAACACCAGTACCACGCCAAGGATCAGAAATTGATCCTTATTGCGGACGGCCTGCACGAAGTGTTCGCCAAGTCCCGGGAGGTTGAAGACTTTTTCCACGACGAATGAACCGGTCATGGTGGCTGCCGAGGCAGGACCCAGAAAACTGAGCACTGGCAAAAATGCGACTTTCAAGGCATGTTTGATCAACGCTTTATTCTTTGACAATCCCTTGGCGCGGGCGGTGCGGATAAAGTCACTTTGCATCACATCAGCCAGGCCCATCCGTGTGAGTCGCGCGATGTAGGCACCGGGCATTGCACACAAAGTCACCGCAGGTAAAACCATCTGCTCCCAACTGCCCCAGCCCTGGACGGGCAGCCACTTGAGCATTCCCGCAAAGACGATCATCAAGACTGACGCTGTGACAAATGTCGGCAGGCTGATCCCTACAACTGCAATCCCAAGCGAGGACATGTCCCAGAGCGAGCCGGGTTTCATCGCGCTGATGAGTCCAGTACCGACACCGAGAATCAACGCAAGGATCAACGCTGTGATGCCGACCTGTACACTTACCGGCAAGCCACCGGCGATAATGTCATTGACCGATTGATCACGGTATTGCAGACTCGGTCCCAGGTCGCCTTTGGTGATGACGTTGACCGTGTAGCTTCGCAAAAATGACCAGGGGCTATCAAGGTTGTACTGGCGGAGCATCGCTTCCTGAATCTCTATGGGCACCGGCTTATCCGGATTTTCCAGGGGATTGCCCGGTATCCACCATGCCAACGTAAACGTCACCATGAAGATCACCAGCAGGATCACCGGCAGTTGAGCTAGTCGCCATGCAATGAATCGGAGCATGGGGATATTGTAGGGTTTTTCGACAAGACATTTTTCTACCGTCAAGACGCAAGGAACACAGAGATAAGAGAGAGGGAATTTTGAGTGCTTGATATGGACAATTCGAGCCCAAGTCTGAGTAAAGCGCAGGCTGGGACAGCAAAGAATAACACCTGCATGGTTGCCACAGGTATCCCATACTTCGCAGACTCAGCGTTGGGCTTAAAAACTAAAATCTTCTCTCTCTGAACTCTGAGTCCTCTGCCGTTCTGCAGTGTTACTGTCTTGCAGTTAATTTGTAATACTAAATGACAAATAGGGTAAGGCTAGCTACAATGACGGGTATTCATCAATCAGGAGACACACCATGGCATACCTGCTGGGGATCGACATCGGCACATCCGGGACCAAGACACTTATCTGCGATCATGCTGGGAAAGTCATCGCGACAGCCATGTCTGAACATACCATCGAGTCCCCCAAGCCCGGTTGGTCTGAACAGTCGCCAACACAATGGTGGGATGCTACCTGTAAAGCCACCAAAGCAGTCGTCAAGAAAGCCAAGATCAAACCCGCGCAGATCACCGGCATCGGGCTCTCCGGGCAAATGCATGGCTCGGTTTTTCTTGGTGATGACACCTTGCCACTGCGTCCGGCATTGCTATGGAACGACCAACGCACCCAAGCCCAATGTGACAGCATCACCAAGACAGCAGGCGGCAAACGCAAGCTCATCAACATGGTCGGGAACCCGGCACTGACTGGTTTTACCGCACCCAAAATACTCTGGGTCCGTGAGAACGAACCTGCAGTCTACGCTAAGACCAAACACATTCTGCTCCCCAAGGATTACATTCGGCTGTGCATGACCGGTGAGTATGCAACAGAAGTTGGCGACGCATCAGGAACATTGTTACTGGATGTGAAAAAACGAAAATGGCATAAGGGACTGATTAATAAACTCGACATTGACACGTCATTACTGCCAGACTGTTATGAATCGCATGTGGTCACGGGCAAGGTCACTGCTCAGGCTGCAAAAGCAATGGGACTGGTCAAAGACATTCCCGTCGTCGGCGGTAGTGGCGATCAACCCGCAGGCGCGGTTGGTAATGGCATCGTGCAGGCAGGTATCGTCAGTGCGACCCTTGGCACCAGTGGCGTGATGTATGCTCATGCGGCAAAGCCTGTGTATGACAAGGACGGGCGGGTTCATACCATGTGCTCAGCGGTGGAAAATGAATGGTGCGTCTTTGGATGCATGCTCTCAGCAGGGGGTTCATTTCAATGGTTCCGCAACCACATGGCAGAGGGTGAAGTGACGCTGGCCAGCAAGAAAAAAGTCGACCCCTATCAACTGCTCATTGAGCAGGCCAAACAAGCACAGCCTGGATGTGAAGGTTTGTTCTTCTTGCCTTATCTCACAGGGGAACGCTGCCCTTATGCCAACCCCAATGCACGTGGCGGGTGGATCGGTTTGACTGCTCGTCATGATCGACCTGCAATGATCCGCAGTCTGCTTGAGGGGGTCACCTTCGGCATGGCGGATGCACTAAACATCATGCAGGACATGGGCATCTCCACCAAGTCCGTGCGTCTGTCCGGCGGTGGGGCACGCAGTGATTTTTGGCGTCAACTCCAAGCCGATATTTACAACACACCCGTGGTCACCATCAACAGCCATGAAGGCCCCGCCTACGGTGTCGCCTTACTTGCAGGTGTCGGCACAGGTGTCTGGTCATCCGTCAAACAAGCCTGTAAACAAGCGATCAACGAGACGGAAAAGAAACGTCCCAATCGTAAGCTGGCCAGCATGTATCAAAAATATCACCAACAGTATTCAGCACTCTATGGCGCGCTCGAAACACATTTCGATTCGATTGCCAGTTTGTGATCTAACCGTTTCGAACACCATTTGGCAATGTTGGACTTACTCAGACTTGGGCTTGTTGCATAAACTCATCCATATGTTTTAAGCAATGGTCTTGCTGTGTATGCACTGCGTCATCACCTTGCTACAATCTACGTATTCATACGGAGGATATTTAGATATGGCAACCATTGCAGACTTTGACGCGTTTTCCAATATTCGTCTTTTTACATTGACCAACAGCAACGGGATGTCAGTGAGCATCACCAATTTCGGCGGGATCATCACCAGCATCATGGTGCCCGATCGCAATGGCAAGTTGGAAGATGTGACACTCGGTTTTAAGAAGCTTGACCGCTATCTCAATGCAGTAGACAAACCCTATTTCGGAGCGATCATCGGCCGTGTTGCCAATCGGACTGCGGATAGCAAGTTCACCCTTGATGGTGTCGAATACGAACTCGATGCCAACAATGGACCCAATCATCTGCACGGTGGGATGACCGGTTACGACCGGGTCGTCTGGGATGCTGAAGTCCGCAGTGGCAATGGTTTCAAATCATTGCGATTGACCTACTCCAGTCCAGATATGGAAGAAGGCTATCCAGGCAATCTTGATGTGACCGTGACCTATACACTCACCGATACCAACGGATTGTCCATGGAGTATGAAGCGTTCACCGACAAGGCCACGCCGGTAATGTTGACTAATCATGCGTACTTCAATCTCAAGGGTGAAGGCAATGGCGATGTGTTGGATCATCAAGTGATGATTGATGCTGATGAATTTTTGCCCACGACTGTGTATCAAATTCCCAGTGGCCAGATCGTTCCGGTGCAAGGAACCATTTTTGATTTCCGCACACCTAAGACAATCAATCAGGATTGGGATGACAACCATCCGCAGTTCAAGATTGCCATGGGCTATGACCATTGTTATCAACTCAATCGTGACGCTCTGGATGAAGACGAATTGATGCTTGCTGCGCGTGTGGTTGAACCGGAATCTGGACGCGTCCTGGAAGTATACACGCAGGAACCGGCAGTTCAGTTTTACACTGGCAATTCCCTTGATGGGCGGTTGTCTGGTAAAGCTGGCAAGCCTTATGTGAAAAATGGCGGATTCTGCCTGGAAACCCAGCAGTTCCCCAACAGTCACAATACACCCGGTTTTCATGATATCATTCTCCAGCCGGAAGAAACCTATCAAACCAAGACGGTGTATCAATTTGGTGTTGAGAAATAATTGACAGAATGATTGCAATCTATTGACGAAAAACGCAGGCACTCCCGTGGTGTCTGCGTTTTTTAATTAAAAACACGCTGCGACTAATGGGAGCCGCAGCGTGCGTAGATGATCTGGTGGGGTTTACCAGATCATGTAGGGGACGAAGTAGTATGCAATGGTAGTTTGTGTTGTTTGACCATGTAAAAAATCACCGGGTAAAGCAGCAATTCCATGATGAAGCTTGTCCCCAGGCCGCCGATCATCGGCGCAGCTAAACGACGCATCGTATCGGCGCCGGCACCCGAGGCCCAGAGCAGGGGAACCAATCCGAAAAAGGTCGTCACCACCGTCATCGTCTTGGGGCGGATACGTTGCACCGCGCCATCATGAATCGCATGCCAAAGGTCGGCACGATCACGCATCCGATTTTCCCTGGTAAAGCGATCAAAACTGTTCTCAAGGTAAAGCAGCATCACCAACCCTGTCTCGGCATCAAGTCCGGCTAACGCAATCACGCCAACCCAAACCGCAAGCGACAGATTGTAATCCAATAGCCATAACAACCAAACCGCACCCACCAAACTAAATGGTACGGCAAGAAGCACAATGCCGACTTTCAACCAACTATGAGTCGCCAGGTACAACAGCAACAAAATCAACACACCGGCAATCGGCACCACCATCATCAATCGCTGCCGAGCAGCCTGCATGTACTCATACTGCCCGGACCAGACGATGTTGTATCCTTCAGGCAATTGAATCTGATTGGCCACCACTTCCTGAGCACGTTGCACGTAACTACCCACATCAATACCCGTGATGTCCACAAATACCCAGGCAGTTAATCGCGCGTTTTCACTCTTGATCATTGGCGGGCCTTTGTGAATCTGAATCTCCGCCAACTGCCCAAGTGGAACTTGTGCGCCGCTGGGTGTTGCCACCAAAGTCTGCTTGAGCTTTTCAATGTTGTCACGCAATTCCGACGGATACCGCAGGTTCACCGGATACCGTTCGAGTCCTTCGACTGTCCAGGTGATATTCATCCCACCAATCGCACTCATAATCACGTCCTGCACATCGTTGACAGATAACGCATACCGCGCGATGAATTGGCGATTGATGTTGATGTCAAAGTAATTGCCACCCACACTTTTCTCAGCAAACGCGCTGGTGGTCAAGGCCTGTGTCCGCGGATCGGTCTTGATAGCTGATGCGATTTGCTCTGATAATTCAGCGAGTTTTTCAAGATTCGGCCCCATTACCTTGATCCCCACCGGCGTCTTGATCCCCGTGGATAGCATGTCTATCCGCGTGCGAATCGGCATCGTCCACGCATTGGTCAAACCCGGGAACCGAATCACATCATTGAGCCCTGGCACGTGAATGTCGTCCATATCGCCGTTGGGCAGTTGATACCCATACACCAACTCATCAATGGTGATCCTTCGCGTGTTGGGCCAGATTTTACGCGGGATCGCACTAAGCCAGTTCGGCCAATGGTCATAAAACCGACTGATTGGTCGCGTCCGCCAATACGCTTTGTCACGATGCAAAATAATCGTGGTCTCCAACATGCTTGGCGGTGCTGGATCAGTTGCAGTCTCCGCGCGACCGGCTTTGCCAAAGACGTTTTGGACTTCCGGGAATTGGCCAATGAGCTTGTCCGTCTGCTGCAAGACTTCACGAATCTTGCTCATGCTAATCCCCGGATCGGTTGTAGGCATGTACAGCAGATCACCTTCTTCCAGGGGGGGCATGAATTCACTGCCCAACTGCTTAAGTGGGTAAAGCGTTGCCACAATCAACAACCCGCCCCCAAGCAACATGCCCCAACGATACTGCATCGCAAAGACGAAAAACGGTTGATACAGTCGCTGCATCAAGCGACTTACCGGGTTGGATTCCTCAGCATAAATTTTCTGAGGTAACACGATCAATCCCGATGCAATTACCCAACCGACACATAGCCAGATGCGATAGTCCGCCAACGTCGGTAGTGGGATCAAAGCCAACACCACCGCTGGCAACACCATCACCAACACATACACCAAGATGCGTTTGCCTTTACTCCAACTAGTCGGCAAAACCCTGTCAGAAATCAGGTATACCATGAGTACCGGGATGATCGTGATGGCTAATACCGCAGCGGCTGTCATCGCGAAGGTCTTGGTAAATGCCAACGGCCTGAACAATCGTCCAGACTGTTCACCCAATACGAAGATCGGCAGAAAACTCACCGTGATAATCAACAAGCTAAAGAACAATGTCGGCCCGACTTCCGCTGCTGCATCGGAGATCGCCTCAATGCACGATGTGTTTTTATCCTTGTTTTCAAGGTGTTTGTGCGCGTTGTCCACCATGACGATACTGCTGTCGACCATCACGCCAATGGAGATGGCAATCCCACCCAGACTCATGATGTTGGCATTGATATCCAAACCATACATGACCAGCAGTGTCACCAGAACGCCCATAGGCAGGACAAATGCAGCTACCAATGCACTGCGGGCATGCAGCAGGAATAGAACGATCACCAATCCCACGACAATGATTTCTTCAGCAAGTGTTCGGTACACCGTATTGACTGCACGCTCGATTAAGTCGCTGCGGTCATAGGCGACTTCCAATCGCACGCCAGCGGGGAGTCCGGTTTGGAGTGTGTTGATTTTGTCTTTAACACGGTCGATGGTTTTCTGTGCGTTCTGACCGAATCGCATGATGACGATTCCGCCAACGGTTTCACCTTCGCCATTGCTCTCTGCCACGCCACGTCGGATTTCCGAGCCGGTGCGGAGTTGAGCGACATCACTGAGGTAAATCGGTTTACCATCATCGTTGGCACCAAGCGCGATTTGCGACAGGTCGGCCAAGACCTGTTGGGTGCGATTGGTCTTAGTCTCTGTAGAACTTCCGGGGGATCCTAAATAACCAATCCCGCGGACCATGTATTCGGTTTCGCTCATTTCAATGAGTTTGCCACCTACATCCATGTTCGCACTTCGGATCGCGTTTTTAACCTTGTTTAAAGGGATATTCAAAGCCTGGAGTTTGACGGGATCGACGACGACCTGGTATTGCTTGACGAATCCGCCGATGGGAACCACTTCACTGACACCTTCAACGGAGGTCAGTTCGTAGCGCATATACCAGTCTTGTAAAGAGCGTAATTGAGCAAGATCGATTTGCGGTTTAACCAGTGGCGTATGATTCAACGGGCAGGTGTCGCGGTCTTTGAATGTGCGGTGTAATACCAAACGATCGCGGATGAAGGGCTCTTTTTGTTGGCGATGGTCATACCACTTGTCGGTGACCGGATCATGCCAAAGTCCGCCAGGATGCTCGGGGCAGTAGGCTGCGGTCTGTAAGGTGTATTGGTAAATCCAACCCACAGCGGTGGCATCGGGGCCAAGCTGCGGGTTCACCGATGAAGGGAGTTGGTTGGAGACAAAGTTGAGTTGTTCCAAGACGCGGCTGCGCGCCCAGTAAAGATCGGTGCCATCTTCAAAAATGATATAGACGAAGCTTGAACCGAACATGCTATACCCGCGCACGACTTTGGCTTGCGGGACTGCGAGCATGGCTGTGGTCAGCGGGTAGGTGACCTGGTCTTCGACAAGGCGCGGTGCCTGCCCCGGATACTCAGTGCGGATAATCACCTGCACATCAGATAAATCAGGGATCGCGTCAATGGTAATATGCTTCATCGCCCACACGCCACCAGCGAGGATAAAGCTGGTGAGCAGGATCACCATCATCCGATTGTTCACACACCAGCGAATGAGTTTGGCAATCATGGCTTGGACTCCTTTGCCAGTTGTGATTTGATCGTGCCACATTCAAGCATATACGGTGCATAGGGATTGCGAACTGATTCGATGGATTGAATCCAGTTCTTTTTCACCATCGGGCAATAGGTTTGATACAGGTTGTATTTGATGGTTTTCTTGCTAGATTCGGGCATTTTTTTAACCCAGTCGATCACCGCATCGGAGAGCTTGGCAAAATCATCACGGGTGTGTTTCAATTCACGCATGTCCAATGTGCTGGCATCCAAAACGGCTTTGGCGTCTGGGAGTTTGCTGGCTGCATCGGCAAGATGCTTCTGTTCCATGGGCAGGTGTTCGATGTGATCTCGCGTGAGCATGTCCTGTATTCGCAGGTATGCCAGCAAGAGTTTTGATGGGCCCGGTGTTCGTCTGAGAGATGATCCATGGATGGTGCGGGTTGTGATGTGGCAGGTTGCGTCGTTGGGGCAGCAGGCATCATCCTTGCAATGGCTGCGCGGATTTTTGCTTCACTGTCTAGCAGGAATTGACCGGAGGTGACGACTTCTTCACCGGGGGTTAAACCTTGGCGGATTTCGATGCGATCGTTTTCGGTTTGTATGCCGGTGACAATATCACGGGGTTCAAAGCGTCCATTGCCTAATGAGACGAATGCGACTTTGCGTTGGCCGGTGTCGATGATCGCTTCGCGCGGTGCAAGTGTCCGTTCATTAGGTAGTCGGTTTTGAAGTGTCACGTTGGCAAACATGCCGGGCTTAAGCAAACCATCAGGATTGTCGAACTCCAATCGTACCTGTACTTCGCGCGTCTTCTTGTCAAGGTATGGATAGATGTAGACAACGGAACCTTCAAAGGTGTGGCCGGGGATGTAAGGCAGACTCATGGCCGCCTTGTTATGCATCTTGATGTAGGGCAATTGGTATTCGTACAGCGTGACGATGACCCATATTTTTGACAAATCCGCGATGCGATACACTTGCATGCCGGTGTCGACTTTCATGCCTTCGTTGGCATGTTTGGCGATGACAACACCTTCATACGGACTCTTGATTGCAAGTGTTTTGCTGGGTTTGGCATCCTTCTGGAGTTGGGCGATCTGCTCATCGGTGATGTCGTAATAGCTCAAGCGTGTCCGTGCGGATTCGAGTAGCGGATTGTCTTTGGAAGCGTTGGCACGATAGGCGATGAGATACTCTTCCTGTGCTGCGTAAAGTTCGGGGGCATAGAGATCAAAAAGGGTCTGACCCCGTTTGACTTTCGCGCCAAGATAATCAATGTGCAGCTTTTCAATCCAGCCGGCGATCTTGATATTGATGTCGCGAACGAGGGTTTCGTTGTAGTCAACGGTACCCACGGTGTTGATCGACTGCACAAGCGGGCCGGTGGTGACAGGGGCGGTGCGGACGCCCATGTTCTGCACGATGATTGGGTCGATGGCAATTTCGCCGGTGAATTTGGCAGGGTCCAATGGTGTGAGTTTCATAAAGCAGATCGGGCAATCACCTTCCTTGGGGAGAATGATCCACGGATGCATGCCACAGGTGTAATACTGCGTTGAGGCTGCATCATGATCGTGGCCATCGTCATCGGTATGGGTGGTGATATGATTCACAGCCTTATTGATGGGGTTGGCAAAATAAACGCCAAGACTGATGGCTATACCAAAGACTGCAAGAATTATGAACAGCCATTTGAGAGGGATGCTTTTCGGAATGGAATTGTTTTGCGTGGACATGGTAACGGTCACTTTCAGCAACGTGTGATGTCGCGATAATTTTTAGTTGAAGGTGTCTGAATCGACAGCTGCAAGAAATTGCAATTGAGCGTAGTCCTGTTGCAATTGTGTCTGATTGCGATGGGACATCAGTTGCAGATCCAGGAGCTTTTGCCAGTTGTCAATGAGATTTAAAAAGCCCCCGCGACCTGCACGGTATTGACTTAGGGCGCTATCCAAAACCTGTTGCGTTTGAGGCAGAATCGTCTCTTGGTAAAGCGTGTCCTGCTTGCGTTGTGAATGGACACGTGCGTGCATATCGGTGATGGCAAATTGGAGTTGGTTATGCTCTGCAATCAGTTCGCTAAGACGTTGGCGAATGGTTGCCAGGGCTTGCTGCTCAGCAGCGTCGAGTTTGTCTTGCCAGATGGGGAGATTGATCCCAAAGCCGGCATAGAGTTGGTCATTACCATTGGCTGCCATGGATGTCCCATGATCCGCAACCGCTGCGTAATTGAGCATCACCGTCAGATCAGGAATCCGTTGCTGATGTGCAAGTTTCAATTGCTTGCGAGCCTGTGCGATGCGATGGTGGATCGTCTGCAATTGCGGACTATTTTGAAGCATCTGCTTGAGCCAGCTTTCAAGTGGTTGTTCAATAATGTTTGGCTGGACATCAGATTTGATTTGAAGCGGCAAAGCAGCAGGGCGATTGAGCAGTGTATTGATCCGTGCGATTACGCTTTGCTGGGTCTGTTCTGAAGCAAGGACGCGATTGTCGAGTGTGCTAATTTCGACGTTGATCCGCAGCAAATCCTCTTGGTTGGATCGGCCTGCGCGGTACGATGCGTTGGCTGCTTCGGAGAACTGTTGCATGAGTTGCTTCTGTGCCGTTAAGACTTCCAAAGTCTGGTTGGCTAATTGCAGGTTCCAGTAGGCATGTTTCACATCACGGATCAGTTCAAGTTGTGTTTGGCGTAGTTGTTCTTTGGTGATGTTGACTTGTTGGACTGCGATTTGCTTGTGCGTATCGAGTCTGCCAGAGAGTGGGAATTTCTGACTGATTGATCCCATGGCAGTCATTTCACCATCCGCGGTTTGAGCCATTTTGCCCACCGGGGTGATGGTGAGCATCGGATCATCCAGGCTGCTGACTTGCGGGATGACATGTTGGGTTTGGTCGATGCGATGACGAGCCGCGGATAGCGCGGGATTATGTGCCAATGCTGCTGCGATCAGATCATTCAGTGATGCAGGTGATTGCAAGGCATGTGATGAGACGGTTATCGCTTGATCACGCGTCTGTGTGACCGTCTCCGCGACATTGTGCTGCTGATCTCGACTCCACTTTTGATACAGTGAATCATCCAAAGGCGATTGGCAGCCAGAGAATAGTAAAGCTGTTAACAGACAACTTGAGACCGTAAATTGTTTCATGATGTTTAACCCAGATAAGAATGGTGATGGCAGTTATAAAACCATCGTCAAAGATCACCATTGAGCTATATGGATAACTCGTATGGTGCAGTTAGAACCTTCGTTATCGGTGAGTCAAACGGTCAAAAGGATATGGTCGGCGCAGAGTGTGCGCGCAGTGACCGATTCAAGGCAGGTGTCGATTGCAAATGAATTTAATGAAGGCGTTGAAGGTTGAACCCATGCGATTTGGTTCAGATCAAGTAATAGGTTTTGTGTTGGAAGTGTATCGACTTGCTGGGCAGCTGGGATCATCTCCGCGATGCAACCGCTCTTGGCTTTGAGCATCCGGGTACAACGAGGGCATTGGCCATCTCGTGATTCGCAGGGGGCCAGGGGATGATCCAAAGGTATATCTGCTGCAACTTTCTTTTTACTGCAACAAGATGAAGGAATGTCCATCTGCGAGACTTGTGATGACTGCGAAGGCATGACCATGCAACAGCCAACTTGAAGCGGGGCAAGCAGCACCGTCAAGATCACCAGTAAGGTGGCTATGGTCTGAGTGATTCGCATGTCTTTACAATCCTATCATCGGATACAAACTCCGCCAAGACAAGAATTGTTCCACAGTGGAAGTTATCTTTTTCCTTTTCAGGATTATTATGACACAGGCAGAACGTAAATGCCTCTAAAACCTTCATGTACCGAGTCGATGCACACTTGTTTACCATCCCGACTCCAACGCGGATGCAGGTCACAACGGATTTCAATATCGGACGGTGAAGGTGAATAGTAACTGCCCAGATCGATCAAATGCCCATCAGCGAGTCGGTAGATATACAGTGTTCGGCAACCTTGCCCATCGGGGTACGTGTCGGTGAGCATCCACTTCCCATCCGGGCTGAAGGTGCAATGCCCATCTCCGGTGAAGGTTGGTTCATTGATCATACGCGGCTCGTTTCGACCTGATGCGTCGTATATCCAGTAACCGACGGTTTGGTCTTCGCCGATGCACCACGCAACGATGGTGTCATCATCCAGCCAGTCGTAATGTGAGACGTTGTGATGGGCGATGAGGCTCCGAGCATCTGTCCCATCGTGGTTCGCAACGACCATGCGTGTCCGCCACCAGAGATTGTCCGTCTTTTGGGACCAGCGATGCAGAAAAGCAATGCGCTTGCCATGTCTGGATACCTGAATGTGATTGACCCAGTGTTTGAATTGCTTGCCACCTTCATCGCCGACTTGTTGGGCAAGGTGTGCAGTGCTGATGAGTAATTCAGGCTTGCTGCGTGATTCAGTGTCAAAGCCGAACACACCATCATCGGCAGGTGCATTTGTCGTAGCGAATGGATCAGGCTCACCTGCGTAACCATAGCCCGGCCGAAGGTCAGTGAGTCTGGCAAAGTTCAGTGAGTAGGCACGATCCCGATTGGGACTTAATGTATAGATCGGTTGATCAAAGTGTTCGACGATGCGCCCATGCATGTCCACGATCTGCGAAGCACAGGTTCCGTCTTTAGCGTGGATATTGTGAACAATCGACTGATTGTCAAACCATTGGAGCATGCAGCCTTGTTGCCAATTCCAGCAAGTCGTCTGGGCGAGTTTATGGAAGTGGTTGGTGTTCGACAGATCAATGTAACCAACATCCATTGCATCATTGACAGACGGGCGGCGATCCCGAAAGGGGGCACTGTTGCTCAGGAGTCGTTGTTGTGATTGATCCCACGGGAACTTCTCGTAGTATCCAAAAAAGTAATGTCGCCCATCAGCAGGTGTCACACGATGAAGCGTCGGGTGGGGGCGGTGATTGGCTGGCGTTGTTTCTGTGGGGGACATATGCGTATCCATGTGAATGTAAAAAAACTTATTCTCAGGTTTGTTGATAGACCGTCAAATTCAGTTCTCAAAAAGTTTTTACAACGGCGCATGAAAAAGGGAGTCGGTCAGACTCCCTTGTAAGGTCATGATGTAGGACTCTGATTAGCCGATTCGCTTATCGACCACCAGCAGATGATATCCGAATTGCGTTTTGACAGGTTCGGAGCATTTACCCACAGCCAGATCGCCGAAGACGACTGCATCGAATTCAGGAACCATATCACCCATGCCGAACTCACCAAGGTTACCACCATCCTTGCCGGAGGGGCATTGGGAGTGCTGCTTGGCAAGGTCTGCAAAGGCTGCACCTTCTTCTATCTGAGCTTTGAGATCCTGGGCTTCGACCTGGGTCGTGACAAGAATATGACGGGCGACTGCTCGTGCCATGATAAGTTCCTTTTGTAGGAGTTGAGGATATTGCCACAAAGGATAACAGGAATTTCCAGGCCATGGGTTGACTTGTGTAACGTTACGTGCCTATAGTTGCTTTAACGAATCCGCAAACGTGAAATCAAGTGAATGGAGACTCATTTGGCCCGAAAATCTTCCAATGTGACACTTAAGGATATTGCTGCCCAGGCAGGGGTCTCGCATACCGCTGTTTCTGCGGCACTCCACGGCACGGGACGGATCAGCGACGAAAAACGCCAGCATATACTTAGTGTCGCTAAGCAAATGAGTTACCAGCCTCGTCTTGCTGCTCAAATGCTTCGATCCCGCCGAACCGGACACCTGGGATTGATCATCTGTGGCGAAGATTCAAATGACTTTATGGATTCAGGATTCTTCGGGCCGATTGTTTCGAGTTTCATTCAGGCTTGTGAAGAACGCGATGTCCGGTATCACATCGAATTCTCCAAGGAGAATCTTCATTCGGGCGATGGATTTGTGCCACCGGCAAATTTTGCAGGTGGGATGGTTGATGGTGCATTGGTTGCGGGTTACTACCACCAGGAATTTGCCCATTGGCTTGATCATGAGAACCAACGCCCATGGATTGGGATCGGTGAGACTGCCCGGTACTACACTAAAAATGATAGCCGTCAGGGAATCTATCAAGTTGTACAACATCTAGTCGCCCTGGGTCATCAACGTATCGCATTTCTCCATGGCGATGTTTCCTTTAACAGTAATGAAGAAGGACTCATTGGATTTGAACAGGCTTGTAAGGATTTCCGCGTTGATATTCAGCCGAGTTGGGTTCAATTCATTCAAGTCTTACCACGTCGTGAAGGGGTTGAAAAAACGGCAGCATGGGCGCGAAAGTTTTTAACTCAGCCAACCCGACCCACCGCAGTGATCTGCCAGGGGATGGGCATTGCGCGCGCAGTTGTCAGTGTGGCGCAGCAACTTCAATTGCAGGTACCCAGACAGTTGAGCGTGTTGGGAAGTGGTACTCAGGCCGAAGCAGAACGTAGCTATCCATGCATGGCTCATATGCAGCCGGACTATCCCAAGATTGTCCATCAGGCACTATTCATGCTCGAGCAACGACTCGCAGGTAGAGAAGTTCTTCATCCATGTTCACTCATTCCCGCCAATCTGGTTTGGAATGACACCGTGGCACCCCCGCAGGTTTGAACTCGCATCCCATGTCCATAAGGAGTCGACTATGACTTTGCATACGCACCAAAATAAAGCCTTCACTCTCATTGAACTTTTGGTTGTGATCAGCATTATTTCTCTATTAATTGCAGTTTTGCTTCCTGCTTTAGCAAGTGCTCGTAAGTCCGCCCGAAGTGCGCAATGTAAAAGTCAACTCAAGCAAATTGGGTTGCTTATCACCATGTATGGAAATGATTTTGATGAGTTTTTACCACCGGCCAAAGAACCGTCACTGGTGTATGGCAATATATGGTCATTGAACTCAAACAACTACAAATCATTCATGCATTACTACATGGGGTACGTTTCTGATCACAACAAGTGGCTGGCAGTCTGCCCGGACTATCATGCAATGCGAAGCGGGCAAGGGGGGAACTATGGTTTAAATGTCCGCCTTTTTCGTTTCTCAAATTGGAACACGGCATGGCATACCAATATGCAAATCCTTAAGCCATCCAAAGCACTCTTTGCTCCTGATATTTTCTACGAAGGTACGAACACAGATGCATCAGAACAAATCATCAGCATAGACCTCTGGGCAACTCACAATATCCACTTCCGACACCTCGATGCAGTCAATATGCTCATGGGGGATGCTCATGTAGAAGCGACTGGTGAGCCTTTGCCTACGTCATCCACTGATACGTTCTGGTCAGGTCAGTAAATTAAACCGCTAATGATCAATTGCTTTGCAATGGTTTAGATGAATACCTAAGGAAAATACATGTTTCAAAGTCGTTCTATCATTACAACTCTGGTTCTTGTCAGCATACTTTGTGGTTATGCTCATGCACAGGACTGGTATGATTCACAAGGCCAATCCATCTCCGAATCGCCAATTTATATGGTTTTGGATCAGGATTCACAGCAGCCTGCAATCAAAGTCGGCACAATCGAAAAAAAGGGTCTGTGGCTTAATGTAACAGCTGGAAAAAAGCAGCCCAAATCCAACTATTTTACCAATCGCTATACGCTCAAACAATCATTGCAACTTGATAAGCAAGGCTATCAAGTGACTGTCGATCAGATGCCTAAAGTTGGTGACGAATTCAAACGTATCGTCATCATGTTTAATTCAAACGACAAGACTGCGTGTGGCATTGCGCTGACCAGTGATCATTCAGGTGATCTTGTCAGATTGGATACCAAAGGCCAATTCAAAATACGTAAGGCAATCAAGTTCAAATTGCCTGCGACATTCACATTCGTCAAGCAGGGCGATGAAATTGAAATCTATCTTGGTGAGAAAAAGATATCCGAGAAACTGTCTTTCCCCTATAAAGTCGATCCAAAGGTTGGAGGATACCTTAGTGTAGACGCACAGTTGCTCCGTGTTGTGGGTAATGCCATGGCGGTAAGTCTTAGACATGAATGGGCACCCAAACCAACACAAATCCAATCAAATGAAACGACATCGGGGCATGATTTTGTAAAGCAGGATGCAATACATCGTGTACGGACTTTGCATCTACCTGTTGATAGTGCCCGTGCCAATCAGAAAATTATTATTCATACGTCAACAAATGACCAATACGAAATTCAATGTGGACGATATGTAACCTTAAAAGGTCAGTTTGGTGATCAGAAAAAAACATATGGAAGTGCATTGGCAAGCCAGGTCATTGCGCCAGATGAGCAAACAGTTGAGATTCAACTCACTCAACTTGGACCGTTCTGCTTTGTGAAGTTTAATCAGGCATTGTTGGGTATGGTTCCTTCAAAAGCGACTGATTTGAGCTTCGTGCCACAAGTCAAGCCCGTTGCTGATTCGAAATGGAAATCAGTGGCGTTGACGGCTCGGCATCAACGTTTCCCGGATCAACCGATCCCCAAAGTAGCCATGCAGAATGTACTGGGTTGGCTGCCACCTGACTCCTTTACCCCCTCAATGTTGCACGCCACGCATGACTTTCCCGTGACGCCCCCGGTCAATGATGTGGAACATGATGTGAAGCTGATGCATCAAACAGGTTGGAATGTAGCAGCAGTGGATTTTACATTCTTCGCTGATTACCGTGTGATTCGTCAATATCACATGATGCGCGAGTGGATCAATGCAACGGTTGCGCAAAAACTTGATGACTTTTATATTCTTCCATTTCTGGAAGTAGGAACCTACTCACATTCAGCAAAGAAAACTGACGGTGCTATTAACAAAGGTGGTCGTATTGAAGTCGATGCGACGTTTACCGCGCATGCCATGATTTATATGCTTGAGCAGTATGGCAACCATTCCAATTGGCTCAAGTTTCAAGGGCGTCCAGTCTTTGGTGTATACCGGGTGAATCATAATACGCCTGCTTTTTGGCAGGAAGTACGAGAAATTCTCGCGTTATATGGTTGGGATCCATTTATATTTGGAGACCTCGGTTCATTGCAGACTGCCATACACGGTACCTTCGATTATGATGAGTGGCGTGACTATGGCAAGTACATGGACGGGATTTATACTTTCAGCGCTTCATTACTGGAAGTTTCGTTGGACTTGCCACCGAAGTTTCGTGAGTGTTTCGCTCCTTTAAAAATTCCCCCAGTGATCGGTGCAACCGTTCGCCCCGGATACCTTAGTGCCAGAGCGTATAACAAAAATTGGATATCTCATCGCGGAACGGAGATTGTGGTCAAGAGTTGGGAAAAGGCACTGCAATATGATCCTGCATTCATTCATGCAACCACATGGAATGACTACAACGAAGCGACCCAGTTCTCCAACTCCTTTAGTATTTCCACCAGCCAGTTGGAAATTGGACGCTATTATCTGGGGAAGTATTTTAAGAAGCCTCCGCTGCCCGGTACGCCTGGTGAACCCAACGCAATCCTGTCATACTTTAAAGTCTCGCACGGTAATGAACCTGTACGATTTCGCGTATTGAATCTGCCAACTAAAGATGGAGCGCAATCTGGCCAGTGGGAACTAACACTGCTTGATGAGCAGGGAAAAATGTTGGCTACCACTACAAGTGATAAGCTTGACCTGACAAAAGTTGATACATGGTTGTGGCAATGGGATGGCAATATTACCAAGGCTCAAACACGCACTGTTAAAGTTCAATTGAAATTCATAGGCGATCACAATACCAAGACTTATCACCATATTCCTGATATCGCCATGATCGATGGAAATATGTACGGCGATGAACTTTACTACTTAGTCCCTTTGCATAAACTGGCTTCGCCGGACAAGTCGGTTGCAGTTCATGTCAACGGTGTGACCAGTCAGTCGGCAAGACATGAAAGTCTTGTTGATCTGCAATTGTCTATTACAGGGGCTTCACCTGAAAAAACACATGTGAGTGTTGCGGGTAACAGCTACCTTTTGCGTCTTGCTGCCAACCTTAAAGAGGAAGGGGCATGGGCAGTGCCGTCATACGGGTATCATGGTGCAAAAATTACTGAAGGTGATACCGTCAATTCTTCACGTTTTATTGATGTGCGTCAGGATGATTGGGCAAATGGTAACAATTACTATTCAGCACAGGCTCAATTTGAGGATGGTACGGTTGCATGGTCGCCAACTGTCTATGCTTTGCCGGTCTATGATGCAGAGGATGTCTCTGCTCAATGGGTTTTTACTCCAAAATATAAACAGGAAAAAGGCCAGTTTCTTGATCGCACGATCCGACGGACACCCTTGGAAGCGGCCCCAGACAATACGCCAACGCAATATGTTCAACTATCTGGAAAATTGGATGTGATGCAGCTTGATGGACGTCAGCGTTTTTATACAGACCTCACAGCATTACCCAATGGCCCCATCACAATGGAGATTGTGTTCCGACCTGATGCAGTGGATCGTGAACAAATTCTCTGTATCCAACGAGGAGCTCAGGCGACATTGATCATTGACTCGCAAGGTTATCTTGTTGCAAGAAGGTTGCCTCAAGTTCGTAAATATCCCGACCCTTATGCTCAAGTGCGTTCACGTCAACCTTTGCAAGCTGGGAAACTCTATCAGGCCATTGTGGTATTTGATGGTTCGGAATTCAAGCTCTTCCTTAACGGTCAGCTTGAAAATCAGACTGCATGTTTTGGCAGGCGATCTACAGAAATGTTTGTGGTTGGCGGTCCTGCATTACCTCGCAGTGTGATTGTTGATAAAGATGAAATCAAACCGGCTTTAAAACAGGTGATACGCGAGATAGATGGTGTTCATGAACGTTCTTTCTACAAGGGTTTGCTTGTGCGATTGACTTTGATGAGTCGAGCTTTGACGTCTGACGAAGTCTATGCGTCATTTGGACGTTTACAAGCATCCTGTTTTTGGGAATAAACAGCAAGGCATATTAATCAAGGAGTTGATCATGACTTTTAAACGTGACAGGTATACGGCTTTTACTCTTATCGAATTGCTGGTGGTTATCAGCATTATCTCCATTCTGATTTCTATTCTGCTTCCCGCTTTAGCCAGCGCTCGCATAGCTGCACGCAATGCGCAATGCCAATCTAATCTCAAGGGCATTGGGATGTATTGGACAATCTATCAAAATGACTTTAAGGATCACATGCCCGCGCTCTCGCGTGGATACTTTGAATGGGGCGGGGCGGATCAGTCTGGTGATTTACAGCCTGGACTTGTTGAACCCGAAGCTCGTTTTCTTTATAGCTATATCACCAGCGATAAAATTTATAACTGCCCGATGGACAATACCAACTCGGCAGTGAATCTCTCTACGCTCTATACGTGGCAGCGTTTTGGGACAAGTTATGCTTGCAATGTATATCTCATGCAAGCCTCATCATTTAGTTATGTGTCGAGATGGACCAATATTGTTGAACCATCTCGAACCATTTGTACTGGTGATGTGCCTATATTCACGGGTAACAACCCCGGTTGGCGTGGGTATATCAATAACAATACATGGCACGATAACAATGAGCTGAAAAACAATGTCCAGTTCGTTGATGGTCACGTCAAAATGGTTGTGACTCGTTCACCTGGTGTTAATGATGATCTTGTTCGATGGCGTGCTCATAAGTATTGATATTATTCATTTATCTACACGTCATTTTTAATGATTGGATTTTATTATGAGGTTTTCTACTTTCTGCGTTTGCCTGATAGTTATTGTGTGTGCTTATACGCCGACTTTGACCCTGGCAGGTACTACGGTTCATGTCTCTTTACCAGCCAATGCCACGAAACAACAGCAAATTGATGCTGGGGCACAATTAATATCTAAGGCATATGATGCCAATGTATCAAAAATCACCTTGGATGCAGGCATCTATCGAATGCGTCAGTCTTCAGTGGTCACCGGTAGGGAGTTAACCATAGAAGGCTCAGTCGATGCTGCGGGTGTTCCCCAGTCGGTAATGCTTTGCTCGGATACTCGCAATGATTATTCCAATAATGGCGATGGTACATATACTCGTAGTGAGTCGGCCAATATGTTGGCTTTGTTCCAATCTGATCCAGCAAACCTGCTGAGTATTTGGCAGAAACTGGATAAGAAGGAGACTGCTGCTGAGGTGGCTGCTAGTGACGGAACCTTCGCTCAGGTGGATGGGCAGCTTATTGTTCATCCCTTTAACGATGCGGACCCCTCGCAAGTGATTCAAGTTCCTTATGCCAGTTTTGGTGTGATGGCTCAATATGGGCAAGTTATCGTCAAACAAGTACATATTCGCGGGGCACGCAGTAGTGCTGCCTATGGTTATGCAGGTGTTGTTGAACTCTATGATTCTTTACTGATGCATAACGGCTGGAACGGTCTGGATACTACGCGTAAAAGCAGTGTCCGCTGTGAAAGAGTGGCAGGAATAGGCAATGGTAACGATGGGTTTGGCTTACATGTTGATGGTGTTGGGACTTTCATTAACTGCTATGCAGCGAACAATGCGGATGATGGTTTTTCCCCGCATGATGTGGGGCAGATGCGTTTGATTGAATGTGTCAGTCAGTTCAATGCTGATCGTGGTATTGTCGCAGTAGGCACGGCGAATCTCACAGTTGATCGTTGTCATCTCTATAGCAATGGTGGCCAGAATATCTCGTTTGAAGGTAATGCCTGTGGTTATCTCTGGGATGTCATCGCAGATACTCCCGGTGAAAATCAGCCGAACATGCGTTTGATTACTGAATCACGGTGTAATACATATCGTGTGGTGGATCGCAATGGACAGGCAGTTGTTCCTGCTATCAATGGTTGTGCCAAAGAGATTGCATCGCCAGCCCAGGTCTCCGTGGATCTTGCTGATCTGGCAGTGCCCAATCTTGTCCCACAATGGATACAACAGTCAGAGTATTTTCAAACCAACCCGTAAAGGCTTAACCATGCAAATATCAATCGTTCATCATTTATCGCTTTTATGTTGTATGCTCATGGGTATGTTGGTCAGCGATGTCCAAGCACAACAAAATGCCCAGATTCTTCAGGATGCCGTTGATCAAGCTGTTGCGACGAATGCTTCATTGTTACAGCTGCCTGATGGCGATTTTGTGCTGGGTTCCGAAGCCTTGCGCGTGGATGGGGCTGAGAATCTAACAGTGGTTGGTATGAATACAAAGGTTATTGCCAGCACCTGTGATGATTCATACTTGAAAATAGTTAATTCTGGGAACGTTGTAGTTCGCGGCTTGACGTTTGACATGAATCCTTTGCCATTTACTCAGGGGACGATTACTGCGGTCTCAACGGATGGCCAGACGTTGACTCTTAGTATTCATGATGGTTATCCATCATTAGCTGGTGAATATGTAGTAAAGCGTTTTCATGTATTTAGTGCTTCGGAGCATCGCTTTAAACCTGGAACACCTGATGTCTATTTGAGCAGTATCACACCCACGGAAAACGGACGTGGTGGTGTTGCCGTCTCTGCGGTTGCGTTGAATCATTCCGTGGCTGTGGGTGATCGAGTGGTGTTTAATATCCGTAAACGTGCTGGCGTACATATCCAAACGTCTGAAAATATCACCCTTGATCAAGTGACATTGCTTACAGCTCCGGGACTTGGTTTTATGGGGCGGTTTATTCGTGGTGATAATCGCGTGACCAACTGCGTTATCAAACCTGGACCGACACCTGTTGGGGCGACGCAGCCACGTTTGCTGTCTACTTCCGCTGACGGTTTGAATTTCGCCTATGCTCGGCAAGGCCCGATTGTCAGTAACTGTGACTTTTCTTTTATGGGTGATGACAGTATCAACCTTCATGGTGTAACTTTCCCCATTCTCCAACGAGAATCGGATACACAGGTTCTTGTGGCAAGGCCATACGGTCAGGAGAGTTTTGACTGGTTGATACAAAGCGGTGACAAAATACGTTTCATGCAATCACCTGCATTTCAAATCGTCAACAACAGCAATGCTACTAATTTTGAGTATGTTGGACCAGCCAATGAAGAACAGTTGGAACAAATCCGACAGATATGGTCACCTTCAAAAACCAAGGGGTCGATTTACCGATTGAGCTTTGATAAACCAGCTACCCAAGGCATCGGTGATTTTCTGGATATCCCCATTATCTCCGCATCCCAATTTCAAATCGTGGACAACTACTTTCATGACCATCGTGCTCGTGGCCTGCGCATCATGGCTAGTGATGGTCTCATTGCCCGTAATCGATTTGAACGGCTTAAATCCGCAGGTATTTCCGCTGGGCCGGAGTATGAATACTGGCGTGAAGCAGGATGGGCGGAAAATCTGGTGATCGACAATAACACCCTCATCCAAGTCGGCCAAGGTAGTGATGCGGTGCAGTCTCATGCTTATGTCCTTGGAGGCATCAGTATCTTTTTCCGAAGTGAATTGCAATTGGACAATTGGCCAGTCAACAACAGCAACATACGCATCACCAACAACCAAATTGAAGATACCCAATTGGCAGGCATCTTTGTCCGTGCTGCCCAACAGGTGCGGATTCAAAATAATCAGCTTGTCAATGTGATCCCCAATCCATTGCCCGGAGCAGGATCGAATTACCATTTGTCTGTTAGTCAGCCCATTGATGTGGATCAGAGTTGTGATGTGAAGACATCTGATAACACCATTGAATGATGAATGTGTGATGTTATCAGGTTTTATCACTTGACAAGCGTTCGTACCGAAACGAATATGGTGTTTCTGAATACTTAACTGGAGACACCACACATGTTGCGAGCCTTTAATCAACATCATATTCGCTTTACACAATCGCTGGATGGCGTTTGGGATTTTGTCACTGCCGAGGATGCCAAGCTCAATAAAAACGGCTTGCCCAAGAGCTATAACCGCAAGGCCGTTGTGCCTGTGGCTTGGGAATCCATGCCTGGCCTGGAGACCTATCGTGGGCAGGCGTACTTCCGTCGGACGATTGAAGCGGTTCCCGGCTTGTCCACGCGACTGGTCTTCGGTGGCATCTCACATACCGCAGACGTGTATGTCGATGGCACGCTCTTCGAACATCACTATGACGCCTTTACGCCGTTTGACATGATCATCCCAGCCAGTGACAAAACATCTTACGAGATTGTTGTCGAAGTCGATAACAGCTTTGGCGATCACTCGGCATTGCATATCGAAAATGACTATTACACCTACGGCGGGATCACTCGCCCGGTTGAACAGCAATTCATCGACACGCTATATATCAGTGACCTGCAAATCACGACCGCTGCCAAGGGTAAAAGTTGGTTACTTAATGTGGCGATCACCGTGACGAATCTCAGCGATGAGTCCGTTGATGCGTTGTTACAGTATGAACTTGATGGTCAAGTTGTACCGCTGGGAGAAATTAAACTCCGAGCCGGCCAAAGCAAAACCGTCAAGCACACACAGACCTGTAAAGACGTCAAAACATGGGACGATGCCAACCCCAATCTTTACACAATCACCGCACAACTCATTGATGTCTATGGCACGATGGGCGATGACCTTTCCGAACGCTTTGGGTTCCGAGAAGTCAAAGTGAAAGGTAAGAAGCTACTGCTTAATGGCAAGCCGCTTCACCTGTTTGGTTTTAATCGTCATGAAGATCATCCGCTCTTTGGTAATGCACTTCCCCTTGAAGCCATTGCTAAAGACTTGCATTTGTTGCAGGACACTGGTGCCAATTTCCTGCGAACCTGTCATTATCCCAACGACATGCGCGTGTTGGATCTTTGTGATGAGTTGGGCATTTTTGTATGGGAAGAACATCACGCCCGGTCGGTGAGTTTTGATCATCCTGCCTACAAGCAGCAGATTGATGGATCGACTCAGGAAATGGTGCAGTGGCATTTCAATCACCCGAGTATCATCATGTGGGGCTGCTTAAATGAATGTCAAAGTTACACCAAGTCCGGTGCCAAGGAACATGGGCGCATTTTGACGATGCTCAAGAAGCTTGATTCCTCTCGCCCGGTGACCTATGCATCGATGTTCCATGAGAAAGACCTTGCTTACAAATATGCGGACATCGTTTCGTGGAACCGTTATGACAATTGGTATGGCAACAACGATCCCGATGCAGGTGTCCGTAAGATGATCAAGTGGCTCAACGCGTCTGAAAAAACCGGAGGTAAAGGCAAGCCCATTATCCTTTCGGAATTTGGTGCAGGTGCGATTTATGGTTATCGCCACCCCAAGTGCGAACGCTGGACCGAAGAGTATCAGGTCGTGGCATTGGAGCAGTGTTTGACTGCATACCTCAACAATCCCGACATCATCGGCACCGCGATTTGGCAGTTCTGTGATGTCCGCACAACGCAGTTTGGCATTGACCAATGCGGCCCGTGGAAGACTCGCCCAAGATGCAACAACAACAAGGGCATTGTCGATGAGCACCGTCGTCCGAAACTGGCTTATGACAAAGTTAAAGAGTTGTTTACCAAGGCTCGCAAGACACCACGTAAGTGATCGTTTTGTCCTTGTATGAATGTGATATTGATTGAACTAAGACAACCCGGGGCTTAAAAACCCCGGGCTTTAGTTCCATTTTTAATCTTGACTGGTGTGGAGTTGGTGTCGTTACATCTCCCAGCCGTTGAGCAGGATCACGCCGCGAGCAGGAATGGTCCATTCTGTTGGAGTATCTGTGATTGTTTGGGGAGTTAGCAAAGTGGTATTCCCATCGGTGATGGTCTTATTTGCGTCATACCATTTTTCATCAAGCGTCCAGCTCTGCACGGTTTGATTGGTCGGCAGTTTGTAATGGACGGTGACTGTTTCCTGCGCTCGGTTGTAAATCAAGATTGCCGGTTTGTTTTGATCGACGGTTGCGATGACGCCGATCGCTTCGTCACTGCTGGTGGTCGTTACGCGTTTACGCCCCAGTTGTTGGGTCATCAATCTGAACAGGTGGTAGTTGGGATGCACTTTGGTGTGGTGATAGTCGAATAGACCAAAGAAACTATTACCCAGGCAAAAGTAGTGGACCTGACTGACGCCCATTTTCTGTAGTCCGTCATAGGTATGAGCCAGCCATGCCACTGCGTACCAGTCGGTATTGCGTTTAGCTGAGAGCTTGCCGCCTTTACCTGCATAACGCCAGTCACGGTTGAGTTCACTGATAATCAAAGGTTTGTCTGGATACGTTCGTTTGACGATGTCGACAGTCTTGAAAATCAATTGCGGATTGGTTGCATAGATATGCCAGTCAATACCGTCGTAGTCCAGACCTGCATCCTTTAGCATTTGCAGACTTGATGAGAAGCTGATCTTTCGACCGTCAGGCTGCTTCCAAGTTGCATAGCCGGTGACCGGGCCATTGATTTGAATTGTCGGATCAATGGACTTGATGGCTGCGGTTGCCAGTTTTACCAGAGTGATGTAATCCTCAAGGGGATACTCCAGGTTCTCCGGTTCGTTGTCGATGGTAACCCATTTGATTTTGTACTGTTTTTGAAGGTTTAAATGCTTAACGACATCAGCCATGAACTGGGCATATTCGCCTAAGCGATCCTTGGAGACCCGACGGAGTCGTTGTGAACCTGTGGGGTCGGCAAGCCACTTAGGTGCCCCAAAGCCAATCGCCAAATAGGGCTCGGCTCCCACAGCTTTAATCCCTTGTACCAGTGCATCAAGTTCGGTGAAGTCGAATTGGCCAGGTTCAGTACTAATTGAACTGCGGACGGTGACGGACTTGTTCTGGTCATCACGGTACCAGTGCGTGCGGTGCGTCCCCATGATGCGAATGACATCAGGTTTAAGTTGGGCAACCAACTCTTGATCTCGGAATGCGACCTTAGCAGGGATGGGATGGACATTGATGCCATAGAAATGCTGATCAATATCGATGAGTGGTTTGTCGAAATCGACAGTAATTTGTACTGGCTTTTGAGGGGTTTGGATCAGGTCATCTCCAGCCACCGCAGCATCGTAGACCGCGGGCATCTCATCAGCAGTAAGCAAAGAGCAGAGGCATAACGTCAGGATCAAAATGAGTGATCGCATATTCAATATCTTTCAAAAATCGTGATAGGGTTGATGTTAAGGGATGTATCAGTTGCCGGAGTACCATTCAAAAATTCGGCCGTATGCAGTCACACCGTTAATGAGATTGCCTGATGTCATGTTGTAGTCATCCTGAATTTTCAGAGATTGGGCGTGACCATCAAAGCAGAGGAAGTTGTTTTGGCGGTTGCCATGTGCGGTATCCATCGGTTCGTTGTCCCAAAGTCCCGCACCATAGTCGGAGATGTAGTACCAGAAGCCTGTGGTGCCGGTGGAAGTTTTGCGTTTGTGAGAGTACCTGTCAACCATCAGGACGCTTTTACTTGGATGCTTGATGTCGGCTGTTTTTTGGAACAACAGAGGATAGCCACTCCATGGACGCATGAGTCTGTTAAAGGCATAGCCGCAGCTGTTGACTTTTGTGTCCAGATCAATGATTGAAGGACAGTAAAGCACACTGCTGATATCCGCCGCGCTTTGGACACCGGGATTGATGATATCTCGCAGGCCACCATCTTTGCGGTCTTTGAACCAACCGCGTGAAAAGTCGCCGATCCCCAGTTTGGAGCTGCCGTAGCAGGGCTTGCCTTCATCGGTTTCGTAGATGGCGTAGGCGATACCAATCTGTTTGAGATTCGAAGCACAGAGCATTACTTTCGCTTGAGCACGCGCTGATGATAAGGCTGGCAAAAGGATGGCAATGAGAATTGAAATAATGGAGATGACCACCAGCAGTTCAATGAGTGTAAATGCACGGTCGTGAATAAGGATGCGAGTCATAGGAAGAATCCTTTTGTATTTAGACTGTTTTGGCGGGGGCGGTACTTTGACGAATCACCAGATCGCTGTAGACCATGTGTGCTTCATGCGACAGTGGCGGGGCATCAGGTGTTTGCAGATGTTCAAGTAGCAGGCTTGCCGCGCACTTACCCATCTCTATCAGTGGGTAGGGGACAGTCGTCAGATCAGGCCACAAACATTGAGCGACATCATAATTGCCAAATCCCACCAGGCTCATTTGTGTTGGGCAGTGGATATGGTGTTGGGACAAAGTCTGCAAAGCGCCCGCTGCAACAAGATCGTTGTAACAAATCACAGCAGTGATCGGGGCTTGACGCTCAAGCAGTTGCTTCATACCCACCAGTCCATCCTGTAAACAGAAGTTGTCTTTGCGAGGCAGAATGATATTGGTGTTGGAGCTGTCTACAAGATGTTGATCGGACCAGGGCAGCTTGCGATTTTTTATTTGGCTTTTGAGTTCCACCAGGCGTCGGGTTTGTGCAGCCGATGCGTTGTCATGCAAGGGACCGATGAAGCCGATGTGGCGATGTCCCAATTCAGTGAGATGTTCCAACACATCATGCACCGCACGCTGCGTATCCATGACCACCGACGGGGCGGGGTGATCCGATGGCAAATCTTCAATCGCAAGTGTCGGCAGATGACGCTGCATCACCAGGTCGTAAACCTCCGGCGTTTCGGAAAGTCCCACCGCCAGCAATCCGTCGAGTTGCTTTCGCATCAGGACCGTTTCCAATCGCTTGGGATCACCTAATGCATGTGTGAAATTGATCATCAGCAGATCATGTCCAGCGGTGACAACAGCTTCTTCAATGCCATCAAGTACACGTGAAGCAACATAGCCACTGATAACAGGACGGCCTTTTAGCTGATGTCCCATGCCAAAGTACACACCAATGAGCCCTGAGCGATTCGTCCGCAAGGCGCGGGCATGGTCATTGGGCTGATACCCAAGTTTGATGGCCACATCATGAATCCGTCGGACTGTTTGAGGATTGAGCCGCTGCGTTTCAATACCGCCACTGAGTGCTTTGGAGACGGTGCTGATACTGACATTGGCGGCTTTGGCGATCTGTCGTTGGTTTACCATAAGACTTGACCTGACTGCTGAGAAATCGTTGTAATGCCTTGTGAAATCGTTGTAATTATTCCAGCAGATATCGCCAAGTCAATGATTCGGGATGAAATTAAGTTAAAAATCAACAGGTCTGTAATGAATAAAACAATAGATGTCTCGAAAATGATTAAGGTCGCAGGGCTTGTAAATTCAGGGTTGACTTCGTTGATTGGTGGGATATGATAATGCCGAATGAGGAAATTAACTTCCCAATTTGGAATATAAGATGCCAGCAACCAAGCAGCAAAATAGTATCCCGGCGTTGAGTAAATCCATTAGTGTTCTCAAAGCAATTGCCGGCGGGATGCAGAATTACTCCATCGCGGAACTCGCCCGGGAAGTCGGCGTGGCACATACCACCTGCTACCGCATTGTGCAGACACTCGTCGATGCCGATTGGCTTCGGCCTCGAACCGGTGGGGTGGGGTATGAATTGAGCTATGGGTTGTTGCCAATGGTCGAGCCGTTTCTCAATCACCGAGTCCTGATCGACACCATCAGTCCGGTCGTTGAGCAATTGGTTCAGAAGACCGGCTTATCAGCGAAGCTCTCCGTCAGGCAAGGTGATGACGCGGTGACGGTCTATCGCGTGGAGTCGCCTCAACCCATGTCTCTTTCAGGCAGAGTCGGAGTGCGATTTAGTCTGGCTTATGGTTCGTCAGGTGCCTGCCTGCTTAGTGCACTGACGGATACGCGCATTGAACGGATTCTCAGTGAAGTGAGTGATGATACCTGGAAACGTCAGAAACCTTCGGATGTCCGTCAGCGTGTGGCGTCCGCGCGTGAACAACGCTATTGCACGGACTTGGGATGTTTTCACCCACAAGTCCATACCATCTCCTCGCCTTTGTACGATGAGCATGGCAAGATGCTCGCTGCGCTGACCATACTCGGTTTACCTGAAGATATGAATGCCAAGGCACTTGATGATCGCCGTAAAGCCTTGCTTAAAGCGGCCACACAATGTAACCAACTTATCAAGCGTGATGAACTGACGGTGGAACTCAAATGAATCTTTCTGACATGGGATATGATCTGACAGGCAAGACCGCGCTGGTCACCGGCTCAAGTCGTGGGATCGGTAAAGCCATCGCGTTGGGTTTGGCACAATGTGGTGCTTCTGTCGCAGTGCATTACGTTGGGCATTCCGATGAAGCTCAAGCCGTTGCAGACCAGATTCCCAACAGCTGTATCGTCCAAGGTGATCTGCTCGATGACGATGCCCCCCGGAAGATTCTTACGCAGGTTCGTGAGCAACTTGGTGAAATCGACATTCTTGTGCTCAATGCATCAATGCAGTTTCGCCAGGCCTGGGACGAAGTGACACGTGAGAAATTTGATCAGCAGGTCATTGCCAACTTCCGCAGTGAATTTGAAATGATCCAACTTGCAGCACCACAGATGATCCAAAACAAGTGGGGGCGCATCCTCACCATTGGCTCGGTGCAGCAGCATCGCCCGCATAGCGCGATGATCCCATACGCCGCAACCAAGTCCGCACAGGAAACCATGGTCCGCGCTTTAGCCAAGGAGTTTGCACCCCATGGCGTGACCATCAACAATCTCGCTCCGGGCGTGATCCTCACCGACCGCAACACCGAAGCATTGAGCAATGAAGACTACCGCCAGAAGGTCATGGACATGATTCCCATGAGCCGTGGCGGTGAAGCCCGAGAGTGCGTCCCCGCTGCACTATTACTCTGCTCCAATGCAGGAAGCTACATCACAGGTATTGATTTAATCGTCGATGGTGGCATGCGTTTGCCATAACCATCACTTCAAGCATTTCATATTTGAAATCCGGTGCGCGATCGGTGCGCCTTGTTAGAAAAGGAATCGAAAAATGAGTTACAAAATGGAAACTGACAAGCTTCGGCAGGTCCGCGATACAGTCGAGCAAATCGAACTGAGCATTCCCGAAGCTGAGCTTTGTGAGCGTTACGAAAAGCTTTACACCGGCGCGGTCAATGATGTGATGCGCGAAATGTGCCTGGTCAATTGTGCGCTGCCTCCAGAAATCAAGCCATTGGAAAAAGACATGGTTTGCTGTGGGATCGCCTTTACCATCCGCAGTTGCAAAGACCCAACCCTCACCGGGGAACTGGAACATCGCGTCAAGATGCTCGAAGAAATCAAGCCATTGAATATCTGCATCTGGAATGCCAATGGTGATGATGAAGCGTCCCACTGGGGTGAAGTGATGACGCAGGCTTCCATCGCTCGGGGGTGCAAAGGTGCTATCGTCGATGGTGGTATCCGCGACACCAAGGGGATTCTCAAGCAGGACTTTCCCATCTGGTATCGCTACCGCACATCCAACGGTGCGCTAAGTCGCACGAAGATGACCGGTTATCAGGTTCCGATTCAAGTCGGTAACGCCATCATCAAACCCGGTGATATCATCTTCGCGGACATTGATGGCGCACTGGTGATCCCACGCAAGATTGCAGTCGAAGTCTTGGAACGTGCTGAAGCCATCGAGAAAAACGAAGGCGAGATCAAGGAATGGGTCGCAGCTGGCTTATCCGCTGAAGAAATCCATGCCCGTGGTGGATACTTCTAAATCCATAACTTTGCCACAGAGACATAGAGGCACAGAGTTCAATGTAGAGAATCGTTTTTTTGACTTTCTCTGTGACTCTGTGCCTCTGTGGTTCATCCAACCCATCGCCTCATGTACAATGCCAGCTTAACTTTCATTCAAGCACAAGGCTCAACCATCATGCAGATCGAACTCTGGTTTAACCAACACAACTTTCTGGGCGAAGGTCCCATCTGGCATACCCAACACCACAAACTCTATTGGGTTGATATCACCCGTGGCCAATTGCATACCTATGATCCAGCCACCCAAACCCACGAAAAAATCTACGAAGACCGAACCGTCGGTGGCTACACCATCCAACCTGACGGCTCGCTGATTCTCTTCCGCGATAAAGGCAATGTCGTGCAATGGGCAAACGGCAAAGTTGTCAAAACACTCATCGAAGAAGTTGCTGGCGAAGTCGATGGACGCTTTAACGATGTGATCGCTGCACCATGCGGACGCGTGTTCTGTGGCACGATGCCCACCGACAACCATCCCGGCTCACTGTACCGTCTTGATCTGGATGGCAGCCTGCATCAAGTCGTCACCGACCTGGGTATCTCTAACGGTCTTGGCTTTACACCTGATAACAAGCAGATGTATCACACCGATTCCACGGCACGGCAAATCTATCGCTATGACTACGATCAAACCACCGGCGAAATTGCCAACAAAACCGTCTTCGCGGAAATCGACAAAGACCTCGGCGTTCCCGATGGCATGACCGTTGACTCCAAAGGCCATGTCTTTTCCGCGATATGGGGCGGTTATTGTGTCATCGAATTTGATGTCGATGGCAAGGAAGTCATTCGCTACAAGACCACGTGCGCCCGTCCGAGTTGTGCTGCATGGGCAGGTGATGATTTTAAACGCATGGTCATCACCAGCTTCGGCGGAGATGGTCAGGCTGAGTTTGGCGAAAATGCAGGCGGGATGTTCACCATGGAATGTGAAACCCCCGGCAGAGCAGAATTCAATTCTCGCATCGACGTGTGAACACGTTAAACTGGTTTACCAACAACATACCCCCGCGAGCGTCCGTCGGACTCTCGCGGTTTTTTTTAGAGCAATGAAGGTGAAACATGAGCCAGACCAAACCCTGTATTTTATTGACCTTTGACGATCAGCATGTGGACAATTGGCATGCTGTGTTACCGATGTTGGAAAAGTACGATGCAAAGGTCACGTTTTATCAGAACAATCTCGACAAACTCACCGATGAGCAGATCGACAAAGCTCAGCAAATCAAAGCTGCGGGACACACCATTGGTTGTCACGGTTGGCGACATGTCTGGCCGGTTCAGTACACCGAGGATAACGGCATCGAAAAATTCTGGCTCGATGAAGTGCAACCCTGTCTGGATTGGTATGACGCACATGGTTGGCAGATCACCAACTATGCATACGCGTTTAACAACTATGATCAGCACACCAACGCCCGATTGTTTAACCGGTTCGATCGCTTTCGCTGTGGCAATGCAGTGACCGACCGCACGCAGTTTGAGACATTTGAGTCGATCTTCCTGGACTTGGATCAATTGCCAACTCAGCGCATGATGCCCGGCGCGCACTTGGACACCATCTCACGCAGTGAACCCAAGCCGGTGATTCCGATGGATGTCTGGAAGCGAATTTTTACGCAACTCACCGACCGTGCTCAGCACATGACGTTTTATGGACACAACATCAGTGCAACAGATAATCAGGGACATGTCACCGAAGTGTCCTATCTCGAAGAAGTGTTGAAACTCGCACAAGAGATGAAGATCGCATGTGTCGGGATGGATGATTTACCCGCAGTGGTAAGGTGACAGGTACATCAAATGAGTTGCATCAATGATGCAACAGCAACACGTGGTGTTGCAGCTATTTGATCAAGATGAATGACACAGTAGCTGCGACACTGCGTGTCGCTGATGTCTTAAAGATTGAACAAATAAAAACGCGAGATGAACCGTGGTGATTCATCTCGCGTTTTTTTTGATTCAGTTTTGTGACAGGTTTACGCTTGAGCTTCCTGTTGGGATTTACTGGTGATTGATTCAGTTGAATCGTCAAGCACTTCGCGGACACGGCGGGCGATGGCTTTGGCGTCCATGTGGTTGTCCGCAAGCTGCTTGTTGCGGCTGTCAGGGCGGACCCATTTCTGGGGCATGCCGATGCGGCTGATCAAGCGGGTGTCGAGATTGCGATCCGCTGCAGCTTCGATGACCGCACTGCCAAAGCCGCCGATGAGGGTGTGGTCTTCGACGGTGATGATCTTGATGTTCTGCTCGATGAGTGATTGCACCAGGTCAATGTCGATGGGCGTCGCAAAGCGGGCATCATAGAGTTCGACGCTGTAGCCTTGTTGTTCCAACTCATTAATTGCATCGTTGGCAATGTAAACCATGGTGCCCAGACCGAGGATGGCAACTGAGGGTTTACCGTCTTTGGCTTGGCGGACGCGATGGGCTTTACCCAGTTCAAACGGCGTGAGTTGGGTTTCAAACGGATTGGCCGAGACGTTGTCACGTGGGTAGCGGATGAAGGATGCGCCAGCGTTGTAATCACGCATGAAGGCCAAGCCTGCCCGGAGAGTCGGTTCATCCATGGGGGCGAGGATCGCAGCATTGGGGAAGACTCGGAACATGCTGATGTCCATAAAGCCGTGATGCACAGCACCGTCGCCGCCAACGTAGCCTGCCCGGTCCATACAGACGCGAACGGCTAAGCCTTGGAGCGAGACTTCCTGGAAGATTTGATCCATCGCGCGTTGAGCGAAAGTGGAATAGACTGCAAAGTAGGGTTTTTGACCTGTCTTTGCCATCCCTGCACACATGTCCATAGCATGGGATTCACAGATGCCGGTGTCGAAGGTGCGGTCGGGGAACTCTGCCATGACCTTGGTCAGTCCGGTCCCGTCGGGCATTGCAGCGGTGACAGCGGTGATCTTTTCGTCGTCCTTCATCATGTCGATCATGGCGTCTGCATAAGCAGAGGTGAACGATCGGCCGGAGGATTTAACTTCAACGCGACAGCCTTCGACGGTGAATGGCTTGGGACTGTGGAACGTGGTGGCATCGCCTTCGGTGAAGGTGAAACCTTTGCCTTTGATGGTCTTGACATGTAACAGCACGGGGCGGTCGATGTCTTTGACTTCAGTGAGCATTTCAATGAGTGTCGGCAGGTCATGTCCATCAATGGGGCCAAGACAAACCAGGCCGAACTGTTCGAACATGTGATCATGGGAGACAGCTGCTTTAGCCATTTCACCAAGTCGATGATAGGCCTCTTCGAGTGTCGAGCCACCGGGGATACGTTGGAGGACTTCGTGGGCGCGTTTTTTAAGGTCACCATACATGTGGTTGACACGGACGCGGTCGAAGTAGCTAGCCATGGCACCTTGCGGGGTGGCGATGGACATGCCGTTGTCGTTGAGGATGGTGAGGAACTGTCGTTTGAGTGTTCCTGCGTTGTTGAGGCCTTCCATTGCGATGCCGTTGACAATGGAGGAGTCCCCGATGAAGGAGACGACTTTGCGATGCTCTTCGCCGTTGAGACTGTCACCTCTTGCCATGCCCACAGCCGTGGAGATGGCGGTGCCAGCGTGCCCGACGGAGAAAAGGTCATACGGTGATTCGGCAGGTTCAGGAAAGCCTGACATACCTTCGGAGGTTCGCAGTTTACTCATGAGGTCCAGTCGACCGGTGAGTAATTTATGCGGATAGCATTGATGACCCACATCAAAGAGCAGTCGGTCGGATGCAAAGTCAAAGACATAGTGCATCGCAATGGTCAACTCGACCACACCAAGGTTCGGCGCCAGGTGTCCGCCGGTCTTTGAGACTTGGTGGCAGATGGCGTTACGGATTTCTTGTGCCAACTGTGGCAGCTCATCAATGGAGAGCTTCTTAAGGTCAGCGGGAGTCTTTATGGCGCGAAGCAGTGGCAGGTCATTGGCCTGAGCTTCGGTCACCATATTGTCTGACGAGGTAGCGGTCATTATTTTTCCTTTGAGGTACCTTCCGGAGGTTGCGGCAGACAGTATTGTAACCTGAAATGGTCGCATCCGTGCGTTTTTTTGTCAGTGAGTAGGGAGTAGTGATTAGGGAGTAGGAAGAAGACATTGGGTGTGTTTATGTTTTCTTGATGTCTTTTTCCTACTGCCTACTGCCTAATCACTACTCCCTGAAAATCAATTCGATCTCGTTGCCATAAAGTCACACAGATCACGCAGCGCGTTGTCTGGGACTTTGAGCTTATCCAGTGCTTCGTGGGCTTGTTGTTGGAGTTCGACGATTTGTTGTTTGGTGGCATCAATGCCAATGAGACTTGGATAGGTGAGTTTGCCTTGCACCAGGTCCTTGCCAGCGGTTTTGCCGAGCTGTTCGGTGGTCTGGGTGATGTCCAAAAGGTCGTCGACGACTTGGAACATCAGGCCGATGGCAGCAGCATAGTCAGTAATCGCAGTAAGTTGTGATTCATCAGCTTCGCCAACAATCGCCCCCATGCGACAGGCACACCGCAGCAGGGCGCCGGTCTTGTTGTGATGGATAAGTTGCAACTCTTGCAGATCCGAAAGACCTTCAGGGAAGCAGGGGATCGTGTCATACACCTGACCGGCAATCATGTCATTGGTCGCTATGGCAAGTTCACGGACAAGCTCACAGGCGAGTTTGGGATTCTCAACCTTGTCGGTAATCAACTCAAATGCCATTGTGTTCATCAGGTCGCCAGCGAGGATGGCCATCGCTTCGTTGGTGGCAATATGCAGTGTCGGCCGACCACGACGCAGGTCGTCATCATCCATGGCAGGCAGATCGTCATGAACCAGGCTAAAGCAGTGAATCAGTTCAATGGCAGCCGCAGCGGGAAGGGCAGTATCTATTTTCCCACCCACAGCTTCACAGCAGCGGACCACGAGAATCGGACGCATCCGTTTGCCACCACCCAGCAGGGCATACTTGGCAGCATCACGGAGGTTGGCTGGTAAATCACGTTGATCAAAATAGTCCGAAAGGTAGGCTTCAATCGCACCCGCCGGTTCGGTCAGTTGGTCGATATCAAACTTAGGCATTGCAGTACTCATGGGCAACAGCGTTCTTTCATACAGAGTTCTTCCGTGCAATGGGACGCAGGTTCCCAAGGCTACCCCATGATACCGGTTCTCAGAGAGCCGGACAACGATCAGATCGTTGTGTAGAGCATACAACAAGGGGTTTATCGGTCTTTTTAAAAGTAAGTGTCGCAAAGAGAAGGGCGGAATCCATCACCGTAAATGTCGTAGCAAGGCTCTGGCGATCACTTCCGCACCATCGGCTGGGCGGGTCTTGGTCAGCCAATCCACCATGTTCTGGCGATAGACTTTATTGACCATCAACTCGGTTAACGGGTTGATGATCTGGTGAGCATTTTGCACCGGGTCCACATGATCGGTCAGTAACAATGCTGCACCGGCATCGACCAGTGGTTGAGCATTATGCACCTGATGCTGATCCTTGTGATAGGGGTAGGGCATGAAAATGGTCGGGACAGCATTGTGCCAAACCTCTGCAACGGAACCTGCGCCGCTGCGACTGATCGCGGCAGAGGCGCATCGCCAAGCCAGACCCATCTCATGCGTAAAGGACAGCACCTTGGCCTGGATGTTTGCTTTGCGGTAGGCCAGTTCCATTCGCTGAGCGTCTTCGTTGCCACTGATGTGCAGGATTTGCCACTGTCGCATGACCTGCTGGGTCGAGGCGAGATGAACCATCTCCAGCATCATTTCATTAATCGACTTGGCGGACAAACTGCCACCGACGACCAGCAGGGTTCGACGCGTGGGATCAAGTCCCATATCGACACGTGCCTGTGCTTTATCGTCCGGGCTGATTGCTTGGCGACGCAAAGGCAGGCCGATGTGTTCAGCGTGGTGCCAGTCTTCCTGTTTGTACACGGTATAGACATGATCGACCCGTTTGGACAACCAGCGGTTGGCAATCCCAGGTGTGGCATCGAGATTCAGCAGGATCACCGGGATACGTTTTTTGCGGGCTTCAACTGCGACTGCGCCGGATACAAAACCGCCTGCACAGAGAACCGCTTTGACTTGTTCGTCGAGGATGATTTTGCCAGCCTGTTTGCGAGCTTTTTTCCAAGCGTTGTAAAAGCCCAACACCTTCAAGGGGGTTCGCGGCAGCGGTCTTGCAGGGGATGGCGACCATTCATATTGATGCTGACTCATGATGGTGGCATCAATGCTTCGATTGGAGACCACGAAATGGATAGCCGCCTGTGAGTCGAGTTCGGACACACGTTGAGCAACAGCGATAGACGGGAAAATGTGTCCGCCTGAACCGCCGCCTGCAAAGAGAATGGTTGGACCAGTAGGCATTCGTAAGCAGTCTATGTATTCAAAATCATGCACCCAAAGGGCGGGAGGATGCGATGCGATTGTAGTTTGAATCAGCTAAGGTGAACAGTGGGTAAATTTTAATTTTATGGATTCGTGATTCAAGTCTCTATTGGGCACCTGCTGAAATTCGTTTCGCACTTGTAACGCTGAACCCAAAGCGGTTTGGATCATCGGTTTGATTTACTTGGTTCCGTCGGGGCCGCCGTCTTTTCCATACTTGCGGGCGATCGCTTTGGTCAGGTCGATATCATTGATGTTGGCCAAGGTGCATAGCCATGCAAACACGTCAGCGAATTCCTCTTCGAGATTCTCGCCGCCTGAGGTGTTACCACCTTCTCCGACGGACTTCTGCAAGGCGGTCGCCAATTCGCCGACTTCTTCGATAAACCACATATACGTCTTGGGCGTGCCACGCTCCTTGTCGGTGGCATAGTATCGGTCACGAATGAACTGTTGGAATTGGGAGATGGTGAGGTTGTCAGTGTTTAGCATGGAATTTCGGATTTCGAATTTTGGATTTCGGATTTGTGCAAGCAATTTAAAAGCCTGCGAACATATTGATGATTATTCTTGAATCTCACAAGGCATGCAAACAGCTTCATTCAGCAAGGATCCCGTGAACACACGTAAATCCGAAATTCAAATTCCGAAATTAATTACGCGGGGATCGGTTTGATTTTGACCACTGCACGTTTTTGACATTGCCCACGCAGGGAACTGAATCCGACGCAGAAGTATCCGGCAGCGAAGAGCAGTAAAAACGGTGCGCTAAGCAGGCCTCGTGGTTGCGTCATGGCGATGATCGTACACGTCAGGCAATAGATGCCCATGGTGATTTCCAGGTAACTCATCCAGCGTTTGATACTCGGGCAGGCGATGCGCTTTTTGCTCGACGTGTCATCGGTGGTGTTGTACTTGGGGGTTCGCACGAATTCGGACTGCTTGCCAGCGAGGGCTTCGAGAACGCCGCGCGTATTGTTCAAAGCAATACCGATCCCCAGACTCATCAGGATTGGCAGTTGGCAGAGGGTTTTAAAGGTACTTCGTCCCTGAACAAGTTGGGATGCGATGTAAAAGGTTCCCGCTGAGGCAGTGCCTAGTGAAAACAGGGTCAGACCCCATATCAGGGCTTGGATGGTGCCCGACTCGAAGGGTTGCATATTGACATAGAACGCGGGGAAGAACAGCAGGGCAAGGAGTGTGATATAGACATAGACACTCATGCTGGTGAGATGGAAGAAGGCTTCGGATTTGATTTTCCAGTTCGCATCGGAGGTGAGGATTCGCCACAGCAGCTTTCGGCCGGTTTGGATGCCGCCCTTGGTCCAACGGTGTTGCTGAGCTTTGAAGGCATTGATTTCCGGGGGCAGTTCCGCAGGACAGATCACATCTGGCAGGAAGATGAACTTCCAACCCGCCAGTTGGCTGCGATAGGATAGATCCATGTCTTCGGTGAGGGTGTCCGCTTCCCAGCCGCCTGCGTCGTCGATGGCTTTTCGGCGCCAGAGTCCTGCTGTGCCGTTGAAATTCATCCAGCGGCCTGAAAGACTCCGGGCAGCATGTTCGATGAGGAAATGACCATCTAAAAAAATTGCTTGAGCTTTGGTGAGCAGCGAGTCGTCGCGATTGAGATGGCCCCAACGTGTCTGCACCATGCCGATGGCGGGGTTGGCAAAATGATGGATGGTGTTTTGCAGAAAGTCCGCTGGTGGTACAAAGTCAGCATCAAAGATGGCGAAAAATTCGCCGGTCGCCTGATCCATGGCATCTCGCAAGGCACCAGCTTTGTAACCGCTGCGATGTGTCCGGTGCAGGTATTGGATGTTGATCCCACGTGATTGCCAATACTGGCATCGAGCTTGGGCGATTTGACAGGTGGTGTCCGTGGAGTCGTCGACGACTTGGATTTGCAGGCGATCTGCTGGGTAATCCAAGTGGCAAGCTGCATCAATGATCCGGCTTGCGACATTGCCTTCATTGAACATGGGTAGTTGGACGGTGACCCCCGGGAGTTGGTCAAAGTGCAAATTGGATTGTTGGGAATTTTTGCGATGCCGATAATAAATCAAGACCAGCATGTACCGATGCAGGCCGTAAAACGCGATCAGCAGCAGAACCAGGACATAGGCAGTCGTTAAAGGCCATCGCACCGCCGGGTGGTTTAGGTGGACTCCCGCTGTGCTTAACCATGCAATCCATTCGCTCATTGGGCCCGTTTCCCCGCCTGTCCAAGTCGTGTTTAAAATTGGTAAGCGTCTATTACATCAGATGCTACCCAATTAATGCTTTCTAACGTCCGATTATTCCTGAACATGGACGATGTCCTGAAATCTTAGTCTTTCGTTAGGACATTATCCTTTGGTAAGGGGTCAAAGGCAACAGCTGTTTTCTATGAACTTCCTTCATCTGGCTATCTGAATTGGACTTGGGGAATTTTTTGGTAAAGAGGATTCACCCTGCCGTCCGATAAATCATTTATACAAATTCGTTGTTATTCAGCCAGCAACTCGCCCGATAAGGTCTGTACGTCCATCAGGCTGGGGCCGGCTGATGGATGTCGAGGTGATCGATGACACGTAATATTCTGACTCATTCTGCGATTGCAGCTTCACTCTGCCTGACGCTTACCGGCTGTGAAATGCTCAGCTACTCTGGCGGTTGGAAAATATCCAAACGCGAGCAGAAGTCTGTTGAAGCTTATCACAAGTTCCTTGAGGAGCGTGACCTGGCGATGCAAAGTGGTACGTCTGCTCCTGCCTCGGCACCCATGCAGACTACGATCCCGCCAGCTCATCAGCTAGCTGCGGCTCAGCAGTCAGATATGGTCGATACCACTTCGGCACCGTCGAATGCCTGGGCTTCAGGACAGATCTCTGAGCCTGTGATTCAACCTACTGCCAATCCCTGGGAGCCGGCAGCACTCAGTAACCCGTCAGCACTTCCGCCTGCCGACCCGATGCCGATGCCCAGACATAATCAGCGTCCAAATGTGAACTTCGGATCACAGAATGCGATGCAGCCTGAATATAGTTCCAACTTCCGTAAGCCAATCTCAAGAGCTTCAGCAAGTCCGGTGGACATCTTCGGAACCGTCCCCAATAGCCCGCCGGATATTTCTGGCAGTGGCGACACCGACCCGCAGAACATTACCCGTGTGAGTTATGCCAATGAGGGCGGCGACTTTGATGTCGACCTTTCGCCTGATGGTAAGCAGATCGCCTTTGCCTCAACCCGTCATGCCAAGACCGCGGACATCTACGTCAAGTCCACCACCGGCATGGCCATCATGCAGATCACCAATGATCCGGCACATGATGTGACGCCAACATTCAGCCCCGATGGTTCTAAAATCGCTTTCGCTTCAGACCGATCGGGGAATTGGGATATCTACATAGTAGACATTCAAGGCGGTCAACCCGTCCAGATTACCAATCAACCGACTCAGGATTTGAGTCCCAGCTTTTCGCCTGATGGTAAGTGGCTGGTCTTTGCAAGCTACGGCACGCAGTCCGGCGCCTGGGAGATGGTCGTCGTCAACGTCAAGAACCCGTCCATCAAGCGATTCATCGGCTTTGGACTCTTCCCCAAGTGGTCGCCAGTAGGCAACAAGATTCTCTTCCAACGTGCCCGTCAACGTGGGACACAGTGGTTTAGCATCTGGACCGTCGAACTGATGAACGGTGAAGCAATGCGGCCTACGGAGATCATTGCATCTGCCAACGCCGCCGCAATTACCCCAAGTTGGTCACCTGATGGCAAGCATGTGGTCTTTGCCACCGTGGTCAATGGTGTGAAGAAAACAGGGGACAAACGCCCGCCACAGTCAGACATCTGGATGGCATCACTTGAAGGCACTGGTCGAACGAACCTCACACGTAGTCGATTTTCCAACCTGCAACCCAAATGGGCCACAGACGGATCAATCTACTTCGTCTCCAACCGCGGGCAGAACGGCATCGAAAATATCTGGTCCATTAAGCCTGAACGCTCATTGCAGATCGTCAATACCATGGATCAGATGGCAGGCAATAATCCGACACCGGCAGGCATGGTCGGCATGCCAACCCAGACTTTGCAGCAAGCAGGCGTAACGCCTTAAGGCAGAATTGACACATCTGAGACACGTATTTTTGTGTGTCTCCATGTAAAGATAAAAAGTGAATATCCCCGTAAAGGGACACTCACAAAAAAAGTCAGAGAAAAATACCCTCTGACCGATAAATAGCTTTATCCAGTGTTCTTATCCTTGGAATTATTCAGACCAAGAGTAGGAAAGCTGAGATTTACAGACCCTATGCCGGCAAGGACGCCGGATTCCGGGTCATACGTTTAGGACGAGCAGGAGGCTCTCCACTGTGCGGCAGGATGCCCTGAAAAGTGAACAGGTTTTATACTATCTGGTGTTACTGATACTAGGTGGTTGTACTGCCTCCCCATGGGTGTCCCGCGAGCAAGGCCCAAAGCCAAACTCGCTGTACGCAGACAGGGTGATCTGGGCTGTCGTCCCGCTGAGAAACGAAAGTGGATCGGCAACGGCAAACGGATCACTATTGGCTGACTCATTAGCCAATTCCCTGCAAACCGTGGAGAACATGGATGTGCTTCCCGTCAATCGGGTCATCGCCGCAATGCAGGCTCTTGAGCTGCCATCTCTGCGATCACCCGTCGATGTGATGCACCTGGCACGGACGCTGGGAGTCGACGGCATCGTCGTTGGCACCATCACGGCATACGACCCCTATGACCCGCCAAAAGTCGGCCTGCAACTGGAACTCTACCAAACCAGTCAAAGGCTACAGTCTCAGGCAGTCGATATCCGCGAACTCATGTCCGCGCCTACCGGCAATACCACACCAGCCCCCGGAACCCCCGGTCAAGTACCCGGCGACATTGCACCTGTGAGTACGGCTTCGGCCATGCTCGATGCGTCCAATCCAATCGTCAGGCAACGGCTTAGGGTTTACGCTTCAGGACGTGGAGGACACAAACCCTCCAAGTCGCCTTGGTGGAAGCGGATCGCAGTAAGCAGCGGTGTCGCAGAGAAGGACGACACCGATTGGCATCTCTATCGAATCAATATGAACCTGTTCACCGAATATGTCAGCGCTGAGCTGGCAGAACGTTTGCTTCAAGCAGAGTCACGAAGACTCGGTTTGTCGCGACGAACACCAGGTCGATAGTCTCCTCCACACTTGTCTGGAGACGCCCGATCATGGTACGGAGCGTCCGATGGCAGGTTCACAATCCAATCCAATTGACCCCAAGTCAAAGCACACAGGCGATCCTGTGTCCATCGATAACGGGCAACGACAGTTGGTGCTTGTCAAAAACGGCCAGCGATACGTCTTTCGCTATGCCCTCGGGGATGAAACGGGCCTCCTGGAAAGTCTCATTGAAATGGCACGCGATACCAAGTCGGACCTCACATGGTTCGACGCGGCAATGCTGTCACATCAAATGGGAAAAAGGTTCGGGCAACAGTTGGAGCAGATTGTTAAATCGTAAATCACATTCTAGAGGAATAGAATCATGGCGGGACAACCACAAATTATCGACCAGTTCATTAACTACCTGCGGTTCGAAAGACATTTCTCGCAGTACACCGCACGTTGTTATGGTGCTGACCTGCGTCAGTATGCCGAGTATCTGGATACCAAGTGCGATAACACGCCCCAGACGCCAGCAGCATCTGACTCACCGTCATTGAACCTGACATCTGACACACCGCCGGTGACCATTATGGGTTCACCGATGACACATGAACAAGCACCCGCAGAAGGTGGCACCGAACACACCATGATCCACGCAGACGCCATGGTCATTCGCGGATTCCTTACGCACCTTGACGGCTTTGGCTACTCCGCTGCCACAACCGCCCGCAAAATTGCCACACTCCGTAGCTTCTACAAGTGGATGCTCAAGCGCGCCCTGATCCAGTCCAACCCCATGGTGCTCATCCGTACCCCCAAGCAGACCAAACGCCTGCCCAAAGCCATGAGCGTCGAACAGGTCGACAAACTCCTGAGCATGCCCGACTGCAAGGATACCCTTGGTGCCCGTGACCGTGCGATCCTCGAAACCCTCTACTCCACCGGCGTCCGCGTCAGCGAACTTGTGGACCTCAGTCGTGGTGATCTGGATCAGGCAGAGCAAACCCTGCGTGTCCGTGGTAAAGGCAAGAAAGAACGTATCGTCCCACTAGGCAGCCATGCACTTGCAGCCATCCGTCACTACATGACATTGCTCGAACCCGATCCCCGCTTCCGTGCATTGCGTGAGTCAGCAGCAACCGGCGTGGAAACCGCACTGTTTATCAACAAAAACGGTGGCCGTCTCTCCAGCCGAAGTGTCCGTCGTAAACTCGACAAGTACCTGCAAACTGCTGGCCTGGATTCCACCATCAGCCCGCACACCCTGCGTCACAGTTTCGCAACCCATCTGCTCGACAACGGTGCAGACCTGCGCAGCGTCCAGGAATTGCTCGGCCATCAATCATTGTCCACCACCCAGATTTATACCCATCTCTCAGCAATGCGTATGCGTACGGCTTATGACCAAGCCCATCCACGCTCCGCATAACCAGAGGTACTGCCTCGATATCTCCAAGATTTTTCGCCAAGGATTGGCACATAAAAGAGAGTACGCAAAAAGACGCCCAAGGAAGGGCGTCTTTTTTTTACGCGCAACAAGATTCAAATCAAGTGACAGACTTGAGCGTTTCTTCTCCAATCGCAGCGTGTTTTGATTCAAGTTTAGCTGCGACACTGCGTGTCGCTGATCCTTGTGCGATTGTTGTGATGCATTGAGCGTCACGTAGTGCCGCAGTTATGACAAGACTCAGACGCGACAATTGGACTGACACTGTTCTAATACCAACACAAGCCGCCAGATGAACGCAGTGAATCTGACGGATACATGAATGTCACCCCTCACGCTGACCCGCCAGATTAATTCCCTTCGGTCACTCATCTGGCGGCTTGTGTTTGAATGCACGGATACTTAATGATGATTTGATAAACAATCTCAACGCGATTCAGCTCGCAGAGACAAGATCAATAAACTGTGAATGGAATGCTTACTTCAGATCCGAATCATCAAGGCTAAACAGGTCGTCGTCATCATCGAGCAGGTCGTCGGTCATGGCTTCGAGTGATGCTAGGGGGTCGTCGGCATCAAGGATGCTGCTGCCGAGGCTTTCGTCATCTTCGACCATTTGCACTTCGGCGGTCTCGGCGCTGGCGTCGGCAGTGGCATTTTCAATTGCGGACTTGCCTTCGGCTTTGGCTTGGAGTCCGGCCATGTCGTCGTCGGCAGCTTCTAAAATTTCCAGTACATCATCGTCGTCGTTGTCAGAATCCAAAGGTGTTGCCAGCAGGGCGTCAAGGTCCGCCAATGCAGACTCTGCGGCGTCGGCACGTTCCTTGATTGAACTACCGGAATTACTGTCCTGTGATTTATTAATCCCTGAGTTAGCCGGGTCGGAGGTCAGGTCATACAGATCGCCTTTGTCCGGGGTGTCAGATTCATGGGACGCACCATCAGGTGTCGAGAGTACGTGACGACTGCCACTTTTGGCGGAGGCTTTTTGTGGTGCAGCTTCGCGTGTTTCGGATTCGACTTGATGGGCTTGGTTGATCAATGTCATTGATGCGTCGACAACTTCGGGATAGCCATCGACGACCACGGTGAAGATAACCGGGCCCAGTTGGAGTCGGTCGCCGGCTTTGAGCTTGGCGGTGCCGGTGACTTTCTGGTCATTGATCTGCGTGCCGTTGCTTGATCCAAGATCACGTACGACAAGTTGCTCATCGAGCATCTGAACTTCGCAGTGCTTTCGAGAGACGCTGTGTAATGGTATTCTCAGGCCGCAGGTGTTCTGCCGCCCGATGACCGTACGTTGGGCAGTCAACGGGAAATCCCGTGTTGTACCGTCCGCTTTGACTATGACCAACAAAACTTCCATGTCGTTCTCTTCACCGGTTCTGCAGAAATGACATCGCATAAACGCGATCTCTGAACGAAAGTTTAACCCTGCCATGCAGCTAGTTCAACCATCAATCGGAAATGTTGTTGCAAAGATGGATAGTCTTTACCTGCATATTCCGTTTTGCTTTCACAAATGCCACTACTGTGACTTCTACAGCATCGTCCCTTCCAAGACGGATGCGCAGGCACGATATGATCAATTTACCAGTCGTTTAATAGACAATTTGGCTTATCTCAAAGCAAATTTTAACTCGTCACCTGCCACTGTTTTTGTTGGGGGCGGGACACCGACTTTTTTGCCTGCCTGCAATTGGAAATCGCTTCTTGAGGCAATGAATCAACAAGGCTGGCTGGAAAATGTCAGTGAATTTACGGTTGAAGCCAATCCTGAAACGGTCACACTGGAGCTATTGGAACAGTTGGTGGCAGGAGGGGTCAACCGCATGAGCGTGGGCGCTCAATCCTTTAATGAAACACATCTTAAAACACTTGAGCGTTGGCATGATCCCCGGAAGGTATCCGAGGCGGTAGGACTCGCAAGACGCGCTGGAATCGCCAATCTCAATGTCGATTTGATCTTTGCCATCCCCGGCCAGACAGTTGAGGATGTGCAAAGCGACCTGGATGCTGCACTGTCATTGAATACCGAGCATATGAGCTATTACAACCTGACTTATGAGCCCAACACAGCCATGAAACAGAAGCTGGCCATGGGGCAGGTGACCGCGGTCGATGAGGACACCGAAGCAGCAATGTACGAGCTGATTTTAAGTCGCATGGCAGAGAAAAATTTTGAACATTATGAAATCAGCAATTGGTGTAAATCGGGATTGCCATGCGAACATAATTTAATCTATTGGAAAAATGGCAACTGGGTGGGCGCCGGTCCAGCTGCTGCCAGTCACGTCGACGGATGGCGATGGAAGAACCAGCCAAGCCTCGGGCCGTACCTTGATTCGCAAGGCCAGCCTCCAGCGATTGACGTAGAACACTTACCCGAAGACCAGCGCGTCGGTGAAGTGTTGATGATGTATCTGCGGTTGCGTCAGGGGATGCCGATAGGTCGTGTTGAAAAGTTGATCCCCAACGGTGATTGGCGATATGACAAGATCAGCGAATTGACGCAATTGGGATTGTTGGAAAAAGTCGACGATCATCTGCGACTGTCGCGCAACGGATTACTCGTCGGCGATGCGGTGTTGGGTGAGTTGTTATAAAATCGCTTGCGGTTTAGCGCTCCATGAATTGGACTGATACCCATAGTGGATAGAGTCGCGTCGGCACCGCTTAATCGCAAGCGGTTTGTGATGCGGGGCAAATTTCAATCACTGGGTTGATACTTCACCAGCAGGTCATAGACTTCCGGCTTTTCTTTGGCATGGAAGAAGGCTTCACGCACATCTTCAATCACCAGCATACGACTCACGGCGCTGAGCACCTGGATGTGTTCCTTGGTCTGATCAGCAGGGGAGATTAAAAGCAGAATCAACTTCACGGGTTTACCATCGACGGAACCGAATTCCAATGGTTCTTGGGGAATGCCCACACCCATGATGAGCTTGTCGCAGCTACTGGTTTTGCCATGCGGGATGGCAATGTGAAAGCCCATCCCTGTGGTGCGTGTATTCTCACGTTCCCAGACAGCGTCTTTGAGTTGCTGTGCATCGGTGAGGTTGTGCTTCTGTGCCAACGTGTCGATTAATTGAAAGATAGCATCCTGCTTGTTCTTGCAAACCAGCGGAACTTCAATGCAGTCAGGATGCAGAAGATCGGTCAATAACATTTACAAATCACTTTCCTGCTGACGGGTCAAACACCATACCCAGCCTGAGGTCTGAGTTCAAATTGGTACATCGTCCCAAGGTTGTTATCCTTGAAAAAAGATGTCGACTATTGATACTCAACAATATAACACGACTTTAAGCCAGACGCTTAAAAGACATTTTGGTCACGATGCCTTTCGCCCGTTACAGGAGCAGATTATTCTGGATGTAACAGGTGGGCGGGATGTCTTGGCGATCATGCCCACGGGTGGTGGTAAGAGTCTTTGTTACCAGATGCCTGCGCTGTTGCGTGAGGGGACGACGCTGGTGGTTTCGCCGTTGATCGCGCTCATGGAAGACCAGGTCAAAGCCCTGCAAACCAACGGCATCAACGCTGCATTTCTTAATTCATCCAACACGCCTGCCCAGTCGATGCAGATTCAGCGGGATGCCAGTGAAGGCAAACTCGACCTGTTGTACATGGCGCCCGAGCGCGTCTTCTCCGCATCCGGCTTGCGCACCATCGGCCTGATGAATCTGTCACTCATCGCTGTTGACGAAGCACATTGCATCAGCGAATGGGGCCATGACTTTCGTCCCGAATACCGCATGCTCGGCAACTTCCGTGATCAGTTGGCTGGAACCTATGGCAATGTCCCGGTGATCGCGCTTACGGCTACCGCCACCCCACGTGTCGCCAAAGACATCGCTGCCCAACTGCAACTGCGAAACCCCGGCATTTACCAACGCAGCTTCGAACGCGAGAATCTCTACTACGAAGTCCGCCCCAAGCAGCAGGTTTTTGCACAGATCGCCCAATACATTCAATCGCATCCCAACGACGAAGGCATTATTTACTGTCACTCCCGCGCGGGGACCGAAAAGCTTGCTTCCAAATTGCAGGACAAAGGTATCCGTGCCAAGCCGTATCATGCAGGCCTGACCTATCAGGAGCGTAGTGACAATCAACATGACTTTGTCTACGGCGATACGCGCGTGATCTGTGCGACCATAGCTTTTGGGATGGGCATCGACAAGCCGGACGTGCGCTTTGTGATGCATGCTGACTTGCCACGCAATCTCGAAGGTTATTACCAGGAGACCGGCAGGGCGGGGCGTGATGGTTTACCTGCCGACTGCATCCTGTTTTTCTCAGCAGGCGATCGTGCAAAAATCGAACACTTCTTTGAAGAAAAGTCCGACTCCGAACGTGAATTGGCACAGTGGCAACTCTCGCAGGTCATCAAGTTTGCCTACCATACAGGCTGTCGCTGTGTCCCACTGCTCGGGTACTTCGGCCAGGAACATGCTGGCAAATGTGGCCACTGTGATAACTGTCAGCAACCGCCTGAATTGATTGACGTGACGCAAGATGCCCGCAAGTTTCTCTCAGCGGTCGCGCGTATCCAGCAGACCTACGGCATGGGCTATGTCATCAATGTGTTGCGTGGCAAAGTGGATGAAAAAATCCAACGCAACGGCCACGACAAGCTCTCGGTTTTCGGCATTGGTTCGGACAGTCGCATCGCCTATTGGAAGACCGTTGCTGAAGCACTCATTAATCACGGCTACGTCTCGCAGACCACAGATCAATTCCCGATTCTCCGACTCAATGAGCAGAGCATGCCACTGCTCAAGGGTGAGGTGACCTTTGAAATGGTCAAACCTCGCGCCTTGCTTCAGAAGTCCGCGGGTAGCAAGAAGCATGATGTCACAGATGTCGATGGCATGCCTGTGGACGAATCGCTCTTTGAACACCTGCGTCAACTGCGACTGCAACTGGCTCACGATCAGAACATCCCGCCATACATGGTCTTCTCTGATCTGTCGCTTAGGCAGATGTCTGCCATCAAACCGGTGACGCTTACCCAGTTCGACCAGATCAATGGTGTTGGCGCCCTTAAGAGCAAAAAATACGGCGAAACCTTCGTCGATGCGATCGCTGGGTTTGATGTTGATTAACCGTGAAATGAACAAGGCATTTTTTACCGCAGAGCCGCAGAGGACTCAGAGATAAGAGAGTAAAACAATATTGCTGTTTGAGATATCCCATGCTTCTCTGCATTTTTAAAGTAATAAAATGCCTTATCTCTCTTCACTCCGTGTCCTCTGCGGCTCTGTGGTAAAATTTGGGTTTGGTATTGAAGAATAAAAAACTCAAAATTAATCCGAACCACACACGCAGTCACTGCGTATCGCTTAACACACCGTCACTCGCGCGTGGTATCCGCCTTGACGTGTGAGCGGATGTCCGTTAAACCATCGGACTCTCCCGTAACTCAGGCGGGGCGATTCCGAGGGATAGACAAATTGGAATTAGAGGGAAAATACATGATTCACGTGGAAAACCTTGTGAAATGGTATGGGCCGACCCGGGCTGTCAACGGCATTAGCTTTGACGTTCCCGAAGGTCAGATACTCGGATTTCTCGGGCCAAACGGTGCGGGTAAATCCACCACCATCCGCATGCTCACCGGCTACCTGCCTCCGACATCCGGTAATGCCACCATCGCCGGATTCGATGCACTTAAGGAGTCGGAAAAGGCACGGCGTCAGATTGGTTACCTGCCCGAATCGACGCCGTTGTACATGGAAATGCGTGTCGAAGAATTTCTGCATTTCCGTGGCAAGCTCATGGACATGCCTCGTGCCGATCGCGTCAAAGCCATCGACTATGTCTCGGATCGATGCGGCTTAAAAGAGATTCGCCGTCGCGTCATTGGGCAACTGTCCAAGGGTAATCGCCAACGTGTCGGCATTGCACAGGCGTTGTTGCATGACCCCAAAATTCTGATCCTCGATGAACCGACATCTGGTCTGGACCCTGTGCAGATCGGCGCGGTGCGGAATCTGATTCAGGAACTCAAGGGCAAGCACACGATTTTGCTTAGTTCGCATATTTTGCCTGAAGTCGAAAAGACCGCAGACCGCGTGATCATCATCGCAGCCGGTGAGATCAAGGCAGACGGCAGTCCATCGGACTTACGCCAGAAAGTCGGCCAAGGTGCCAGCGTCCTGGTACAGGTTAAAGCCAACGGTGAGTCGGTGCAGAAAGCGTTCACAGGCGTTGAAGGTGTTCAGTCCGTCACAGTCGAGCAGCAAGGCGACTGGGTCAAGGCTGTCGTCCAACCCACACCCGGCAGTGAGTTGCGTGAACGACTGGGGCAAACCATTCTCACCAATGGTTGGGCCATCCGCGAGATGCGCAATGAAACGGCCAGTCTCGAACAGTTCTTCATCCAGATCACCGCAGATCAAAGCCAAGTGGTCGAGGAAGCGGTCGCTTAAGTCAGTGATTATTTGATACCCGTCAGATTCGTCAATGACTCATCTGGCGGTTTGGCTCAAAGCCCTGATCACTACTCCCTATTCACTAATCCCTGATTAAAGGATCGATGATGAATCACGTCATCACCATAGCCAAACGCGAAATGACATCCTTGTTTTTTTCGCCCATTGCGTATGTCGTCCTGGCGCTTTTTTCGCTGGGTTCGTCACTTCTGTTTTTTAACTCCTTTGCCCCGAGTATGCCTGCTTCGATGCAGGGCACGTTTCAAGGGGTGATCTGGTTGATGATCCTGCTCTTGCCGGGCATCAGCATGCGACTGATCAGTGATGAATTTCACTCAGGAACCATCGAACTGCTGATGACCTCGCCACTGTCGGACACTGAATTGGTGTTGGGTAAATGGCTTGGTGCGATGGGCTTTTTCGTCACGCTGTTTATCCCGACACTTGTGCTGGTGGGAATCGTCGAAGCCTTCGGTTCACCGGACTACGGCCCGCTACTCACCGGATACATCGGCTTGTTTCTTGTCGGCGGGTTTTACCTTGCCATCGGCACATTCGCATCGGCGATCAGTCAGAACCAGATCATCAGCTACATGCTGACCGTCTTTACCATCTGCCTGTTCACCTTTGTGATTTACCTGCTCTCACGTGCAGCATTTATCCCGCCTCAAATTCAGCAGGCGATGCAGTTCATGTTCGTCAACGGACACTTCGAAGACTTTGGTAAAGGTGTGCTGGACTTATCCCGCATCATCTACTTCGTCTCCGGTATGGCGTTCTTCCTTTTCCTTGCAGTCAAACTTGTTGAAAGTAAACGGTGGCGTTAATCATGAGCAATACCGATACCCAAAATTCAAGACGTTTTAAGTATGGCATCAATGTCACCATCTCCGTGGTGATCGTGCTGGCCATCGTGGTGATCCTCAACATTATCTCCTACAAGCGACTGGCGCATCTGCGGCTGGATATGACGGCAACACGTCTCTACAGCCTCTCAGATCAGACGCAAAAGCTTCTTGGGAAGTTGGAAAAGGACGTGCAGATCGTCACGCTCATTTCCCAAAATGCTGAGGAGTTCAACAAAGCCAAGGACCTTATCAGCGAGTACGATAATTACTCGTCGCATATCACCGTCCAACACATCGACCCCGTGCGTCAGCTTAGTCGGGTCGAACAGTTCTATGGCACGATCAAAGCACGCTATGCCGATACGCTTAAGCCGTTGGAAGCAGCTATCCAGCAAGGGCGTGAACAAGTCAATCGCATGTCCCAGGATATTGCCCAGCAGCGCAAGCTTATGGCAGCGTTGATGGAGAACAAGGCCTTTACGGATGGTCAGGAAAAGCAGCTTGTCGAACAGGTCGTGCGTTCCTTTGCCCGTGCTGAGGATCAATTCAAGCAGACCAATGAGCAGCTTGATAATGTCAACGACAGCGCCTTGCCGGACTATTCGGGTTCGTTGGAATTGATCAAGTCCCTGTTGGCACAGTTTGATGAAAAGGTCTATGCCGTCGCGGTGGATTATTTGAGTCGTTACTCACAGAACAGTACGCAACCCGCTTCGGTCAAAGAAGCGTTACTGGAACTGGCGGACAGTTTCAAAGCCACCCGCCAGAATATTGGCAAGGTGTTGCCACTGCTGCGATCAATCAAAGCGGGCGAAGAGTACACCAAAATTACGCAGCAGATTTCCAAGCCTGATTCGGTTGTCTTAGTCGGTGAGGATCAGATTCGCGTGATCAACCTGCTGGACATGTTCCGTTTGCCAGAGCAGCAGCAACAGCAGATGCAGCAGGGGCAACGACCTGAACTTCAGTTCCTTGGTGAAGAAAAGATCACTGGTAATCTGCTTGCCATGAGCATGGACACGCAACCTTTGGTCGTGTTCATTCAGGGCTCACCACGGATGCCTGTTCTGGGATATCAAGGTCAGTACAATGCCGTTGCCGAACGTCTCAAAAATTTGAACTTTGAAGTCAAAGACTGGTCGCCACAAGGGCGCCCCGATCCGCGGACCGGTCAACCTGGTCAACCTGCACCACCACCGACTCCCAAGGATGGGCAAAGTGTCGTGTGGATTGTCACACCGATTGAACCAGCCAACCCGATGATGATGCAGATGGGTCAAATGGGTGGCGGTCAGCAGATTGTCGATCATGTTCGCAGTCGCATGGAACAGGGCGAAGCGGTTCTGTTCATGAGTGGTCCGAATCCCGCAGCAGCGATGGGTATGCCCGACCCCGTTGCAGGTTTGCTTTCTGATTGGGGGATCAATGTCAAAAGCGCAAGCCTCATCATGAGTGAAGTGACGGTGTCCAGTCGTCAGACGGCTGCGGACCCCACGATTCGTGTTTCAAGCTGGCCGAATGAATTGTCCATTACCCAGGCGCTTTCAGGTAACGCGGGTATCTTTGCATCGGCATCACCCATCGACATCGAAAAGAAGGATGGTATTGAGACCTATACGCTTGCACTTGCCAAAGGCGCTCGCATGTGGGCACAAGAAGACTTGCAGGATCAAAAGCCCAAGTACGATGCGGAAAAGGCTTCGGAGCAATTTACCGTTGCTGTGGCTGCGGATCAGAATGGTAAACGCCTTGCGGTCTTTGCCGACCCGATGTGGGCTACGGATCAGATCGTTAATTACGGTTTACTTGGGCCGGGTACTGCACCGATGGTGGGTGCTGCGTTCCCTGCTAACCCGGAGCTTTTCGTTAACAGTATGTTCTGGTTATCGAACATGGATGAGATGATTGCCGCCAGCGCTCGCAGTCAGGATATTCGCCGTATTGGTGATGTCACCACTGCTCAGATGATCGGTATCCGCTGGACGGTATTGGCGGGATTGCCTTTGGCCATTTTCGCCATCGGCATCATCGTCGGACTCAAACGTCGCAAGGCCTGATTAACTTTAAGTCATGGATTCTCGCCTGGGCGGGAATGATGCAACAAAGCTTTTACAGTGATATGTAACGAGCAGGAAATAAACGATGAATTTTAAAACAACGCTGTTCCTATTGTTTCTACTGGCGATTGTCGGTGCGTTTTTCCTTTGGGATAAGGATAATCCGGCTGACGACCTGACCCTCACGCAAGTCGATCAGACCAAGCAGCCACTGCTTAAAGCTGACACTTTCGACAAGGATAAGATTGCGACTCTGACCGTCGAAAGAGATGGCAAGACCTACACCATCGAGAAGTCCGGCACAGAATGGCAGCAAACCCAACCGGTCAGTTTCAAACTCAATTCATGGTCGGCAGGGCAACCCGGTGGTCATGCGTTGGAACTGACCTATACCGAAAAACTCACACCCGGCAAGAACGGTGCGCCAAGCCTGGCTGACGTTAAACTCGATAAGCCCCTTGCCACGGTCACCATCACTTTTTCTGATGACTCGGCCAAGCAGATATTCAAGCTCGGTAGACGGGGGATCGGCGGGCGTGGTTACCTGATGCTCAATGATGATGCTGCTTTGTACGTCGTCAATGACGATCTGCATCAAAGTATCCTTGATGAAGACGTGACGGCATGGCGTAGCAAGAGTTTCAAAGCGCCCACCGAGGGACAAGTCAATCAGATCACCAAAATCGACACCCATGGCACGTTGCAGATGGTCAAAAAAGATGGCCAGTGGGCCTATGCCGGTGACCATACAGGACGCGTGTCACGTGACGCATTGACTCAGATTCTTGGCGCGATCAACACCATGTTCATCTCCGAATTTGTGGCAGACAAGCCTGCTGATTTAACGGTCTATGGTTTGGATAAACCGTCGGTCAAGGTGACGATTGAACAACCGCCAGTCGCAGTACAAAAAACGGATGATCAAGACAAGGCCCAAGCCGTTGCGCCAAAGCCACGCTATCGGACACTTGTCATCGGTGCCCCGGTGGATTTGAAAAAGGAACGCTATTTTGCGACTTATTCAGACGGCCAGGGCGTTGGGGATGTGGTCTTTGAAATCAGTAAGTCAGATGTTGAAAAATTTGGTAAGTCCGTCGATGACCTGCGTGAACCAAGTCTTACGCCCATCATGTCCACTGACATTACCAAGGTTGTGGTGTCGAAAGATGATGCCGTCACATTGCAGATACGCAAGAGTGCCGATGGTTGGGGATATGATGATCCCAAGCCCGGTTATGGTTTGGATCAGGAGTTGGCCAAGTCGTTGGTTGAAGTGATTACCGATGCCAAGGCTGTGAGTTATCTTGTCAATCCCAGTTTGAGTGGCAAGCCGATGTTGACGTTTGCCATTGGTGCCACTGGTCGGGCCAGTGATGATGTGTTTAAGGTCTATCCAAACAGTGATGATAATGTGACGATTCTTCGCAACAACGAGACGGTCGGATACGTTGTCCCGCGTGAGCAGATAAGCAAGGTGGTGGACAGCAAGGTTGCCTTGCTGCGTAATCGCATCATCAAGGATTGGAAGTCTGCGGACTTGAAGATGGTGGATATCACTTTGCCTGATGCTGCCAACACGATGCTGCACTTTAGCCGAACGGACAGCGCATGGAAGCTTGATGGTTTTGACAAGCATGAGAGCTTTGCCTTTGGCGAATTGCTTGATGCCATAGCCCCGCTGAGAGTTGATAGCTGGGACACACAAGGGCCGGTAGGGGACGATGCTTACACCATCACCTATGGCAATGATGACGCTACATTGACCGTTAAGGTCGACGCACAGTCCCGTGTGGCAATGCTTGAGCAACCGGAGCTTCACTTTATGGTCAGCCAGGCGTTCGTTGACAAGCTTACTGCGGAGATTCGCCCACGCACGATTGTTGATGTGACCCGTGATGCAATCCAGAAAGTTCAGGTCATTACCAAGGATCAGAACATCACCATCACCCGTAAGGATGACAAGTTCACTGCCCAAGGTGTCGAGCTTGATGAGTCGAAGGTGGGCACACTGTTTGACACACTCGCAGGTCTGAGAGTTGAACGGTATACATCACCAAAGAAAATTTCCCGTTCCATTGATGTGATCGTCACCACCAAGGATGGCGATATACACATCCAGCTTAGTGAGAATCACACCGGCCAGATTGGCTCAACCTTCTTTGAATTGGCTGAGGACGATTTTAAGAACCTCACAGCAAAGATGATTCAATAAATCTGATTGATGATGTCGCCGTTGGCGAGGACAAACCAATACATTTGCAAACAGACGCTGATCACCGGCGTCTGTTTTTTTATATGAGTTGTTTTATTGAGTGGGCAGAATGACCCGTTCAGACAAGCATGTGTCGCTTTTGAATGAGTAGACAAACGATTACAAGGTATTCAAGTAGAAGACCAGAGCGTGCAAGATCAGTTAAAGCAAAGATAGATCAGGCAATGGCAGACAAACTGCTGGTTGCAACTGTCGATGGCTTGACTGTTTGGCAACGGAGAATTTGTTGTCGTGCGCGTTGTTGGAGGTGAGTGAGTCTACTTTGGATAATGCTCTGTGGAAGGTCGAGTACCAGCCCGATTTCCTTCACCGTCAAATTATCGTAGTAGTGAAGCAGGAGAATATATCGACTGGTTTGATCCTGCTGCTCGATAAACTGACGGAGCTTACGGGCTTCGAGACTACTCATATCTACGACCTCCATGTAGTTCGCTGATTACCTTGGTTACACGTCCGTGTGCGACAAATGCTACAGGCACCTTTACCCCGATCAAATTGCCCCGGAAGCCCCAAACTTTAAGGTGCGTATTGCTGAATCAGCGGATAAAGACTCTTCTTATTATTGGACTCAGCCTGGAATCTGTCAACACAAAAGAAAGGTTGAAAGTAAATAAAAATACAATTTAAGTTTTTGATTACTCAATATATCCCCGGACGTTAAAAGCATTGTAAACATTGATTGGCTGGTGTTATGTGTCGGGTGATACAACTTGCGCCGACTGATCGGTGTTCATGGCCTAGATGTGGTGGTTGGTGTTTTTGTGGGATGGCTTACGCCTGTTTACAGCCTGCGGGAGACTCTACGCATATTTTTTTAATTTTATCATTGTCACCAGACCAACTGACACGGATTAAACCTTGAGGCGTTGGAATCGAGCCCCATACGCGTTGGATGTTAATACCGGTGTTGCGCGGTTTGACACTAAAGGATTTCCAACCTGCCTGATGTTGTTGAATTCCCAAGACCCAGCGCGTGAGGTATTTGAGTACCACGGCTGAGCAGGGGTGACAGCGACTGCGCGTCGGCCAATAGGCACCGGGAGCCAGCCCCTTTTTAAACTGCTCCCAGCCGCAGCTGTCGCCTTGGAGCACCATTTCCCCCCAGTGCTCGGTGATGATGGCAAAGAGTTCTTTGGCCATGCCCAGACGGTCATACAGCTCTGTGATATAGAAGACACCCAATGGCGAGCCAAAGTCCACCAAGCCGCCTTGAGGTCCCATTGCCATGCGCTGAGCGAGTAGCTTTGAACGCTTGGGATTCGCTGCACCATAGAGACACAACGCGGCATTACTCGGCATGCTACTGACTTTCGATTGACTGCCATCTTCAAGTAAAGCGTCCGCGTAGGCGTTGCGGTCTTTACACCACAGATGTTTATTGACCGCTTTTTTCAGGGCATCGAACGCGACTTGCCAGGCTTGTGTTTGTTTGGCGAAGGTCTTGCCTAACGCTTGGCCTAGTTGGATTGCTGCCTCTAATGCACCTAGCAGTCCTGCTTGTTCAGCAGCATTGACGGCATGGTCATCATCACGTCCTTGAGCCCAATCCACAAAATGCCAGACACCCGGCATGGATAGCAACCCACGTTCATCGCGCAGACTCAACGCATGTTTCAATCCACGCGCGATGCAGGGCATCATGTCCTTAGCAAAGGATGTGTTATCACTTTGCCACCAATAGTCTCGTACCCACATGATCCAGTGGAACGACCACAACGGGATAAAGTTTTCCCAATCACTTGGATATTGGCTACGCACCATGCCTTGAAAATGCGGATCTTCAGAAAACAGGCGAATGCTGTTTTGCGTGATCGCATCACTGCCAAAGGTCACATAGTTGGCCATCGCGGTGGTGCGGTTGTCATAGTTCCAGTTGACCTGCTCAAACGTCGGGCAATCCGTGTACGTGTCATCCATCCCCGAGAGTTGGGTTTGGACCCCTTGCTTGTAAATGGCATTGAGCATCGGGTCATCGGTTTGCAGACTGCCTTGAGCAAGCATGTTGCAATTGGCAGTGAGGACGCGCAGATTTTTGAGCGTCACCGGTTTTTTACCTGTGTGATGGATGGCAATGTAGCGAACGCCATAGGCAAAGAAACTTTCAAACGATGAGCGACCAGCAGCAGGGCGGTAACACAACGCGTTGTTCATACCCGGCCAGTGGATGACCACGTGTGGGTCTTCCTTGATTGCTTCAAACATGCTGAAAATCACTCGCCCATTTTCCGCAGATGCTTGGGCCTCAAAACAAAGATAACCATTGTGCAGCACACCCAGGTCGATAATCGTGCGACTTGCGGTACCGTCTTTGGCAGCGGGGAGGGTGATCGTATCGAGTGTCGCCTGTTGCACCAACGCGTCCTGCTTACTGAGGAGACGGGCACCTTCAGCCAGGGTTTGTGAAGAGCCATCGACGAAGCTGTGTGCCGGATTGATGCGTTTGATCAGCCCCGGTTCACTGCTCCAGTCATGTGTCAGTTGCGCTTTACCGGTGATTTTCGGAGCCTCTTGGGGCAGCGTGACAAACGCGAACATGCCTTTGCCAAAGGGGTTTTTGACGGTGACAGGCTTATTGGCAAAACCGGTGAGTGTCATATCCTCATGATGGGAACGGGTGCAGATACCCACGAGCAGGTTCTTGCCTTTGGCAAGTTTGACGCGAGGTGATTTGTTGTTGAACGCATTGGTGCTCCAACCGTTGGCGTTGACCATATGCTTGCCATTGATCCACCATGACGCATTGCCCAGAGAGGGTGTTAACGCCAGTGTCTGATCCACGGGCGAGTGCAATTCGCTGATGATGTAGGCATGTTTCTGATGCAGGTTGCAAAGAAATTGCTCATTGGGATCAGCCAGATACGGCTTGGTGATAAAGGTGAAATTGACATTGGGCAATGCCACCGTGTCCGTGCTGACAATGCGTTTGACCGGCAACACTTCACGTGATGGCAGCGGTACACGACGTGGGTACAACTCCACATCTGATCCATCGACTACCGTAGCTGACTTCCAACCACTTCGCTTGGCTAAACCTGAGGCATCGACATCTTCCACGCAAGGCATGATCCAACGCCGTGACGTGAATTTCTGTCGCGTGGGATCGTTGCGCACCTGGGTGTGGCTGTCACTGACAATGGACTTGCTACCCACATTGATCTGGAAGATCAGTCCCGCGTCTTCACACGCTGCGGTCATCGTGCCTGCTCCGACGGACAGGGCGGTGACGAGCAGTTGATTCTCACCAACACATGCAAAGGGGATCAGGTCATATGTGTCCACTGAACGCTTGCCATGAGCACTCTTGGCTGGCCCGTGTCCGACGACTTGGCCGTTGAGCGACACCTGGTAGTAACTGCTGGCGGTGATGAGCAGTGACATCGGCATTTTGAGTTGACCGGCGGTGGCAGTAAATGTCCGTCGGGCCTGAATGTAATGGTGGTAGGCCTTGCGGTCGGAGTTGTCCCAGATCCATTTTGCTTTGCGGTTGAACATCGTGTGCGTTCCTGTGGTTGAATATCAGTGCAGCAAACAGGCTACCGTGAGATGGGATAAGCAACAATCACACAATAGCGCCAACTTGGGAAATCTTGCGCCAAATAGCTCACAAGATTTATTTTTTTGTCAATTGGCCAAACCGCTACCGTCAACTGCCCAAATCCGCTAAGATTCCGCGCTTTGTCATTACGTCGTGGTGACGATATTTGTGTCAGGTTGCCACAAGCAGCTAAATCACGAAAATAGATTTTTCGGGTTTGAGTTTGAAACGTAAAGCTAGGAGATTCAAATGGGCAATGTCCTGATCGTAGGCGCCGGTGGCGTTGGTTGTGTGGTGGCACATAAATGTGCACAGGTTCCAGAAGTGTTCGAACAGATCACCTTGGCCAGCCGCACTGTTTCCAAGTGTGATGAAATTGCAGCTTCGGTCAAAGAGAAGACCGGACGAACCATTGACACCGCAGCAGTCGATGCAGACAACGTGCCGGAGATGGTTGCACTGATTAAGAAAGTCAAACCAGACTTGGTACTCAATGTCGCATTGCCTTATCAAGACCTACCCATCATGGATGCCTGTTTGGAAGCTGGCGTCGACTATCTGGATACCGCCAACTATGAGCCACGCGACGAAGCCAAGTTTGAGTACAAGTGGCAGTGGGCGTATCAGGATCGCTTTAAGGACGCAGGGCTCTGTGCCTTGCTCGGCAGTGGTTTTGATCCCGGCGTGACCAATGTATTCTGTGCATACGCTCAAAAAGAACTCTTTGATGAGATCCATTACATCGACATTCTCGACTGTAATGCCGGTGATCACGGCCATCCCTTTGCCACCAACTTCAACCCGGAAATCAACATCCGTGAGATTACTCAGAAGGGCAAATACTGGGAAGATGGCAACTGGGTCGAAATCGAGCCGATGAGTCAGACCTGGGACTTTGATTATCCAGAAGTGGGTATCCGCAAGAGCTTCTTGCTGTACCACGAGGAAGAAGAATCACTGGTCCAGAATATCAAGGGACTCAAACGCATCCGATTCTGGATGACCTTCGGCGAAGAATATCTGACCCATCTGCGTGTGATGCAAAACATCGGTATCACTCGTATCGACCCCGTGGACTACAACGGCACCCCTGTGGTTCCCATCGAACTGCTCAAGCGATTGCTACCCGATCCGGCAAGCCTCGCCAAAGGTTACACCGGCAAGACCTCCATCGGAACCCTCATCGAAGGTGTCAAGGACGGCAAGCCCAAAAAGGTCTTCATCTACAACTGCTGTGACCATGCCGAATGTTACAAGGAAGTCGGCGCTCAGGCCGTCAGTTACACCACCGGCGTGCCTGCAATGATCGGTGCGATGATGCTCATGACAGGCAAGTGGCGTAAGCCCGGTGTCTGGAACATGGAGCAAAACGACCCGACGCCATTTATGGAAAAACTCAATATCCACGGACTGCCCTGGCATATCAAAGAGTTGTAATTGCATCGTTGTAGTGACAGATAGTTGAACACCGGATGTCAATCCGGTGCAGGTCTTTGATCAAATAAAGACGCGAGAACCACCCATGCCCACCGTCAACGAAATCGACTTCGCACGTTTCCCATCTCCGTGCTTTGTCTGCGACCTGGGCTTGCTGCGTAAAAACCTTGGCATCCTCAAACACGTGCAGGATGAGTCCGGCGCCAAGGTGTTGCTGGCGCTCAAGGGCTTTGCGATGTGGTCGACCTTCAGCATCGTCAAATGCTATCTGTCTGGTGTCTGCGCATCCTCCCCAGACGAAGCGCGATTGGGTGATGAACATTTTTCCAAAGAAATGCATAGCTTCGCACCGGCTTACAAACCAGAGCAGTTAGACGACTACATCAAGTATTCCGACCACATGTCGTTTAACTCCTTTAGCCAATGGCAGCGACACAAAGACACCATCTTCGCATCCGAAAAAAAAGTCAGCTGTGGTATCCGCATCAATCCTGAACACTCGGAAGTCGAAACCGCAATCTACGATCCCTGCGCCCCCGGTTCACGATTAGGCGTCCGTTTGGAAGACTTTCGGGGGCAGGATTTGACCGGTATTGAAGGTTTGCATTGTCACACGCTCTGTGAAAAAAATGTCGACTCCCTCCAACGCACATGGAAAGTCGTCGAAGAAAAATTCGGCCAATACCTGCCTCAAATGAAATGGCTCAACCTCGGCGGCGGGCATCACATCACCCGTGATGACTACGGCGTGGATGAACTCATCGACCTCGTCAAAACCATCAAAGCAAAGTACGACATCGAAGTTTATCTCGAACCCGGTGAAGCGGTCGCGCTGAACACCGGCATCCTTATCGCTGAAGTGCAGGACATCGTTCACAATGCAATGGACATTGCGATCCTCGACACCTCCGCGTCAGCCCACATGCCCGATGTGTTGGAAATGCCTTACCGCCCGATGATCATCGGTAGCGGACTTCCCGGCGAAAAACCACACACCTACAAACTCGGTGGCATGACCTGTCTGGCAGGCGACGTCATCGGCGAATACAGCTTCGACCAACCCCTGCAAGTCGGACAGCGTTTAGCGTTCACCGACATGATCCATTATTCAATGGTTAAGACTACCACGTTCAACGGGGTGCATTTACCCAGCATCGCAACGTACGAGCCTGCCAGCGACACAGTCGAAATCATCCGTGAATTTACGTACGAAGACTACCGCGATCGTTTGTCGTGATCGAACCTTTCAATATTCAAATGACTCAACCTATGCACATTAAAGCCCGTGGGGTTTTAACCCCCGGGTTGCCTTGTTGACTTTCGTGCGCGAAACCCCGGGGACTGAAGTCCCACGGGCTTTAATGTGTATGCGTGATGTCATTGAAAAATAGCTGCGACACTGCGTGTCGCTGATGCTTTTTTGGGTTACAGCCCGATGTCTTCGTTCCAGAGATCGGGGCGGTCTGCGATGAAGTCTTTCATTAATTGTTTACAGATATCCGAATCCAGATTGATCAGTTCGACACCTTTTTGTGCAAAGAGGTCTTCTGCGCCTTTGAAGGTTTGGTTTTCACCGATGATGACTTTGGGGATGCGAAAGAGCAGTGATGTGCCGGTACACATGACGCATGGGCTAAGTGTGGAGACGAGGATCAGTTCATGCCAATCACGTCGCCGGCCTGCATTGCGGATGCAATCGACTTCTGCGTGGGCAGTGGGGTCGCCTGACTGCACACGTTGGTTGTGACCACGGGCGACGATGTTGCCATCTTTGTCTGCCAGGACACTGCCGATGGGAATGCCACCTTCATTTAAACCGAGTTGTGCTTCTTTGATCGCTTCATCGAGTAAGGTTTGGTAATCCATGATATTTCCCATTTGTTACGCTGCATTTGCTGTATCACTGCGTGATGCTGATTCAGTTCACTAGACAACATCATCAACATATCCTACCGTCTTGCCATGTTTGATTCGATCCTGGGTTTGGTGATTCTCTTTGCAACAGCACTTGGCGTGATCTGGCTCACAGGTGCGTGGATGCTTGTCCATAGCATGATGCATCCATCGCGCAAGACCTATGGCGTGGTGGTGGCAAGGGAGGGCGTCACCGAGCCATCGGAATTAAATCTGCTTGCCCAGGAAGTCACGTTTACGTTTACCGATGACAGCACGTCACCGGCATGGATCATCGAAGGTGCAAAGCTTGATGGCCCGACGATTATTCTGACGCATGGTTGGACCAACAGTCGCTATGGGTCTTTGTACAAAGCAGCAAGGATGGTTCCATGGGCATCACGTGTCGTGGTGTATGACATGCGAGGGCATGGTGACAACACGGCCAAGGTCTGCACCGTTGGCCAGCTTGAGCCAGCCGATTTGTGCAGCATCATGGATCAAGTCCAACAGACTCCTGATGAAAAATTCATCCTCGTCGGATCGTCAATGGGAGCTGGGATCACCTTACATGCAGCAGTCAACGACCAACAGCATCATGTTCGGGTCATCGGTGTGATCCTTGATGGGCCATACCGCTATGCGATGCAACCCGTTGCCAGTCATTTGAGACTTAAACGGATTCCACCTGAGCCGATTTGTATGTTGGCCAATGCGATGTTGCGGATCATGTTCTGGAATTTTGCCCCCTACGATCGCGCGATGCAGGCTGCAGAACTTCAATGTCCAGTCCTGGTCTTGCACGGTTCGGATGATCCCATCTGCCCAGCTTCAGCAGGGCGATCCATCGCCGAAGCAGCAACCGACGGAACCTACGTGGAGATCACCGGCGGGGAGCATGGCGGTTTGCCACTGGTCGATGAGAAGACGTATCACGATGCGATTGAGCAGTTTTTAAATGAACTTGTCTATATATAATCGACGAAAGAATGTCGTAATTTGAGCACTCTGGCAAACATTTTGGGTTGTATGGCACCATTTGTTTTTATGGCTTTGGTCGCTGGTATGATAGTTTGTGTGTTCTGGTATTTTTCCGAACATAGAAAGTTCAGAAAATCCAAAACAAGTGAAGAAGCCCGAAAACATATTATTAAAGCAATACTCGCATGGTCTTTACTTCTTGCATGTATGATCTCTGCATGGGGTATCTCTTATTTATTCGGTCATGGCACACTCTGATGACTAGCAAATAAAAACACCTTAACTGTAGTAACTACGAGTTAAGGTGTTAGTTGAAGATTTTTGCTTTCTGATTAATCCAGTTTTACATTCACCGTTTGCCCATCATCATCAAGTGTGGTTTTGACCACTTGGGTTTTACCGTTGTGTGTGACGGTGATGGTATACGCACCTTTAAATCCACGGACGTTGGCTGTGCCGTTGGATGATGATTTGAGTTGGGCATCGGTCCACCATTGATTGAAGACCAGGTCACGGTAGGCCTTGGCAGATGGTTTTTCCTGCCAATCCTTGGCCCATAATGCGGCTTCGGGCATCCAGTGTTTGCCTGCCCAGAATCCCCATTGGATCACGCCGACGAATTTGGGATGACTGAATGCGACCGTCATCACATCCCGCAGATAGTCGGCCTGGAGTTGTGCATCATGGGTGTTGATATCCAGTTCGGTAAATTGCATCCGAGGGGCATAGGGGGCGAAACGTTCAAGGCGCTTGTAGAGTATTTCAGGAGCAACGAGACTGCTGGTGTTGTAGTGACCCATGAAGCCGATACCGTCAGGTGGCTGGTTGTATTGGATGAGCGTTTTGATCATGTTTTCGTAGACGTCACTACGTCCACCATCACCGACCATGATCTTGCCTTCATTGACCCACATCTGAGCATGAGGGGCAAACTGCTTACCCATCGCAATGCACTTGGCATAGAAGTCCGGCTCGCCCATATAGCTGATGAGGGTTTTGTCATTGCCACCCCATTGTGGATGGTTGATGCAATCCCATTCGGTCACGCGTGTGCCGGCATCAGCCGTTTTCTGTTTGGCTTGATCGATGATCCATTTTCTCAGTTCTTCTTTACGGTTCGGGTCCCAGTCGACACGGCGGGGCATGCGACCGTTGAAGATGCGATGGCCGCGCACTTTGATATCCCGTTCGTTGAGCCAGGTCAGTGCGTTCTGCAACCAGTCATTGCGGTAGAGCAGTTTGCGACGGTCCTGCTGCGCGTTCTTGATGCCGTTGAGATAGGGGAACATTTTAAAGTCGTTTTCCAGGACGACCCAATTGTAATTTTCTTCGACGATCTGTCGGTACTTGTGGACATCGGCTTCGGTGTAAGGGAATCGTCGATGATCACCGGCTTCCTTGCTCCATGTTGGGTCCATACCGAGCATGTGTGCGGTGACGGCCGTACCAAAGCGAAAGGCGTGGCGGGTCATCTGCACATGAACCTGTGCGTCGGAGATGGGGTTGCCTTGGCTGTCGGTGACGTTGACATTCAGGTCGGCTTTGCGGTATTGCTCGATGCGTTTGGCAGCTTCAGTTCGCCATGGCGCATCAAGTTCACGGCCGGCATAGCTGACTTCCATATGGGGCAAGTCGGAGGCTTTGCGTGTTTTCTGGTAGTTGATGAGTTGAAAGCCACCAAGTTCCACGGACTGCGGGCGGAAACCCATGTGAATGGAGATGCTGGTTTTGCCCGCGGGAAGTTGATGGGTACTGCCTGCGGTGAAGGGGATGAGAATCTGCTGCCATGTTTTACCTGCTGAGACGCGCTGCCGCATGACCTTGGAGTGTGGGGCTTCGTTGAGTTCCACGTAGACGTTGGCCACGCCGTTGCCTGACTCATCTTCTGACCAGGGGCTGCGCATCCAGAAACTCAGCAGGCAGACATCACCGGCATTGATTCCAACCTCGCGCGTTTTGACGTGCACAATCACATCCCATGGATTGGTTTGAATCTTCTTGCTGGTCACCGCAACTGCATTTTTAAAGGGCATGTCGGCGACTTGGAATTCGTTGCTTGATCCCACTTGCGGATCATTGTTTCGGATGCTTGCATGAAAGCGTTGGGGCGCATCAAAGTCGACCATCAGGTTACCACCATCAGGAAAGACGGCTGATTCAACGGCGCAAGCCGGAAGCGCAAGTACGCTTACGAGCAAACAGGTGACGAAGGATAGGCATCCCATGCAATGGGGAATACGAAAACGAATCATGACAGACTCCATTTGTAATATCAGGTGTTAAAAATTATTGATCCAATCGCCAAAAGGGATTGGGGAATTTGTTGGTTTCAACCGGATCGGTAAAGTCGGTGGCAAGTATGTCCGTTGCATACGTGGCTGCATGACCGTCCAGATGCAGGATGTTGGTGGTCGTAAAATTTTTGTGACGTGCACCAATACGTTCTTCGGTCCACTTGTTATGAATGAATGTGCCGTCAGCCACACTGGCGAGTTTGGATGGTTTAAGGATTTCACCAATGGTGTGCAGTCTGAGTACGCTCTGATCGGTTTGTGAATCACTCATGCCCAGATAAGGATATGAATCAAATTTATCCTGTGCATCGGGGCCACTGATTAAACCCGCATTGATGCTGTACCAAGTGTCCACCCGGAGATTGGTTGCAGGTAACCACTTGGCCCAGTAACGCCGGTTTTGTTTATCGGTTCGTGAGGTTGGACTGTAGTTGGTGCCACGGTCGGTTAAACCTTCAGGACAGTATTGCCCACCTCCAACGGATTCATTGGCACCATTGGCAGATGAACCGCTGGTGTCCAGTGGAACTTCCATGTATCTTCCCATGTGCAGCAAGGTTGCCCAATGGATGTTGTAGTAACGGGTTTTTTCGAAGACGGTGATGCCAGAGGGGATCAGTTGATCGCTGTAATTATTTGAATACATCGCCAGGCCAAGTCCGATTTGTCGTTGATTGCTCAAACACTTGACGGTTCGGCCGGCACTGCGGGCAGATTGCAAAGCAGGAAGCAAAATCGAAATCAGCAATGAAATGATCGATATCACCACCAGCAATTCAATGAGCGTAAAGGCATGGATTGTGCAAGCAGGTTTGGATCGATGCATGGCATCACTCCTGTCAGTTGATGGTTAGATATCAGTTGCGGACTTTGGCGGTGGACTGACGAATGATGAGTCGTTCATCAAGCACCATGTCCAGAATGCCGGTGTCGGTTTGATCAGTTGTTTTTTTGTTTTGCAGATGATCGAGCAGATATTTCACAGCTCGATCCGATGCGCCAAGTACAGGTAAGTCGATCGTGGTTAATGCTGGTATGTAATGGGCGCTGCTGTTGTCATTGTTGAATCCAACGACGCTGATGTCATCAGGGACTTTGATGCCGTGAGTATGCAAGGCTTGCATCACTTCCATCGCGCGTTGGTCGTTCTGTGCAATGATGGCGGTGGGGCGTTGACTGACGGGCATGTCGGCGATCATTTGAACCTGTTGAGGGACCGAACGGGTCTGGTATTGAAACTCTTGTTCCAGGCCGTGTTCCTTGAGTATCTGCCGAATGATTTTCAAGCGTGTGACAAAGCTTATGTGTTTAAGCGATTTGTATTGGGGCATGTCATACGCAGCGAACCAGAAACGACGATGTCCCAAATCCAAAAGATGCTCCACGACCATTTGAGCGCCTTGGGCTTCGTTGTAACGGATCATGGGAATTTGAGCATCGGTGCTGAGGTTAATCCCAAGCATTGGCAGGTCGATGTTTTCAAGAACCTGTTGTAGCTCATCAGGCGCTGGATCGCAGACGATGCAGGCATCAACGCGCCCATCCATGAGTTTGGCTGACCATTGTGAAGCTGGACCGATGGCAGGGATCATCATCAAGTCATAGCCGTTGTGTGCCAATTGTTCGCTGACCCGTGCGATAATCCGATGGTACACGTCAGCGTAGAAGACACCTTCTCGACCAAAGAGCATGCCAATTGCCATCGAACATTTACGGGCTAACGACTTGGCACGGTGATTGGGGCGGTATCCCATCTGCCGTGCAATCTCGCGGACCCGTTGGGCGCGTCTGGCAGTCGAAGCCCAGACCTCTTTTTGATCACCGTTGAGAAAACGGGCAGCCGTGGCAACAGACACGCCGGAGGCTTGTGCGATTTCTTTGAGTGATGCTGCCAAAAGGGAAACTCCAATAAATTGAGAGCGATATCAATTTGAGAACGTTCTTATTCTAGGCGCGAAACCGTTCGAATCAAGCATTGGGCTGGAATTTGCCATAAATGTGATAAGTTGTTTTTAATATTGGTATTACTGTCGTGGTTCAACTCTATGCGAATCATTGGAGTCTTATTTTATAAAACCATATGGCAACTTTAAGTCCGTTATTACGCTGCATGGTCAATGTGTTTGGAGACACAATTAAGGAAGACTTCGCGGTTGATGGGCTTGGCACAGAAATCGTCGCAACCAGCTTCTTTGCACTTGCGTCGATCATCTTCCATGACACTTGCTGTCAGCGAGATGATGGGGCGATCAAAGCCGGCTTTGCGAATTTGGCGAGAGGCATCCAAGCCGTTGACTTTGGGCAGGTGCATGTCCATAAGGATCAGGTCGTAGTAATTTTCTTTACCAATGGATGCTGTCGCCATATCAATGCCTTCTTGCCCGTCGACTGCCAGGTCCAGTTGGATATCAAATTTACCGAGCATGTGTTGAATGAGTCTTTGGTTGTCCAAGCCATCCTCCACCAGGAGGATGCGCCCCTTGATGGAGTCGCGTGTTTGAAATGATGATTTGGGACGGGTTGGTGTCGCAGTGCTGGTTACAGGTTTGGTTTCACAGGATTGGGTGTTGAGTGTCCAGGTAAAGCAGCTACCTTTGCCTGCTGTGCTTGTGACAGTGATATCACCACCAAGGTATTGGGCCAATTTTTTGGAGATTGCCAGGCCAAGTCCAGTGCCCCCAAAGCGTCGGGTGGTACTGCTGTCTGCTTGCGTAAATGGCTTGAAGAGTTTTTTGACCTGCGTTTGATTCATCCCGATGCCGGTATCGGATATGGCGATTGTGATTGCTACATCAGGATGTTTGGTTTGAGCGCGGACTTGAACTTTCACATGGCCTGTCTCTGTGAATTTGATTGCATTGCCCGTGAGATTCATGAGTATCTGGCGGAACCGTGTTGAATCGGTGAGTGCCAGCGTGGGGATATTTGAAGCAATATCCTCAATAAGCTCGATGTTCTTTTCAGCTGCCTTGTGCTCTAAGGTCTTGATGCACTGGTGGGTTTCGACCTTGATATTGGTTGGGACTTTTTCAATGTCAATTTTTTGTGCTTCGATCTTCGAGAAGTCCAGAATATCGTTAATGATTGTCAGCAGGTGTTCGCCATTGCGTTTGACCACTTGCAGGTGTTGATGGCGTTCTTCAGGTGAGGCATCTTCGGTGTTGAGGATTTCAACATACCCAAGGATCGCGGTCATCGGTGTTCGGATTTCATGGCTCATGTTCGCCAGAAAGGACGACTTGGAAGCATTGGCATCGATGAGCTTTTCGTTGGTTACTTGCAATTCATCAGCAAGTTTTCTGACCCGTTCAATACTCGTCACACGTGGGAACCATCTCATCATGCCGATAGCGATGCTGATAAATCCGAATAGAAAGCCGACGATTTTTTCGAGAATCCCCTGAGCCGGGGTGTCGCCGATGACAACAAAACGATTAAGCGATTCGTACTCGTCGGTAATATCCATCACACTGCCAAAGAGCAGCAGGATAAAACCAAAAAAGATCAGATTCCAACCTTCACGTTTTAATTCACGTCGCTTGCGTCCTTCGACGTAAAGCATGCCGACAATGCCAACGAGAATCAGGGCACGGAATATTTCCAGGGCGGCATCAGAGATCATTTCTAATTCATCCTATTGTATGGCTACATTCGTATAGTTTTGGATATCGAAGAATTGATGGGGTTAGTTTTGTGAATATGTCATGATTGGACGATCAAAATCCCGGTTTTGACCATGCGTGACGGTTATAAGGATGATCTTTGAGGTTATTGGCCGTGGGCTTGGTGGATTGAGCTTCAAAGAATGGCGTATTGATTCACCGGTGCGATGCCCAACAATTCCGTTTGGACTTTGCCCATTTTCACTCACGCCCGTATCATCATGTGGTTAGACACCATGGAAATTGGACGATCCAGCCCAAAGGTAAAATTTCAATGATACAAACGCGTTTGCAAATGATGATTCTCGGGATGCTTTTGATGTTCGGCATCACTTTGGCGCAGGCCCAGGAACAATACCAACTCAAAGAAGATCAGTGGGTTGGCTCACAAACCGCCACACCGGGGAGCCCCGAAGCCAAGCTCCAGTCAATCCGAAAAATGGTGGCACAGGATCAAGGCAAGCAAGCCGCCAAAGCCGCCAAGCAGTGGATCAAGGATCACCCCAATCATCCAATGCTTGCTGAAGCCTATCTGGTATCAGGTGATGCCAAGGTGCTGCAGAAACAGTATTTTAAATCACTCTTTGATTATGAATACATGATCCGCACCTTCCCCAACTCCGAGCATTATCACTTGGCTTTGGAACGCGAATTTGAAGTGGCCAGCATCTTTGCCTCAGGCACCAAACGCATCTGGATGGGAATGCGATCACTCAGTGCCTACGGTGAAGCCGAAGAGCTGTTCATTCGTATTCAGGAACGCGCACCAGGCAGTCTCATCGGTGAAAAGGCGTCTCTTGAACTGGGAGATTTCTACTTCAAACGCGGTGAGATGCGTAGTGCCGCCGAAGCATATCAATTGTTCCTTGAAAACTACCCACGAAGCCGCTTCCGCGAACGTGTGATGCTCCGACGTGTAGAAGCGGATTTGGCGTCCTTTAACAGTCCAGTCTTTGACCCCACCGGTTTACTGGATGCGTCGATCCACATTCGCCAGTTTGAACAGGAATTCCCTGCATCAGCTCAACGACTTGGCACGCAGGCTTTGCTCGTACGCGTCGCTGACTCCTTGGCTGCAAAGGATCTGCATACTGCCAAGTGGTATGAGAAACGCAAAAAAGACAATGTTAGTGCCGTTTACATGTACAAACGGATCGTTAAGGATCATCCCCAAACGGCTGCTGCTCGCGAAGCTGAGCAAGCACTGGCAAGACTCGAACCGACTCTCGCAGGAGGGGCTGCCAAGTGAATATCCATTACGGGAAAATCTGGAGCTTGGTTTTAGTCACAGTAACAATGTTGCTTGGCGGTTGTGGTTACACCCAACAGGAACTCTTTAACACTGAGTACCAGACTGTGGCTGTACCGATCTTCCAGAACAAAACGTTTTACCGCGGCGTTGAACTGGAACTCACCGAAGCATTGATCAAGGAAATCGAACTTCGGACCCCATACAAAGTCACCGCGACAAGCACCGCGCAAACCATCCTTGAAGGCCATGTCGTCTCCATTAATCAAAGACCGCTTAGTCGGACCCAGGAAGGCGGACTTGTTCAGGAAACCGAATTGCAGATGGTCGTCAACTTTCACTGGAAGCAGCAGTCCGACGGTAAGACCATCGCTCGACGAGACGGCATCATCGCCACCGGACGATACGTCGCTTCAACGCCAATTAGTGAACCCATGTCCACCGGCCAGCAGATCGCCACTCAGGGGATGGCCAAACGCATCGTCGATACCATGCGGTCGGATTGGTGAGTACTCGTTTACAACGAGCTTGCCAGGTGTTGACAGTTGACACGATGACACAAACGCTGGATTTGATTGACAATGCTGACTTGCCCGAAATAAAGCAAATCGACTGCCGGTAAGCATTTTTGTGAAAACAGACAAATAAAGTTGCAATCCTGCCGATAGGTACTGTGTATAACCGTAGGAAGAATCGAATCCGAGTGCGTCTGATAAAATCAACGTTTTGAATACCCCAACGCACCGGGTCCCGAAAGGTGAATGAATGTCCGATCAAAAGCCGCAAGGCCCGCAGAATAACAATGACTCTCCAGGCAACAAGCCCGGCGGTGAGGGGCCGAATAACAATCGCCCGCCACAGAACATGATGTCCCGCAGTGTCATGGGGTGGTTGCTCTTAGGTGGTTTAGCCATGCTGCTGCTCTACCTGATGACCAATGCCAATAACCAGGCAGTTCCCATCACTGAAAGCGAGTTTATGACCTATGCTCGCAATGGTGATTTTGACAGCAATATCGCCATCATCATCGAAGACGAACGGATGATCGGCACACTTAAAAAAGGTATCCAGCCTTCAGCCAACAATTCAACCAATCGCGTGATGACCATCATCAGTCGCGAAACCAAGGCTGATATCGTTGAAAATCTTCGAACTATTGAAAAAGACATCAAGTGGACAGAAAGCCCCGGTTCCAGTGTCATGCTGACTTTGGCTGTCACATGGGGACCGGTGATCCTCATTGCCTTCCTGTTGTACTTCTTCGTCTTCCGAAGTATCCGCAATGCTGGAGGCGGCCCCGGTGGTATGCTTGGCAACTTCGGACGCTCAAAGCATAAACTGCTCAACAAAGAGCATTCCAATGTCACCATTGATGATGTGGCAGGGATCGACGAAGCCAAGGACGAAGTCAACGAAATCGTCGAGTTCCTCAAGAACCCCAAGAAATTCCAACGACTCGGCGGTCGTGTTCCCCGAGGCGTGTTGCTCGAAGGTCTGCCCGGTTGCGGTAAGACACTTTTGGCCAAGGCGATGGCAGGGGAGGCCGACGTGCCGTTCTTCTCCATCTCCGGTTCGGACTTTGTTGAAATGTTCGTCGGCGTCGGTGCTTCACGTGTCCGCGACCTGTTTAAGCAGGCCAAGGAATCATCACCATGCATTATTTTCTTAGACGAAATTGATGCCGTCGGCCGTCGCCGTGGCAGTGGTTTTTCCTCCGGTGGGCATGATGAACGCGAACAAACACTTAATGCCATCCTTGTTGAAATGGACGGCTTTGAAACCAATGATCAAGTGATCGTCGTCGCAGCCACCAACCGTGCGGATGTACTCGATCCGGCACTCACACGTCCGGGCCGATTTGACCGGCAAATTCAGGTTCCATTGCCCGATGTCAAGGGACGCATGGAAATCCTCAAAGTCCACAGCCGCAAGATCAAACTTGGGCCTGATGTGGATATGGAAAAAATCGCCCGTGGAACGCCCATGTTCTCCGGTGCGGAGTTGGCAGCCATGATCAACGAGTCCGCAATCTCAGCGACATTGTCCGGCAAGGACTTTGTCGAACAGGACGACATGGAAGAAGCCCGCGACAAAATTCGCTGGGGACGTGCTCGCAAGAGTCACAAACTCGAAGAAGAAGAACGCAAAGTCATCGCATATCACGAAGCCGGACATGCGATTCTCATGTATTTCGACGAGCATTCCGAACCATTGCATAAGGTGACCATCATCCCACGTGGGCCGTCACTGGGAGCGACCTATCTGCTTCCGGAGAAGGATCGAAATCTCTCCAGTCGCAACCAACTCCTCGCACGCATGCGATCAAGCTACGGTGGACGTATCGCCGAACACATGTTCTGTGGTGATATGTACAACGGCACCGCAGGCGACATCCGCATGGCAACCAACATCGCACGCGCGATGGTGACCCAATACGGCATGAGTGACAAACTCGGATTCCAGTTCGTCGGTGAAGACGATCAACGTCAAAGCTGGGAACGCGGCGACAGCATGAGTAATGAAACCGCATTACTCATCGACAATGAAGTCAAAGAACTCATTGACCGTACTTACAACGAAGCGACCCAAATCATCGAAGAACATCGTGATCAGCTTGAAGCACTTGCCCAGGCACTGCTCAAGTACGAAACCCTCACCTTCGAGGAAGTCAAAAAGCTCATGGACGGCGAAGATCTGGACAAACCCACAGTCTCAGATCTGCTCCAGGCCGAGCAGGATAAAATGCAGAAATCGGATTCAGATGATCAGCAGAAAGATCAGAAACCTGATCTTGGCGATGACACACCTGACACACCAAGCATCCCAAGTCCGGCTTGACCAAGCAAATCAACTTAACTACCCAAGGCACGATCCCACCGATCGTGCCTTTTTCATTCACGCAGTAAGTAATGAAATTGAATAACTGTAATATGACACATTGTTGAAGCTGCAAAGCAGTTAATGGTGTTTGCAAGAATTCCCAAACACATGGACTTCTGGTAAAACGCAATCATTGAAATACACCAATATGATTCAGTTTGGATAGCAAAATGTGCGACGATCAAAGACTGGCAAATGCTGCTTCAAAAACAATGACTTTCCCCAAACAGGTTTCGTTGATCCCACAGAGTCAACCTGTCCATGCCACAGTGTTAGGGTGGCGAGATGGTAGTCTTCAAAAGCTTGTTGAGATATTGCAAAAACAATTTGACTCGACCTTGATCACCTTTGAAGCTGGTGGCATATATCCTGACCTCGATGCCCAGCAGGTCACAGTGTTATCCAAAGAGTCCGACGTGTTGATCGTCGGCGATCACCTTCAGGCCTGGCAGTTTTATCCCTTGTTTGAATCCATTCATTGCCCGCTGATGATGATTGACCCACCGATGGTTTTCCATCCCTATCAGGCATCTTGTCGGCAGATGTTCCGTAACAACGGGCTTGATGTGCTGCCTGCTGAAAATCCGACACGTATCAACCAATCCTTCATCGCGTTGCGAGCCCGAAAATGGCTGGCGAATTCCACTGTCCTATGGGTGACCGATCCGACAGATACGCATCCTATGCGTGGTGATGTCCAAGCTCGCGCAGCTGCAACACACCAACTCACCGGCGTGAAGGTGATCTGCATTCCGGTGGGGCAACTCAAACTCATGGCATCGCAAGTCACACGTAATCAGACTCAGCAGGTCTGGGCGCATTGGCGAGAAACTCTGTTTAGCGATGTCGATTCAAACCTCACCCAGGAGCATCTTGACGATACCGCCCGACTGTATGTCGCGATGCGACAGTTGGTGGATACACATCAGGCCAATGCGATTGCCGTTGAGGATATTGGAGCCTTCCTGTTTAACAATATGGCCATGCCCAATCTTGCTCATACCGCACTGCGTGCCCAGGGGATCACCACAGCTGAAGAGGGCGATCTGACCATGCTCATCACGCAGTTGTTCTTCGCATCCATTAACCAACAGCAGGCCATGATGGGCAATGTCTACCTGGGCTATCGCGATGCCTGGGAAAGCAATAAGGCACATGATGCATATGGTCCCGATGCCATTGCTGCGGACTTTAATCAGTGTGTGTCGGAAAAGACTGCATTGATGTGTCACTTTGGGACGCCCGGGATTTTACCTCTGTGCATGACCGATGAAAAACGTTACCGCGTGGTAGAGACCAAACCATCATGGCGTGGCCAATCCATGAGTCTTGCGATTCCTAAACTTGGATCGTCTCTCTTGGCTCGGTTGGATGAAACATCCAACGAATTGCATGTCTATCCCGGTCAAATCACACGGACTTATGATGATCCCGATGGCGGTTGGTATCGTGGGCGATTTTTGATTCACATGCCAGGCATCGAACACTTTGTGGATCACGGGTTCAGCGCGCACTATGCACTGGGACTCAGACCCGATACTGCATCGCTTGCGAGTCTTTGCCAACTTTTGAAAATTGAATGTTGTATCCACGAGTAAGTGATCATGACTCAGTATCTACCCTATCTGGCCCCGTACTGGGCATCGGTATCTGGTTTGTGGAGACTCCCGGTTACCAGACGGTTTGATATCCGCCGAAATTAGTGAACCGGCTTTCGCCACTCATTTTTAACAATGTCTCGGTGATGCTCCCAAAGTTCAAACAAGCCAAAATGCTTAAGCTGCTCATCGTCGGAAAGTGCCGGGTCATCCGTTATGTTGAGCCATCGGGTTAATGCGTCGAATAGCTCTTGTTGCACAGCACCAACTTCGGTTTTGCCGATGAGATTGTTCAGTTGATACGGGTCAGCCTGATTGTCGAACAGCATCCACGGTTGGCGGTTGGGTTTTTCGATATAGCTATGCGTTTTGGTACGGACACCTCGCCATGCGTATAAGTTTTGATGATGTGCTTCACTGAAGCCATGGTAGTTGGCGATCAATGATGTCGTGGGTTGCGTTGCATTTGGATCAATCAAGCAGGGGGATAAATCAACACCCTGTAGTGTGGCAGGCTTATCCCAATCCAGCAACCCGCAGATCGTCGGCAGTAAATCCACTGTGCCAAACAGTGCATCACGTTTAACACCAGCATCCAGTTTGGAGGGCATTCGCATCAGCAGTGGCACATCCACGGACTCCGCCCAGGGCGCCTGCTTTTTCATCATGCCATGCGACCAGAGCATGTCGCCGTGGTCGGATGTGAAAATAAAAAGTGTATTGTCCATTTCACCCATGGCTTTGAGCTTGTCGATCATGCGGCCGAGTTGCTCATCCAATGCAGTGACCGCCGCATAGTATTGGGCGATGGTCGTCCGACAGTCTTTGCCATGTGCAAGTTTGTTGTCAATGGGTTCAATCACGTTGGGTTGCAATGTGATCTTCGCTGGATCATACATGTCGATGTACTTCTGCGGAACCTGGTCATACGGATCATGGGGCGGGCCCCAGGAGACCACCATGCAGAAGGGCGTTTTATTGTGTTTGCGTGACTCAAGGTAATCCAATGCGATATTGGTTTGGACCTCTGGCTCGTAACCTTCTTCACGGATCACTTCGGGACTGTTGCGGTAATATTTGGGATCCATGTAGGCATGTGAACAGTTGTAGACCGCCCAGTCATCAAAGCCAAGTCGTCTCGGGCCGGGGGGCGTGAACTTGGTGCGAGGAGAACCGTCCAGATGCCACTTGCCGATGTAGGCCGTGTCGTATCCGTTGTCTTTGGCAACGGTCCCAAGTGAAGGCAAATCCGTACGAACCGGCATGTCGTTGACTTGGACATTGTGACAGGTCGGATAAGTGGAAGTCAGCAAAGTGCCACGGTTGGGACAGCAAACTGGCGTATTGGCGATACCGTTTTCACAGTACACACCATCTGCTGCCAGTTGGTCCATGACAGGAGAAATCACATCAGGATTCCCCGCGCATCCCATGGCGGAGGCGCGCATTTGATCTGCGAAAACCAAAACAATATTGGGGCGATCCGTGGGCATGTTTGACTCCTATGTCATCAAGTAACAGAATCAAACTAGCATCAGCGATTGGACAAATCAAAAGGTGAAGCGTCGATATCATTGCCAATCTGGCGATAAGCTCTAGGCGCGTAGCCGATCTGCTTTCGGAAGCAACGCGAAAAATAGGCCAACTCGTCATAGCCCACGGACATGGCGATTCGTGAGATTGGCAGGTCCGTTAATCGCAGCTTACGACAAGCCTCTTCGCATCGCAGACGATGGATAAAGTCGACAATCCCAACACCTGTTTTTTGTTTGAAAGTTCGTGACAGATGAGCAGGGCTCAGTTGAACGGTTGCTGAAAGTTCATCGAGTGTGATCTGTTGGTGATAGTGTTCTTCAATGTATGCCACAGCTTGTTCAATACGACTGACTGTTTGACGTGAGAGCAGGTTTACAGGACTTGGTGGTTGCATGTCACATTGTCTTGCTAATGTGGTGAGCAGGTCCAGAGTCATGGAGGTCATTGCTGACTGCCAGCCTGGTTTCTGATGTTCCTGCTCATCAATAAGTCGATCAAAATAGGTTTGAAATTGCAGTCGTTTTGTGCGTGGCGGGTGGTATTGGAAGGAAGGGACTTCCTGTTGGTATGTCACATGATTGCGATACAAATCACCGGTGCAGGGCAACTCAGAAAGCAGGGGTTCAAAGTGCTGTATGAAATGTGGATCGATCATGCAGTTGAGTACGACCAGGTCTTTGGGATTCAGGTATGCATGCCAGACATGTGGGCGCAGGACAATGACCGTGCCTGGCTGTAACTGGGTTACACCGCCTGCACAATGATGATCCGCAGTTCCTGATTCAATATAGACCAACTCCAGAAAAAGGTGGTCATGAGGCGGTACATCATCCAGGGTTGGATACCGAAACGCATAGACGCCTGGGGACTTGGGCCAGTCTAACTGTGTTCTGATGAGGATGGTGGATTTTTGAAGCATGCGCAAAATTGTACAAACTATTGACAAGTCCGTGCTAGACTTATTATGACAAAGTGCTGAAAATTCTTTTGTGTTGATAAACAAATGAATCAGAAAGTGACTTTACTCATGACTTTGCCCACGACCTTTAACGCTCCGACACGTCTTACCTGTGAATCATTGACGAATCCAATCGGGTTGGATCGCACGAGTCCACGATTGAGTTGGTGGTGTGGTGATACACGCCCCAATGCCATGCAGTATGGGTATCAAATTCATGTTGCGTCTAATGCTGAACAACTCGGTGATTCACCGGACATCTGGGACAGTGGAAAGATCGATTCGGATCAATCGGTGAATGTTCATTATGCCGGTAAAACACTTGTGTCACGGATGCGATGCTACTGGTCGGTGCGGACATGGGATGCAGAAGGTGTTGCGTCTGCATGGTCAGAGCCTGCGGTGTTTGAAATGGGATTGCTTCAACCCAAGGATTGGCAAGCCAAGTGGATCGGCTCGGATACCTGTGGTGATGATCAAACTTATCCACCAGCCCCGATATTGCGTAAGACTTTGAGCTTGTCTGCCAAGCCGAAATCAGCACGACTTTATGTCACTGCGTTGGGATTGTATGACTGCACGATCAATGGGATGAATGTGACCGATGACGTCCTGAGACCAGGCTGGACGGACTACCGCAAACGCTTGATTTACCAGGTATATGATGTGACTGCTCTTTTACATCAGGGTGACAATACCATCGGCTGCATGCTTGGGGAAGGTTGGTACTCGGGTAAAGTGGGGTGGCTTAAGCATCGTCATGCTTATGGCAAGCAGCCCCAATTGCTTGCTCAACTGGAAGTCACTGATATTGCTGGTAAGACCACGGTCATCCATTCCGATGACTCATGGAAAACAATAGATGGCCCGATTCGCAGCAATGACCTGTTAATGGGGGAAGACTACGATGCGAACTACGAACAGGCCGGTTGGGATACAGATGACTTTGATGATGGAGCATGGTCAAGTGTGAAGTTGATGGACGCACCGAACGTTCCATTGGTTGGCATGCGTGGGCCTGCTGTCCGTAAAACGCAGGAACTTAAACCCATCGCCAAGCCGATTGAAATTGAAAAGGGTCGATACATTTTCGATCTTGGCCAGAACATGGTCGGCTGGATGCGGTTGCAATTACAGGGCAAAAAGAATCAAACGGTAACCATCCGTTATGCAGAAATCCTAAAGCCCGATGGCACGATGTACATCGAAAACCTGCGGGCAGCCAAGGCGACGGATACCTATACGTTTGCTGAGGATGGTCATTGTGATTGGCAGCCACGCTTCACCTTCCACGGGTTTCGCTTTGTCGAACTTTCTGGCCTTGAGCAGATTCCTGCCAGTGATGCAGTGACCGGTATTGTGATCCATTCAGACACCCCCAAGGCTGGCATGTTTGAATGTTCCAATGAAAAAGTCAACCAACTGCAAAGCAACATCACATGGGGCCAACGTAGTAATTTTCTGGAAGCACCCACCGACTGTCCGCAACGTGATGAACGTCTCGGATGGACGGGCGATGCTCAGGTCTTCATTCGGACGGCTGCATTTAACATGGATGTGGCTGGCTTTTTCAACAAGTGGTTTGACGACATGGTCGATGCACAAATGCCTGAGGGGACGATTCCCTCGGTTGTCCCCACGGGGCAATTTTTGAATTTCGGTGAAGGTTCCAAGTGGAGTTCGGCAGCTTTTGACTCGGGACCTGCCTGGGCCGATGCAGCGGTCATTTGCCCGTGGACCATGTTTCATTGTTACGGCGATACGGATGTGATCGTTGAGCGGTATGACATGATGAAGCGTTTTGTCGATGCTCTACATGAACGGTCGCATGATTTTCTGCGTTGTGATCGGCGTTACAGCCAGGAACATTGTTATGGCGATTGGCTTAATCATGATGCTCATACTTCCGACGACCTCATCGGCACGGCATTTTTGGCGTACTCTACTGAGCTGTTTGCAAAGATGGCCAAAGTGATTGGTAAAGAGCAGGACGCGGTGAAATATGCACAGATGGTTGACAAGACCAAGGAGGCCTTTTGCCATCACTTTGTCACACCAGCAGGGCGATTGGCCAATCAGACTCAGACTGCATACTTGCTGGCTTTGTACTTTGATCTACTTCCTCAAACGCAACGTCAACCCGCCGCAGATTGGTTGGCTGCTGACATTCGTCATCGTGGGACTCATCTATCCACTGGTTTTGTTGGCAGCCCCTACATCAACCATGTCCTTACACGTTTTGGTCATCTTGATCTGGCCTATGACCTGCTGAATCAGGAAACTTTCCCAAGCTGGCTTTACCCGGTCACTCAGGGGGCGACCACCATATGGGAACGTTGGGATAGTTGGCATCACGAACGCGGTTTTCAGAATGCTGGTATGAATTCGTTTAATCACTATGCTTACGGCGCGGTTGGTGCGTGGTTGTATCAAACGGTAGCTGGCATCGAAATTGATCCCCAAAAACCAGGCTATAAACACATTCTCATCGCTCCCAAGCCCGGTGGCGGTTTGACGTATGCCAAGGCAGCGTTTGATAGTGTGTACGGCAGGATTGCATGTTCATGGCGGATTGATGATGCCGGTGTTTTTGAAATGGATGCGACTGTTCCTGCCAACACTACAGCAACGGTGACGCTACCCAATGGTGAAATGCATCAAGTTGGTAGTGGCAAGCATCAATGGCAAGCAGGAGAATTGGCGAGCGTGTGATTCAGGAGATGTGATGACAAGTGACCCGCGGGAATTCGCATGTGCGTTTTCCCGCGTTTTTTTTTGGCGCTGTTGTCAACATGTGATGATTAGAGCAGTTCAAAAATATAATCTCGATGGCTATTGCATGGTCGTCATTGCCGCGCCCCGGAAATGGCGGGAATCCACGAATACTCGGATAAGGCACAGCAAGGCGTGGACTCTCGCCTGCCGGGGCGCGGGAGTGACGGAAGATGGATATTATATTTTGCCTCTTCCGCAGAATCTGTGGGTCGGTATCGAAGTGATGACACAAGGATTCGCTGGCCAGGGATCTGGCGATCCCCGGACCCCTTTTCGAGTTCATGGCATCAGCGTTTAGTGATCGCTTCAAACAAGACATCGGTTCATGGGGCGATGTCATCCTTATGCATCTCAAGCCCGGCCGTACCGCGCGGCTTGGATGGACCAATGGACCTTGAGCAACGCCGGCCACTCACCGGTGAATTGCAGGAGACCTGTACGCCCCGGCCCCGGCCCCGGAAGCCCGGAAAGTCCCAGGAACCCAGCCTCGCAATTTTTTGTCCGTATCCGTGGGCTTCCGGGGCGGGGGCGTTCGCAGCGTACAGGTCTCCCCGGCCAACCGGTGAGTGGCCAGCGTAGCCGCACTTCGGACAGGCGTGTGACATTCGTGGCATCAGTGCGACGTTATATCTCATCGGTGCAACTCACCACTTATGAACCGATGCCTTGTTTGTCTTAAAACAAGCGACCTGTTAACGGCGATGCCATGTAACGGTGATGCCATAAACTAGCAAAGGGGTCCGGGGAACGCAAGCTCCCTGGCATGCAAAACAAACACCATCACCCACAGATTTTGCGGAGGAGCCATATATTTGAACTGCTCTAAAGTTGCAGGTCTTCAGCCAGTCGCTTCATGCCTTCGTCGATACTGACAATGGGCTTGTATCCAAGATCACGTTTGGCAGCAGTAATATCAAACCAGTGATCCGTACTGAGTTGTCTTGCGACAAACCGGGTCATGATCGGTTCGGTTTGGATGTGTCGAGACAGATACCATTTTTCCATGATCGCGCCCACGATGTAGGCAAGTGTGGGTGAGACGGTTTTGGTGACAGGGCTTTGTCCACCTGCTTTGAGAATGCGATTGATCAGGTCACGCATGGTCAAGGGTTCGTCATTGCTGATGAAGTAGGCTTTGCCGGCGCAGGGGGCTTGGTGTCCCATTTTGTAAATCAGATCCGCTGCCAATAAGTGCGCATGAGCGGCATTGTCGATGTAGGTAGAGTCGACTTTATTGGAGCCGTCACCGACGAGTTTGAGCTTGCCCATTTTGGCGCGAGATAGAATGCGCGGCGTCAGGTGGTGATCGCCCGGTCCCCAGATCAGATGCGGGCGAAGGGCCGTGGTGACCATGCCGTTTGCATTGGCTTTGAGTGCTTCCCTTTCGGCTTTGGCTTTGGTCTGTGGGTAAGCAGTGAGATATTTTTCAGGATAGGGTGCCGCTTCGGTGATACCTGATTCATCCTTGCCGTTGAAAACCACGCTGGGCGACGAGGTGTAGACCATGTTGCGGACACCTGCCTGCTTGCATGCAGAGATAAGCAAGTTCGTTGCTTGCACATTGGCTTGGCGGTAAGACTCATACGGACCCCATACCCCGGCCTTGGCGGCAGCGTGAATCACCACATCACAACCCTTGACCGCGTCAATGATCTTGGGTAAATCTGTCGTTAAATCCAATGGGATGCAAGGCACGCCCATGCGATCCAAATGCGGATATCGTGAACGTTGCACTGCGATAACCTGATCGCCACGTTCGAGTAGTTGCTTGGTGATTGCAGTTCCTAAAAAACCACCTGCACCGGTCACCAGAACTTTCATGGTAGCTGTCTCCCGGCCCAGTGGCTTAATTGCTCGCGATTGATTTTGGCGTTATGCCGAATGTCCACCGGGAACGATGGGTGAAACAAAACATGTTTGATGGATTGCGTATGCGGATGCAATGAGCCAAGCTCCAGAAGTTGATTGCGGATTGGAATGTGTTCACTGGGTAATACGTCAGGCTGTAATTCAACACACAACACGGTCCGATCCTTATCACCATCGACAACAGCAGTCCGCGTGACTTTGGGGTGCGTGTTGAAGACACCTTCACAGCAGATCGTGTAGAAGACACCATGCTTATTATGAACGCGGTGTGTTTTTCGACCACAGAACCAGATTCGACCCTGGTCATCAAAATAGCCCAGGTCACCCATGCGATGCCAGAAGCCGTCTTGCCCGTCACGTATTTTTGCAAATGCCGTGGCATGGATCATGTCAAAATACTCGGCAGTGGCTTGCGGGCCTTTGACGCAAATCTCACCAACGGCATGTTTATCGGCAAGGATATCGTCAGACCATTCGTCAATCGGACCATCGAGAATGCGGATGATTTTGACTTGGATGCTATCAACTGGCTTGCCGACGCATACGCCTTTGCCTTCGTCGGTGAGTTTGGCGGTCTGTTTGAGAATCTCGTCACTGCCCATGATGGCGACCGGCAGACATTCCGTGGCACCATAGGGTGTGAAAATCTGTGTCGCAGGCTTGAGCATGGTTTTGAAGGTTCGCATGACCGATGCTTGAACCGGTGCGCCAGCAGAAATCACACGCGCAAGAGACGGCAGCTTGATTCCTGCACCTTTACCAAACTCCCCGACGCGTTTAAGCAGGGCAGGGGAACCAAAGAGATTGTTGACATTAAAGGCTTTGATGGGTTCGATGATGTTGTTCGGATCGACACTGCCCGGTCGCGTGAAATCCATCACTGGTATCACAGCAGTCATGCCCATTGCTGGTGCATAAAGTGCAAATAAGGGGAAGGTACACAGATCAACTTCACCGGGCTTAATGTCAAAACCATCAATCAGTGCATCGACTTGAGCGACGAAGTTTCCATGGGTGTAGACGACACCTTTGGGAATGCCGGTTGAACCACTGGTAAAGAGAATTGCTGCTGCTTCATCACCCCGTGTATCAGCCATGACTGGGTGTTCATTGCCACGTTTGAGGACTTTGCTTAATGTCAGTCCCGGCCACTTGCCCACGGTGATTGGAAGTTTGACCGTCTTGCGTGCCCATCCCATAAGTTTGCGAGCCAGTTGTGCTTTTGGGACTCCCAGGAACACGGAGGGTTTTGCTTGTGTTAAACACTTGCCCATGTTTTTTGTGCCGATGCCTGGATCAACACAGATCATCACCGCACCAATTTTGAACAGTGCAAAGACCAATCCAAAAAAGTCATTGCCACAATCCGGCGGGACAAGCAAAGCGACACGATCACCGCGTTTGACCCCACTGGCAAGCAACCCGCTGGCAATGCGATTGCTGTACTCTTCGAGTTGGGCATAGGTGATCTGGCTATAGGTCATTTGGCCTTGCGCGTCGCGGCGCAATGGACAATGGATGGCGACCTGTTGCGGTTGCTGCTGAGCCATCCGTGGCAGATGGGCGGCGATATTGACAGTCGACGCGTTGGACATGTAAGTGTATTAGACCCTTTACGTGTTCTTACCCTAATTCGACATTATACAGGCGGATGCAACTTGTGCGCCTAAAAACTTCGATATGGGAATAGGATTGGCCCGATGGCTGTTCCTTTAAGTATATCATTGATAACAAGGGGCTGAGTTGTTCAGCTTCTGGCATTCGAACTACTGGGATAAGGAACACCTCATGCACCAATCCGCTACCAAGCCATCTTATGCTCGCCTTGCCATGACCGGTCTGATGGGCACCGCCGCAGGTCTATTGATGACCGCCTGTGGTGAAAACGCTGAGAGCACTTCTGAGACTTCGCCTGCTGCTGCACCTTCGCCTACGACTCAGGCTGTGGACATGCAGAAGTACATGGATATTCACGACTGTGCAGGCCTCAATACCTGTAAGGGACTTGGCGGATGTCACGTCGATGCTGCGAAACTCAAAAAACTTGCTGAAAAAGCAGGTGTCCCGATGGACAAAGCCGGCCAACCGCATGATTGTTCAGGCCTCAATGCATGCAAAGGATTGGGCGGATGTCACGTCGATGCTGCCAAACTCCAGAAGCTCAAAGCCAAACTTGCCGGGTAACAAACTATACTCCTGTCGACGGCCCCGACTCACAATTGTTGAGTGCGGGGTCGCGGCATATGGAGTGTCAGGAGTCATTTGCCTGAAAGTCACACCATGACCTACCAAGCGAAAAATCTGGGGATCGGCATCGGTCTTCGTGTCCCGCATATCGCTCACATCATCGCCAACAAACCGGATGTGGATTTCTTCGAAATCATCTCGGAAAATTACATGGTCGATGGCGGCCCGCCACGTGAAAACCTGGATCGGATTCTTGAGCATTACCCAGTGGTTCAACATGGCGTTTCGCTGAGTATTGCCTCAGCCGATGACTTGGATTTTGAGTACCTCAAGAAGCTCAAAGCACTCTGCCGACATACCCAAACGCCGTGGTTTTCGGATCATCTCTGTTGGACACGATGCAATAGTCATAATTATCACGATCTGCTGCCGATTCCTTATACCGAGGAATATGCCGACTTCATTGCTGCTAAGGCAAAGATCGTGCAGGACTATATGGAGATCCCGTTCGCGTTGGAAAATTTGTCGACCTATGTTGCGTTTGAAAATTCACAGATGCCCGAGTGGGAGTTTTACCAACGTGTCATCGACAAGGCAGGCGTCTACATGATGTTTGATGTTAACAACGTCTATGTCTCGGCGGTGAATCATCAATTCGATCCTGTCGATTATCTCAAACACATCGACTACTCCCGCGTTGTGCAATGTCACGTCGCTGGTCACACCGAACTGCCCAATGGCACATTACTCGACACGCACAACGATCACGTCAAGGATGTCGTCTGGGAGATGTACCGCTATGTCTACCAACAGACCGGCGGTGTGAGTACCATCCTTGAATGGGATGCGGACTTCCTGACATTTGACGAAACAATGGCCGAAGCAGCTATCGCACGAAAGTTTCAAATTCAAGATAAAAACGTACAGGTGTAATCAACAAAACCGTTTGCGGTTTAGTGCTCCAAAAAACAAACGAACACCAATCAAAAAAACGAATCTCGCCAACACTAAAAATAGCCAACCCCAATGCCCACCATCCCACCTTCACTCTTAAAACTCCAACAGCAATTCGGCGAAGCCATCAGTACGCCATTGGAGTTGTTGGATGAAGATGCCAACTTTCGCATGCGGACCGAGCATTACGACCTGTCGCTGGTCAAGCTTCTTGTCCCACGTGAAGACTTGGGGCTTAGCGGCATGGATCGATTGGCTACCTACAACCAGCAGTATTGGTTTCGACTGTTAAGCACCATGCAGGAAGAGTACCCGCTCTTAGCTAGACTCACAGGCCCAGGCGTTTTCGCGCAACTGGTCATGGATTACCTCCAACAGTTCCCGTCCAACTCTGCGTCGTTGCGTGATCTTTCTCGGCTATTGGTTACTTACATGAGTATGGATTCGCACTACAACCGAGCGAGTTGGGTTCAGGCTGCGGAGTTGGAATACTTGTATATCCATGCGTTTGATGCCGGGCGTTTACCGGTTTTGGATTTGAGTCATTTATCACCAGAACAGCAGGTAGATCAATTGGCATTGCCCATCAGGTTTCAGCCGGACTTGCGATTGTTTTCCGAGTCATGGAATCTGGTTGAATTGCGGATGCTTGCACGCTCAGAGAATGATCCCGAAGGCCCGATTTTAATTCCTGCACATGCTCAGCATCACTGGGCGATTTATCGCAAAGAGCATTATGTCACCGCTGAAGCGATTGGTGTTTTTCAGTATCAATTGCTTGATGCACTAATGCAGGGCAAACCATTGGAAGACGCAGTCAATCACGTCGTAGAGCAAACCGACGATCACGGCCGAGCCTTTATGCAGGAGCGATTGACGTCCTGGTTTGATCATTGGCGGCGACTGGGTTGGTTTGCCCAACCGGATTGTTAATTATTCGGCAATACCCCTGCATCGCTGAACGTTGGTTGGGTGTATACTCTCACACCACAATGTCAGTACGCATTGGAATCAAACCGCCGTTGGGGGATAATGCAATATATGACGCAGGGCAAAAGTCAAAATAATCACATACAACGCACAAGTGTCTGCTTTGTTCTCCTGTTGGGGCTTCTCCAGTTGGTTGGCTGTAACAGCAATGCCACCTTGAGGCAGTCGCAGAACATGTATCGCACCGGTAACCTGAAACTGGCTGGCACCTTCATTGATCAATTCGTTGCAGATGAAGGGCGCGGTGTAGATCGCGTGATCGCTCATCTTGAGCAGGGCACCATTCGTCGGGAGTTAGGTGACCTTGCAGGCAGCCAGGCGAGTTTTGATATCGCAGATCAAACCATCAGTCAGATCGACAATAAGTCCGACGTGAGTGTGTCGCAGGAAGTCTACGCTTCGGTGACAAACATGAACAACCTGACTTATCGTGGGTATGACTATGACCGCGTAATGCTCAGTGTGTACCGCGCGTTAAACAACTTGCAGCAGAAAAATTTTGAAGCTGCCCGGGTGCATTTGATCCGTGCATATAACCGACAGGTCGATGCGGTGGACCGCAATGGCAAGCGCATTGAAAAAGCACAGCAGTCGGCTAGCACAGTCGCCCAACAAAAAAACGTCAACGTCAGTCGGACGCAGAACGATTCAAGTTTCAACCGCGCGATGAACAATCACTATGCTGCCATCAAGCAGTACAACGCCTACTCGGATTACGTCAATCCATTTGCAGAATGGTTGCAGGGTTTATTTTTCTTTGCTGATGCTGCGGATGGTTCGGATATGGAACGGGCACGTAAATCCATGGAGCGTGTCGCAGCGATGGTACCGGGCAATGAATATGTTCAGGCGGATCATCAAATGCTTGAAGCGATTCAAGGCAGCCGCCAGTCAATTCAGCCGATGACCTATGTGATTTTTGCAACAGGTACTGCACCGTCTCGTGGGGAGTTTCGACTGGATATTCCCGTGTTTCTTGTTGCACGTGATGTGGATTATGTGGGAGCAAATTTCCCGACACTGGTGATGCATAACAATTATCTGCCACAGCTATCGGTGAATGTGCAGGGCCAACGCTACAGTACCAAGACCGTCGCGGACATGGATAGTATCGTGGCTCAGGAATTCAACAATGAACTGCCGGTGGTGATCACGCGGACTATTATTTCGTCTGCTGCCAAGGCTGCCATCGCTTATGGTTTGAGGCAAACAGTCAGCAATAAAGACAGCTGGGAAGCCCTGGCCATCCGACTTGCAGCTGGCGCCTATCAGGTGGCAACCAATGAAGCAGACCTTCGTTGTTGGGCGTCACTTCCCAAGCAGTTTCAAATCGCACGCTTTGCGACTCCCACTGATCGTGTGATTCAGTTAGCGGATCAACAGGCAGGTAGTGTTCCGGTGACCTTGGAGCCCGGACTGATTAATGTGGTCTACGTGCGATCCATCGCGCCATTTGCCCCGATGACCATCATGCAATTCTCTTTTGGGAAAGGAAGTTCCACATGGCAAACCGCATCTCTAAATTAACAGCTTTGTTGGCTTTGACTGCAATCATCGTAGGCTGTCAAACCGTCAATACCTACGAGCCTAACCAACAACAGGCGATCAAGCACATTGTTCAAGACAAACGTGTCGAGTCAGACTTATCCCTTAAAAACAAGGCTCAAATGCAACAGCTCATCACCGCGCATACGCCCGATGGATTCCTCAAAGTACAAGCTCAACTCTATAACGGCACCAACTCCAGGGCGCGTATCAACTATCGCTTTGAATGGTTCGACACCTCTGGCATGCTTATTGACACCACGCTCTCAACATGGAAGCAAATCTCACTTCCCGGACGTGATACCGCTATGATCCAAGGGATGGCTCCCACCAAATCCGCAGTTGATTTCCGTCTCAAACTTTTGGAACCCGGCAGTTGATTGCTGGTTTTATTTTACGATTTATCAAATACAATCCTTCACTGGATAAACAAAGGAATATGCAATGAAAATGACGTTTAACAAAACATGTATCGCTCTTGGACTCTGCGGTTTGATGCTCACTGGCTGTGAATCGACTCGCGCTAAGCGCATTGATCCGGCAGGTACGCAGACGATTACCACCATCAAGCGATTGGATATTCAGGATGCCGCCGACGCCGCTGCCGCCATGTCCCAATCTCTCTTGGAGTCCGGCAGACTCGGCAAGCATGTCAATGCTGCAGGAGAAACGGTTCTGCGTCCATCGGTCATCGCCATTGACCGTTACGTGAACAACACGTCTCAGCAGATCGACCGCGATGAAGTGCTCAAGAAAATTCGCGTCGCACTCAATAAAGCAGGTGTCGCTCAAACGATCGTCACCATAAATGATCAGGGTGACCTTGGTGGTGAAAGTAACATCGCTTCCAAATTTGCCCGTGAAAATACACCGGCAGATCGCAGCGTGCAGACACCGGAGTTGCTTGTTGTGGATTATTCGTTGACCTTCAAGATCATCGAAAACCGCGCCCAGGCCGGCCAGATTCGTCAGACCACCTTCACCTTCCAGATGTCTCTGGTGGACGTGAAGACCGGCTTGGCAGTCTGGGAAGACGAAAAACAAATCACCAAACAGGGCAAGGATTCGTCCGTGGGTTGGTGAGATTTTAAAACCACACGACAGACATTTAAGAAATCAGCATTAACAGCCGTTCGGTTTATAACCAACGGCTGTTTTTTTGCACTTGGCTAAACTGAGGTAGCATAGATTTTAGAATTCCGACTAAGTATTTAAATAAAATATTGTATGATTTTTAATTTATAAGTATTTATATTTAAAAGAATAGAAGTTGAATAACGATGTTTGGAGTTTGGCGGTTTGTCGGGAGTGTTGACATGTATTTAATCTGGTATAGCATAGATTGGAGGATTTATGGTTGATTCGCTAGCTACTCTATCGCCCACTCAGACGCAGGAACCGTTGGTCACTCAGATTAAGCGGTCCCTGCGTGTGCAGATTCAAAGTGGGCACCTGGAAACCGGGACCAAGCTACCGAGTTTGGCGCAGTTGGCTGAACATTTTGATTGCAGCCTGGGCTTGGTACGTCAGGCGATCAACACGCTGGTGGCTGAGGGATTGTTAACCAGCCAGCCGCGTAAAGGTGTGTTTGTGGCTGAAAAACGAACGGCCGTGTCGGACATCCTTCTCATCACGCCCACCGGTCACATGGAAAACATGCAGCGGATTTTCGAGGGAGCTCGACTTGCTCTTGAGCAGTCGCCTTATCGCTGTGTGCTTCAGGCTGCCAATTTTGATTATGACGAGCAGATGGCCATGATTGATGGGCTTGATCCCCAACAGGTGGCAGGTGTTCTGGTCTTGCCTCCACCTTTTGTCGAACAGGTTCGTCCCTTGACGCGATTGAGCCAGCAGGGCGTGCCGATTGTGCAGGTTGCGCGCAGCCTGCAAAGTGTCGACTTGGATGCCGTGGTGGCCGATGGTGTGGCGATGGGCCAGCAGGCCATTGAGCATTTGCTGGCCAACGGTCATCGCCGGATCGGTTATGTCGGCAATCAAGCGCAATACCATTTCAACCAGGAGTTGTTCGAGGGCTTTGAACTGGGGCTTGGTCGTTGTGGTATGGGGCTTGATGACTTGGCGGTCAGTCATGTCAATGCAACGCAACTTGATAGTCAGCAGCCTTGGCGCAATGGTCAGGTCGCCGCCGCAAGGTTGCTAGCCGAACATGAAGAGGTCACTGCGGTCATTGGGATGAACCCGCATATCACCCTTGGTGTGTACAAGGCCGTGGAGTCTTGCGGACTGCAAGTGGCAGATGATGTTTCGGTGCTGGGCCTGTTTTCCGATCTGTCATTTTTTACCGCATTGGAACCGTCTGTGAGTGTGGTCTGTTGTGACCTGACACAGATCGGCCAACGTGCTGCTTTGCAATTGCGTCAGCGCATTGAAAATCCGAACTTGCCCCGACGCACGGTCTGTTTGCTTTGCGAATTAATTGAACGCCAAAGTGTGCTTTGTCTGGCTTGATTGCGTTGTGGCCTGTCATTTCATCCCTTCTACGCAGGAGATTGATCATGTTGGATCGCAGTGTGATGCCATGTCCCCCAAAACGAAGACCAGTGTTTGGTTTTACACTCATTGAGCTATTGGTGGTGATCTCCATCATTGTGATGTTAGTTGCCATTCTCCTGCCGGCATTGGGTAAAGCTCGTAAGAGTGCGCTGACGCTGGCGTGTGGTTCAAATCTTCGCCAGGTTTTCATGGGACTTACCGTCTATGCGGATACCTATCATCGAAGCTGGCCATTGGTTTATAATCCGAATGTCACACCCAATGGCTATTACCACCGAACCTATCTGTATGACACGATCTATCCCGGCCACACCATGCCCCTTGTCAATGGTGAAATGTTCGGGAGTGTATTTATCTGTCCTTCGGCTTCCATGGTGGTGAGCAGTACCAATGATCAACTTTATTCGTATGGCATGAATGTCAAGCTGCCGGATCAATTCGGCAAGGGACTGCCTGCCAAGCAATTTGGTTTCAAGCGACCGGATGATATCGACCTGCCCGGGCAGACGATGGTTCTCATTGATTGCTACAACGCGCCTGCCCGATCCTGGGCGATGGACTTACTTGAGTAAGGTTCCTTGCGTCATGGTGGTAAGAATCAGACGGCATGGGCCGATGGGCATGTGAGTCTGATTGATTACGACGATATCCCCGTGATTTCCGCCGATCGTTTTTGGCAAGGCTTTGATTGATTTGGACCTGTGAATATGGAGTCGTTGAAACGGGCAAACTGATGTTCTTCTTTGATGGAGTTGATATGAAGCGCTGTGGGTATCTCTTTGTGTGGATGGTGTTGCAGGTGGGAGTTGTTCTGTCTACGGCGATGGGGGCCGACTTCCCACGCTTGATTGATTGTCAGGGTCAGCAACAGATTCAACTCACCGAGCATACGGCAGCATTTCCGGTTGGGCTGTATGTCATGATGCGTCCCGAAGCCGTCCTCAAGATGCCCAATCGTGCTGATGCACCAGTGATCCGCATTGCTTCACGTCCCTTTGTTCAGGCGATTGCGTTGGGGATTTCCATGGCCGATATGCACCCCAACGAGGGGGATCCCATCAGCTTTGAGGTGTTGGAAAAGTGTCTTAGGCGGTTGGATCAGGCATGCCAACAGGCAGGTCGCACACGTCCGTTGCCGGTTTTTTACAAACCGTATCTGGAGCATATGCCTTTGTGGATGATGAATCCGGATGTGCCGGAATCTGATAAGCCTCAGTTGGTGACCAACCGGCTGGGGATGCAGGTGATTCGCATGCCTGCACGTCGCAGTCCAACCGGCAAGGCATTGCCCGCGCGTGATCAACCGATCAGCACCTGTCCTGTGTATCAGCAGTACATTCGACACATGGTTGCCAAGCTTGGGGCATGGCTTACAGAGCATGATCCGGATGCCTTGCGTATCCCGTTGATTCACTTTGTGGGTCCAGCCATGAATTCAAACCAGATGCGGACACCGTTGCCGGGCGTGTTCCCCAATCAAGGTGACGATGCATTGGGCGTAGGATGGACCAAGCAGAAGCATCTTGATGCGTGGTGTCACATGACCGACACGATGGATTCCTACCCGGCATTTGCCAAACGATGTTGGGTTTTCAATATGACCAACCTTGCTGGCAGCCCGAAGTATCCCAAGGCCATGAAACTCAGCACGGCAGAGCAATCGCGGGTGATGCAGCGATTGGAAAAATCCCATCCTGATGGTGCGTCTGCAATCATCGTTAAAACCGAAAGTCTGTGTGTGAATTTTGACCGCCGTCAAAGTACCAACCCATACGCTCAGGCGCCCAAGGCTGATTTTCGTCGGCAGATGATTGAAGATCCAGATGGCAAGCCGTATGACCTTCTTGCTCGCCGTCAATTCGGCCACGCATGGGAAAACTGGTCGGCATTGCATCCCAACCGCGATGATCGGGCGCCATCGTTATATCCCTTAAACCAGCTTGTGCACAACGCTCTGTATCTGGATTCGCCAACTCAACCACAAGGCACTTTATGGGTGGAAATCTGGACCAATGAAGCCGTCGTGCCGGACGTCAAACGATTTGATAATTCCACCGAGCCGTTGTCTGAAAGTCTGCTGAATTTCGATATCGCAATACGATCGGCAATCGAGCAGTTAATTAGTAAAAAGTGAATCACTTATCGACAGATGTAAAGGACATCTTCATTACTCCCATGATACGAATCAACCCCCGGACACTCTCGTGGCTGACGCGAACGCTGGCCATCACACTTTTGCTTTGCCTGTGCAAAATCGGTAAGGCTCAAGTTCATCCCAATACCCACAGGCCCATGAACGTACTGTTTATTGCGGTCGATGACCTGCGACCTGAGCTTGGATGTTACGGGCAAACGCATATTCATTCGCCCAATATCGACAGACTCGCTTCCCAGGGCACGGTCTTTAACAGGGCCTATTGCCAGCAGGCGGTCTGCGGACCATCACGTGCCAGTTTGCTCACCGGTGCCCGGCCTGACACCACGAAGGTCTACGATTTACAGACCCATTTCCGCAAAGCCATGCCCGATGTGGTGACCCTTCCTCAACTCTTTCGCGAAAACGGGTACGCCTCGATTGCGCTGGGGAAAATCCATCACGGTCCTGAAGAAGACGACCCGTCATGGTCTGAAAAAATGTGGCACGGCCATGGGCATCCAACCGCAAAGCACGGCTATCTACTCAAAGAAAATCAGCAATGGGTGCAAAGACGAATTAACGAGCAACGTGCATTGGGCAAGAAATCCAAACGTCGACCTTACGGCCCGGCGTTTGAAAATGCCGATGTGCCGGATGATCACTATGGCGATGGTATCACCGCCAACAAAGCCATCGAATATCTCAACCGATTCAAAGACAAGCCGTTTTTCATGGGCGTTGGTTTTCGTAAACCGCATTTGCCGTTTTTGGCGCCCAAAAAGTACTACGATCTTTACCAAGAAGAAGACATCAAGTTCCCGGAGAATATGTTCGCGCCAAAAGATGTGCCTGCTATTGCCATGCACAATTCTGGTGAATTGCGGACGTATGCCGGGATTCCAGGCAAGGGGCCATTATCCGACAAGCAGGCCCGTAAACTCATTCACTGTTACTACGCATCGATTTCCTATGTCGATGCACAAATTGGCCGAGTCATTGCTGAACTTGAGCGGCTTGGCTTGCGTGAGAACACTGCGATCGTGCTTTGGGGGGATCATGGTTGGCAGCTTGGTGAACACGGTTTGTGGTGCAAACACACCAACTTCGAGGTGGCGGTCCGATCGCCGTTGATCTTCAGCATTCCCGGCCAGAAAGCCGTCAACACACACAGTGACGCGCTGGTGGAATTTGTCGATGTCTACCCGACACTTGCTGCCGCCGCAGGATTGAATCTGCCGGCACACCTTGAAGGAAGCAGTCTCCTGCCGCTGCTTGATGATCCGAAAACGCCCTGGAAACAGGCGGCTTTTTCACAGTATCCGCGAAACAATCACGGGCGATTCATGGGCTATTCCATGCGGACGGACCGTTATCGCTACACACGTTGGGTCAAACGCTCTACGGGTGAAACGTCCTTTTGTGAACTCTATGACCATCAAGCCGATCCTGCGGAAAACATCAACATCGCCAATCTCCCCGAGCATGCTTCAATACTCAAACAACTCGATGCGCAAATGGATAAAGGTTGGCAAGGTGCGCGTGATGGGTTGGCCGACGTGCCTGTTTTGACAAGGTGAATTGCAATGACTCGCCAGAACTCTGGAAGGTGATGCAATCAGGCGATTGTCCGTGTGCGATTGTCCGTGTGTTTGCGCGCCTGTGATCTGTCAGTCAGATCGCTACAATGTTTTCATGTCGCATGCAATCCGTTCATTGCCTGTCAGAAAAGGCAGATGGCCACTGCAAACCGGGACCGTCGGTGCCGTGTTGCTGCTGACCATTGCCTTGCCCTGTCTGGTGTCTTTGCCCTGGGCCTTGGAGCATTACGATGCCCAGGATTACGGGCAGATCAACATGGCCCCCGGGAGTCAGTTTTGGTTGGGCAGTGACGGGTTGGGACGCTCGTTAACCTGGCGGTGTCTGCTTGGTGGGGCGATCAGCCTCGGGATCGGTATCAGTGCAGCACTCATTTCCGTGGGGATTGGTGTGGCATGGGGGACGATATCAGGTTATGCAGGCGGGCGAGTCGATGCATTGATGATGCGTGTTGTGGATGTCCTCTTTGGGCTTCCTTATATCCTGTTGGTGGTGTTGCTCGATCTGGCCTTGTCTCCTATTGTCGAACACTTGGCCAAACTGGTGATGACTGACACGTTGGCGATTCATCTGTCGCAGTTATTGACGCTGCTCATCGCCATCGGCGGGGTGAGTTGGTTGACGCTGGCTAGAGTAATTCGCGGGCAGGTTCTGAGTCTCCGAGAACAACCCTTCATTGAAGCAGCCAGAGCATGCGGTGTCGGGCCGGTGCGGACGTTCTGGCAACATCTGTTGCCTAATCTCGTCGGCCCAATCGTCGTCTATGCAACACTCACCATCCCCAATGCTATTTTGCAGGAGTCCTTCCTGAGTTTTCTAGGGATCGGTGTCCAGGCTCCCATGCCAAGCTGGGGCAATCTAGCCGCAGAGGGCACCGAACAATTGGCAAGCATCGGACTCACCGGAACCTTCACACGATGGTGGTTATTGGTTTGGCCATGCACCTTGTTGGGATTGACACTTATGGGTCTTAATTTCGTTGGCGATGCTCTACGCGACAAACTCGATCCCAGAACGCGAACCGGGCACCGCTAAGCCCGTCTTTACGTTACAATCTGCAACACATGACTGTATTGGTTTAACTGGCAAGGACTGCTCATGGATAACCGATTTGGGTTCAAGGATTGGATCGTCTGCCTGCTTTTGGTAGCGATTCTCGTAACGCTCTGGTTCAAAATGATCCAGGATGACAGGCAATGGGATAAGCTTGCCAAAATCCAGAATACGCTGACCTCCCAAAGTGACGAATTGGCTCAACTTTCCAACAAGTTGGCATCAGGGATCAAGGTCACTGGGGTCACTCAAAGTGATGCCCAATCCAATGCCAATACCTCGACATCGCAAGGGACGCAGCAAGATCCATTTGCTCGGGTGCGCGCTCCAATGAATGAGCCGGACTATGCAAGTGGTGACTGGTTGGTGTATCCATTTGGCTCAACTGTCAGCAAGCTCACGCCAATGATCTCGTCGGATGTGTATCAGAGTGTCATTGAGCAGCATGTCATTGAACAACTGGCCAATCGAGATCCGATCACACTTGAATGGCAACCTATGCTCGCCAAGAGTTGGTCGGTCAGTGATGATGGTCTGACAATCGTCTTTAAGCTCCGGGATAATGTGAGCTTTTCTGATGGCAAGCCGTTTACCTCTGCGGATGTGGTATTCTCCTACAACTGGATTATGAATCCCAAGGTCGCTGCACCACGCGACCGGGCTTATTACGACAAAGTCGAATCCGTCACTGCCGTCGGCCCGTATACCGTTATTTTCAAACTCAAAGAGACTTACTTCAAAGGGTTTGATGTTTGTGCAGGGATTACCATTCTTGCCAAGCATTTTTATGGGCAGTTCACCGAAGCCCAGTTCAATGAGTCCACCGGTTTACTCTTCGGAACCGGCCCGTACAAGTTGGCAGTCGCTCCTCAAGACTGGAAGCCCGGTGAAGGCAAGATTGAACTGGTTCGCAACGACAAGTATTGGGGCATCGCGCCTGCGTTGGATCGCATTGTCTATCGGGAAATTCTTGATGACAACGCCCGGTTGGTCGCCTTTCGCAATGGTGAACTTGATCGCTATGGCCCAACACCTGAACAGTATGTCGCGCTCAAAAAAGACGAACAGCTTAACAAGGACAAACAACTCTTTGAGTTTGAAACCATCACCGGCGGCTATCGCTATATCGCATGGAACCAACAACTCGAAGGTAAGCCCACCATCTTTGCTGACAAACGTGTCCGCCAAGCCATGACCATGCTCACCAACCGTGATCAAATGGCTCGCAACCTGATGGTCGGTCTTGCAACGCCTTGCAGCAGTCCATTTCATCGACTGGGAAAACAAGCCAATCCTGATGTGCAGCTTTGGCCGTATTCGCCGGACAAAGCCATCGCATTGCTCAAGGAAGCAGGCTTTGAAGACCGCGATGGCGATGGCGTCATCGAGTCAGCGGATGGCAAGCAGTTCACCTTTAAACTCATCTACCCAGCATCCAGTGAAAACTACAAGCAGATGGCTTTCTATCTCAAGGATGCCTATGCCCGTGCGGGTATTGCGATGGAGCCTGACCCGTTGGAATGGTCGATTATGATCCAACGTATCAATCAGCGAAAGTTCGATGCCATGACCTTGGGTTGGTCGGGAACCATTGAAGGTGATCCCAATCAAATTTTCCATTCCGATCAAGTCGCAGACGGGGGGGATAATTACATCCACTACGTCAACAAGGAACTGGATAAGTATATTGACGCAGCACGTATCAACATGAACGAAGACGAACGCATGAAGCTTTGGCATAAAGTTCACGCGATCCTTCACGAAGACCAGCCTTACACGTTCCTCTGGACCACCAAGGCTGTGCTCTACATGGATAACCGCATCAAAAATGTCCAACGTGTTAAAACCGGTATCAACGAACTTGAAGAATGGTATGTTCCCAGAAAGCTCCAACGTTGGGGGCTGTGATTAACCAAGGCAATTTCGAATTTCGAATTTGCATGTTAATACTGTAGGGCATCGAATTGTAATCAATCCGAAATCCCAATTTCTAAATCCGAAATCCCTAAAACACCCATGCTCACCTATATCATCCGCCGACTCCTACTCATGATCCCCACGCTCATCGGCGTGACGGCGGTGGTGTTCTTTGTCATGGCATTTGCACCAGGAGGTTTCGGTGGCACGGTACTCAATGAGCAGGGTGCCCAGACCGAAGGCGATGAAGCCCGTCGCATCCGTGAATACTTCGAGCGTCGCTACGGCTTGGATCAGAATGCTGTTGTGCAATATGGGCGATGGATCAATCAGGTTTCACCCCTTGGTTTTCTCAATACATCACAACTGACTTACACTGACGTACAACTCGTCGAGATGTCCAATGCCATTGCTGCTGACGATTTGCTCCCGACGCTGGGGACGCCACGTGTCCTTGATGACCTGGTGTTGAACATGGCCAAGTATCAGGACATCGAGCCAGTTGCTGCGGTGTCGGTTGTGCGTGAATTGCTTGCGGATGTAGATACGGGTTTAGCATGGATCAAGGAACTGAGTCCCAATATTCTCAATCGAGATATTGAACGTGTGACACGTGATGAGGTTGTTCTGACTCAGCAACGCGAATTGCGCAGTCTGCTTCAATCTCAACTGGCTGGGCGTCAACGGATCATCTTCAGCCGACCTGCCATCAAGTGGCCGGACCTTGGGCAATCACTACGTGGCCGAAAGGTGACACAGATGCTCGCCCAGGCAGTACCGATCACTGTGCTTTTGAATGTCATTACCATTCCGATCATCTATTTTGTTGCGATCATCACTGGTATTTATGCTGCCCGACATCGAGGCAAATTCTTTGACATCGTCAGTGGTTTTACCATGATCGCGTTGTGGAGTTTCCCGGTGATCCTGGCCGGTGTGCTGTTGATTTCATACTTGGCCAACAAGCAGTTTTTATGGTGGTTCCCAACAGCGGGTTTACATTCCCTTGAAGCCGATAGCATGCGCTTTTTGCCAGCGATTACCGATGCCGGTTTTGAGCGAGGGTATCTGCTTGATGCGGTTTGGCATCTGGTCTTGCCGGTGTTCTGTTTGACTTATGGTGGGTTTGCGGTTCTCTCCAAACTTACCCGTGGTTCGGTGTTGGATAACATTCGTAGCGATTATGTCCGAACAGTCCGAGCCAAAGGTGTCAGTGAACATGATGTGCTTTTTAGACATGTGATGCGCAACAGTTTATTGCCGTTGATCACCGTGGCTGCGTCGATCATTCCCGCGTTATTCGTTGGCTCGGTTATCGTGGAGAACATTTTCTCCATCCCCGGCATGGGTAAGTTAGGTGTCGAAGCAGCTTTCATGAAAGACCGTGAATTACTCATGGGCACCACACTCATCGGTGGCATGATCGGTTTGGCAAGTGAGATCATGCGCGACGTGTTGTATGCGATGGCAGACCCGCGAGTGAGTTATGAATAAGGAACAATAGAATCACCATGACAACCCTTAACACCCCACAATCCATTATCAATAAACAGCCGCGGAGTTTTCTTGCCGGCGTGTTGTTGGATATGTGCGGTCGGTGGGGGGCACGTGTGGGATTGGCATGGATTGGGTTGGTCGCTTTTTTTGCAGTGTTCGGGCCACTGGTTGCGTCGAGTCATCCGATTCTTTGGAAGACGGAAGATGGGCTGTCGAGTCCGATGCTTGAACACCTAATGCCTGCGGATGTGATTTTGCTGGCGATGACGTTTGTCGCTGCCGTGCTGCTTGTCTGTAAATGGATTCATTTTGGCAAGCGCGTGTTGTGGTTTTTTGCAATTGGCATCGTGGTGTCGATTCTGTCACTGGTTTTTATCAAACCCCCGCAGGCGATTGTTTACAGTCAGTATCGCGAAGCACTTACTACTGAAAAAGCGGATTGGGCGGTGATGACCATCGTGCCTTACTCCCCGACGGATCGCTTTCGTGAAATGGAAGAGACGCGGTTTTTATCTCCAACATCTAAGCACTGGATGGGGACGACCGGTGATGGCGAAGACCTGTGCAGTCGGATGATTCATGCGTGTCGCATTGCGTTGGCAGTTGGATTTCTGTCCACCGGTATTGCGATTTTTATTGGTGTGTTCATCGGCGGACTCATGGGTTATTTTTCTGGTTGGGTTGACTTGCTGGGCATGCGGTTGGTCGAAGTCTTTTCTTCGATCCCTACGATTTTTCTACTCATCACGTTCGTCGCGTTTTACGGGCGGAACCTTTACCTGATGATGATCATTCTCGGACTCACGGGATGGGTTGGGTATGCGGTCTTTACGCGTGCTGAATTTCTCAAACTCCGCGAACAGGATTTCGTGCAGGCAGCGATTGCGTGTGGTTTGCCACTGCGATCGGTGTTGTTTAAGCACATGCTCCCCAACGGTGTGACGCCTGTCTTGGTCAGTGCCAGCTTTGGTGTTGCCGGTGCGATTCTCACTGAAAGCACGCTCAGTTTCCTTGGACTTGGACTGGTCGATGAACCCAGTTGGGGACAGATGCTCAATCAGGCTCGCGGGCAGGGGGGCGTGTTCACGTGGTGGATGGCAATCTATCCGGGTATGGCGATTTTTCTGACCGTCTTTGCCTATAACCTTGTCGGCGAAGCGCTGCGTGATGCCATTGATCCTCAACTCAAAAAGGCAGCTCAACTGTGACTCAACCCCCGGAATTCAATTCGCAACCCCCGGAAGCCAAGACACAACCTTTGTTACGTGTTGAGAATTTGGCGGTCTCTTTCGACGGGCCAGCTGGACGGGTGCGTGCGGTCAATGGTGTGAATCTGTCGATCTACCCCGGCCAAACCCTTGGCGTGGTGGGCGAGTCAGGTTGTGGTAAATCAGTCTCAGCGCTATCGACATTACAACTTGTCCCCACACCTCCGGGGCACTTTGATTCGGGCAGTATCTGGTGGAACCCCGGAAGTGAAAAAACGGTGTCAGGAACCGTTTCTACTGGCGAAACACCTGGCGAAACGGGGTCTGACCCCATTGATTTGTTGACGCTGACTGAAAAGCAGATGCAGAATATTCGTGGTAACGATATTGCCATGATCTTTCAGGAACCGATGACGAGTTTGAATCCGGTGTATACCGTTGGTGAACAGATTCTCGAAGCGATTTTGCTGCATCAAAACGTGTCACGAAAACAAGCTGTCGATATTGCCATACAGGCATTAATGGATGTGGGTATTGCCGATGCTGCATCACGGTTGAAGGTCTACCCGCATCAGATGTCCGGCGGGATGCGTCAGCGGATCATGATCGCCATGGCATTGGCTTGCCAACCCAAATTGTTGTTAGCAGATGAACCGACGACGGCATTGGACGTCACCATTCAGGCGCAAATCCTCGAACTGCTTCGCAAGCTTCAGGCCCAGCGGGGTATGAGTATCATGCTCATCACTCATGACCTTGGCGTGGTGGCAGAGAATGCGGATGTCGTGGCAGTGATGTATGCAGGACGCGTTGTTGAGTATGGCAGTGTTCATGATGTTTTCGATAATCCGTTGCATCCTTACACGCGTGGTCTCTTTGATTCGATGCCGATCCTTGGATCGTCCAAGCATCGTCTGCGAACCATTGAAGGCAATGTCCCCAACCCGGCTGATTTGCCAACGGGATGCCCATTCCATCCCAGGTGTCGAAGCTTTGAAGGCGATACGCATTGCACAACCAATGATCCGCCACTGCATGAGATTGCCCCCGGACATTGGGCCAGTTGTTGGCATGTCGATGGGCATGAACAGGCGAAAGCCACCCGCCCGGATGTGACAACGGTGACGCAGATGCATGCATAGTTTGGCAAGTATTATGCCTCAGCAATAAGCCATGCAGTTCTGTACTCTGTCTTTTTTAAGGCTCTACGTCTCTGTGGTAAAACAATCGTAAAATAGATTTTCCATCAGCATGAGTAATTCATCACCGGTATCATGTCTAACATGAAGTATCGCATGATTGGTCTTGACCTGGATGGTACGCTGCTTAACACGGATGGCAATATCAGCCCGCAGAACGTGGCAGCTATCCAACGAGCGCAGGATGCCGGTGTGTTGGTCGTGCCTTGCACCGGTCGATCATGGAAAGAGTCCACGCGGCAGATTGTCAACTTCCCCAATCCCGGACTTGGCATCTTTACCACTGGTGCGATGATCGCGGATATTACCAGTGGGCAGGCGGTTGATCTTGCGATGATCGAGCCACACGTGTCGATGCAGATTATTGAAAAACTCAAGGACTTGCCCGAGGCGGTGCTCATCCTCACCGATCGACATATCACAGGCTATGACTATCTGGTCACAGGCAACGGCACGCTGACGCACAACACCCAATGGTGGTTCGGCCAGACACAAATCGTTACCCATTTCAAAACCGATATTACACTCGATGATCTGCACCATGCTCTGCGTGTGGGGATGGTTGCCAACGGCAAACGAGCAATGGCTGCAAGCGAAGAGATTCAGAAACGACTTGGTGAACAGGTCAACATGCACTGCTTTGAAGCGGTCCATCAACCTGATCCTGATGAATGTGTGTTTATCCTCGAAATTTTTGGTGCCAGTGTCGATAAATGGCGAGGTCTGAATTGGCTGGCAAGACAGCATGACATCAAGCCTGACCAGATCGTGATGATGGGCGACGAAATCAATGATGTGGCTGCTATCACCAAAGCGGGGTGTGGCATCGCGATGGGTAATGCAATTGATGCGGTCAAACAGGCAGCGGATCATCAAACTTTAAGCTGTGATGAACACGGTGTGGCTTATGCCATTGATCAACTCATGTCAGGGCAGTGGGGTTAAGACAATTTTCCCACGTGACCCAACTTAATAAACCGGGCTCCAGATTTTATATTTGTTGATAGCGACTGGGGCGGTGGGATTGTCCTGTTGAACGACATCTTCGAGAATCATACGATTGGCATGACCATCAATGAAGACCACGTTTACCCCATCATGTCGGGCGCGGGGCAGGAAGTCTGCCCACAGGGAGCTGTGGGGTACAGCGACGTAATAACCACGGTCTCGCTGATTGGCGGTACCTGTGCTTTGAGGTTTGTACGCGTCAAGTAGAACCAGGGTGTTGCCTGGTTTGATAATTTCATCCAATCTTGCACTGAATGTTCCCTGGTTTGAACCGGTGAAGGGATTATAGTTGCCGCCCCCGTTGTACCCAAGGCCTTCGATGTTATAGCCCATGCTGATATAACGATTGTCCGTGTCCCAGTCGGAGACTTTGCGTTTGACATCTTCGGGACAATAGAAAATTTCCCGTCCCATACGGTATTGTTCTGCGAGCAGGACTTCCCAGCGATGATTTGAATTGGACGGATTGGCAACCGGAAATTGATTCTTATAGTCCCCCAGATAGGCATTGGTGGTGATGCAAATCTGTCTTTGAGCTGAGAGACATTGTGCTGCTCGGCCGGCCATGCGTGCTTTTTGCAATGCAGGCAGAAGGATTGCAATCAGCAGTGAGATGATCGAAATCACAACCAATAGTTCGATTAACGTGAACGCACGCTTGAATCGCAAATGGATGGCGGTGGACTTGTTTTGATTCATGAATCTTTTCCTGCTCTCTACCCGGAAGATATGAATGGGTCAGTTACAAGGATGTATTCGTATTAATGAGTTTATGTCAATATGTTGATCAGTCAAACAATTTACTTTTTTATCGTTCCTATATTGAAATAATCGGATTCAAACTAGACATTTGTTAGTCCATTTGGACTTATCGTATGAAATAAAAAAAGCAGCCCGTTACAGACTGCTTTAAAAAACGATGGTTGGTGGAATATGTGATTAGTGAATCGGACTCCACAGGTCGAAATTATTGATGTCCGCGATGCCGGTGTCGAAGCGATCCTGTTGGGTGAGTTCTACTGATTGCATGCGTTTGGCATGACCGTCGATAAATACGCCGTTGCCCCCATCATGGCGCGTGCTGGGCAGAAAGTCTCCCCATAGCGAACTCTTGGGGACCACGACGTAGTACCCGCCATTGTTGGTGAAACTCGGTCGATAGGAGTCGGTGATTGCCATGGTGTTACCGGGTTTGATGATTTGATCATCACGGGCACTGAACTGAGTTTGCGATTGATTGGTGAATGGATTTTCACCACCGCCTCGGTTGTATCCCAATCCCATGATGTTGTAACCATAGCTGATGTAGCGGTCACCGCTGTCTTCCCAGTCACTGAGCTTGCGGCCGTTGTCTTCGGGGCAGTAAAAAATCTGCTTGCCCATGTTGTACGACAATGCCAATAAAGACTCCCAGCGATTGTTGTTGAACTTGTCGCTACCAGGTGCGGGGTTGGCAACAGGATATTGGTTTTTAAAATCCGCCAGGTATGCTTTGAGCGAGATAATCATCTGACGCTCACCCGAAAGACATTGTGCCGCGCGTCCAGCAACACGTGCTTTTTGCAGGGCAGGTAACAGGATTGCTACGAGCAAACCAATGATGGAAATCACCACCAACAGTTCAATGAGTGTGAATGCCTGTTTGTATGTTCTCGTCTTCATTTTGTGCTCCTGTGATTAAGTGTTCGCCCGGCACAAATATTGATTGGTCAGATTTATTGTCACGGCGATGGGTTTAAAACCCTCGCCTTCAG
>CEVF01091066.1_pt1 | contig 169022 bp, 131 predicted proteins | sample 356441 | NCBI WGS metagenome assembly CEVF01 (sample SAMEA2622765, study PRJEB7988) | marine metagenome | biome: marine biome (ENVO:00000447); feature: surface water layer (ENVO:00002042); material: "saline water (ENVO:00002010), including plankton (ENVO:xxxxxxxx)" | depth 5 m | reverse complement strand
GCGGGAGTGACGGAGGGTGGAGATTAATTGTTTGAACGGCTCTAAATTGTGATATTTCATCAATCGATCAGCGTATCTTAACGCCCTTCGAGCAGGCGTTGGCCTAGGAATTCGTTGAGTTCGGGGACTTCGTTGATTTTGTCGATGACGGTTTGAATCGGATATTCCAAGCGAACGAAATCCACGGTTTCACTGCTGACGATGGCATAGCTGGCGCGGGGATCGCGGTCACGGGGTTGGCCGACACTGCCGGGATTGATGATACATTTTTCACCATTGTTGATGCGATAGCGACCGTTGAGATCCGCAGGCGGGTAGAAGTCCGGTTCGTCGGTAAAGACACCTGCTACGTGGGTGTGTCCGCAGAAGCAGCGTTTTTCGATGCGGTCGAAAATCTGAGCCATCTTCGAGGGTGAGGTGATCACGTCATCGGGGAAGACGTATTCGTTGATGGGTCGTCGTGGTGAAGCATGGACGCAGAGCGTGCCATGGAATTGGTGTCGGATTTCGAGGCTCCCAAGGAACTCCCATCGTCTGCGTCGTTTGACGGGATCTTCTTCGAGTTCGAATTGCCTACGGGTCCAGAAAGCAGCAGCTTCGGCTGAGGCGTTAAAGGCAGTGGGTTCGTAGAGCGCTGCAAAGTCATGGTTGCCCATCAGTGCCCATTCGCAGTTATTCATGACCAGATCGAGGCATTCGCAGGGGTTGGGGCCGTAGCCGATGATGTCGCCCAGGCAGCAGACACGTTTGATACCCCGGTCTTTGATATCCGCAAGGACGATTTGCAGCGCATCCATATTGCCATGGATATCAGAGATCAGCGCGAAGCTACCAAGTCCACCGGTGGGATCATCGGTGGATGCGGCTTTGGCTTGAGGTTGGGGTGTTGATGTGGATTCGTTGGGTTGAGCCACGGAATAATCCTGTTGCGAACAAGTGGAAGGAAAATCATGCTTGGGTTGTCAACTAAGTCGACAATATGGATATAGTAGACGATCCATGGCCGATCATCATCCCCAAAGCCGTAAATCGGTAAACGCTCCGCAGCGTTTGCTGCTCATTCGCCCCAGTGCCTTGGGGGATGTCTGCCGGACGGTGCCGGTGTTGGTGTCTTTGCGTAAGGCCTTTCCCACGGCTCAAATCGACTGGTTGGTTCAGGTTCCATTTGCTCCTGCGGTGGCCAATCACCCGGATTTACATGCCGTGGTGGACTTTGATCGCAAGCGATTCAGCAAGCTGCTCATCAGACCTGATCGCTGGGGAAGCTTCCGAGCATTCACCGGCCAACTACGTGAATCTCGCTACGACATGGTGTTTGATCTTCAAGGCTTGGCAAGGTCGGGTTTTTTCAGCTGGGCGACTCGTGCGCCGGTTCGAGTCGGCTTTGCCAACGCGCGCGAAGGCGGACACCTGGGCTATACCCATCGCTATCACGTGGACGCCAACCTGCACACTGTGGACCGCATGCTCGGACTGCTTGATGCACATGGGATTCGCCCGGAAGTGGACATGCGGCTGTTTACGCCTGCAAATGATCTGGCTTGGGCCGATGATTATCTCAAAGAGATCGGCGTTGGTAAGCAGCCCTTTGCACTACTTGCCCCCACGGCACAATGGCTGTGTAAATGTTGGCCTATCGACCGATTCGTGAAACTGGCAAAGCGATTACAAGACGAAAAAAACCTGCCTGTCGTAGTCATCGCAGCACCGCATGAACAGGCAATCGTCCAACCCCTGCTTGATGCGTTGGACACTTCATTGCCTCAGACCACCATTGGCCGGATGATGGGATTGATTCAACGATCCGCGTTGATGGTCTGTCACGACTCGGGACCGCTGCATATGGCTGTGGGATTGGGCACGCCGACGGTGAGTCTTTTTGGTCCAACTGATCCAGCCAAGGTCGGGCCGTATCAACAAAACCAATGGGTCGTGCAACCTGAGAATCTCACCGCAGAGGAATTAAAGCAAAGCTACCGCGCCCGCAAAGATGATCAATCCATCATGCGTCGGATCACTGAAGAACAGGTCTGGGATCGTGTACAGCAGCGGCTGGAATTGTGACGCAACGCAAAGTCTCAGACAGATAAGATCAACCAGATAACGTCAAACGAATTAACCAGCCTCAAGCTGTGGGAGTTGTTCAAGCCAAGGGAGATCTTCCTGGAGTAAGGCCAACGCTTCATCACTGTTAAGCGGCTTGGCGAAGTAGTAACCTTGACAGTAGTCGCAGTCCAGACTCAGCACCTGTGCCAACTGATCACGGGTTTCGACACCTTCAGCAGTCACCTTCATATTCAGGTTATGCGTCAACGTCACGATGGCGTTGACGACTGCTGCATAGCGCGGGTCGTCGGTCATGTTCACGATAAACGCGCGGTCGATCTTGATCACATCCAATGGGAAGCGATGCATACAGGACAGTGAACTGTAACCGGTGCCGAAGTCGTCCATATGCAACTGACAACCCAAAGCCCGCAATTCATGCAACACAGGCAACAACGATTCGGTTGCTTCCATCACCACCGATTCGGTAATTTCCAGCTTCAAGCGATTGTGTTCGATACCTGATTTCTTGATGGCATTGCGGACGACTTCCACGAGCCCAGGCTCATTGATCTGTCGCTTGGAAAGGTTCACGGACATGGTAATAGGACGGTTGGGGCCCAGTCGATCCTGCATTAATTTCAGATCACGACAGGATTGTTCCAAGACCCATGCACCAATTTGCACAATCAAGCCGGTCTCTTCAGCAACGGGGATGAAGACGCCTGGTGAGACACGGCCCTGTTGAGGATGATCCCAACGAACCAATGCTTCAAACCCGGTGACACGACCATTGCCCAGATCGACAATAGGCTGATACTGCATGGCAAACTGTTCGCCGTCCAAAGCACGCCGCAAGTCGTTTTCCACCTGCAAACGTGTCAAAGCAGCCTTGTGCATCTCCTCGTCATACAAATCATAACGGGCGCGACCTGAACTCTTGGCACGGTACATGGCCATGTCCGCATCACGCAGCAAGTCTTCAGCACGTTCATAGCGACTGTCACCAATGGCAATACCGATACTGCCACTGGTAAAGACTTCCTGCCCGCCGATATGGAAGGGTTCTGCCAAAATGCGTTGAAGTCGATCTGCGATTCGGCAGACTTGCGCGGCATCTTGAATCGGATCAAGCAGCAAAACAAACTCATCGCCGCCAAGACGTGCGATGGTGTCCTGGTTGATGCGACTAAGTGTGTCCGACCGACGCAGTGACGATTCAATACGCTTGGAAAATTCGACGAGTAACTCATCACCTGCGGCATGCCCAAGTGAATCATTGACCACTTTAAAACGATCAAGATCCATAAACAGAATCGCAAAGTGATAGTCTTTCTGACGCCGGGCGCGAAGGACGCAGCCGGTGAGTCGATCCATGAGCAAAGTCCGGTTGGGTAACCCCGTCAGATCATCATGCAAAGCCTGATAGCGCAGTCTGGATTCAGCTTCCTTGCGAGCGGTGATATCGCGGATTGATCCTGCCATTCGACAGGGCCTCTCATCGTGACGTTCAACAATCCCCCGCACCTGTACCCAATGGTAGTCGTCATCGTTCTGGCGGATACGGTGTTCGTTTTCAAAATGCTCGGTGACACCGTCCCAATGTTGCGCCAGATCAGCTTTAAGCTGGTCGACATCATCCGGATGGACAATGTCATACCACAGGTCCGGTGACTCATCGGCCTGGAGTTCTGGATGTCCGACAATTTCGCGCCATCGTACGGAGTAGTAGACACGATTGGTCGTCAGATCCCAGTCCCATAAACCGTCATTGGCACCGCGTGCTGCCAGGACATAGCGTTCTTCACTTTGCCTTAGAGCTTCTTCGGAACGCTCGCGTTCAGAGACTTGCACGGTGAGTTTTTCGTTGGTGTGTTGCAGGTTCAACGCTGCCATTTCCGCAGCTTCTTTGGCGTTAACCAACTCGCAGGTGCGTTGGTCGACTTCGTCCTGAAGCAGGTCGTTGAAATGTCTGAGTGCTTGATCGCGTTCAAAGACCGCGCGTCTCATTTTTTCACAGGCACGTCCCAACTGTCCGATTTCGTCATCCGATGTTTCGGTGATCTGTTCGTCAAAGTTGCCGTTGGCAATTTCCTCAGAGACATGCGCCAAGTGGGCCAGACGTCGGGTCCAGCTTCGCATGGTCAAGTAGACGATCCAACCTGCTGCCGATGAACTGAGCATGAAAATGGCAAAGAGCGTAGCCATCTGAACACGCTTGGCATGATTCATTGCACGCGAGGAATAACCAATGGTGACATAACCAATGGGACCTTGTTCAGAATTGCTGGGCATTCCCGGTGTCGTAGGCTGATAGGCACCGGTTTCGCTTAGTATCATCGCACGAATCGGGAAGCTTGCCAGCAGGAAGTCATCCGTGGGCTTCTGGTCACCCACAAGGTATTGCATCCAGGCATCTTCGTCCTTGGAGTAAAAGGTGATCAGACTCCGATCCTGATTGTAGACCGCAGCAAAAAGCACATCTTCGTGATAGGTCGCCTGTCGGACATAGTTGCCCAATGCGATGTTATTATCGGTTTGCAGATGCCAGGTACACACATGAGCCAAGTGCATAGCCGAGAGTCTGGCTGCACGATTGGTCGCCCCCTGCAACGTGCGGATACTCTGGAGCAATGTTGCACAAGAGCTGACCGACAGCGTGATGGCAACGATAGCCAGTACCACAATGGTGGCTTTGAATCGTAGACTGGATTTTTGGAACCACGCGTACATCAGTATGGATAGATCCGCAGTAAGTTGACGATTAAACCAACATCATAAAACTGCTGATCATTTCCGCCCCTTTCGTCGTTGCCTGGCAATTCATTGCAAACGTCATACAGACGAGCGCATTGCCAAGATTGCCTATTGCAAATTTCGGTTGGGCAACTTATGGACTTGATGCGATTTATCTACCCTGTTGTGCTTGTCTGCAAGCCGGGTAGGGTCGTACGGATTATTGGGTTTGGAGAGCCTTGCGGTAGACCTGAAGCTTGTCAAAACTCCTGCCACAAAACAGATAAAAATGATCTTCAATAGCTCTTTTTGTTTGTCTTTTTAATCTTCCACCAGCTCATTGACTGGTTTGCGTACCGCAACGAATCTTGCGAAGATAGGACTTTTCTATCTGCTAACCCGCATGGAGTCCCGATCGTGAGCAAGTACGAACCCTCCGGAAAATTACCCGAACCTGTCGTTAAGTCTGGCGAATTCCCATTCGCTGCCATGGCATTGGATCATGGTCACGTTTATGGCCAGGTCAGTGGTCTGGTCAAAGCTGGCGCGACCCTCAAATGGGTTTATGATGCTGATCCGGCGCGCGCCAAAGCTCTGGCTGATCAGTATGGTGCGAAAGTTGCTGAGTCTGAAGCCCAGGTGCTTGAAGACGAATCGGTGAAACTCGTTGCCGCCGCCGCCGTCCCCAATCTGCGTGGCCCGTTGGGTATCCGTTGTATGGAAGCCGGCAAAGACTACTTCACCGACAAGACGCCTTTCACCACCCATCAACAACTCGAAGATGCCCGCGATGCCGCCAAACGTACTGGCAAGAAATACTCGGTCTTCTACTGCGAACGCCTGAGTACCGAAAGTGGCATGTATGCCTGTGACCTGATTGAAATGGGAGCCATCGGTCGCCCCATCCAATACATCGGCACCGGACCGCATAAGCATTCCAAAGGCACGCGTCCCGACTGGTTCTACAACATGGAACAATATGGTGGCATCCTCTGTGACATCGGTTCCCACCAATCCGAGCAGTTCCTCACCTACATGGGTGCCAAGGACGCCAAGGTCGTTAACGCTTCGGTCGCCAACTATGCCAACAAGGACACGCCGGAACTCGAAGACTTCGGCGATGCGAATCTCGTCGCTGACAACGGCACCACCGGATACTACCGCGTGGACTGGTTTACCCCTGATAAACTCAAAACCTTTGGCGATGGACGCATCATCATCCTAGGCACCGAAGGCTACATCGAACTGCGCAAGTACGTTGACATCGGTCACACCGAAGAAGGCGGACACATCTACCTCGTCAACAAGACCGACGAAGTTCACATGAACGTCAACGGCAAAGTCGGCCTCAAGTTCTTCGGCGAGTTGATCACCGACTGCATCAACCGTACCGAAATCGCACAGTCTCAGGAACACGCATTCGTCGCAGCAAGACTCTGCCTCGATGCTCAGAAGATGGCCAACAAGGTCGAGTAAAACCGCAACATCAAAATCAATCTATTTGCAGCACGTTGGAGTCCGCTTCAACGTGCTGTTTTGTATGGATGTCAGTTTACGTACTAATGTCAATCCCGTGAAAACGGGAATCCACGAATTCGCAGTTCTGGCCATATCCAACACCAAGACATATAAAATCAACAGTTTGAAATACTGCTGTGTCACAAATTTGAATTTTGGATAAACCTTTTCACACTCAAGCCGCCAGATGAGGTTTTGCGAATCTGACGGGCCGCATGTCGAAAAGTGTCAATGCCCCGTCAGATTCGTCCGCAAAGCCGGACTCATCTGGCGGCTTGGAGCCTTGCTTTTCTTATCTAAAACGCATGTGTCACCAGAATCATGCAACGATCAGCGAAACGCAGTGTCGCAGCTATTGCAGAACAAGCATGCTATTGTTGGATTGGTATGACATGACAGACGCGCAACAAAAAACCGCGAGCGTTGAAACTCGCGGTTTTTTTATATTTGGTTGCCTTAACCCAAAAATGCTCCCTGAACACAGGGAAAACTTCCGGGGCTTCCGGGGCTTCCGGGGCTTCCGGGGGGGGGTTAGGCGACTTCGGCTGCCATTTTTTCGGCCTTGGCGCGGGCATCGTCGAGCGTCCCCACGTACATGAAGGCGGATTCGGGCAGATCGTCGGCTTCACCTTCGCAGATGCGTTTGAAGCTGTCGATGGTTTCGGTCAGTGGCGTGTAAATGCCCGGGAAGCCGGTGAACTGTTCAGCGACAAAGAATGGCTGAGACAGGAAGCGTTCCATTTTACGGGCACGTGCCACGATGAGCTTATCTTCTTCAGAGAGTTCATCGACACCGAGAATGGCGATGATGTCCTGAAGTGATTTGTAGCGTTGGAGGGTCGACTGCACCTGACGTGCCACTGCGTAGTGTTCTTCACCAAGGATTCCCGGATCGAGAATACGTGAAGTCGAGGACAGTGGGTCCACAGCAGGATAGATACCCTTTTCAGCGATGCTACGGGAGAGCACCACGAAGGCATCAAGGTGACTGAAGGTCGTCGCTGGCGCGGGGTCAGTGAGGTCGTCAGCAGGCACATAAATGGCTTGCACGGAAGTCACCGCACCCTTGTCGGTGGAGGTGATGCGTTCCTGGAGTTCACCCATTTCCGTACCCAGTGTCGGCTGATAGCCCACAGCTGAAGGCATACGACCCAGAAGTGCGGAGACTTCCGAACCAGCCTGGGTGAAGCGGAAAATGTTATCGACGAACAGCAGTGTTTCCTTACCGGACTTATCGCGGAAGTCTTCACACATGGTCAAACCGGTCAGTGCGACGCGGAGACGTGCCCCTGGCGGTTCGTTCATCTGACCGAAGACCATGGCCACGCGGGAGAGCACGGTGCGTTCGACACCAGCAGCGTCCTTGAACTTGGCTTCCTGCATTTCCAGCCAAAGGTCATTACCTTCGCGGGTGCGTTCGCCAACACCTGCAAACACGGAGTAACCATCGTGTTCACGAGCGATACGAGCGATCATTTCCTGGATGATGACGGTCTTACCGACACCTGCACCACCGAAGAGTCCAATCTTACCACCGCGGACAAACGGGCAGAGCAGGTCGACGACCTTAATGCCTGTTTCGAGGATTTCTGTTTTGGGGTTGAGTTCAACAAACTTAGGCGGCGTCTGGTGAATCGCACGCGTATCCTTGGCATCAACCGGGCCAAGCTTGTCGATCGGTTCACCCAGAAGGTTGAACACGCGACCGAGCACGCCTTCGCCGACGGGCACGGTGACCGGAGCGCCGGTGTCGGTCACTTCCATGCCACGTTGCATACCGTCTGTTGAACCCAAAGCGACGGCACGCACTTGGCCACCACCAAGATGCTGCTGGACTTCACCGGTTAAGGTGTGTTTTTGTCCTTCACTTTCAACTTCAATTTTAAGAGCATTATAAATTTCGGGAAGGCTGCCTTCGGGGAATTGAGCATCGAAGGTTGAGCCGATCACCTGGGATACCACACCTGTGTTGGCCATGAGAAAGGGCCCTTTCGCTTAGTCTACCGCGACCATCGTGATGACGGAGAATGACACATTTGAGACGACCATCGCCTCTCTCCCACCTGAGAGTTAGAGGGTAGGATAATGGATCGGATCAAGGCTTGCAAAGTTTATAAATTGTATCAACAGACCTTTTTAGCTGATTTATAGTTCGGACACAAGGATAAATCGTATCCCGGATTGATAATCCATGGCTTTACCAACCAACTGCAGAGACACAGAGGCTAAAAAGACCAAAATATAAGCAATCTCACAAAGCCCAACTCCGAGCGTAGCGAAGTCGGGGATATCAACGCCCACCGTGCGAGTCGCTTCTCGCTGAACGTATCCTAAGCTTTACTAAGCCTCAGCCTTGGGCTTTTATCACAAATTACATCCCGTCTCTATCTTGAACGCTGTGTCTCGGGGACGCTGTGGTGAATGCCAAATCAGTTGCGTTTACCCAAAGCATAATTGCGTTTTACCTCCGGAAAATTTACGATGGACAGTCTTGCCCGTACTTAGTCCCCGTATCAAACATGGGCAAGATCAACTGGTTAAAACTTTCGGGGGCGAGGTAACGCATGTTTGGAAATCTGACGGATCAATTCAGTAACGCTCTACGCAAGCTCTCAGGCAAGGGTAAGATCTCCGAATCCAATGTCCGCGAGGCAATGGACGAGGTCCGCACCGCGCTACTCGAAGCAGACGTGCATTATGAAGTCGTCGAAAAGTTCTGTGCCAACGTGCAGGAGCAAGCTCTTGGCGAGGATGTTTTAACCTCCCTTAAGCCCGGCCAGCAGATGATCAAAATCGTCCACGACGAGTTGGTCGCCGTCATGTCAGGCGTGCCCGTTGGCCAGGAAGCAGACGAGTTTGAGCAAGGCGCTGGCATCATGTTTGTTTCGCCTGGCCCCACCATTGTGATGATGTCCGGCCTGCAAGGTTCAGGTAAGACCACCACCACCGGTAAGCTCGCAGCGGTCCTTAAAAAGCAGGGCAAAAAGGTCATGGTTGCTGCAGCCGACCTCCAACGCCCCGCTGCTGTACATCAGCTTGAGGTGTTGGCCAAACAGGTCAACGAAGAATTCGACAAAGGCCCCGAAGTCCTCTTCCATGCAGAACTCGACAAGGTTGCTGAGTATGGCAAGGCCGTCGGCGCCGCCGTGACTGTCTGTCGTAATGCCGTCGCCAAAGCCCGCGCTGAAAAGTGTGATGTCGTGATTCTCGACACCGCCGGCCGATTGCATGTCAACGATGAACTCATGGGTGAACTTCGCCAGGTGCAAACCGCTGTCCAACCCCATCAGATCATGCTCGTGATTGATGCCATGACCGGGCAGGATGCGGTCAACTCCGCCAAGGCGTTTAACAGCCAGCTTGAACTTGATGGCGTGATCCTTACTAAATTTGACTCAGATACCCGTGGTGGTGCAGCCCTGTCCGTTAGACAGATCACCGGCAAGCCCATCAAGTATCTCGGCGTTGGCGAACACCTCGACGCCCTTGAAGAATTCCATCCCGAACGCATCAGCTCGCGCATCCTTGGCATGGGTGACGTGGTGAGTCTCGTCGAAAAAGCCCAACAGCAGGTCTCCGAAGAAGAAGCCCAGGAGCTTCAGGAGAAAATGGCCAAGGGCAAGATGACCATGGACGATTTCCTCAATCAATTGAACATGATGCGGAAGATGGGGTCCATGAAATCCCTGCTTGGCATGCTCCCGGGCATCGGCAATCAGATTTCACAAATGGATATCGACGACAAGGAAATCAACCGCACCGAAGCCATCATCAAGTCGATGACCAAAGACGAACGCAAGGATGTGGACTTGCTGGACAACTCCCGCAGACGCCGCATCTCACGTGGCTCAGGTTCACAACCTGCGGATGTCGCTCAACTGGTCAAAGGCTTTGAAATGGTCTCCCAAATGGGCAAACAGATGTCCGGCATGGGGATACTCTCCAAACTCAAATCACTCTCTGGCATGGGTGGTGCAGCAGGTATGGACCCCCGCGCGATGATGGGCGGTGGCATGCCCGGTATGGGTAAAGCGCCCAAGGCACCAAAATTCAAGAGCAAGTTCAAACAACGCAAAAAACGCCGCTAATTAGCAGTGAATAATCAACACCGCTGCACTGAATCAAAGCCGTTCGAAAATTAAATCTTCAAGCCTATTGTTTGCTTGTCATTCCCGCGCAGGTGGGAATCCACGAATACTCGGATAACGCACAACAAGGCATCGGTTCAAGGGTGGCGAGTGGCACCGATGAGATAGTACGTCGCACTGATGCCATGAACGTCACACGCCTGTCCTAAGTGCGGTTACGCTGGCCACTCACCGATTGACCGGGGAGACCTGTACGCTGCGAACGCCCCCGCCCCCGGAAGCCTCGGACACGGACAGAAATTCGCAGGGTTGGGTTCCGGGGGGCTTTCGGAACTTTCCTGGCTTCCGAAGGTGGGACCGAAACGTACAGGTCTCCTGCAATTGACCAGTGAGTGGCCAGCGTTGCTCAAGGTGCTTTGATCCATCCAATATGCATGGCGCGGACGGGGTTGCGATACATAAGGATTGACATCGCCCATCATGAACCGATGCCTTGTTTGTCTTGTGTGACGCGCACTGCAAACGCGAAAGCCATGAACTTGACAAGGGGTCCGGGGAGCGCAAGCTCCCTGGCCAGCGAATCCTTGTGACATCACTTTGCTACCGACCCACAGATGCTGCGGAGGTGGCATATTTTTAAACTGCTCAAACAGCTGATGCACAATTAACCAATCGTCACCGCATATCCTGCATCTGCAATGTCACAAACAACGGCAAGTGATCCGAACCATGACTGTCACCCAGATATCGGTCGGTGACTTTAATCGATTCGCTAATCAGACAGTGATCAATGGGGATCTTCCCAATCGGTCCACCGTCTGATGGCCAGGTTCCGTGAACACCAAAACCCTGCTGTGAATTGCGTAGCGTGGTCATCCCAAAAAGATTGCGAAGTCCGTCTGACCATGGCGTGGCATTGAGGTCACCAATAAGAATCACCGGATCGCTCTGCTTGTTAACCCAGTTACCTGCTTCGATCAATTGCGTGTCACGTGCTTGGGCATAGGACTGCGAACGCGGCGGGAGCGTATGCAGACTCATTAACGCCAACGGCTGATCATGCCACCGCAGCTTGGCGAGTATGGCAGGAACCTTCGCGCGACCTTCGGTGATGTCACTGCTGACCGACTCCTCAATCGCCAACGCCGAGACATCCTTGCGAACCAACATCGCCACACCAAAGCTGTCATAACGTGGCTCGGAAATCACCATGCGATACTCCGGGATTTCACGAAGACGATCATCCATGCGAAAATGCAGTTCCTGAATCAGCACGATATCACTGCCAGAGTCGACGATGTATTGAGCCACATCATCGTAGGCACGATTGCCGACATTGACATTAAAGTGCATCAAGGTCAGTTGCGGATGTGCCTTATCTGCACAAACAAATGTCGGCCAATACAACGGCAAAACCGTCAGCAGATTCACCATCGCCCCAATGAGATACACAGCTGCAAGGCGTCGCTGTTTTAAAAATGCCAATAACGCAGCCACCACCGTGAGGATGATCAAATATTGAAATCGAAAATGATTAAATAGATCAATCAACCAATGCATTGAACCAGCAAAGGCAATAAACGTAGCCACAAACGGCAGAAATCCGATGACCTGTATCAAACCCAACACACTGATGGATGACCACTGACGTTTCCCCGATTTTGAGGATATAGATGTTGTGTCCGCAGTCACCTTTTCCGCGGATACCTGCGGCGTTTGGTTTTTCAATGTCATATTGCCCGACCCCCTGACAAATCGAAAACTGTGATGCAAGAAATGATTGTTTACCTGTAATGGAATATACCCCAAACCCAAGTGCAAGTTTCAGTCCCAAATGATTACAACTTTTAACGCATCAATTACCCTTGTCGCGGCTTACCCATTGATCATGCCCATTGGTTTATCGATGAGATTATTTTTAACACGAAGGCGCGAAGGCCACAAAGGGCACGAAGTAAGACAGGAAAGCCATTTTAACAGGGAATCTAACCTGTCACATTCCAGTGTCGTATGTTTGAAATAGTTGCGGTTCTCTGAGCAAACAAAATCTTTTGCCTTTTTCTTCGTGTCCTTCGTGACCTTCGCGCCTTCGCGCCTTCGTGTTAAAAAACAAATCTACCGACTATCGGTTGCCACCATGTTATGTATACGCGGCGGCTCGCTTGATTGATCAAAAAGTGCTTGAGTTTATCCTGGCCTTTCTCACGAAACACTATATTCTCCCATCGTTTTGGGATATCATGACCACTTCAATCTAACCGAGGGAAGACGGATTGGTCATGCAGCAGAATCTCATTGGGCTATGGCATTTTGATGAAAACAGCCGACACCTTGCAAACAATGCATTGCAGGATGGTCAACCACTGTCGGTCCATGGCGCGCTGCGGACTCCTCGGCGTTTTGGGCAAGCCTTGGAACTGCATCTTCCCGGTGATCGTGTGACTGGCAAGGGACCAGGGCGTCTACTTTGTGGCAGTGTCTGCTTTTGGGCGCAAGTCAACGGCGGGCGCGGCCAAGTGGATCTACTGAACATTCAAGGCATGATCCAGATCACCGTCGACCTGTCACAAGGTTTAGCGCTGGTGGTCAATGTCGATGACCGGGTGCTGGTGAGCCAAACCCGACTGACCAATGGCCAGTGGCATCACATCGCGGTGACGTTTAATCCTGATGGCGTGACGTTGTATCTGGATGCTCAAAAAACCGCGGATGCTCAGCAACCCTTTGCAGGTTTGTCGGTGAGTAACTCCCGTCAAAATTACATGCAGATTGGCCCGTTAACGCCTGCTGCCAAACCAGTGCTCATTGATGAGTTGGCGTTATTCAATATTGACCTTGCGCCTGCTCATGTTCATGACCTGCTTGAAGGTGTACTCGAACCCACCTTGCCAGACCAGTCGGCACCACAGCCGGGGATGGTCGATGCAACGCCATACATCGACCGTAAGGATCCAACCTGCGGGATTCAAAAAGCTGTCAACGCACTGGGGCCAGCAGGCGGGATTGTCACCTTACCCATGGGTCGGTTTACGCTTCGTCAATCCATCAAGCTCCCCAGTCGAACAGTTCTCAAAGGTGCGGGATTTACCACATCCTTGCAGGCTTCACCCCCCGTTGCCACGCAGTTGATGACTTCCGTCAAGGCAGGCACTGACCACGTGCAGGTCGAAGATACATCACTGCTGGAAGTCGGTGACGATGTGCTCATCGCCAGCCCAGCGCAAACGGGTTGGAATGCCACGCGGCTGACGATCACCCGGATTGACGGGCAGCGTTTATGGTTCAACGGGCCAACCATTGCAGACTATGATGCCAACGCACCTGCGATGGTTTGTCACTGGTTCCCATTGCTCAGCGTACTGGGACAGTCACAGGTTCATATCAGTGACATACACTTGATGGGTAATCAAAACTCCATTGGCGACACACCTTTTGGCCCAGATCATGCCTGCTCTGCGGTGCAATTGATGGGCGCCGGTCATTGCATCGTCGAACGCCTGCTCGTCGAAGACTGGTCACATGATGGTATCGGCTTGTACGACAGTCGCTTCACACGGGTTCAGCAAAATGCCGTGCGCAACAGTCTTGGGCATGGCATCCGAATCGGCGATCAAAGCGGTGGCAACTGGATCATTGGCAATCACTGTCAACTCAATGCAGGTGTTGGGATTTACCTTTCCACGCAGACCCAACCATGTATCGTCAGTGAAAATGTGCTGACCTATAACACCAAGGGCGGCATAGCCACACGCACGCAAACGCATCAAATTAAAATGAATCTCACACCACCAGCCCCGCAAAACGCAACAGGAACGTCAGAGGTTCCGGGGGTTCCGGGGGTTCCGGGGTTGCCGGAGAATGTGAATAATGTGTCGGAGAATATCCTCATTGCTCCAGCGGTAAAGACCAAAGCCCCCAAGAGCAAGTCCACGTCTTACACCAACGATCATATCAGTGATATGGGTTCGTCTGCTGCTGCAACGCACAACGAACATTCCGTCTCTCGTCGCATGCGTGGTTTGGATGCGTTTGATTGAAATAAAAAGCGATCATCAAAGGTTATCCAAGGACATCTCGTTGCGTTTAGCGAGATTCAATCAACAGTTATTACTCACATGATTATTACGGAGTTAAATACATGGATACTTTGGATGCCATTCGTCAGCGTCGTGCCGTCAAACATTACGATCCCAACCACGAGATGTCCGACGAACAGATCAAGGAATTGATCTCACTGGCAATGCTCTCGCCGACGGCATTTAACATTCAGCATTGGCGTTTTGCAGTGATCAAAGACAAGGCTCAACGCCAAGCCATCCGTGATGTGGCATGGGGGCAAGCTCAAGTCACCGACGCGTCGATGCTCATTGTCATGTGTGCTGACATGCAGGCATGGAATAAGAGTCCGGAAAACTATTGGGTCAAAGCGCCCCAGGAAGTCCAGGATATTTTAGTTCCCGCCATCACCGGCTACTACACCGACAAGCCCCAGGTCCAACGGGATGAAACACTGCGCAGTTGCGGAATTGCAGCACAGACCATCATGCTCGCTGCCAAAGCAATGGGTTTGGATAGCTGCCCGATGGACGGCTTTGATTTTGACGCGGTAGCCAAGCTCATTAATCTGCCTGAGGATCACGTCATCACCATGATGATCGCAGTAGGCAAAGCAACCAAGCAACCCTGGGAACGCCCCGGTCAGTTGCCGATTGAAGATGTGATGGTTGTCGACAAGTTTTGAAATTGATTAGTTCCAATACACGATTTTGAATTCATGTAAAGCCCACGGGGTTTTAACCCCCGGGACGTTGGGGTTAATCACACACGTTTGAATAAGACAGCAAGGCAACCCCGGGGACTCAAGTCCCACGGGCTTTAATGTGCAATTGGGCGCATCATTATATTTTGAAATATGCGCATTAAAAAACCTCGCCCGGACAAAGTCAGGCGAGGTCTTTTAACGCGATGATGAGGACGGTTTTTACACCATCACATCACCCTACGCGCCAACCAACTGTGCAGCGACACGGCCAGGTGCTGGCAGTTCAGTGTCGCCCATGAGATATTCATCAATACTTGCTGCGGCATTACGACCTTCAGCAATCGCCCAGACAATCAGGGATTGACCGCGACGACAGTCGCCTGCTGCGAACACGCCCGGAACATTGGTCGCATGCGGGCCGTAGTCTGCTTTGATATTCGAGCGGGGGTCGGATGCGAGTCCGAGCTTTTCGGTGATCATCTGTTCAGGACCAAGGAAGCCCATCGCCAGGAAGACCAGATCGGCTTCGAAGATTTCCTCGGTGCCTGGGATTTCGCTAAACGGTGCTTTGCCATCGGGCTTGGACCAATCGACGCGGACGGTCTTGATGCCTTGGACATTGCCGTTGCCATCGTCGATGAATTCCTTTGAGAGGATGGCATACTCGCGGGGATCGTCATTGAACTTGGCAATGGCTTCCTGGTGCCCGTAATCGGTGCGCATGATCCGAGGCCAGGTCGGCCAAGGGTTGTTATCCGCACGACCTTCGGGGGGCTTGGGCATGAGTTCGAAGTTGGCCAGGCTCTTACAACCGTGACGGATCGAGGTGCCCAGACAGTCGTTACCGGTATCACCACCACCGATGACGATGACGTTCTTGCCACGTGCGTCGATGGGCGGTTCAAAGCGGTCAGCGTAGTTGGCGTCGACAAGTGCCTTGGTGTTGCCATGCAGGAACTCCATGGCAAAGTGAATACCGTTTAGCTCACGACCGGGGATCGGCAAGTCGCGTCCCTTGGTGGCGCCGGTTGCAATCAACACTGCATCAAAGTCCTCGACGAGTTGCTTGGGATCGATGTATTGGATGTTTTCATCTTTGGGGCCGACACCTGCGGGTGTGTTTTCATCGCCACCGACAAAGGCGTTAACCACGAAGTTCACACCTGCCTTGGTCAGCAGATCCACACGGCGTTGCACGACCTTCTTGTCGAGCTTCATGTTGGGGATGCCGTAGGTGAGCAGGCCGCCGACGCGGTCATGACGTTCATAGACGGTGACAGTGTGACCAGCCAGATTAAGCTGATCGGCAGCAGCAAGACCCGCAGGCCCTGAACCGATGATGGCGACCTTCTTACCCGTGCGACTGATCGGGGTGTTGGGAGTGACCCACCCTTGCTCAAAGGCCTTGTCGATGATGAACATCTCCTGGTCTTTGATGGTCACCGGTGGTTCGTTGATGCCCAACACGCAAGCACCTTCGCACGGTGCAGGACACACACGACCGGTGAACTCGGGGAAGTTGTTGGTCTTATGCAGACGATGAATCGCTTCTTCGAACTTGCCTTCATAGACCAGATGGTTCCATTCAGGAATCAGGTTGTCCACGGGGCAGCCCGTGTCTGACTGGCAAAACGGAATGCCACAGTCCATGCAACGGGCGCCCTGAGTCTGACGATCCAACACGTTGAGCGGCAAGGTGAACTCATCAAAGTTCTTCATCCGCTGCGCAGGGTCGGCATAGGGGTTCTTGTTACGTTGATACTCTTTAAAACCGGTGGGCTTACCCATGGGGAGTCTCCATCTATACCATCATTTTTGTCTTTACCACAGAGGCACTGAGACACAGAGATTAAGGCAGAGTTTTTCTCTTGTTCTACTCTGTGCCTCTGTGTCTCTGTGGTAAAGACTGTTAGGCTTGAAAATCAAATTACGCGTCGGAGGTTTCCAGTTTGGAATCTTCCTGGGCTTTGCGTTCGTTTAGGATGCGCTTGTAGTCGCGGGGCATGACCTTGATGAACTGCGGGAGCAACTCTTCAAAGCGTTCAAGAACGTCCGTAGCCACAGCAGAGTTGGTGTACTGTTTGTGGTTTTCGATCAGTCCCTTGAGTTGGGCGATATCCTCCTCGGTTTCGACCTTGTCCAGATCGACAAGTTCGAGGTTACATCGGGTGAGGAATTGGTTGTCCTCATCCCAGACGTAGGCGATACCGCCGGACATGCCTGCTGCGAAGTTACGGCCGGTTTGCCCGAGCACCACGGCGACGCCACCGGTCATGTACTCACAAGCGTGGTCACCGACACCTTCGACAACGGTATGAGCGCCGGAGTTTCGCACGCAGAAGCGTTCAGCTGCCATGCCTCGGAAGTAAGCTTGACCACTGGTTGCACCATAAAGTGCGACGTTACCAATGATCATGTTTTCCGAAGGCTTGAATGTGGACTCGGCGGGCGGGTAGATGACGATACGGCCACCACAAAGTCCCTTGCCCACGTAGTCGTTGGCATCACCTTCGAGTTCAATGCTAATACCCTTGGTCATCCATGCACCGAGTGACTGACCGGCAGAGCCGTCGAGTTTGATGTGGATGGTGTCGTCAGGCAGGCCATCCTTGCCATGAGCTTTGGAGACTTCATGGGAAAGGGTTGTCCCGACGACGCGGTTGATATTTTCAACAGGCAGTTCGATTTTCACCGGAGCCCCAGCTTGTAAAGCAGGCTTGGCCAACTCGATGAGCTTGTTATCCAATGAGAATTCCAAACCATGATCCTGTGCAAACTGCTTGTAGGAACCAGCATTGGGACGATGTTCCGGAGCCTTGGCTGGGGTGAGAATCGCAGACAGATCAATGCCTTTGGCTTTCCAATGGCTGATTGCTTCCTTGGTCTTGAGCATGTCCACGCGTCCGACCATGTCGACGATCTTGGCGACACCGAGCTTGGCCATGATCTTACGCATGTCTTCAGCCACCATGAACAGGTAGTTGACCACGTACTCGGGCTTACCAGCGAATTTCTTGCGAAGGTCCTTGTCCTGCGTGGCGATACCCACGGGACAGGTATTAAGGTGACACTTACGCATCATCACACAACCCAGCGTCACCAGAGGCACGGTCGCAAAACCATATTCCTCGGCACCCAGACAGGCAGCGATGGCAAGGTCACGACCGGTCTTAAGCTGACCGTCAGTTTCAATACTCACGCGACTTCGCAGGTCGTTCATCACCAACGTTTGATGCGTCTCAGCCAAACCCAATTCCCAGGGCAGACCCGCATGCTTGATACTGGTCATCGGCGAAGCACCTGTGCCCCCATCGTGACCGGCAATCAAAATGTGATCGGCCTTGGCCTTGGCGACACCTGATGCAATCGTACCCACGCCCACTTCGGAGACCAGCTTGACGCTGATACCCGCTGAAGGATTGGAGTTTTTCAGGTCATGAATCAGCTGCGACAAGTCTTCAATGGAGTAAATGTCATGATGCGGTGGTGGTGAAATCAAACCCACACCCGGCGTGGAGTGTCGCAGACGCGCGACGATGTCATCGACCTTGTGGCCGGGCAGTTCGCCACCTTCACCGGGCTTGGCACCCTGGGAAATCTTGATCTGAATTTCATCGGCATTGGTCAGATACCAACTGGTCACACCAAAGCGGCCCGAAGCCACCTGCTTAATCGACGAACGACGCAGATCACCATTGGCATCAGGTGTGAAGCGAGCATCGTCTTCGCCACCTTCACCCGTATTGGACTTGCCGCCCAGACGGTTCATGGCGATGGCCATTGACTCATGGGCTTCAGCGGAGATTGAGCCAAAGCTCATCGCGCCGGTTCGGAATCGCTTGACGATTTCGCTTGCCGGTTCGACCTGGTCTAATGGGATGGATTTGGATTCATCAAACTTAAAGTCGATCAGACCACGCAGGGTACATTGACTGCGGGCATCATCATCCACGGCTTTAGCGAAGACTTCGTAGGCTTCGGGGCTGTTGGTCTTGGAGGCCTGCTGCACTGCTGCGATGGTGGTCGGGTTGAGCATGTGCTTTTCGCCGTCCGCCCGCCAGTGCATCTGCCCGTCGTTGGGGAGCACGGGTAATGCCGTACCACGCTTGGGGAAACCAAGACTGTGACGACGGATCAATTCTTCAGCAAGGACTTCGAGTCCCACACCCTTGATACGACTGGCAGTACCAACAAAGCCGCGATCAATCACGTCACTGTTTAAACCCACAGCTTCGAAAATCTGAGCGCCCTTGTAGGATTGAAGCGTCGAGATGCCGATCTTGGCCATCACCTTGAGCATGCCCTTGGCAACGCCCTTGCGATATGCAGCGACGATTTTTTCGTCAGCCTTTTCTGGATCACCACCGAACTCATCGCTGAGCATATCATGACGCTGGCAATGCCAGAGTGTTTCAAACGCAAGGTATGGGTTAATCGCGTCAGCACCATATCCCACCAGCAGGCAGAAGTGATGCACTTCGCGAGCTTCACCGGTTTCAAGCACGATGCCCAAACGAGTCCGAGCTTCATTGCGAACCAGGTGATGATGCACCGTGCCTGTTGCAAGCAACGCACTCACGGGCACGCGGCTGGGACTGATTTCACGGTCAGAAAGCACCACCATCGTGTCGCCAGCGGCAAGGGCTTCGTCGACTTCCTGACAAATGCGATCCAAAGTAGTCGCAAGACCGGCAGGGCCTTGGGATTTATCCCATGTGATGTCGATAGTGCGCGTCTTCCACTTGCGGCCGGCAAACTCGCCGTCCATGTGCTTGATCGCGGTCACTTCTTCATTGGTCAAAATCGGATGCGGGACACGCAGACGATTCACATGCTGTGGTGTCGTATCCAGCAGGTTACCTTCGGGACCAATGAAGCATTCAAGACTCATGACCACTTCTTCGCGAATCGAGTCAATCGCTGGATTGGTCACCTGAGCAAACAACTGCTTGAAGTAGTCATAAACCATACGCGGCTTGTCGGAGAGGACCGCCAAGGCTGCATCATTACCCATCGAGCCGATCGGATCCTTCTTGGAGTTGATCAAGCCGTTGAGCATGAATTGAATGGTTTCGGTGGTATAACCAAACGCCTGCATGCGTTGGAGAACGGTTTCGTCATCAAAGCCATGCGGCTCGTGGTCGGCACCGATGTCGGTCAGTTCAATGCGATTTTCGCTAAGCCATTGACCATAGGGGCGACTGGCAGCGAGCGTGCTTTTGAGTTCTTCATCGGGAATGATACGACCTTGTTCAAAGTCAACCAAGAACATCTTGCCCGGTTGAAGGCGACCCTTGGACTTGACGTTTTTGGGGTCCACGGGAACGACGCCTACTTCCGATGCCATGATCACGCGGTCGTCATGGGTGACGTAGTAACGTGAAGGACGCAGACCGTTGCGGTCAAGGGTAGCGCCGATGTAGTGTCCGTCGGTGAAGACGACTGATGCCGGGCCGTCCCATGGTTCCTGTTGAGCGGAGTAGTATTCGTAGAAAGCGCGCTTGGCCGGACTCATGGATTCATGACTCTGCCAGGCTTCGGGAACCATCATCATGACAGCTTCCTGAAGGGTTCGGCCGGTCATGAGGTTGAATTCCAACACGTTGTCGAAGGTGCCTGAGTCTGAGCAGTCGGGCTCAACAATGGGGAAGAGCTTTCGCAGGTCCTTGCCATAGCCGTCGGGGCGAACGTCTTCGCAGACACCCTGGCGAGCAAAGACCCAGTTCTTGTTGCCACGCAGTGTATTGATTTCACCGTTGTGACTCATGAATCGGCAAGGCTGAGCACGGTCCCATGACGGGAAGGTGTTGGTGGAGAATCGACTGTGAACCATCGCCAGGTGCGATTGATAGTCTGTGTCCTGAAGGTCCAGGTAATAGGGCATGACCTGTTCAGCCATGAGCATGCCCTTGTAGATGATCACCTTCGTCGACAGTGAGCAGATGTAGAACATGTGCGCCTGCTCGTGATCGTGACCGCGAAGGATATGCGACACGCGCTTGCGGATCATGTAAATCTTGCGTTCAAAGGCATCACCTTCGAGTCCTTCGGCGGCAGCGATGTACAACTGCTGCATCGCAGGTTCAGCCACACGTGCCGTGTGCCCAAGGTCTGCCGCTTCACGGTCAGTGGGAAGGTCCCGCCAACCAATGAGGGTTTGACCTTCTTCGGCAATGAGCTGTTCGACAACCTGCTTACAGTAATCACGATGTGCTTCATCAGTCGGTAAAAACACGTTACCGGCGGCATACTTGCCCTTGGGGGGCAAATCCACACCCATGTCACGCTTGGCAACCTTGGTCAGAAACTTATAGGGAAGGCCGGTCATGATCCCTGCACCGTCACCGGTATTGGCTTCACAACCACAAGCACCACGATGCGTCATACGCTTAAGCGCTTCATCGGCATCAATGATGATCTGATGGCTGGGGACACCTTTAATGTGAGCGACAAAGCCCACACCGCAGTTTTCCTTCTCGTTGGCCGGGTCATACAGACCATGAGCCTCGGGACGCTTTGAATATCCGAGCATGGCCTGCTTTTGCTGGTCGAAAGTGCTCTTCATACTGTACCGACTCCTTCTAGTTGTGAGCTCTGCAACGGCGACGCCTTAGAACCCTCATCTGTCTGACCAACCTGTTGAAGCAGAAATTCCATGAACGCTCCAACGGCTGGTTTAAATTCTCGTCCCCGGAAGTTACCCCGGGCGTTTCTCACACCACGAATCCCGTGGCGGTCGTAAATCACACCTAAAGGTCTCACCAGTGGCGGGGTCATTTCAACCGCTACCAGCGAGCCGCGAGCAATCTGCTTTAGTGCATGGCACACCGGCAAAATTGCGTAACTGTCTGCCACCTCCGTCAACGCGTGACGCATGGTGTCTATATTGTCGAACTCGCCAACCAACCGTGGGGTCACCCCATGCTGTCGCAGGTAACGCCTCACATGTCGACCCACTGGCAAAGACGCTTCAAACGCCACCAAAGGCCAAGGCCCAAGTTCCGAGGCATCGACTTTCTTACGTGTCGCCAACTCGTGATCCGGACCACAGATCACTGCCATTGGTTCATCACGCAATTCCGTGACACTCACATCCCGCCAATGTCGCGGGTAGGAGACAATGCCCAGATCGCATCGACCATGCTTCACTGAGTCGTGTATCTCCTCAGGTCGCTTATAAGCAATCTCCACGGACACCTGCGGATTGGCCTTTTCAAAAGCCTGTTTCACGCGATTAAGCAGGTCGATCCCGGCGGAGTAAATGGTCTCAATGACCACGTTGCCCGAAAGCCCCTGCTGCATCTGTGTCATCTTGTGGAGCAGCTTGTCATAGCGATCCACCAACAATCTTGCTTCCTTGAGAAAGACTTCGCCCTCAACCGTCAACGCTAGCGGACGAACCGAGCGGTCAAACAGCTGAATGCTCAACTCTTTCTCCAAGGCCCCGATGCGCTGACTCACAGCCGACTGGGTCAAACCCAAGGCCACGGCAGCTTTGGAAAAGCTCTGGTGGCGGGCAACTTCGCAGTACAAGCGCATCGTATCCATAGCCGAACCATTGTATCATTAGGCTTGTTAATGTCAATCGACATGCAAATAAGAAAAACTTATATCTCAGAGCGTAAATAAAAATGCCCTCAAAGCGCTTAAGCCCGATTGAACACAAACCTTATCTAATTTTAATATTCCCGTCACCACCACCACGGCAACAGGTTTAAATCACAATATATTGTGATCCAACACGAACCAAAGCCCGATTTGACACACTATGAGCCTCACTGTCGCACCGACTATTTGCCGGACATACCTACAGCGACCTCAGGTCCATACCCAGGTTCGGCCATTCATCCATGAATTGACCCAATCAGAAAACCCGCATGCCGAGTCAAGCGCAGGCTCAAACTGAACCGAAAATTTTAACCGCAAAACACCCCAACCACAACCCGAAATAAATACAACCATAACTTTTGACTAGTCCAGCATCTTGAAGCTGATTTTTCAACGTATGATGCTTCATGTTCCAGTACGCCAATGCCCCGTCTTAGGAGCAATCAATGAGACGAATATTTTCCGGGTTACTACAGACTCTTATCGTCTTGACACTCGCCGGCTGCCAGAATCCAACCATCACGCAGCAGACTATCGACCGATACCGACTCAACGATTTTACGCAGGAACTCACAGAGTTGGAGTTGCTTGGGATCCACCTTAACGAACCCATTGATCAAGGCAAGATCAGTCAGGCGCTGAATCAAGAGCATCTGCCAATCAAACTGCATAATGGCGACCACCTGCTTGTGGTTCAATCCGCTGCGCTGATGCCTGACGAACAGATGACCGCCCTGCTTGAATCATCCTTTACCGTATCGCCCTTTACTGGCATCACCGATCACAAACGCATCACCCCCCAGCCGGACTACATGCTTGTTGCCAGACTCTTGGTCACAGCAGCCAAAGAGTCCGCGGAAGCTGGCAAAGCAAACACATCCGATTCGTCACCTCTGCCGCACTATGCACAGGTTCTGCGCTTCGCTGCTGCTAAAGCCCACATCCAAACCATCATGGTCTATTGGAGCATTCTCGAATCCGGCATCGTCAACCATCAAACCAAACTTGTCTCATGGCTACCCGTGGTTGGCACAATCATTCCCGACGAAACCCGCTACATCCGCATCCGTACCAAAGTCTGCCTTATTGATGTGAAGTCCGGCCAATGGGAAGCTTTTACGCCAACCACATTCAACAACAAGCAACTCACCGCCGCCATCGACCGCAACACCGGCTACGGAAAACAGGTCGAGAAACTCAAAGCATTGGCATATCACAATACGGTTGAACAGATGTTGGAGCGGTATGGTGAATGAAACAACAAACGTATTAAACCTGAGTTTGAGATAAAACAATAAGCCGCCAGATGAGTCCGGCTTTGAGGGCGAATCTGACGGGTAAAACCTATGGCACACTCGCCCCGTCAGATTCACTTCGTTCATCTGGCGGCTTGAATGTGACCGAGGTTTACTGTCACAAGACATCTACAATCTTTCAAATTAAAAACCGCGAGCGGTGACCTTGTCATGCTCGCGGTTATTCGTTTTGATATGTTTCAACTACGGATGTCTTATTTGCCTAATCGCTGGCTGAACATCCAATCATAGACTTCCTGATTGTCATACGTCATGGTCCAGGAGTTGTGGCCGACGCTGGGGTAGGTGGTGAGTTTGACCTTCTTGCCACCGGCAGCTTTGATGGCTTCGACCATTTGCGTGGAGCCTTCGGGTTTGACGGTTCCATCGGACTCGCCGTGAAAGAACCACATGGGGACGTTGACCATCTTGTCAGCTTTTTTGGTGTCACCACGACCACAAATTGGAACCGCAGCGGCAAAGCGGTCGGGATACGCCTGCACCATTGCCATCGTCCCCATACCCCCCATACTCAAGCCGGTGATGTAAATGCGGCTGGGGTCGATGGGATATTCATCCGCGATTTTTTTGAGCAGTTGGTCTAACTGTTTAACCATTTCACCTGAAGTCCACCAACTCTTTTGCGGGCATTGCGGGCTGATGACGTAGGCATCAAAGTCCTTGCCTTTTTTGATCTGCATCGGCGGGCCATGTCGTAAGACGCGATTGATATCATCGCCCCGTTCACCTGCCCCATGGAGAAACAGCACCAGCGGATACTTTTTGTTAGCGACTTTTTCACCTTGAGGTTGATAGAACCAATAGCCAAGCTGGCTGCCAGCTTCCCCTGCCAAGACCTCGGCGGTTTGACGTTGGGACTTGGTTTGCTCAGCCCAGACCTTGGCGGTCATCGTTGCACTGATCGCCAGCCACATCAACAGAAATAGAATCTTCATCAGCAGTCTCCGGATACAAGAGTGGATAGGGTTACGAAGCAATTGTTGCCCCGTCGTTGGGGAGACTTTTATACCATAAATGTCAGACTTATACATCTTTTGAGCCAAACGTTTTAACTGCATCCAAAACAATTGCCGGTACAATGGATCAAATCAATAAACACACTTTACGACAACCGTCGTATCTGACTTTTCACGGGAGAATCAAAATGGTCAAACTCATCCGCAGACTCGCAATCATTCTCATTGCGGTACTGGTTCTAGTCGCCATTGGCGTTGGCGTTTTACTGATGCAGATCAACAACATCGCCAAGACCGGAATTGAAAAAGGTGGCACCTACGCACTGGGTGTGCCAACTCGATTGGGCGCGATCGACATTTCGATTTTCAGTGGCGAATGCAACCTGGACAATCTGAGCATCGCCAATCCCGCGGGATACAACTATGACAACTTCATGAAGATCGGCCGGGGCGAATTTGCACTGGATACCTCGACGATCCGCAGTGATACCATCGTCATCAACAAACTCCACCTTACCGGCGTGGAATTGAGCATTGAGAAAACCAACGACGGTGCCAACTACCAGGTCATTCTCGACAATCTGCAGAAGACCGCTGATGCACTTAAGTCCGGCGATGAACCTGCTGCCCAGCCTCAACCCACAGAAGCAGCAGACGGCAGCGGTTTTGTCATCAAGGATATTCTCGTTGAGGACATCGTGGTGAATGTGAATATGGATGCCATCGGCTTAGGCACCACCGTCAAGAAGCAGATTCGTCTTAAAGATCCGATTCATCTGACCAACGTCGGTTCTGCTGAAGATGCAGGCGCTCAGATGTCTACGGTCATTGCCAAGCTGGTGCAGACCATGCTCGCAGAAATCATTCGTCAGGGAGGCGGCTTGATCCCTGCTGACATCGTTGGTGAATTGGACAAGGGACTTGATGGCATCTCCGCGATTAGCGACCTGGGGACACAACTCATCGGTGACACCATGGGCGGCGCAGTCGAAAGTGTTGGCAAAGTCACCGAAGGTGTCGGTAAAGCAGCTGAAGATGTCACCAAAGGCGCCGGCGATGTCGTCGAAGGTGCAGGCAAAGCAGTCGAAGGCACCACCAAGGAAATCGGTAAAGCCGCAGACGGCCTGCTCAAAGGTGTCGGCGGACTGCTCGGTGGTAAGAAAGATGACAAGAAGACCGAGGAATAAACAACGTGGCCGATTGGCGTGATACATCATTCCCAAAAATTACCTGCCATGATGTGTTGCGTACAGGAGTCACCGCATTTATCGCATGGGCGTTGGGGATGGGCAACTATGCTCTGATGGCATGGTTGGTTTATGATCAACCGGTCGTTTTTGAACATGATTTTTATTCCGCCTGTATCTGGTCTGCAATAGCATTGGCATTGACGGTTGTTCTGTTCTATCTACCTGCGATGGTTTTGCTCCGTCACGTGCTCAATGGCTACAAACCCCTGCGTATGTTTTTGTATCTGGGGATCGCAATTGGGATCCTGCCTGTTGCAATGATTGTGCTTTACTGGAGCCACTCCCTGCGTGAGATGTTCTCGCATGAGGCGTTTTTGTTTTACTGCATGTTTGGTGTCGTGGGCTTGATCATGGGATTGGGATTTGCCGTCAAGCGCGAATTGCCACATCAAGCTCAAGGCCAAGCTGTCTACAAAGACTGAGATTGATGCAATCCACTCCGTAGTGTCCAACCGAACAACATTCACTGGCGCTCAACATCATTTACCATGTCCTGTCAAGCGAAAACCCCTTGTTTTTCAGACTTATGTTTACTTCATTGACATCGACCATCACTCGCCTTATTGTGTATCACTTGGTGGATTTGAAACATCTCATGGGTTGACGATGGTGGGTGTCAGGGACGACATCAATCCCCGAATGATTCTCGCCAGGGGTGTTGGTACGGACTTTATACGTGCATCAGGTTGGGATGCTATGACGAAACTTGACTCAGCGCTATGGCGCGACATGATTGCTCATTTGCGTAAACGGCACGCGCCGATCTGCCGACAATGGTTTGACGACCTTGAACCTGTCGGTCTGGATGGTGGGTTGCTGACGATCCATACAGATAACGCGATCCAGAAAAATTATCTGCAACGTCAATGTCGCGAACAGTTCAATGAAGCTGCCCAGGCAGCAACCGGCGCGCTTGTCGCTGTGCAGTTCGTCACCCCTGACGCGATGCCTTCAAGTATGACCATTCAGGAAGCCCCCATTGGTCAGACAACCAGTACCCAGCCGGTCAATCAACCAGCAGCTTCTGCCCCAACACCCACGCGAACCATTGAGTCAGCCAATCCTTCGGGCGGTTCTTCAACCGTTTTTGAAGATGAATTGGTGCTCAGCCCGGACTACAGTTTTGAAAACTTCGTCACCGGCCCCGGCAATGACCTGGCTTACGCAGCAGCAACGGCAGTCGCCAATCAGCTTGGCAATGCTTACAACCCGCTGTTCATTCACGGCGGCGTTGGATTGGGCAAAACGCACTTGCTTCAAGCCATTTGCCAGAAAGTCCTCCACGACAATCCCAACGCACGGATTTGCTACCTTTCCTGTGAAACATTCGTCAATCAGTTCCTGGACTGCGTGCAAAAAGGACAGATGTCCACCTTCCGTGATCGCTATCGCCATGTGGATTTATTGGTCATTGATGACATTCAATTCTTAACCAACCGTGACCGTTCACAGGAAGAATTTTTCCATACGTTCAACGCGTTGTATCAAAACTCCAAGCAGATCGTGCTATCCTCCGACCGCGCGCCGTCTGAAATCCCGCAGCTTGAAGAACGACTGGTCAGCCGCTTTGGCTGGGGGTTGGTGACCAGCGTTGCCAAGCCTGACTATGAAACGCGATTAGCCATCGTGCGAGCCAAAGCACAGGTCCGTGGACTTGAGATTTCCGACGATGTGATCTGCTACATCGCCACACGCATCGACTCCAATGCCCGCGAGATGGAAGGCGCAATCACAACCATCCAGGGACATGCTGCCTTGCAGAACAAGCAAATCGACCTGGCACTGGCCCGCAAAGCACTCGGCGAACAGGAACCAGTCGCAGGCAAAACGCAAATCACGCTCCAGGTCATCATTGACGCAGTCACGCGGTACTACAACGTCCGCCTGGGCGATCTGCAATCCAAACGCCGCCACAAATCCATCACCGAGCCCCGCCAAATCTGCATGTGGCTTGCCCGCAAACACACGCGCTTTAGTCTCGAAGAAATCGGTGGCTACTTCGGTGGCCGCGACCACACCACGGTCATGCACTCAATCCGAACCGTCGAAACCCGCATGGGCATCGAAGCCGTCTTCGCCCAACAGGTCAATGCGGTGGAAGAAATGTTCACACAGGCGTCGGGCGGGTAAGGCAGTTTTTTAAACCGCCAAGACGCCAAGAACGCTAAGTTTTCAAGACAAAGCAAGACATTTTTTACCGCAGAGGCGCAGAGGACTCAGAGGTAAGAGAGATTGTTTTTTTTTGGGGGGGTAATAAATGTCAATTGAATATCTGTTGATAGATGAATTCCCAACTGCTCAGATAAATCAATTGTTTGAAGCAGCAAAGCTGATTGACCCTTTCCCACTTGATTCATTCACAAAACACCTTAATCGACAACATCAGATACTGTGTTGCTTTGCATATGACGCAGAACAAATGATTGGCTACAAGATTGGTTACCAGATACGAGATGGATATTTTGAGAGTTGGGTCGGTGGTGTCAGCCCTGCTTATCGACGCCAAGGAATTGCGAAGAATTTGATTGAGCAACAGCATCAATGGTGCGTAGACCATGGATATTCGTACATCAACACGATGACCAGTGGTGACAATCAGGCCATGTTGATTGCCAACCTTAAAGCTGGATATCAAGTCGTGGGTACATATCACGATCGCAGTAAAATTCTCAAAGTCATAATGCAAAAACATCTCAAACAATAAACTTCCCTCTCTCCTGACTCTGTGTCCTCTGCGCCTCTGCGGTAAAAAAATGCCTTGCTGCCTTTCTCTCTGACTGTTTCGTCTTGGCGGTGGAACTGTTTTGATGTCTTAACCATTTGTGCCACCCACCCAAACTCTCTACGCTTTGGCGGATGTTAGAACAATGGCTATTGATTGCAGCAGTGGTGCTCATCGGGGCGACGATTCAGTCGGCGACCGGGTTTGGTTTTGGTGTGCTGGTGGTGCCGACGCTTGTGTATATGCAGGTGGATCCGGCAACGGCGGTGATGTTGATCTTGCTGCTGGTGACGCCGGTGAACATCATGACGTACCTGTCAACGCGGAAGCATGTAGGGCATTTGCATTTGCTGCCGTTTGTCATTTTGGTGTTACTGGTTCAGCCGTTTGGGGTTTGGCTCCTTGAACAGATCAAACAGTTTTCCAGAGACGATATCAAAGCCTTCTTCGGCGTGATGATTCTTGTCGTCTTGACAATACAGTGGTTACTGAAGGTCAAGCCCCGAGCTAAACTGCACTCAGGTTGGGGGGTACTGGCATTTACCGCTTCGGGACTCATGGGTGGAACCTGCGGGATGCACGGGCCGCCCCTGGCGATCTGGACCACCGCCCATATCTGGAGCAGTCATCGCATTCGCGGGTCAATGATGTTTTGCTTTTTGGTTTGGGGACCCTTTTTGATCACCAATTACTATCTGAAATTTCCCGAACAATCTTTTGATGCTATCAAGCGTTGGCCGACGATATTGCCTGTATCACTGATGGGACTGTGGCTGGGGTTGTACCTTGGCAAGCGAATAAGTCGGCCGGTTTTGCGGGTTTGTGTAACAGTGATGCTGATAATTGTTTCAATCCTGGCAATCTTTGGTTAGCAATCCTGCACGATCGCTCTGAACTTCGTAAAATCATGTTCCCTTTTAGTCCAGTTGGAAGCATGGTTTTTTTATGGCCACAAGAACATCCACATCGTCCACCACCCGTAAGCCCAGCACGCGTCGCGTGAGTAAAGCCCAAACCCGTCGCGGTGAGCCGTTACTCATGGAAATCGCCTGGGAAGTCTGCAATCAACTTGGCGGTATTTACACTGTCATTCGCTCCAAGGTTCCGGCCATGGTCGAACAGTGGGGTAACCGCTACGTCCTCGTTGGCCCGTACACCGAAAACGCCATGGCGACGGAATTCGAACCCGCGCCACTGACCGGCTCCATTGGCCAGGTCGTCAAGCAGATGCGCGAACTGGGCATCGGCGCGCACTACGGTCGCTGGCTGGTCACCGGTCGCCCACATGTGGTGCTGCTCAACTATCTGGATATCTTCAAAAACATTCACGAGATCAAGTACCGCCTATTTGTCGATCATGGCATTGAATCGCCTGAAGGTGACGAACTGATCAATAATGTGATCGCCTTTGGTGAGGTGACGCGAATCTTCCTGCAAATGCTCGCCCATCGTGAGTCAGGTCGTCGCCCGCTCATCGCACACTTCCACGAATGGATGGCAGGTGTCGCAATCCCGATGCTCCGCCGTGAACAGTGGCCTGGCGCAACCGTCTTTACCACCCATGCCACCATGCTCGGTCGCTACCTTGCCATGAACGATGGCAATTTCTATGAGCATCTGCATGACTATCATGCCGACACCGAAGCCAAACAATTTAACGTCGAAACGCAGTTCCGCATTGAACGTGCAGCGGCCCACGGTGCGCACGTCTTTACCACGGTCTCGGATGTGACAGCGGATGAATGCCGACACCTCCTTGGACGTGCGCCGGAAATCCTGCTCCCCAACGGGTTGAATATCAAACGCTGGGCCGCGGCACACGAGTTCCAGAACCTTCACCGTGAATACAAGGAAAAGCTCCACGAATTCACCATCGGCCACTTCTTCCCAAGCTATCACTTTGACCTGGACAACACCGTCTACATGTTCACCTCCGGGCGATACGAGTTCCGCAATAAAGGCTTTGATATGACCATCGAAGCTTTAGCACGATTGAACCATCGCTTACAGGTGTCCGGCAGTGACAAGACCGTCATCTGCTTTATCATCACCAAACGCCCGGTCAAATCATTAAACGTCGACGCGCTGTCCACCAACGCGATGCGTAAGGAATTCCAAACCATCAGCGAAGGCATCACTCAGCAGATCGGCGAACGCCTTGTCCGTGAAGCCTCCAAAGGCAAGGTGCCGGACTTTAACAGTCTTGTAGATGAGTATTGGCTGGTGCGTCTGCGTCGTATGATCCACGTTTGGCGTCGCGACACCCTGCCTTCAATTGTCACCCATGACCTGGTGGACGATGGTAAGGATGATGTGCTTAACCGCTTCCGTTCAAGTCATCTTTGGAATGAGGAAAGCAATCCGGTGAAGGTGATTTACCACCCGGACTTCATCACGCCGACCAATCCGCTATTTGGTTTGGAATATGACCAGTTCGTCCGTGCCTGTCACCTGGGCGTCTTCCCCAGTTACTATGAGCCTTGGGGTTATACGCCTTTGGAATGTATTGCCATGGGTATCCCCGCGGTGACCAGCGACCTTTCGGGCTTTGGTTCGTACCTTGCACAGGTGTTACCAGATCATCATGACAAGGGTTTGTATGTCGTGAACCGACGTCAGCAGAACTGGTTCCAGGCAGCCGAGCAGCTCACGAATTTCCTCTTTGACTTCGTGCAACTCAACAGCCGCCAACGCATCAGCCTGCGTAACCGCGTCGAATCCTTCAGCGATCACTTCGACTGGGGCAACCTCGGCAAACACTACCAGGAAGCCCACGCATTGGCTTTGGAACGTATCAGCTAAAACACCGTCGCATACCAACAATTAACCATTACACATTAAAGCCCGTGGGACTTTAGTCCCCGGGGCTGCCTTGCGCTGGATACCATTCTTATCACCTCAACAAATCCTTGACACCAATCGGTGATCAGAACATACTCATGAGGCTGCTCTACCTCTATCCGTGGTGCGCCAAATGATCCGGATACTATGCATTTTCCCCCTCTTGGGACTGATGAGTCAGTCGCTGTTATCCGCAGAACCCAAAACCGACAACGCTTCACTGCAAATCATGAGTATCCCCGTGGAATGTTCGATCCAACTGCCTAGCCGCAGTAAGGATTGGATCAAGAAGACTACGGAGATGCAGACGATTAAAGACCTGCCTGCCGGGACGTATGAAGTGCTTTGCAAGTCCGCAGGTCGGACACTGCGGGAAACTGTCACTCTCAAAGCTGGTCAGACGCAGGTCGTTAATTTCAACTTTCTGGTGCGCGATCTTTCCGAAGTTCCCGCGGTGAGTCCTGCTCAGGAAGCACTGGTTCAACTCACGCAAGCCAAGTTGTATCACGTGGAGAATCGCATGGCCGATGCCTGGACAGCGATCCAGCAGGCCAAGACGCTGTACAGTGATGATCCGGAAATTCTGGATGTCTACAGCGAAATCAACACGCAACGCAATCAGCAGATCAACACGCTTTGGATCTCTTTACAACAGGCTCGACGAGATAAAAACCGTGCGCAGATGCTTGCATCGTTATCCCAGATTTACAAGCTTTCACCCAATCATCCCGGTGCCCGACAGGTCAGCCAGGAAGAAGGCGTCACGTTTAACACTGTGGGGATGATGATGCTTCGCGTCAAAGCCGGGCGATTTGCCATGGGCGCTCAGCAGTCCGTCGAAGCCATCGACAAACTGGGGGGTCGAAACAGTTCACATCACGCGCGGGAGACGCCGCTGCATTCGGTCCGATTTAGCCGAGACTTTTTGATGTCCGCCCATCCGGTGACACGTGGGCAGTTCCGCGCGTTTATCGAGTCCACTGGTTACATCACCGACGCTCAACGTGGCAAGCTGACCTTCGGGGTGACGGATCGGGGTCTGGGACGCAAGCGCGATATGACATGGGACAAACTCGACTTTGAGCAGCAGGACGACCATCCGGTGGTCTGCGTGACATGGAATGATGCGTTGGCGTTTTGCCAATGGCTCAGCAAGCAGGACAGTCGGGTTTACTTGCTGCCCACCGAGGCACAATGGGAATATGCAGCCAAGGCAGGCACGACTTCACTGTTCTGGTGGGGTGATGATTTTGACAGGAAAAACCTGCCAGCGAATATCAGCGACCAGTCATTGGTCCAATGGCGAGCTGACAACTTCCCACGCAAACAGCGTAAAGCCCGTTGGGATGACAGCTTTGCATTTACTTCGCCCGTCGGTCATTACCCCGCCAACCCGTGGGGGTTTTACGACATGCTTGGCAATGTCTCAGAGTGGTGTCGTGATTGGCAGGCAAGTTATGTCGCCCAACAACTCACCGACCCGCAAGGCCCGGCACAGGGGAAAAACCGCGTCGTCCGGGGTGGCAGTTGGAATGCGTATCCTGCTTTTTGCCGATCATCGTATCGCGGTTCGATGCGACCTGATCGGGCAAGCACAGCGATTGGTTTTCGCGTGGTCAGTGAAATCAAGTGATCTAATTTGCATCTGTCGATGTATCAGCAACACGCAGTATTGCAGCTATTTTTCGAGACATGTCCACAACACTTACGGCAACGGGATATCCGTAATCTCAAAGGGTAACGACATCGTTGTGTCATCCGACTTGAGATTCACTTCCAGCGTCGGACTCTGAGGCTTGCCTGTCATACTCACGAAGACAGTGACGGTTTCAAACTGGATACGACGAAGCGGCCCGTCTTTGGAAGTAACCTGCACCTGAGCTAACTGCTTCTTGGGATCGTTGACCAACATTGGAATCAGCGTGACGGTTTGCGACTGCTTGGAAAGTCCTTCAATCAAGGGTAAAAGTCCGGCCATCTCATGCGCGGGGAGAATGCCGGAAGTCAGTTCGTCACCTTTTTTCGCTGCCCAATCCTTGATCCATTGAGGCGGCAGGTAAGTCAGTTCGACACCACGATCTTTGAGCGCGTCCGAAGCAATGGCCTTACCAGACGGTTCCAGGAAGTCGGTAAGGTTGACGTAGTCTTTACCTTCGACGGACTTGAGGACAAAGTGGGCGATGCCTTTGAGCGTTTTGATTTGCGAAGCATCGCGTGGTGGGTTTTTAAGTTGGACGGTCATGCCGGTGCTGTTGGCCGGTTGACTGCCTGAATTGCGAAGCATGTCGTCTTGGCCCAGACTGCGATTGACCTGCTTTTGGGTGTCGATCAAGTCATTGCCTTTATCGTCAACAGCTTTGCTCAAGTCGATATGATCCACGCCGATGACCAGCTCCAGAGGCTTACCGATAAACAGTAGTTCCACCATGCAGGAGTTGAGAATGGACTTAATTGAGGATCGCCGATCCAGCACCTGCACGACAGAGGTGATGAGTTTCATCTCCTCTTGGATCGTTTGCCTGGGTGCTTCGTCCGTTGGTTTAGCAGGTTGTGTCGTCGGGGTATCGACTGCTTGATCCGCAGGCTTGTCGGCAGACTTAGCTGCATCCTCAGCCATGGCCGGCAAAGTGAATGTGACTAAGACGAACAACACGATAAGCAAACGGGTGATCGACATGAGGTCCCTTAATGTTCAGCCAACAGCTTACGATTCAGCGATAAGCGTCTGCAGGTCTTTGATATTGATCATCTGCTGATCGCCGGTTTCCATGTTCTTGAGTTCAGCCTTGCCAGTGGTTGCATCATCATCAAGCATCAGTGCAAAACGACTTCGTGCGGTAGCAGCATCCTTGAGCAATTTACCGACGTTACGCGTGGCCTTGTAGCTATAGCGTGCATGGACACCGGCTAATCGGAGCTTGGCCGCCAGCGGGGTGACCGCCTGGGCGCCGGCATCCGACTTGGCGATGAGATACACATCCGGGCGTGGTGAGACATCTTCGGGCATCAAGCCTTTGTCGATGAGCACTTCGCTAAGCACCACGTCCCCCATCCCAAAGCCAACTGCCGGGATGGATGGACCGCCAAAGAGTTCAACGAGTTGGTCATAGCGACCGCCCCCTGCCATGGCACGCAAGGCGCCGGAGGCTTCGTGAACTTCAAAAACCGTGCCGGTGTAGTAGGCCAACCCGCGGACAATGCCCAGGTCATACTCGCACCAGTCGGCGATACCGAAGGCTTGGAGTTGCGCATCAAGTTGTTCAAGGTCCGCCAGGTCACTGATACCCGTCTGCTCACGGAGTTGATCCAACTCACCACAGGGATATTTGAATCGACACATCTGCTCAAAGCGTTCGACGCGTTCAGGCTCCATGCCAAGTTTCGAGGCTGCTTCGGTAAACGCTTCAGGTTCCATTTTGTCCCGGCGATCCAGCAGGTCAAAGGCGCCGAGCAATTTTTCCTCAGGCACGCCAAGTTTAAGCAGGATGTCACGAACCGTCTGGCGATGTGAAATTTTCATCCGCACGTGCGATGGTTCAAGTCCCAATTCCTGAAGCAGATCGACCACCGTGAAAATGCACTCGGCATCGGCGGTCGCACCCTCAAGGCCCATCAAGTCCGCGTTCCATTGCCAGAACTCACGCAGGCGTCCACGCTGAGGACGCTCGGCACGACAGAGATTCGGCACGCAGAACCACTTGATCGGGCGCGGCAAGGCATTGGCTTTGGCGGCAACCATCCGCGCAAGTGTCGGAGTGAATTCCGGGCGAATCGCTAACCCACGACCACCACGGTCTTCAAAGTGAAACAACTCGCTGACAATGCCATCACCACTCTTGATCTTGTACAAATCAAGGTGTTCAAAAATCGGGCCGTCGACTTCTTCAAAACCATTGCGAATCGACACCCGTCTCCAGGCATCGAGCATAAAATTACGCCAGGCACAATCCTTGGGATAAAGGTCTCGCGTGCCTCGGGGCGCTTGGAGTTTGCTCATTGCTGCGTTCCATTCACATAAAAAACCGTGCGGGGCAGATAGTGTAACGCATTGAGGATGGGGATTCGACTTGGGTTACTGGTGAGTGATTGCTGATTCTGTTATGTTTGGACACATGCGAATTGTGATGCTTGGTGATATTGTCGGTGCATGTGGTCGTCAGTCGGTACAACAACTTGTGCCACGGATTCATGAGGAGTTTTCACCCGATTTGGTTTTAGCCAATGCGGAGAATGTGGCCAATGGTTCAGGCCTGACACCTGACCAGTATCGCAAGCTCTGTAAAGCCGGGATCGATGGCATGACGCTGGGTGATCATGCGCTGCGGAAGCGCGAAATCTTCAACATCCTGCAGGAACAGACCAACATCATCCGTCCGGGCAACCTGCCAAGCGGCGCCCCGGGTAAGGGTTGGATGGCGGTACAACCTCGCAATGAAGCCTTACCACCGGTGTATGTCATGATCGTGCTGGGCAATATGTTCATGGGGCTTAATGCCAATGATCCCTTTGCCTCGGTGGATGCGATGCTTGCTCAAATCCCGCGTAAGGATGCGATCATCCTGGTGGAAATGCATGCTGAAACCACCAGTGAAAAACAGGCGATGGGTTGGCATCTCAACGGCAAGGTCGCAGCGGTCTTCGGCTCACATACCCATGTCCCCACTGCCGACGCGTGTCTGTTACCGGCTGCCAAAAACAGCAATCTGCGTACCGCTTTCCAGGCTGACCTTGGCATGTGCGGCGGGCATGAATCGGTCATCGGCAGGCGCGTTGAACCGGTGCTGACACACTTGCGAACCGGGGTGTACATGGCCTTTGACGTGGCAGACAAAGACCCACGGGTCAACGGCATCATCCTGGATATCGACGAAGCGACCGGCGGTGCCACAGATATCCAACGCTTCGCCATGAATGCCGATCCGCGTAAACCTCCGTTTATGGCGTGAGTCGGTGACAACACTTCACAATCAACAAGGCATCAGCATCACGCAGTGATGCAGCTATTTGATAGAAAATGATCGTTTTGAGTTAACGATAGCTGCGCCACTACCTGTCGCTGATGCCTTGTCGACAGTGCAATCTAAATCATCCAGCGATCGCGCAACACGGGGAAAGCTTTGCGGTATTCGCAGAGGTTGTCTTGTTCCAACTCGATATTCAAAACCTTTTGCTCACTGCCAGCGTCTTTGACGATGTGTCCCATGGGGTCGACGATCAGACTTGAGCCGCAGTATTTGGCATTGGGATCGCTGCCGATGCGGTTGACTGCGACGATGTAGCATTGGTTTTCAATGGCTCGCGCGACCAATAGACTTCGCCAATGATGATCGCGCTTGGCAGGGAAGTTGGCGATAACGACCATGACCTGCGCGTCCTGTTTGGATGCCAGTCGGAAGGCTTCGGGGAACCGCAGGTCATAGCAGACGAACATGGCGATCCGCCAGCCTTGCCAATCGAAGACTTCCGGGGCGTGTCCGCGGTGAAAGTGATGGTGTTCCCCAGCTGGTGAAAAGGGATGGAGCTTGGTGAATCGTGAGATTGCCAACCCGTCAGGGCCCATCGCCAAGGCCTGGTTGAGCCCCTTGCCGGAGAGATCACGCGTCACCACCCCGCCGATGACACAGGACTCGGTGTCAGCAGCAAGTTGTGCCATGTATTGTTCGGCCGGCCGTTGAGTATCCTCCGCCACGGTATCCATATTGAAGCTGAATCCGGTGCTGAACATCTCCGGCAGGACAATCAATGCCCCCGGTGAGATCGCCTCATGATGCAGCATCCGGTCTATTTGCCGAAAGTTCGCCTGTTTGTCTTCCCAGGCAATGTCATATTGGCAAGCAAGAATCTGCATAAACTCCATCTTATCAGGCAGTGATGAGATTTTTGTCAGGAATTGGGGCAACTGCGATGAAATGTCACTGTTGGCTGATGATGTAAGACAATCATTTCGCCGTCCGTGTTTGAAAGAAGAATCCATAACACATGTCACGCAAAACTTTATTTTTTTGATTTTCTGCGCAACTGAACAACGTCCATCACATTTTGGACTTGCTTGCAATTGCAAAATCAAAAATATCACCAAACCACCACATCTGGTGCAATCGTCCCGACCGAACATCCACAGGTTGTGTTGCACTTTGTTCATCGACCGCACCAAAGTGAAAAAACCGCTTGTTTTTCAGGGAAAAAAATTCAAGAAAAATGGGTGTTGGGTGTTGCGAGGTGTTGTGAAATGGGGCAATGTGGGGTATGATCCCATACATTAGTCAGCCCATGTGGGGAATGATGCGTGGTCTTCACAGGATTTTATGAGCATACGATTGATGCCAAAAACCGCCTTGCCATCCCGTCGGACATTCGCAAGCAGCTTATTGCTCAGGCGAATCGTCAAGCGTCGGGCGGTGAGGGTGACGGTACGGTTGTATTGTATGTAACACCGGATCCTAAGAATAACGCATTGATGATCTGGCCTGAGACACGTTTTGCTGAATTGGCAAAAATGCTCGACCAGAGCCCACGTTCGCTGGCGGAAGTGTTGCCCTTTGAGAGGACAATGTTTCCATTGACAGCTCGCTCGGAGATGGACAAGCAGGGACGCATCCGTTTGTCAGACTTTCATCTCAAACAGCTTGTCAAGCTCGACAACGATGTGGCAGTGGTCGGCGTAAACGATCACCTGGAAGTTTGGTCCCGTGAAGCCTGGATGGCGAATCTGACCCAGACACTCCAGCAGAAACCGCACCTGCTCATGCATCCGCGTGAAGCACTGCGGGATGAGCCTCGCGTCGAACCCGATGCCTCGAACAACTGACACTAAACCGTCAACGTTCGACAGTCGGATTGACCGTGGCAGTGGCCAATCGTGAACTGAAATTCAGAAGATCAGGATCTTGCAGGATCATCGGGAACATGCCCGATCATGCAAGGCAAAAGGGGATTGACAGGACAGGCAAAGCTAACTGAAAGCAACGTCTTAGCTGGTGACTGGGTCACGCTCATTTCTTGAGCCAGTTGTGTCCAGCGAGCCAAGGAGGGTTCACTCACCAGCCAAAGACGAAACCGCTTTCAGCGAAGGCAGAACGGACTCGCGCGGACGAATATCTGGCATCACAGCCATGGGTTGATTCACGGACGAACCTCCCTTTGAGCAGTCGCCAGCCACGCATCGGTGATCGGATGCCCGAAAGGGTAGAGCCATCCCGGACTGGCACGATGCAGATGGACGGAAGCACCTTCGCTGATTTTGCCTGAGGCATTGAATGTGGGTCAAAACACACTCAAGCCAACGAGACATATCCCTTGTAAGCAATGTCTGTTGCCGTTTTAAACAGATGCCATTTTCCAAAAAGCCACCAGGTCAACGCTGGTGGTTTTTTTTATGTCATCAAATCGCCATCTCAATAGAGTCTTTTTTACTCAAGGCAACACAAGCCTCAAGTCCCGCCCTCGCCTACAACCTCACTACGCCATTAAAAAAACCACGGTCATTGCTGACCGCGGCTCATGAGGAGTTAACTTGATGCACCGACCCAAGGATTAAGTGATAGGCTGGCCATAGAGATATTCATGCAGCAGGTGAATGGTCTTTTCCTGACCTTCAAGTCGATACGCGTTGAGGTCACCGATAGAGACCACACCCACAAGTTGATCGTGCCCATCCACCACAGGCAAGTGACGAATCCGACGATTACGCATCACCGTTCGTGCTTCTTCAATTGATGTCTCAGCAGTACAAACCGCGATCTCCTGAGTCATCACAGCCAAAACCGGCGTGGCAGCAGGATCACGCTCAGCAGCAACCACGCGCGATAGGACATCACGTTCAGTGATGATCCCCAGTAATTGCGTATCCTCGGTGACCAGCAGTGAACCACATTTGTTCTCATTCATCATCCGAGCAGCCTCCAAAACGGTGGCACCCTTGCTGATGGTCAGAACCTTCGAACCTTTTTCGGCCAAAATTGAAGCTACGTTGGGCATGAGGTGTTCCTTATCCAAATTTCAAATTGTCATTTCAACCAGACGTTGGCGGACGTCACAAGTTGCATTGCGATGGGCGGGTACAAACCCGAAGCGAGAAAATGCGTCACTTCTCTGTAATCATTATTAGCTGACGATTGGAATAATTCCAGTAAATTTTTGTCTAGTCCAGCTAATCGGCAGCATCAACACAGGTTATTGGACGCAAAACAGCTGGATTTTGGTTATCGGGGCGTCAAATTGACATTTAAAATGTAAGAGCTTGGGTTTTGGATAATCCCTCAAGCCGCCAGGTGAGCCTGCTTTGAGGTGAATCTGACGGGTCAAATGCGATCATTTCACCCCGAACCCGTCGGATTCACTGCATTCATCCGACGGTTTGACGAATCAACGACTTATCCAACACGCAGGTTAAGAGAAAACGGTCAATTAGCAGGGCAAACGCATGTACGTTTTTTTTTGTGTCTTAGCGAGCCGGCTCGTGTCGAGCCGGGATTGAGCGAAGCTCAAATTCAGGATACAAACAACATGTTTGATACCAAAATTTTCTCCAGCTGCGGATTTCGTCGCGACACGTGACAGCTCGCTAAGGCAAAGGCACAAAGGTCTACATGCGTTTGCCCTGGGTCAATTAGCACTGTCTGCTGAACTCTGCCTGATAGCCAACGCCACCTGCATTGCCTGCCAATTGGGCTGGATATCGTGAACACGAAATATCGCAACCCCAGCAGCAACACCCAACGCGGTGGTCGCACAAGTCGCGCCAACCAACTCCTGTGGCTCAGGCGCAGGTTGGGCAGGCTGAGTACAAATCGACCGCAACGAACTCTTGCGACTGGACCCCAATAAAATCGGATAACCCTGCTGGGCAAGTTTGCTCAGCTTGGCCAACAACGCCATGTTGTGAGCGACCGTTTTCCCAAAGCCGATCCCCGGATCAAGGATGATCTGACTGCTGGCGATGCCCGCCTGCTTGGCGATATCTGCACGGCTGCACAGGTATGCGATGACTTCTGCGATCACATCGTCATACCTCGGATTCTCCTGCATGGTCGCTGGTGTTCCACGCTTGTGCATCAACACGATTGGCACGTTGTGTTCTGCTGCCACCGCAAGTATCCGCGGGTCTTCCTCGCCTGCTGAGACATCATTGATGATGTCCGCCCCAGCATCCAAGGCAGCCTTGGCAACTTCGCTAAGCGTCGTGTCAATGCTGATCACACATTGCTTGTCACTCTCACGCAACCTGTCAATCACCGGCACAGTCCGAGCGATCTGCTGAGTAGCATTCACCCGCTGGGCACCTGGACGTGTCGACTCGCCACCAATGTCAATGATGCTTGCCCCATCATGAAGCATCTGCATCGCACAACTCACCGCACGTGACGGATCATCATGTAACCCACCATCACTAAAACTATCCGGCGTGACATTGAGAATGCCCATAATCACCGGCTTAGCCAGGGACAACTCACGATCACAAGGCAGTTGGAGAATAAATTGTTTTTGCTTCGTCATGGTTTTGAACCATATAACCACAGATGAAAAACATGTATTACGCCTGAGCACCAGATGTCAATCTGGTGCAGGTCACAACGTTCAAATTGCCTCACCTGCACCGCATTGACATGCGGTGCTCAACATGCCGAATCTTCATTTGTCATTATTTCTGCGGGTCTTTCACGCGTTTTTGAGTTTATCGATCACGCCTGCCCGGTCGTCACTGCCAAAGATTGCTGATGCCGAGACGATCACATCAATGCCTGCTTTGACTGCATCCGGTGCGCGGTCGGGATTCATGCCTCCGTCGATTTGAAGCCGGACATTTTCAGGTAAGTGCGGTTTGAGCCAGGCTGCTTTTTCCAACACCTCGGGAATATACGCACCGCCCGATGCGCCAGGCACCACGCTCATGATCAAGAACATCTCAACCATATCCACATAAGGCAGGAAAACTTCCGCAGGAGTCGGCGGATTAATCACCATCCCTGCATCCATCCCTGCTTCGTGAATCTGCTTGATCAACTCATCAGGCTTAGGTCCCGTCGGATACATCGGGTAGCTGACCTCTGCATGAAACGTGAACATGTTCGCGCCCGCTTTGGCAAAGCTCTCCACGTAATCCTGCGGACGCTCTACCATCAAATGCACATCCAAATACACATCCGGCAAATGACGACGAATCCCCGCAATCATGTCCTGACCCATCGTCAGGTTCGGCACGAAGTGTCCGTCCATCACATCCACGTGCAGCAGGTCGCCCCCCTTGTTGATGACGTCCTGACAGTCCTCAACCATCTTGCCAAAATCAGCAGACAGAATCGACACCGCAACGAGAGGTTTATCCGGTTTTTGAGTGATATCCAACATATGCAATTCATTCCTATGGCTAAAACAGATGGCAGGTTGATACATCATACCGCCTCAAAGTCCGTGCATAAAAAAACACCGTGTGACTGATGCCACACGGTGTCAATTATTGGTCTTCTTCGATTACAAATCAGAACTTGATTTCCGCAGCAATCCGCAGATACGGTTCATCGCTCACATCGGTAATTGACGTGGTGTCCCGACTGTCAAAGCCGTATTCAAATTCCTGGTCAAAGGCCAAACCACCTGCAACAGTCAATTCAAACTCATTGCAAGGCTCATAGCTTAAACCCAGTTCCACGGTCTGCTGACTGAAAATTACGCGACGTGTTGAACGGTTGTCATTGTCTGCACGGAAGGCATCAGTGCGACTGGCATAGGCGCCAAAGAGTTCGAAACTGTCGCTGACTTCATAGGTCAACGTTGCGTCGATGTTGTAAAGCAGGATCGAGCGAAGCTCCAACTCCAGCTTGTCGGAGATGTCCCATGTCAATGCGTTGTAGGGGAAGCCCACCGTCCAGGTGAAGTCCGACTTATCCCAGTTGGTGTAGCTGATGGAAGGCAAGGGGATATCAGGCAGGAAGCTGCGGTTGCCATCGTAGTCGACGATGACCTGCCACATGCTCGTGTCGGTGGGTTTGTTGGTGAAGATCAAATCCGCTTTGCCATAAAGCGCGTTGGCATCACCGTAAGGTGATCGGCCGTTGTATCCGGCGCCAAGGACGGTGCTGACTTTCCAGTCGGAGATAGCGCCCAGGTTCATACCCAGAGCAAAGGAGTGATCGACGAGCGAGCTTGGGAGCATGGTGATCTGGGAGATGGACATGGCGGTAATCTGCGTGCCGAAGGTCAGTCCCAATTCATCGTCACTCAGTAGCCAGCGTGCCGAGCCGTCGTAAATCTGGAGTTGGATTTCGTCATCGGTGGTGCCGTTTTGGGCGTCGGCTTTACCTTGCCACTGACCGTTGAAAGTCACTTCGACTTTGCTGCCCTCTTCAAAGGGTTGGGTAATCAGGGATGGGCCGGTTTGGGCGGTTGCCAAGGATGACAAACCAAGCACACCAGCGACAGCTAATCCGGTCAGACGCGAAATGCGTTTCATGCGACACTCCTTAGTATTGTGAGTCGTGTGAGGATTGGGTAAGGATAAACGAAAACTTCAATCACGGCGAGCAATGAATGATGAATGTCAGGGTAAATGCATGGTGCTGTATCTTGCCTTTGCGAGCCGGACTCTGTGAGTCCGGATTTGACCATCGGTCAAAATTCCCACCCCGTTGGAGTGTTGATCAAATGAATTTTGAGCTTCGCTCAACCCGTGCGGACACCGCACGGCTCGCAAAGGCAAAAATGCGAGAGCTTTCCCGGATCAACTCGCGCGGCGAATTACCTGTTAGAGATGTGTATGAGACGCTAAAACAACGTGCCTTGATTCTTGGGATCGTCTTTCTTATTGGTGTCGAGGACTTCCTTGACCTCCGCTAAGAAGTCGTCCAGATCGCGGAACTGTTTGTAGACACTTGCGAATCGGACATAGGCGATTTGATCGAGTTGTTTAAGGTATTCGGCAACGGTCTTGCCAATGACGATGGCTTCGACTTCGCGTTCGTACTTGCGATGCAATTCCTCTTCGACCCGATCGACAAGCTCCTGTAAGGTCTCGGTGGCGATGGGTCGCTTGTAACAGGACTTTTCCAGGCCGGTCTGGATTTTTTGGCGATCGAAGGGGACGCGCGTGCCATCCTTTTTAATCACCACCAGACGGGCGCGTTGTTCGACGTGTTCGCGGGTGGTAAAGCGACGGGCGCATTTGAGACATTCACGGCGACGACGGATTGAATCGCCACCATCGGCTGCGCGCGAGTCGATGACCTTATTGTCTTTTGAATTGCAGTATGGGCACCGCATCTTGTTGCTCCAGCCGGTTTACAGTCGCTAATCACAAAATATTGTAGCAAGCGTACGGATTCATGCGGGACGAAGCTGTTTAAAACATAAATCTACAGCGCGTGCATTCAAAGGGACTAGTGACTAGCGACTTGGGACTAGGCAAAGGCAAGAAGACATCGAAATAAACAGGCGTCATCACCTTTATTAACCATGATCCGTGGTGATTAGTCACTGATCCCTCTGCCAAGAGGGGTGGCATTATTCGCGTGAAATGATCACCTAAGACAGTCGACTTAACTGCCAAAGCAGCCATCGCGTTCGCAAGTGTCCGGGCAGATAGCTGTGGGCTTTATCCAAGGCTTCGCGGGCGGTGGCAAAATCCTTGTGTTTGATCGCAAGACGCCCTGCTGCAAAATACAGTCTGCCAACCCTTTTTTTCCAGACTTTCTCGGGCACGATCGCTTTGCCCCCATCGGCTTGAATGAATCGATCAAGGATTCGAGCCAGGCGCAACCGGCGGTCTGCGAATTGACGACTAAGCTGGGGCGCACTTTGTTTTTGAGCTTCAAGGTTCCGGCGGACCATCACCGGTTGACCGGGAACGTGACACCATTTCCCCAAAAGACTGATGCGAAGAAACAGTTGGTAGTCTTCGCCACATTTTTCATTCGGATCATACCCGCCGACCTGATCGTAGGCAGTACGTTTAACGATGGTGTTGGGCGTGCCCGGCGAGCCATGTCCGAGCATGTGGCTGGTGGTCTGATCGCTGACCCATCGCAGGTCATGGTGATCGTCTTTTTTGGGTTGCTGTCGATCATGATCCACCCGATCCGACGAGCAGGCTACCGCATCAGGATTGGCGGTAAAGGTATCAACCATTCTCTGAAGATAACACTCCGGCCAAAGATCGTCGGAGTCCAGAAATGCCAGAAGGTCACAGTCCCCTGCTTGCTGCACACCGTGGTTTCTTGCAGCTGCGACACCTTGGTTAGCCTGTTTGATGAACTTGCATTCAAACGGCAGATTCATGTCCTCGATCCACTTTTCAGCAATCACTGCGGTCTGATCCGTCGAGCCGTCATCGACCACGATCATGCAAGTCGGAGCATGCGACTGCCGGGCGACACTCATCATCGCATCAAGAATAAGCGTCGGGCGGTTATAGACCGGGATGATGGCTGCAATGCGTAACGACATGGTCATACGGGTTCCTGGGGTTCGATGGATGCATACTATACGCGATGAGCATCATTTGTGATGCTACAACATATGTCCAGCGGTGGCCTTGGATCGCCTGATACAGTAGCCTATGCGCGTGAAGCCTAACGACGATATCACCATCAAACCTTTGCAGGGCAAGGTTCAAACCGTCTTCAAGCACGACGCCAAACGCAGCAATGTCTGGCTGGAGTCCGACGGATCGCGTGAGTATGTCGTTAAGCGCTTTGAGTCCGCACCTGCCAAGCAATTGTTTTTGAGACTGCTGCAAATCCACCCTGGCCAGTGTGAGAAACGAGCACATCGCAAACTTCAAACGTTGGGCGTCCCCGTGGTTCCAATCGATGCCATGCTTTGGCAAAGCGGTAAATGCTGCTTGATCACCCAACACATTGGCTCATCACTGGATCAGGCGATCATGTCAGGAAAGTTCGACGCCCCTGTTCATCGACATCGCTTAGCCAGGCAACTCGGTGAGCTGACCGCCCAACTCCTAAGCTGCGGACTCTTTTTCAGGGATATGAAACTCAGCAATATTCTGTCATCTGCCAAGGGTCAGCTATTGCTCATTGATGCAGGCTCGGTTCGCAAGGATCGACGGAACCTTGTGGATGGGATGGGGCGCATGCTGCGACTGCTGGAAAAGACCGCCATTGAAGCGATGCGTCAATCGCCAAGTCAATTGACCCTGTCACGGACCGATCGCCTGCGATTTGCGCGAACAATGATCACCATGCTCCCCGAGGACTTAGCCGGGACGATGCGTACTGCACTTGAATTGCCTTTGTGATTCATGCGAGTCTCGATTCAGATTTATTCGCTTCAAATACCGTTACATTGTTTTGCCTAAATGAACATCGGTCACGTGATGTTTCCTGCAACCGTGCGGTTAAAAAGTCCGACATCTGCTGCCCATTGCTCTTGACAGAATACAGCAATTCCGTGAAGATAAAAACCGTACAAAACACAAACAAAACAGCCGCAATGGAATTCCCGATGACACACCACAAACCCGATGATTGCCCTTACCTGATGCCCCATTTGGTGGTTACTGATGTGAAGCAGGCGATGGATTGGTATGAGCAGGTCTTTGGCATGACTTGCCGGATGGCGATTCCCCCCCAGGCTCCGGTGCATGCGGAATTGGTTTGGCAGGACATGGTGATCATGATCGGTCAGGCCGGCGGGACTAATCCAAGTAAGTCTCCGGTTGCTTCAGGTGTCGCTTGCCCGATGGGTCTGTATCTCTATTGTGAGGATGTCGATGCGCTCTACAAGCGAGCGTTGGAACATGGGGCCAAATCCCAATTAGAGCCTGTGGAAATGTTCTGGGGTGATCGGATGTGTACGGTCAAAGACCCTCAGGGATATGACTGGACCTTTGCTACGAAGGTCGGTGAATTTGACCCTTCGAAGATGCCGACTCCCGAGCAGATGCATGCTGAAATTGAACCTGCCACCAAACCAGTGCATCGGAGTGTGACCGTCAAAACCTTGCCGGACTTGCGGGTGATTTATGATCGACACATCGGCGCGTATACCCCTTCAAACCTTGGACCGTTTTACAAACAGTTCATGTCAAAAGTTGGCCAACTCGGACTCATGGATTCGCAGAGCATGGTCATTGGGATCTGTCAGGACGACCCACGAGACACGCCCGATGACCAATGTCGCTTCGATGCAGGCGTCACTGTGAACAGCGATCATCCGTGCCCTGACGGACTCCAGGAGCAGGTGATGCCTGGCGGGGATTATGCGATCATTGTTCACAAAGGGCCCTATGAGGGCTTGGCGGAGACCTGGCAATGGATTGGCGAGGTCGCTTTCCACAATCTGGGGCGAGAATGTCGCGATCAACCGCCCTTTGAAAATTATCTCAACAATCCTGCGGACACGGCACCTGAAGATTTACTGACCGAGATTTGCATCCCGCTGTATTGAATGATTAGCCGGGTAAGTCCCAGCAAAAAACGATTAGGCATTTTCACTCACATGCATCGCTTATGCGCTGGCAGATGTGGCTGAAGCTATTCAAAGAATACAAACGGCCAACGTGAACATAATTCACCCAAGACAATCACCGATCACAACGGATGATTCATCGCGTTTTGGATGGCACGTTGCTGAGCTTTAATTGGGCCGTCACAGAGAATGTTAACGCCCTTTCGTCCAGCAACAGCTTTGATGACACCTTCGCGGACACTGAATAATTCACAGATTCGGTTGACGTCTTCAATGAACGGGCCATCCACTTTGCCATGGGTAAGTTGGGCTTTACCCTCGGTGATGGTGAGGACAAACAGATATTGTCGCTTCCAATTCAATCCGATGAGCAGGATCAACGCGACACAAATTCCAGAACCAATCCACATGCCAATCATGAGATGATTGTGGCTTGATGAGCAGGCAGGGTCAAATTTTTGGTGGTCAAAAAGCCGCGCATAAAAAAACATCCCAACATTTGGCGTTGGGATGCTCATTTTGTTTTGGGACTATTGACCAATGGCGACCTGATGAAACATCAGGTGTTGGTCGTTTGTTTTCAGGAAAGGTCTTCCATCAGTGGATCAAGGATGGCATCCACCTTTTCTTCGGTGTCATACGTGCCATCGTCGATAGCCTGTCGGACCTGATCGATCTTTTCCTGACGGACATCGGGCAACTCACGAAGCTTACTGAGCAGTCGGGCTGAGTCAGAGAACTGAACCTCGTCACCGCCGCGTTGCGTGCCGTTGGCTGGCGACGTTGCAGTGGCCCCGCGTCGCGTGGTGCTTCCCATCGCCGTGTAGTTTGGGCGACCAATTGGAGCAATATCATTCATGGCGTCTACTCCTCTAAACTGTCAATCAAGGCGAACCTTATTTCGTGCCTCAGTCAGAGCGTTGGACCCGTTGGTCACTTCCCCGAGGCAGCCTTTGCGACAGTTCTTTTCTTTCCACTCTACATATCGCCAAACACATTCGCTGCACTTGAAGGAATGTGAAAAATCGTGTCAACTCCTTAAGTATAGAAAAGAATGCACGATATAGCAAAACAAAGCTTTATACGGCCCGATAAGAATCAGGAAAATATTACTGATACCGATTGTACACCGGCTATTTTTCAGTTCAATCATTTTCCGGGACTCAACCGAGAAATACCTAAAATAATCCAAACACACTGTGGTTTAAGCAGTTATCTGCCTAAAGCTAATTCCAATACCTGTCTATTCTTCTCTTAATAAAGACTTCTATGGTTTAAACCGTATCAATCATTTAGTTTTGATAAAAAATGTCAGATTTTTCACTTCAAGCCCCTTTTTTCACTCACATGAGCTGTAGCACTAAAGAATTTTCAAATAATCACACGAATATGAGTCCGCCAACGGTTTAAAGCGTTTGGGCTCGTAGTCGAAGCGAAGTGAGCACATCAGTGCTCGTGAGGCAAGCTTGAGCAGTTTTGGACTTCACATCCTTGAAACTCACAGTGCAGACTCGCTCAAGCCCGGTACCAATGACAATCGCCGGCAAAGGACGAACCTGTTGCCGGCGATTGGTTGTATCCATTGAATTGTCATGAAGACTTAAAACGCAATGAGCAATCCGACTTTGACCATATGGTTATCCCAGTTGCTGGCAAATTGGCCGGTGTAGTTGCAGTTGAGCTTCATGTTGTCGGAGAATTGCCAGGTCACATCACTGGAGACTTCCCATGCATTGCGACCACGATCCACACCCGAGGTATTGAAGCTGTTACCTGCCAGGCTGCTTTGTGTATCGACATTGTCATCGAGGAGTTGGTGACGCCATGATGTTCCCACGGCCAATTGCAACTGCTCATTGGCGAGTTGCAGGTCATAGTGTAAGTTCGCACCCAACTTCACGACGAGGCTATTGGTGTTTTGCTCGCTGATGGTCTGGTTCATGATACCCCCGCCGGTCTGGGTATATGCTTCATCACGAATATGCAGGAATTCAATACCTGCGACGGGTTCGAGTTTAACTGGACATTTATCAAACGAAATGACGTGACCCATGTTCAGCCAACTACTGAGGATTGATGAGTCATATTCGCCTTCTGCGGTAAGTCCCAACAGCGGGTAAATCTGAGTGGTTTGATTTTCGGCAAATCCCAGGGCCAATCCCCCCTGCACGTGAGTCGGGCCGTTTTTCCAGCCAGCGTATGCCGCAAGGTTAAATGCAGTTGTATCGGCATCACCACTTTGGTTTGCACCTTCGACGGAGGCGTTGTACCCGGTCAAGGCCATCCCAAAAAGCCAATGATCGTTGAGTTGACGATCCAACCCTACCGCCCCGCCGTAGGTCTGCCAGGAATATCCCGCAGCGTTTGTGTCGCTGTCCTGATCGCCGAAGCTGTTGATGCTTTGTGCCCAGAGGTTCACACCCCGTGATGGGGTTTGGTTCATGGACTCCAGGGCATCACCGGTGCTAATGGAGTCTGTTGCGGCCAATGTGGTTGTCAGGTCGAAATAGTTATCCGTTTTGGACATGGAATTCAGACGCGTAAGAATCCGACCATCAAGCATGTGACTGATAAGTTGTTGTGAGCCAAGTGTCGCCCCGAGGGTTGCCATGTTGATTTGTGGGATCGCCTGTTGCATGACCTGGACACGCTGGTCTTCGGTGAGTCCATCAAGGATGGTCTTGACGGTCAATGCCTCACCAGTTGCTGTGCTGTTAAAGACCAGGTCAAAAACCTGACCGACAAAGATTTGATTACGCGTCCGGGCGATCGTTTGATAATTCCAACTTGAAATGTTCAGCCAATTGACCAATTGTGTGACCTGGTCATTACTCATATCAGCAATAAGACTTTGAAACAGGGCACTATCGGTATCATCAAAACCAACCGCCAGATCCAAAGCTTCCTGACCGGTGGTGGTGGCACCGACGAAGTACATCACGTAACGGGTTTGTCCCGCAGGTACTTCGACATTCATAAAGGTTTCAAGACCTTCATCACCTGAGCCGCCAAAATTGGATTCTGATTCTGTCATGTTAATTGTATTGGCCGTGACAGTGGGCGCGCCTGGGCCTTGGATGATCCAGAGATTGGCTTCAGTCCCAGCTTCGTTAACGTCACTTGAATCGGATGTAACAATCCAGCGGTCAGCAATGGTTTCAATCAGATCACCACTGGAGGTTCCGACGGTGACTTGGCTTGAGTCGTTACCGGTATTGTTGATCCATTGGACACTGGTGTTAATACTGCTGCCTGTGGGATTGGTCAGCCGTATGACTTGCCGCATGATTGGCGAAGCATTGGTTGCCTGGAACTCCACCTGCACGACCAGGCCACTGATGCTCTGAGCTGGGAGCATCACGTTTAATCCGTTGACGACTGCCTGTGAGATGTCCGCCCCGTAGGCAGTGCCATCAATCCGTAATCCCATGGCGTCATCAAAGTGATCACCGTCAGAGTTAATAAATCCATCGTTTGAGGCAGTAGCATCATTCCAGCCAAACAACCCATCGCCTTGATCATCCAAGCCATCCCATTGAACGAAGGTTGTATCCAGATCAATTGATTGTGCTTGTGTACCTGTTGTCATAGCCAATGTTACAGCCAGACACAACAATAGTGAGAAACGGACCCCATTCATGACTTTTTCCTTTGCCCTGGAATTAATAAATGCTTTTGTAAACTGAACAAGTGTTCTGTTTATCTTCGCAAATATTAAAGGACAGTCAAGTATTTTTACCTAACCTGTCAAGCTTAAAACCCTAATGACGGTTTTGACTCAAAATAACGTTAAAGCATTTAAGACAGGCTTTTGCGGTTTGGCTATTTGATCATCATGACGATCAGGTCATCAATGCCAGGGCATGGTCATGGATAAAGGCATCACATCACAACTGAGAATGATTGATGATGTGAATTGCAGAATTAATAATTTGTTCTTGATTTATGCTGCTTGTGCTTGATCGTTGCTTAGCACAGCCAGTTCAAGATAGAAATATCCAAGATCAGATTTGAAAGGCAAAACGACGAAAGGCAAAGCCTTGGGCCCCCCAACCTTTACATTCGAACCCGCGACTACGCGTGGCAAAGAAATTGATGCATTAATGCCAACAAGATTGGACTTGGCACTACCTGTCACCATATTCATCAGTTCACCCAAAGCGTCAGGCAAATCCGGATGCTTCATATCCATCTCTTCACCAGCAAATTGTGATGCGATGGCCAGCGCAGTCTGCTGAGGAAATCCCAAGACTGTACTACCAATTACATCGCCGGATAAAGAAATAATTGCAACAACATCGACTTGCTGGGTCATCGATCCTTTTAGAAAAGGCTTACCCAAAACAGCAGGAGTCCCCAGCATGCAGGTGAACACGTTCTGAAGAGATGCCACAAACGGCTCGATAAATCGCATATCCATCTTCATATAAACTGATTCCCATTTAATCGATAAGTAACAATGCTATCGACCAGATCAATCACTGGGTTGACCAAAAAAAATAGGCCCGGCTCACCGAAGTGAAACCGAGCCCTTCCGGGGGCAAATGGGATGTTGTCGAGCGATTTGTCTTTGAAGACCAACCATCAATCGACTGACTGAATTCTAACATAAAACAATCTCTATGCAAGGCTTTGATAAAAAAAATATCACATTTCAAAAATATATAATTGATTGGTATCAATAAAATTAAGAAGCTAAAAGAGTCTTGATATATAACGGAAGCTATACATCGTATCCAGACTTACCCCTAAAGGCTACCCTTTGTCATTTTGCTTCTTTTTCAACAACTGTCGTATCATTTTGATAGACAAGCAGTCAGAAGTCATTTACATATTTAGAAACAAATTTCAAAAGAATACAGGGTATCTGGTACTAGTACTGATTACCTGTAAAACCTAACTGACTCCTCGGGCCATTAAATCAGAAACCTGGCAATATTGGACACGTTTCGTTAGACCCATTGAAGCAAAAAAATATTTCTAATAAACAAGCTGCCTGTGATTTGAAAGGAAGGCTAAGGCTCAAACCGGTGATGTAATAACGATCCATTCGCGTAAATCGGATAGGATGTCTGGCACTTAGGTTGTCTCGTAAACATTCTCGAGAATGGGTAATGTCAGAATAAACGTCGTGCCTTGCCCTGCCTGGGTCTTGAATTCAATTTCGCCCCCTACCTGGTGAACCAGATCGCGACAGATACATAGACCAAGTCCTGTCCCGCGACTTTCGTTATTCACATCGTTGGGATCGGCGTTCTGTGTCACAAATGGATCAAATAGCGTGCTCTGAATTTCAGGCGGAATGCCCGGCCCCGTATCACGAATCGACAGTTCAACCATGGGGCCATCGACTGTTGCGGTGATTTGAAGAGTCCCCCCTGTCTTACGTAAAACCTTTCTGGCATTGAGGATAATGTTCAAAACAACCTGCTGGAGATTCAGTGGCGACATCTGTACCTGTACATCAGGCACATCGACGACCAGCTCAATACCATCCTTGGCCGGATCACGTGCAAGGCAAGATAATGTGTCCTGGATCATCTGTGGCAGATTCGAGATCCGCGTCAGATCACTGCTATGTGAGAACTCGAGTATGCATTGACTGATTTTCGATGCACGCTGACATCCAGCAAACGCCTTTTCCAAAGCCTTTCGGGTAAGTTTCGCATCATCAGGTTTATGCATCGCCAATTCCGCATAGCTCATGATGGGCGTAAATATATTGTTCAACTCATGTGCCACTATGGATGACAATGTCCCCAGCGTTGTTAAACGATGTGAGCGCGTCAGACTTTCACGTACAGACTGAAATTGCCGTTCAATCTGCTCAAAATGCTCTAATAACTGCTCAATGCCACCTAATTGGTCGGCATCAGGCATCAATTCGGTATCAGGATAATTCGTGGTCATGGTTTGCTTAATATCGGCCCCCTAGTCGGTGATTCAACATGACCTTGTACACTCAAGACTTATCGGGCGCCAATTCACCATAATATAATAATGAACACTGATCACCTATCTTATGAACAACGTTCAGCGATCGAACGAACCTGCTATCGATACCTGTTCCACGTGGAACCTTTGCTTGTGTATTCGACAATCGCGACTGTAAAAAGCGGATGTACAAAGATAAGCGAATGGTGACAGTACCGCTTGAATCGACTCAGGTTAACTGATGTGAAATACCACATTTGAATCATGACCTGCACAATGTGGCAAAATAGAAATTCATATCTGTATTTTCGTTCGTTCAAACATCATTCCCCAGTCTAGAGCGTTTTACATTCAGATGTAGCGTTTCCGCACAGCATGTCTGCCTGCGCCTATTGAAAAAGCAGGTTCAATAAGCCGCGAGCTGTCAGCTCGCACGTCATCCACAAGGTGATACACTTCAAGGTAAATGTACTTGAGATATCTGTTCATATCAGAAAAGCTGGTGAATGATTTGATTTTGGAATTACTTACCATGTCATATTGCCACTGATGAATACATAGACAATCAGAATTTCAAAGCATTGATGTTTGTGTTGGCTTACACTAATCAGTGTCCAAGTATGTGTATCCGTGGTAAATCAACCTTGAGTAAGGTCGCAATGTGGATGAAATTTACGTCTTTGAAATTTTAAAACGTGTTCATTTCATTTTTACAATCAGGAAATTGTCACCATTTTGATTACGCTTGATATGTACTTGTGTTTGTTTAACAACAAACTAAAAGCAAGAACATACTTTCTGGCAAATGCAGTATTCGTTAAACAGTGGTATTTGGGAGTAGAAAACAGTCAAAATATCTACCAACAAGCCCAAAAAGCCTCATTTACAGCAAAAAAGAGAGAATTATGAGACTGTTCCACGTGGAACCGCTTGCAGGGGTTGCGCGATTGGTTAGACTGATCACAGGAAAAAGGAGTATCCGATGGCTGAAACACGCGCACGATCACCACGTCTTGGCAAAGGCCTTTCTGCACTCTTGACGCAAACCGTTCAAGTTAAACCACCCAAAGCAGAAACCAAGCCAGAACAAACTAAAATTCCGACCGATAACACGGCAACGGAGACAGTGGTTGAAGCGGCGCAGCACAAACCAGGTGATGCGGTTGTCTATCTGCCAATTGAACAAATCGTCCCCAATCCGGATCAGCCACGTAAGCAATTTGATGCTGAATCCCTGCAAGGTCTTTCTCAGTCGATCAAAGCCGATGGGATCATGCAGCCGGTGATTGTACGGCCAGGTGCAGATGATACATTCCAAATCGTAGCAGGGGAGCGACGTTGGCGAGCATCACAAATCGCTGAATTACAAACCGTGCCAGCCATTATCCGTGAACTGTCCGATCAGCAGACAGCGGAATGGTCCTTAATCGAAAACCTTCAACGCGAAGACCTCAATCCAATTGAACGTGCCAAGGCATTTGACAATCTGACACGTGAATTTGGGATGAGTCATTCCCAAGTTGCAGATCGCGTTGGGGTTCAGCGGTCAACTATATCCAATTACTTACGTTTATTAGAGTTACCACAAGAAGTACAGCAATTGGTAAGCGAGGGGAAACTCTCAAACGGTCAGGCAAAGAGCATTGCAGGTTTATCGGACCCCAACCAGCAGTTGGATTTAGCCAACAAGGCAGTCAATCAAAGCCTGAGCGTTCGAGCATTGGAAAAGCTAGTCGCTCAGATGAATGAGAAGACCGATCAAGGTGATACGCCTCAATATGATCCTAATCAGATTACGACACTGGGCAAAAGGGCACATATCCAAGACCTTCAGCAGCAGATCAGTCAGCAACTTGGCACCAAGGTTCAAATCAAACCCGGACGCAAGAAGGGCAGCGGTTCACTGGCGCTGGACTTCTATTCGCTGGATCAATTCGACACCTTCCTGCAAAAACTGGGCGTCGATCTGGCTGAATAAGATCCGTAACAACACATCAATCTTGATCAAATAAACCATGGGATACCTGAGGGTTTCCAATACGCATTTTCTTCACATCTCTTTATTTAACAGACGGTTGCTGCTGTGTAAGACAATGCAGACTTCCCATCCCGATAATGAGCCATTGGCTGGGGATCGGGTGGATGCGGTATCCGGGCATTGCCTGTTCCAGGACTTTGCAGGCCAGTTCGTCAGTCGGTTGCCCATAGGTTGGCAGGAAAATACCGCCATTGGATATCAGGAAATTGGCGTAGCCTGATGGGACCCGCTGGAGCCCTGGTTCAACGCCAAAGACATCGGGATAATCAAATTCCATCACCTCGGGAACAGGTAATTCCACAAGGTTAAACAGGTTCCCATCCTGATCTCGAGCAGTCTTGAGATAATCCCAAAGGACTTGAAGATGCTCATGATCCACATGTGATTTTGGTGCTCGAATTGCTGCAATGGTGTTAGGTGAAATGAATCGGCAGAAGGTGTCAATATGCCCGCCGGTATCATCACCTGCCAGATGAATATGAGGTGTCCACAGGCAATGTCTTGTCCCAAGTGCTTTATGTAAAGACACTTCTACCTGTTCGACTGTCATGTATGGATTACGTGTTGCGGTCGTAAGGCATTTAAGCGGGGTCATCACTGTCCCCTTGCCATTGACTTCCAGGGCGCCGCCTTCAAGGACCATTTGATGGACCCATATCGGCAAATCCGACACCTTGGCAATGTGCTGAGGGACCAGATCATCCTGGTCATATGGGCCGTAATCAGTACCCCAACAGTTAAAACGAAAATCGTGAATCGCCCGGTTACCTTGATCATTGATCACGAAAATCGGGCCATAGTCTCGAATCCAACTGTCATCGGTGGCAATGCGATGATCCGAACACAGCAGGGCGGGTGTATGTTCACTGAGCTTCTTGAGAAAGTACGCAAACTCTGCCTGCGCCTTTGCCAGGGTGTCGCCTGGCCAGGTGTTGGCATTATGTGGCGGGCTGCCCCATACCCCATCATGAGGTTCCCATTCAGCAGGCATGCGATACCCAAGATCAGCTGCCGACTGGTCAGGGCATTGAAGTAAATCAAAATCGTGTATCAGAGCATGGCGTTGCGTCATGCGCACATGATAGCGTCCCGGTGTTTAATGTGAATCGCTATGGCTGTCGGTATTGATGCTGTCTTGAAAATCCAATTCATTTTTACTGCCATGACGTCAGGAGTGCCATAATTTGAAGGCAAAGAAATTTAATAACGTACAGCGAGTCACAGAGGCTAAAACATGACATGCGAAAAAACCGTCTTGTTTGTACTTATTAACTGCTTGGTTAAATAGACTCTTCATTCAGACCTTGGCGTCTTGGTGGTAAGTATCAATTGGGTTTTACTCACCTATGAACATGGCAAAATATCGCTATTTATGCGTCACAATGCCACAGGACAGTTTTTTCTTCAGTCCATGCGGTCTGATATCCTATCAAGTCTGCATTGTGGGTTTCGCAAGATGCAGCAGTCGATACATTTACAGGGTCATAGAGGGGTAGTACACGAATGGACTTTCCAATTTTCCATATGGATTGGGCAGGCAATCGCATGCTCATTGCGGTGATCGCGATCATTCACGTGATGATCAATCATCCGATGGCAGTCGGCATGATGCCGTTGATTACGCTCATGGAATACTTTGGTTTCAAGACCGGCGATAAACGTTGGGACACCTTGGCCAAGAAGATTCTTTTCATCTGCTTTATCGTCACCACGACCGCTGGCGCGCTGACAGGCGTGGGGATTTGGCTATCGACCTCACTGATCAACCCCTATGCCATCGGCTCGTTGATCCGCATCTTCTTCTGGGCATGGTTCACCGAGTGGATCATCTTCGTGTTGGAAGTCTCGCTGATCCTTGCCTACTACCTGCTATGGGACAAGATGCAGGGGAGCATCAAATCCAAACTCAACCACATCCGCATCGGTCTGGCATTGTCGATCTCCAGTTGGGGCACCATGGCCATCATCGTCGCGATCCTTGGCTTTATGATGGACCCCGGCGACTGGACGAAAACACCGGGCCTGATCACCGGCGCGCTTAATCCACTTTACTTACCACAACTCGCATTCCGAACGCCCATGGCAATGGTCGGCGCTGGACTCTTCGCGTGGTTCCTGATGATCTTCTTCGTCAAGAAGGACCGCGAGTTTCGCAACAAGGCGATTCGGTTTGTGTCGATCTGGTGTATCTGTTGGTTGCCACTCTTGTTTGTCGGGGCGATGTGGTATCACGATCGCATCCCACAGATGATGCAGGGGAATATCGATGTCGCCATCGCAACCCAGCAGTGGGCCAATCAGTCGAACAATCTCTTATGGATCACATGGGTCAGCGCGGTGGTCGTGGTTGTGACGGTGACGATTGGTTTGCTTAAGCCCAACTTCATGCCACGCGTTGCGTTGCTTATCCCGTTTATTTTGATCATCGCGATGCTTGGGCAGTTTGAACGAGTCCGCGAATTTATCCGCAAGCCTTACGTCATCGGCGACTACATGTATGCCAACGGTATCCGGGTTGAGGATTACCCGCTATTGCAAAGTGAAGGCATCCTCAAATACGCGACCTATGCCCATGTGCGTGAGATAACCGAAGACAACAAAGTCCTTGCCGGCCAGGACGTCTTTAACATCGCCTGCACGCGCTGTCACACCACGCAAGGGGTCAACAGCGTCGTCGAGAAGTTCGACAATCTCTATGGCAAAGACAAAACGTGGGACCCTGCTGCGATGTCGGCCTACATCAAAGGCATGCACAACGCCCGACCCTTCATGCCCCCATTTCCTGGTAATGACAAAGAACTCGACGCGCTGGTCGCCTATGTGTTGCAAATCAAAGAGACCGGCGAAACTTTACCGGGCATGCAATCCGCTGGCATTGTCATCGCTCCTGAAACAGTCCGCCGATCACCAGTACGAATCTCAGCCGGTGATGCCGATGCGTCGAATGTGACGCCGTGAAGTAAGTGCGATTGTGTTTTTAGCGAAGAACACGAAGGTCACAAAGTTAAGACATTTATTTTTGTTTTGAAACACAAGGACTCGGTAGATCACATTGGAATGACATCTGAAAAACAAACTCTCTGAATTGTTTTTCTTCGTGTCCTTCGTGTTAAAAATCAAAGCTACACCAAGCCAACAGCCTCAAGGATAAACATACAGATGACCACATCACTTTTGAATTTACTTTACCTGGCGCAATCGCAAACACCCGTGCCGCATGACATCCCGCTGCCTCTGCCAGCAGACCGCGGACTCATCGTGGGGGTGCTTATTGCGATGTTCCTGGTGCATATCCTGTTTGTGAACCTGATGCTCGGCGGGACGATTCTCACTGCGTTCTTCCAAGGCCGTAGTATCCTCAAAGGTTCCAATGACGATGATATCCTTGCCTACGAAATCGCCAAGACGATCACGGTGAGCAAATCCATGGCCGTGGTCATGGGTGTCGCGCCGCTGCTTGCCATTAACGTGATTTACACCGTCTATTTCTATTCCGCCAATGCCTTGACCGGCTATGTGTGGATCGGGCTTGTCCCCACTGCGATGACTGCTTTTTTGCTGCTATACCTGCACAAATACACTTGGCATAGCGAGTTTATGCTCAAGCATCGCAAGCTGCATCACAGCATTGTCATGCTCGCTTTGGCGTTACTGCTTTGCGTACCGTTTATCTTTCTGACCAATATCAATCTGATGCTCTTTCCCGACAAATGGGAACAGGTCAACGGCTTTTTCTCAGCCATGTTCATCAATCACAATGTCATCCCACGGTTTCTGCATTTCTTTAACGCATCGCTGGCGGTGACAGGTTTGTTTATGGTCTGGTATGTCGGTTTGCCATCCTTTAAAGTCGAAGGCCGCTTCACCGACTCCAGTCGCGCGGATCTCAAACGCCGGTTCTATAAACTGGCAACAATCTTCACACTCATGCAGTTTGTCATTGGACCCCTAGTCTGGCTGACATTGCCTAGAAATATGGAAATGGTGGGCATGAATGTCGTGTTGACCATTGGCATCATCTTCGCAGTGATCGCGATGATTCTGTTGGCAAAAGAAATCAATGCCAAGGACGAAGTCATCGGCGCATCATTTAAACCGATCGTGCTGTTACTCTCCGTTACCGTACTATGTATGGGAACCGGCAGACATATGTACCGTGAACAAATCCTTATACCTCACACCGATGATATGGAAGACGAAACAGCTATCTACGTCAAATCACGTGATGCAGCATTGGAACTTCAACGTCTCAATGAAGCAGCAGGGGGTAGCGCACTCAATGGCGAATTGCTCTTCACCAAGACCTGCGCTACCTGTCACGCAATGGACAAGGTATTGGCTGCTCCACCCTTGATCGATGTCGCCAAGACCTACAAGGATAATCCCCAAGGCATCGTCACCTGGGCCAAAGCGCCAGGTCGCAAACGTAAAGAGTTTGCTCCAATGCCAGCAATGGGTCATGTCGGTGACGAAAAACTCACTGCGATCGCTGAGTATATTCTCAAGGCAACCGGCAACAGTACGGAAGCTCAACCGGCTGAGCCGACAACAAGCAAGGCAACGGGTGATGCCACACCATCCACATCGACCCAACCTGTCGAATAATCGTTGTATTGGCTAGAGGATGGCAGTCTATTGATTCGATTGATCAAAAACAGACACAACCTGCCAAATCCTCTATCCTGTACGCCCAATGACCCAAACACCAAATATTTTCGTCCTTCCTGATGATGCCGACGCTGTGCGATTGGATCGTTTTGTAGCCGACCGCCTTGGCCAATCACGGGCTCAAGTCCGTAAGCTTCTGGATGCAGGCGCAGTGCTGCTCAACAGCCAATCCATCGACAAACCCGGCACTTTGCTCCAAAGCGGGGACGTGATCCAAATTGATCCCCAAATCCTTGAGCAATCCCAATCCATCGCCCCCAATCCTGATTTGCATATCCCAGTTCTGTTTGAAAATGCCAACCTGCTTATCGTCAACAAACCCGCAGGCATCGGCGTGCATCCGCTCAACCCCCAGCAGACCGACACCGTCCTTAACGGCTTGATCACACAGTACCCGCAAATCCAGGATGTCGGTGAAGGCGCACTGCGAAGTGGCGTGATCCATCGCCTTGATGTCACCACCACCGGCACGCTCATGATCGCGCTCACCAAGCAGGGATACAACATCGGTCGCCGTGCCATTACCTCCAAGCAATACACCCTCAAGCGATACCGTGCCATCATCCATGGCAAGCCCAAACGTGATACCCAAACCCTCCACCGAAACCTGATCATTGCTCAGCATCAACCAGCTAAAGTCCGCGTGATTGCAGACCCCACGACACAATCGCGTAGTTGCTCGATGAGCTATGCAGTGATCCGCTCGGTGAAAAATATGTCAGACATCAGCGTCGATTTACAGTCAGGCTTCCTGCATCAAATCCGAGTCATGATGGCAGACCTGGGACACCCCATCGTCGGTGATACGCTCTATGGCTCGACGCGCGATGACTGCCGTGTCATGCTCCATGCACAGCGAATCAAGTTTGATGACATTGACGTCATCGCCCCCATTCCCGATGAGATGAAAAATGCCCTTGATTGAACTCGAACATCTCGATGATCCCCGCCTTGAGCGATATCACAATCTGCCATCTCAAAAGATGGATCGTGATCCGCTGAATATGATCGTCGAAGGTAAGTTCAATGTCCTGCGGCTATTTGATACCCAGTGGCCTATCGAGTCCGTCGTCGTGGAACGCAAACACCAACACCTTGTTCCCAGGCAGATCATCGAGACCACAGATGTCCTGAGTTTACCCACACCATTGATCTCGCAGACGATTGGCTACGCGTTTCACGGCGGGTTGATCGCATGCACGCCAAAGCCTGCCAACGCAGATTTGGATGCACTGATTAAACGCGATGGGGATCAGACGACACTTGTTCTATGCCCCAATGTCAGCAACACGGAAAACATGGGTTCACTCATTCGCATTGCCGCAGGTTTTGGTGTCACTGCATTGGTATCCGGTGAACAGGCCTGCGATCCCTTTAGCCGGCGAAGTGTCCGGGTATCAATGGGGACGGTTTTTACACTGCCTATCGTGCGTTGTGATGATATGGCAACGCTGATGCAGCAACTCACCAGGCAATACCAGATACAACATGTCGCTGCCGTACTCAGTGACAAAGCAGTGCAACTAAACCAAATCAAACGCAGCGGCCCGACAAGTCTGATCCTCGGCAGTGAAGCTCATGGTATAGACGAACACTGGCTCAAACACGCCCAAGAGCACACCATCATCCCCATGTCCCTGGGCACCGATTCACTGAATGTCGCCACCGCCGGCGCCGTGTGTCTATACCATCTCACGCAGTTGTGTTGATACCATCCGCTTGCGGTTTAGCATTGCTTGTTTTGCACTTGCTATCATATCCTCATGAGTAAAACCTCCGACACCATCATCGCTGCTGCAAAGACCCTTCGTGATGCAGTTAATGCCATGTCCTTCAGCGATCCCACGGCCTATGTTTACAATCCGTTGGACTATGCATGGTCTGCGCACGAACGATATTTAAAACTCTATGCGACTGGCAAAAAGCGCGTGCTGATGCTCGGCATGAATCCGGGGCCGTTTGGTATGGCGCAGACAGGTGTCCCGTTTGGCGAGATCAATGCGGTCACCGATTTTTTGAATATCAATGCGAAAAACGCGACCATTGGTAAACCACCTGTCGAACATCCCAAGCGCATTGTCGAAGGTTTTGCCTGCGAAAAAAGCGAAGTCAGTGGCCGTCGACTTTGGGGATTATTTGCTGAGCAATACCAAAGCCCCAAGGCCTTTTTCAAAGAGCATTTTATTACCAACTACTGCCCGTTGGTCTTCATGGAAGCAAGTTCACGCAACCGCACGCCGGACAAATTACCTGTTACTGAAGCATCGCCATTGTTTGAAGTCTGCGATGCATTTCTTCGGACACTTGTTGAACAACTCAAACCCAAATATGTCATCGGTGTCGGAGCCTTTGCTGAAAAACGTGCGATGCAAACCCTGGCTGACTACTCCGACATTACGTTTGGTCGGATACTGCATCCATCACCAGCCAGCCCGCTGGCCAACAAGGATTGGCCCGGCACTGCAACACGGCAGCTTCAGGAACTGGGCATCTGGGAATGATTTCAAGTCGATTCAATCGCATCGACTCGCTTCTTGACCGTGCGTCGATCCAATCCCAATTGGATTGCTGCTGCTTCATAGCTTCCGACTTTCGCGTAGACCAATTTACAGTATTGGTTGAGCAGCGCGTCAGCAGAAAGCTTGCCATTACACGTTGCATCTTTCAAAGCTTGCATTGGCTCAATTGTGTTTTGCCAGACAAACGGTTGATAGGTCCCACGAATGAGGATGTTGCTGACACACTGCTGCAATTCTCGGATATTACCCGGCCAAGGATAGTCTGTGCCAACCTGTTCGTTAATCTGCTCAATGACCTTCGGCGTTAGAGTTTCACTGTCTGCTGCAACTAGTCGCTTAAGAATGAATCCGACCAGTCGCGTGAGGTCCTGGGGATCGTCAGCTAACTGCTCAGCAAGAGATGGCGTGGTGATGATGTCCGAACAAAGACGGTAATACAAATCCTCACGAAAGGTTTTATCCTGCATTTCACGGGCTAAATCGCGGTTGGTGGCTGCAATAATCTTGCCAGCGAACTCTCTGTTTTTACTTTCTCCTAACCGTTGAAACGTACGAGTCTGAAGCACGCGCAGGAGTTTGACTTGAATGGTTTGATCCAGTTCACCGATCTCATCGAGAAAAACTGCGCCCAATGGCGGGCAAACTTCCAGCCAACCTTTACGGTCGGATGTGGCGCCGGTGAATGTGCCACGCTTGTGTCCAAAGAGTTCGGACTCAATGAGGGTTGGTGATAAAGCAGAGAGATTCAGCGGAAAAAATGAATCCGTGTGATGTTCAGCAAACTGCATGGATTTAGGATCAAACGGGATGTAACGTGACTGCCCAATCGCGCGGGCGACAAGTTCTTTACCTGTTCCTGATGGGCCTGTGATGAGAGTGGTGAAGTCTGCCATCCGTGTGTAAAGGCTGCGGACATAGCGTCGTTCATCATGTGTAAATAGAGACTGCCAGACAGACTGTCTAAGTTGTGACATAGGTTGGGATCGGCCGACCATGCAGGTGTATATATTCTCAAACGCGCGTCGGATCTGAAAGAACACCGCAAACACATGTGCAGGTTGATGACCTGAGGGCATGGTGATATCAGGCAGTTGTAAATACGCAGCAAACTGAGATTCAAATCGTTGATAGATCACGCGCATCTGCCTGCTGTCGGATAAGACATTGGGGTTAGCAAGCATCTGCTCCAGTGACTCACGGGTATTCTCATACAGCAGATAGAAAACCATGTCCTCATACAGATTCAATTCCGTCTCGTCAGGCAATTTATTCTTCGCCATTGCATCTCGTGCAGCAGTAACCAACGACTTGGTGATGTCATAAATCGCATTGATGTTATGCAGATCAATCGCATCAAGGTTCAATGACCACGTGGCATGGTCACCCCTAAAACGCTTACCAAGTAACTGACGTTCATAACCGATTCTCGCGGCATCAAACGGGTTGGCATAGGTGAGTTGCGAAATGATCCGGACTTTTTTGAGTTGGCTGGCTGAGAAAATTGGCATGCATTATTTGTACACCAAAAGTCATTTTTTGTACACACTGAATTTGTTTCAAGCCTACTGAAAATTGGTCTTGAAAATTCAATTTATTGCAAAACAACAACTTACATCTTTATGCGTTTTCTGGCACGGGGTTTGTTTTATGTTTCCTGTAACCCAATCCTTCCCGCTTACAGGAGCCTTGAAATGGAGCGTCGCAATTCAACCCCAATCACCAAGACGTATAGCCCGACTGCAAAGCAGCACGCTTTGATGATCGTGGCAAGCCTCACCATTCTCATTACCCCAATCCTTACTCAGTCAACCCATGCAGCCGGACTGCTCATCGCTGACGGGGGAATGGGGGGGATCCTTGAAATTCAGGAACAGACTGTCAACGTCACCATCAACAACGGCATAGCAGTTACTGAAGTCGAGCAAATTTTCCTTAACACCGAAAGTCGCCAGGTCGAAGCACTGTATACCTTCCCCGTCCCCAAAGGTGCCAGCGTCTCAAACTTCAGTATGTGGATCAATGGTAAGGAAATGATCGGTGAAGTCGTCGAAAAGAAACGTGCTCGTGAAATCTATAACAGTTATAAAGCCGTCCGCCGTGACCCAGGATTGCTTGAACAAGTTGACTACAAAACATTCGAGATGCGTATCTTCCCCATTGGTGCAAAAGCACAACAACGTGTCAAAGTAACATACTATCAAGAACTGGATTTCGACCACGATCAAGCTAGCTATGTTTATCCCTTGGCAACTGTCACTAGAGAAAATATTAATCAAAACACCACCGGCAAACTGGCGATGACGCTGCGAGTTCTCAGTGAAGTGCCACTCGTGGATATGCAATCGCCATCTCATCAAGATGGATTTGTGATCGCCAAGCACTCGGCCAACTTCTATGAAGCAAGCTACGAAACAGACGGCGGCAGCATCGCAAGAGACTTCGTTCTTAACTTTGATATGGCTCGACCACGTACCGGTATCGACATCATCACATCCAAACCTGATGGTGAAGATGGTTACTTCATGCTTACCGTGACAGCAGGCAAAGAACTTGCCCAGCTTGATCAACCCATGGACTACATCTTCGTGCTTGATGTGTCCGGCTCGATGCGGAACAGTTCCAAACTCATCATGAGCAAGAATGCGATTTATGCCTTTGTTAAAGAGCTTTCCAACAAAGATCGCTTTGAAATCATCACGTTTAATGTTCAGCCTGAGCAGCTTTTTAAAACTATGCAAACCGCAGATCAAACCAACCTTGCTCAAGCCAGAAACTTTCTTGACCAACAGTCAGCACGCGGCGGCACCAGTCTTGTCCCGGCATTACAGGCCGCATACAGCTATGCCAATCCTGACCGTCAACTCAATGTCGTAATTCTCTCTGACGGCATGACCGAGCAGGGGCAGAGAGAAACCCTGATGCAGCTAATCAACCAACGCCCGGAGAACGCACGTATCTTTACCATCGGCGTGGGTAATGAAGTCAATCGCCCGCTACTGTCACAACTGGCCAATCAGACCAACGGATTGGCAGCATTTATTTCACAGGAAGATAACTTTGAACGTCAAGCGCAAGCCTTCCGTCGTAAACTCATCCGGCCTGTTGCAACGAATTTGAATCTGAAGTTTGATGGCGTAGAAGTCTACGATGTCGAACCTGCCAGACTTCCTGCACTTTACTACGGGGCGCCACTACGCGTATATGGTCGTTATCGCAACACCACCGAACAAAGCACCGTGAATATCAAAGCAGAAGTCGCAGGCAAAGCATTAAACCAGAAAGCCCCTATCACGCTACCTAAAACAGATGGCGGAAATCCACAGATCGAACGTATGTGGGCATGGCATCGAATCAACTCTCTACTTAATGATAATACCCAAGCCAATAATATCCCACAGGTCATCGGACTTGGTGAAGCCTATTCAATCGTCACTGAGTACACCAGTTTCCTGGTTTTAGAAAACGATTCAGAATACAAACGTTGGAAGATTGATCGTCGCAATGCGCTGCGTATCAAACGTGACAGGGCTGCAAGAAATGTCGTGAATCAACGTCTAAATCAACTCCGGGAACAAGCCATGCAGCAGTTTACGATGGTTGATACATCTGTCAGCAACAACACAAATAACAGTATCTCACCGAACACAACCACAAACATTGCACCAATGCGAAATATCCCAGCAGCGAAGCCAGTACCAACTCAACCCCAGGTCTCCAAACCTCGACCTGCACCCCAGCCTAGACAAAATCGTGGATTTGACATTGATTTTCCATCATTCGGTGGGGGCGGCGGGGCAATTGACCCGATTTCAGCAGGTCTGATCGCCAGCCTCGGGGGCTTGGCAATGATGCGTCGCAAACGCCGTCGAAGTGCATGAATAATCCGTACGTATTCTCAATACTAAAAAGGATATTCAAATGAATACCAATATTAAAGATCTCAATCAATCTGTTTTATATAGACTTTACATAGGTTGCATGATGGCATCAATCACTATATTGATACTCGGCTGTGAGCCTAAGCCAGAACAAATCAACAGCAAAGTATCAAACAATCAACAAAGAGTTGGCATTTATGATTCACGGAGTATTGCCATCGCCTATGTCAATTCACCGACATATATTCAACAAGTACAACCGGTCATGGATCGTAAACATGAAGCTTATACAAAAGCACTCAAAGACGGCGACACACAAACCGCCAACAAAATAAAAGCATGGGGACAAGCTCAGCAGACGCAATTGCATTTACAGGCGTTTAGTACTCAGCCAGTTGATGAAATACTAAAGCAAATTGCAGATCGCCTGCCAATGATCAAACAGCAGGCAGGTGTCAGTCGACTGGTCAGTAAATGGGACCAGGAAGCTATGGCTGCGATTAAAGGTTCTGAGCAAATTGACATCACCATGAACCTGATTGATACCTTGCAACCCACAGCAATGCAGCGTCAAGCAGCCATTGATATCCAACAGCATCATCCCATCACATTGTCGCAGGCAAAACAAATCAATGACTGATGTCAGACAAACTTATTTCAAGCACCTGCATCGGCCTTCCCCATAGACATGACTTGATCGGTCTTGAGCGCAGTTAAAACCAACTGGAATCGTCAAGTCATATGGCGGTAGGAGATGGATGAGCCTTTCCGGGCAGCCGTCCAGTTATGGGGCCAGGTAGTGGTTGCACCCTTGGGGGAACCCATATGAGCGTTTCGAGGGACTTGCCGGGGGATTCCGGGTTGCCGGGGTTTCCATGAATTTCGGGACCGGGGCCGGCAGGGGAAGGTCGATGTTAGAAGGTGCTTGAATAACAAAACGTCACCCGGGGACAGGATTGCATCGCGTGAATGCAGCCTGTCCCCAAATTTTTTACAACAACTATCCTGTAAATCGAACCTGCTGGCAATACATCAATGAGTCGAAATATGAAACCGATATATAAACAATTCATCGCAATATTAATACTTATGCTTCCTGCTTTGATAATCCCCATGATCCCGGGCATGTCCGAACTTTTACAGTATGATCGTTTAGCAATAGCAGATGGCGAAGTGTGGCGATTAATGACACAACATTGGTGTCATTGGTCAATGGATCATCTGTTCTTTGATCTGTTCGCATTTTTAATATTGGGGTTATGGGCAATGCAATACAGTGTCAGAGATTTAATCGTCAACATATTCATATCATCTCTGTTAATATCCGCTGGTATGTTGCTCTGGCAAAACGATCAGCAACACATCCGCGGACTCTCGGGTATTGACTGTGCTCTGTTTGCGATGGTCTTGTTTTATGTCTTCAAACAAGCCTGGCTGGACGACGAATATTTTTGGATGACCGTATCAACGTTGAGCATGAGTGCATTTATTGGAAAAACGATATATGAACTAACTATCGGTCAAACTCTTTTCATGGACGGGCAGGCAGCTGGCGTAACCCCTTTACCGCTGTGTCATTTGATTGGCTTTTGTTGTGGCTTGGTGATACCGTTGTTTAAATACAGCTATAAACCAAAAGGCATACTGATCAAGTCAATTCATACCATTGCGTAAATACTAAAATTATAGGTTAATATAAAAACACACGTCCAATATTGAACGTGTGCATATTTGAATTAGTATTTTAATTGCTGTTTACCACGCATAGGCGACCGGTGCTTCGCCACCGGGTCCAGGCCAGATTTCGTCGAGCTTGGTCATGGTTTCGTCACTAAGCTTAATATCCAAAGCAGCCATAGCACTATTGAGTTGCTCCATCGTTCGCGGGCCAATGATGGGGGCAGTAACCACCGGGTTATGCATCAGCCATGCCAAGGCGACTTCCGCCGGGGCGACACCAATCTCTTTACAGAGTGCTTCATAGGCTTCGAGTTGCGGGCGCATTTTGGCGACTGCCTTGTCAAAGTTTTCACCTGATCTGCGTCCCTTATCATACTTCTCCAATGCACCTGCAAGATAACCACCCGCAACCGGTGACCATGGGATCAAGCCCAGTCCCAACTCACGACAGGCAGGGACGACTTCCAGTTCAATCGTGCGGGTTTTGAGGTTATAAACCGACTGCTCGCTGACTAAACCCACAAGATTTCGGGCGATGCCTGCCTGATTAGCCAATGCAATATCCCAGGCAGCAAAGTTAGATGAACCGACATAGATAATCTTGCCTTGGCGGATGAGTGTTTCCATGGCCTGCCAGATTTCTTCCCACGGGCAGTTGCGATCCACGTGATGCATTTGATACAGGTCGATCACATCGGTCTGCAATCGTCGCAGAGAATCATCACAATGACGCATGATTTTCATTGCTGACAAACTACGGCGATCACGATTCACTTCCGGTTCACCTTTACGCTCGACAGGATTGTAGACTTTGGTAGCAAGCACAATTTGTTGACGCCGACCACCACCTTGGGCAAGCCATCTACCAATAAGTTCTTCACATGCCCCATGATGCGTACTCCAACCACCATAGACATCCGCGGTATCAAAGAAGTTGATCCCAGCATCAATCGCAGCATCCATCATCGCAAAGCTGTCAGCTTCATTGGCATGCCAGCCGAAGTTCATCGTCCCCAGACAAATCGGGCTGACCTGTAAACCTGTACGACCCAGTGAGACATATTCCATGGTAATCAACTCCTCTAATAGTTTAATCCTGAGCTTTAAAACACCAACACACCACGATAAATCCAATCCCCTCATATCGCAATGGTATTACATGTATCCCATGACTGATTGCATGTAACCGTTTGTACTTTTATTCGAAAATTTACAAAGCAGCACCCATGACCCCAACTGTCATCCCGTGGTGATAAGATCAGGCTGGCAGTTCTGCCCCGTGTGTTTCACTAACCTTGCACAAGAAAAGGAGTCACCAATGCCCAGTAATAAGAGCATACGTAAACAAAAGCACAAAACTTATCTGGATACTTTACCTACGACGACGATGCAGGAACTAATCGACTGTGGCAAGTATCCGGCTGATTATATGTTCATGAATGCTGAAGAAATCAGCCGGTGGCAAATGTCACAGATTAAAACTCAAAGAAAAATAGAAAACAAATATGACTTTGAAATCACTGACGAATAACAAGCAAACGCACCACCACAACGACATTTTTCATTTTGTATGCGCGTTCATAATGGGATTGCGTCACTGAGCATAAGTATTTGGCATCTGGCGCTAAAGTGAAACTGTGCTGTTGCATGTAAGATGGGCCGATGCCAATTAGCCTTGCAGCGAACAAGACAGCATGCTTTATCCACATACTTTTACAAGGAACTTCCCATGGCTCAATATACTTTCAAACCACGTGAATTAGATATGGATGATTCATGGGATGTCATAGTGGTGGGCGGGGGCCCTGCCGGTTGTACGGCGGCGGCATCGGCGGCGCGGGAAGGTGCTAGAACCTTACTCATTGAAGCGACCGGCATCCTCGGCGGTATGGGCACATCCGCTCTTGTTCCAGCATGGTGTCCGTTTACCGACAAGCAAAAAATCATCTACCGCGGGATGGGGGAAACCATACTCAAAAAATGCATCGCAGGCATGCCTCATGTCGCTGAGGATCAGTTCAACTGGACACCGATCGATGCTGAACAGCTCAAACGTATTTACGATGATCTGGTTACTGATGCTGGCGTGACGGTCATGTTTCATTCGGTACTCAGTGCAGTTGATGTGGATGATCAAGGTAATGTCCAGGCTATCATTATCAGCAGCAAAGCAGGTCTTACAGCCTATAAAGCCAAGGTCTACGTGGACTGTTCCGGTGATGCGGACTTGGCTGCCTGGGCCGGCGCCGAGTTCCAAAAAGGTGATGAACAGACCGGGGAAATGCAGCCAGGGACCCATTGTTTCCTACTTACCAATGTCGATATGTATCATCACAATCACGGACCATGGCTTCATGGCAGTAACCAAAACAGTCCTGTTCACAAGATGGCAGCGGACCCTGAATTTGATTTGATCATCGACGCTCATGCCTGCAATAACATCGTCGGCCCTGGCACCATCGGTTTTAATGCCGGTCACGTCTGGGGAGTTGATAATACCGACCCGTTTTCACTTTCCAAAGGTTTGATGCAAGGCCGCCGCTTTGCTGATCAGTTTCAACGTGCTTTGGTCAAGCACCATCCCAAAGCCTATGCGGGGAGCTTCCTTGTCAGCACCGGTTCACTGCTTGGTATCCGCGAGACGCGTCGTATTATTGGTGATTACATACTTACCCGTGATGACTATATTGCACGTCGCAGTTTTCCTGATGAGATCGCTCGCAACAGTTACTATCTTGATGTGCATCTGAGTAAAAGTGAAAAGGACATGGCCGAGCCGGAGTTGGACAAGCGATGTGCTCGTTATGAACCAGGTGAAAGTCATGGAATTCCTTACCGCTGCCTGACTCCCAAAGGTTTAAAGAACGTATTAATCGCTGGCCGATGTATTTCAGCCGACCGCGCTGTGCAAGGGAGCACCCGTGTCATGCCGGTTTGTCTAGTGATGGGTGAGGCCGCCGGTTTAGCCGCCGCGATGGCCGGACAAGCACAATCCATCGACACGCATGCGATTGATACAAACGACCTGCGCAGTCGATTGCAAGCTTATGGTGCGTATCTCCCAAAGGTTGATGACAGTCAATAACAGATTGTATGAACCCACAATCCAATACCAGAAATCCCCTCAAAAACACGGGGGACTTCGTAGACAAAGTTGCTGTGAGATTTGCTATTTCAAAAATACACACATGGTCCCTGTTACCAAAATCAGAAGCAGCATGGCTGATAGCAAAGCATTACGTTGGTATGATGTCGGGTTATGAATCAAGCATCAACAATTAAATCGGTGACGGATATTCAATTCGCACAGGCGGGAGATGTGCCATTGCTTTTGGATTTGCATCTGCCTGTGTCAGCGGACTTGCCAGAGTTGGTGGTGTGGTTGCATGGCGGGGGTTGGCGGGGTGGTGATAAGGCTGACTGTCGGGTGAAGTATCTTGTTGAGCATGGTTATGCGGTGGCAAGTGTGAATTATCGACTCACCGATGAGGCTTGCTTTCCTGCACAGATTCATGACTGTAAAGCTGCGATCCGATACCTGCGTGGGCAGGCCAAAGCGCTTGGTTACCGTGTCGATAAGCTGGTGGTAACGGGTGGTAGTGCAGGGGCGCATTTGGCATCTTTGCTTGGGACGACCAATGGTGATGAAGCGTTGGAAGGGACGCTGGGGGATCATCTGGATCAATCTTCGGATGTGGATGGGGTGATGAATTTTTATGGACCCCAGGATTTTATCCTCCGCGCCAAGACGCAGCCGGAAAAGGTGTTCCCGCCGAATTCGATTGTTCACAAGTTGCTGGGGTGTCGGGTGGATGAAAATGAAGCGCTTGCCAAACAGGCGTCGCCGGCATGGCAAGTGGATGAGAAGACCGTGCCGTTCTTGATCTTTCAGGGTGATGCAGACCCACAGGTTTTACCGGATCAGCAGGAGAGCTTGATGACCGCGCTGGCGGAACACGGGATTGCGCATCGGTACTTCATCGGCCCGGGCTTTGTGCATAGTGATATGAGGTTTTATGACGCCCCATATCGTGAGCCGGTGTTGGCATTTCTCGATGAGATTTACGGTGCGTGATCTTGCGTGCATATTCAATGCAAGGCATCAGCAACACGCAGTATCGCAACTATTTTGAATACGCATATCAACACGTCTCAGAGTCTACCCGTCTGAACCCCATTGGGTATGGGGAGTGGAGGCGAGCAGGTTGTCTTGATTGATCGCGTTGATGAAGGCGCAGCCCCAATCGCTTTTGGGCAAATCGACGATGACGGCCTGACCATCTTCGCAGGTTTGGACGGGGACTTCTTGCCAGTGTTTTTCGGGCCACCATGTATGTTGTTTGTCGGTGGTATAGAGCAGGGATGCAGCGGTGAGAGGTTCTTCAAATCGGGCGATGAGCTTGCCGTCTTCCTGGTATTGTTCGGTCCATGCGGGCAGGTCGGGGGTTTGATGCAAAATATTGTTTACAAAGGCAAGGATTTCGCGCGGGGTCTGTCCTTCCCAGTGTCCGTGATCCATCCGCAAACGTTGGACGAGGGTGACGGGGCCTTGGCATTGGAGGTAAGTATTCTGCCAGGCAGGGGGATGGTAGGCGAAGTCGTTGGTGCCGTTGACAAAGAGCATGGGATAGGTGACTTGCTCGATATAGGATGAGGGGTCGAAGTTTTCCATCCACAGTTCGGTGAGTTCATCTCCGAGGATGTTAAAGCCACTTTCGGCTTCGGGGTTGTTCATCCAGGTTGATGCCGCAGTGAGATGGCCACAGCCGTAGACGGGGATGGCAAATTTATTTCTGTCATCGAGTCCTGCCGCCAGACAGGTAAGATATCCGCCCCATGAAATCCCAGTCATACCGATGCGGTTTTCATCGACCTGCGGAAGTTGGGCAAGGATGGTATGAGCGCGGAAAATCGCAGCGATGGCATGGTAGGACCAACATTCTTTGATGCCGACACGCAGGTGATCGAACTTGCCATCATGCTCCTGATTGGGGCCGTAGTCCGGCAGCTTCATATCCTCGCCATCACAACCGCCAAGGTCCATGGCAATGGCTGCATAACCCGCATCGTTCCACATGCGAACCCAGTATTCGTAGGCTTTACCACCGCCGCCGTGAATCAACACAATACCCGGCACTTTGCCATCACGTTCCCAGGCCGAGGTCTTGGGCAAGCTCATGTAGGCAAAGACGCTCGTGCCTCGACCGCGATAGGGTTCATTGGCATAGGTGATCTTCTGGACACCATTGGGGGTGCCGCCCTGATCGGTGACAGTAACGGGTTGACGCAGAGCGTTGATGTCCCATGGACCGGTTTGGATGGACATGGTTTGAACCTTATGAAAAGGAGCACCGGCGGTTAAGCCGATGCTCGTTTGGTTTGTGTTTTTCAAGGCAAGCCCCGGAAGCCCCGGGGACTAAAGTCCCGCGGGCTTTAATGTGTCATTGTAGCGCATTGGCAAGTTGGTTATGCGACGCCGACGGCAGCTGCGTCACGGGTGGACAACATCACGTCGTTGTCTTCCCATGTGTAGGCTTTGACGGTACCATCGCGTTTCCAGCTTCGGTCGCATCGCGGTTGATCTCGCAGGTCGATCACTTGCAGCGTATCACCCTCGACGGTCACCTTGGAAATGCCACACATGTCCGCAAGGTCTGTTGGGTCAAATGCACTCAGATCCGCCCCCTCAGTCCTGGCAGGTAAAACCAAGCCCAAATCCAAGGGGTTGTCCAGGTCGTTGGCCTGGCGGAATTTTTCCAACTCCCGCATCCAGCCGTCCCGCTGTTTCATCACCGCATCCCATTGATCACTGACCGGGATCTGCTTCATGCAACTGGTGTCCTGGAAGGTCATCAAATGCACGCACTTGGCATCATCACCTTCGAGCGCTCGCCATGCTTCATCCGCAGTGTGGGGCATGATTGGAGCCAGCAGACGAATCAACACCGTACTGATGCGATACACCGTCGCCTGAGCACGCTTGCGTCGCAGACTTCCGGGGGCATCACAGTACAGACGATCCTTCACCGCTACCAGATACTCCGCAGAAAGCGTGTCATTGCAGAAGTTGTACAGCAGTTCTGACGCACCACGGAAGTTGAAGTTGGCGTAGCAATCCGTCACCTTGTCGGAGAGCTTGATGAGTTGGCCAATCGCCCAGGCATCGATGCTGGTAGCTTCTTTGTCGGTGAGTTTCACCTTGTCGGTCTCTTTGTCAAAGTCACTGAGATTGCTCAGCAGGAACCGGATGGTGTTACGAATTTTGCGATACTCTTCGCCAGCAAGTTTGAAGAAGGCGTGATCGACCTTGATGTCATTTTCGACATTCAGGCGACTGACCCACCAGCGACAAACGTCTGCACCAAACTCCTTAAGCAGGTCAGCCACATCAAGGGTGTTGCCCAGACTCTTGGACATTTTCTTGCCATCTTTGTCGACCATGAAGCCATGGGTCAGCACGGATTCAAAGGCAGGCTTACCGGTCACGCCGATGGCAGGTAGCAATGAGTGTTGGAACCAGCCACGGTGTTGGTCAGACCCTTCGAGGTACAAGTCGGTGACGCCATCGCCAGCATCACCTTTGTCCAAACCGCGCTTGCGCATGCAGGCATTCCATGATGAGCCGGACTCAAACCAGACATCGAAGGTGTCGCGTGCTTTGTGCAGTTGGAAGAGTTCCACATCCTTGACCCATGCGGGTGCATCGGGGTCGGAGGCAGCATCATAGGTCGCCAGGATTTGATCCGGTGTTGCCACGAACCAGCTGTCGGAGCCATGTTGACCGAAGCATTCAGCGACGGCTTTGACGGAGGCAGCAGTAAGCAGCGGCGCCCCCTCGGTTCCTTCAGGTGGATAAAACGCGGGGATCGGCAGACCCCACGAGCGTTGACGGCTGATGCACCAGTCGGGGCGCGACTCAAGCATGCCACGCATGCGGTTACGACCCCATTCGGGAATGAAACGAATTTTGTTGGCTGCATAGTCCATGGCAAGTTTGCGCATGGTGCTTTGACCTGCCGGCGAGCTAAAGTCTTTGTCGACGCCGATGAACCATTGTTCGGTCGCACGGAAGATCACAGGGGTCTTGCCACGCCAGTCATGCGGGTAGCTGTGCATGAACTTGTGGGTGTGGAAGAGATGGCCCGATGCGATAAGGTGATCGACGACGAGGGGGTTGCCATCCCAGATACTCTTGCCGGTGAGCCAGTCGGGAGCGGTGTCGTCGAACGTGCCATCACCTTGTACGGGGCAGTAGATGGGCAGGCCTTCGCGGAGTCCGGTTTGGTAGTCTTCCACGCCGTGTCCGGGGGCGGTATGCACCATACCGGTGCCGTCTTCGAGAGTGACGTATTCGGCATGGACGATCTTGCCGGTGTGATTGACGAAGGGGTGCTGATAGGTCAGGCCGATGAGTTCGGAGCCTTTGAAGGTTTTGATGGGTTGAAGATCATCGAAGCCTTCTTTGGCGAGTACTTTTTCAGCCAGTTCCGTCGCCAGCACGACCTTGCGGTCACCGATTTGGTACACGCCATATTCATAGCGTTCGTGGACTGCGACTGCGATATTCGCAGGCAAGGTCCACGGCGTGGTCGTCCAGATCATGATGCTGTCAAAACGAGATTCGCCGCCCTTGGCATCATCCGTTAAATCAAATATCACAAACACCGACGTATCTTCACGGTCTTCGTATTCAAGTTCGGCCTCAGCGAGCGCGGTTTGATTGTCGATCGACCAATGCACCGGCTTAAGCTGACGGAAGACCAAACCTTTTTCGACCAATGCGGAGAAGACTTCGATGACGCCTTGCTCAAAACCAGGGTCCATCGTCAGGTACGGGTTATCGTAATCCGCGATGGTCAGCAGTTGCTTCATCTGCCCCATCTGCTGTTTGACGAATTTCTCAGCATAGGTCTTGCACTTGCGGCGGATTTGGATCGGCTGCATTTGCCGTGCCTTGTCACCCAGATCCTGCATCACCTTGTGTTCGATGGGCAAGCCATGACAATCCCAACCGGGGATGTAAGCACAGTCCTTACCCGCGAGTGTCTGCGTGCGGACCACAAAATCCTTGAGCACCTTGTTAAGCAGGTGTCCAAGGTGAATCGCACCGTTGGCATAGGGCGGGCCGTCATGGAAGACGAACTTGGGTGACCCGGCACGTTCCTTGCGGATGGCGTTATACAGGTCGAGTTTGTCCCAGCGCTTGGTGGACTGCTGCTCGTTCTGCACCAGGTTGGCCTTCATCGGGAAAGCAGTCTTGGGCAGGTTCAGCGTGGCTTTGAAGTTAACTTTTTTAGGCGTATCGCTCATATCGGTTCTCACTTTTGCAGAACCCAAAAGTATAAGCCATCAGACGGGATTCCGCGAAATTTCACGAATAGCAAAGTAATCAATTATGTGTACAGCATTGAATTTGATATGTCACCAAAATGCTTTAAAGCAATAATGCACAATATTTTATTTTATAAATTAAAATTACTGATTGCTATCAGTTCCATTGACCGATATAATTTACATAGCTGGCAGGAAGAAATTCGGCTCCATCGCCGTGTGGAACACTTCGGGGTTCCCTATATCCGCTGGCTTTTTTTATGTCCTGAAACCCAATTTTATCGGTCGTTTCTTGGTGTAATACTCTCCAGTACCCTTTGCCCTCGTGTCATCTCGGTCAATAATCAGGCTGACCTTTTCCCAGATAAAATCTAAATACCGATGTTCTTGGCGTTCAAAACAACGTTGCAATGCCCAAAGGAAATAATCTACTGCTTGTAGACATGCAATTCGTTTGGGATCTGATGCAATCACTTCAATTGGGGCAGAACTTTCAATTCCCCATTTCTGGCGAACTTTCGTTTTAGCTTGTTCCAGACCAGCTTGGAAAGCTTCAGTACGATCACTGGAGCCTCGGCGGGCAAACACAATGCGATATGCATCATGTTTGTGCAAACGATTTTCAAACAAGATTGGGATACAACTATCGTATAAATGGTTAGGTTGGTAGCGGTAACTGGAACTGACTATGTTATGTTCCAAAACTTTCTGAGCAATAACCTTCTTGTCTCGAATCACAGCATGAAAATGCAAATCGTAAGCCAGTAGAAGTTTGAAAACTTCACGCCGGACCTCGGGAATATCATCCTTTGCGTGAAACATCAAAGCAGTTTTCTTATTTTCAGGCAACATGGATGCAACGGTTGCTAGATATGGATCATTAAGTAATTTTTGGCGTAAATCGTTTAGTGCATGAGCCAGCTTCTCAGGGGTTCTAATATCCAATTTACCAAGAATAAAAAATCGCGAACAACCATTCTCCCCAACAATGACTTTTCCTTTGCTCTTCGACTTGGCTTTGAACAAAGTTGGGTCACCTGCTTCATCCACATAGTAATAATGAATATCTGGCTTGGACGACTCGTTAACTTCATCTGACAGAATGTTCCCCGTATTCAAATTGTCAGACTCTTGACCAGGCATCAAATGGACTCCATTTTGAAGTCGGGCAAATTAATACTCTCACATACATATCAATCAACTCATATCCGCCTGGGTGATGGCGATGAGTTGATCCAAGGCGGCTTTGGCTTTGCCGGTGTCGATGGCGTGCTGGGCCAAGGCGTAGCCGGTGGCTAAATCTTTGGCGATGCCACCGACGAGCAGGGCGGCACCGGCGTTGAGGCAGACGATGTCGCGGGCGGGACCTTTGTCGCCGCCGAGGATTTTTTCGATTACTGCTGCCGATGCTGCCGAGGAGTCCACTTGCAGGTCTTCGACGCGGCAGGGCTTGATGCCAAACTCAGCGGGATTCACATCGTAGGTACGCACCTCACCGTTTTCGACGCTGCTGACACGGGTTTTACCCCAGGTGATCAGTTCATCGAGTCCCTTGCCATGGACAACCATCGCATGCTCCGCGCCGAGGTTGGCGAGCACCTTGGCGATGGGTTCGGTCAGATCGTGAGAGAAGACCCCCATGACCTGACGAGTCGCACCAGCGGGATTGGTCAGCGGGCCGAGGATGTTGAAAATCGTGGGGATGCCAAGAGCCGCACGGATTGGGGCAGCATGCTTCATAGCCGGGTGATGGGCCTGCGCAAAGCAGAAGCAGAGTCCCGCCTTGTCGAGGCAGTTGGTCAATGTTTCGCCGGACACCATGAGTTTGACACCCAGGGTCTCGAGGACTTGGGATGAGCCGGATTTGCTGGTGACTGAGCGATTGCCATGCTTGGCGACGACCAGATCATTCTCACGTCCGGCACCGGCTGCGACAATGGCAGCGGCGGTGGAGATGTTAAACGTGCCTGCATGATCGCCTCCCGTGCCACAGGTGTCGATGGCGGTGAGGCCGTTAGGCACAGTGACCTTGGTGACCTTGGAGCGCATGACGGTGGCAGCGCCGGTGATCTCATCGACACTGGCCCCGCGTTGCTGGATGAGTGCGAGGATTGCTCCCACCGCAGCAGGCTCGGCAGTGCCGGTCATGATCTGTTCAAAGACCTCAACCATCTGCTTGCGGCTTAGGGTCAGTTCGTTAAGTAGGGCGGAGAGAATGTCTTTCATTTTTTTCAGGGAGTAGGGAGTTAGGGAATAGGGAGTAGGGAGAAGACAGATATGAACCATGTTGGCTTATTTGTCTTATCCTAATCACTAATCACTAATCACTAATCCCTCCCTTATCACAATCCAACAATTTCAGTTAAAAACAGCAACACGGCGGCGGCGCCCGCTAAGACGGCGAAAATCTGACCGGCGAGTTTGAGGCTCTGAACCGTCATCACAGCCAACCCTGGATTGGGGATTTTCACGGCCTTGTACACCACCGCAATGGCCAAGACCATCGGCAAGAGCAGCCACAACCAATACCGGTCAATCGGCAAGGGGTCCAGAAACGGACGCCATGCACAGGTCAACGACATCAAAGCGAGTATCGGTGTCATCCTGCCACCTTTCGTGCCTTGGCGGTATTGCGCTGAGCGGATCGATCCAGGACATCATAAAAAATAAACAGATTCAGCAGTCCAGCCAAAGCGGTATAGAGAATACCGATTTCGTTGGGTCGACCGAAGCTTGGTTCATAGGCGTTGGGATAGGCAGGTGTCCCCAGATAGGCGTTGCTGCCGGGCTGGGAATTGGGTTGTGACATCATGGTTTTGCTGCGGACCACTGCCAGTACGACCGCCGGACCGTTGAACATTTGCCCGAAGAACCATGCCCGATTGAGCTTGAAATCCAGTACGCCCATACCCCCGATCATCAATCCGCTGAGAAACAGCCCGGTGATGGTAACCAGCAGGATCAACCCGCGTCGGACATCTCCCATGGCAATGTGTCCCAGTCCTGGGCAGACCCACGCAAGGACCAGATATCGAAGGTCCGGCGGGGCGGATTTCGTTGATTTTTTTGAGCTCTTTGCACCAGCTTGTAAATCAGACATCAAGTTCTCACAGGCATATAGCCGAAAACTTTTTCGGCGGGGGACATTTGAGCGTTGACAAACGCTCGTTGAACGATAGTGTAACGGCGCAAGTTTACCTCGCCAATTCGCGTTGGTCAGGTTTTTGATGCCCCTAGCCCAGGATCATAGATACCGTTTATGGAGATTTTCCCAATGTCAGAGTGGACCCGAAACCAAATGCTTCGCGCCGGATTGATGCATGCAACCGCTACAACCGCTACAACCGACTGGCAAATGGCTTTAGATGATGAGGATGACTTTGAGGACATGGATGATATGGACGATGAAGATGATGACTTCCTCGATGATGAGGATGAAGATTTGGACGATGACGACGACGATGTGTTCTTTGACGACGACGAGGACGAAGACATCTTTGGCGACGATGACGAAGATGATGAAGAACTCGACGACGATGAAGATGATGACGACGAATTCGACATCGACGAAGACGACTGATTACGGCTGGCAGCTTCCCCCGATCCTGCTGGTTTAACCTCAGGAGATATGGGTATGTCTGACACGACCCCCGCAGAAGAAAACCGTTTCCAAGGCCCAGACCGTCGCAAGGCAGTTGTCGATAATCGCACAGCTCATACCGGTCTAGAACGCCGCCGAGGTCCCGGTCGTCGACGCAGTGACTTCATCAAGTCCGCTGAAGAAGGCGAAATGTCACGCGAACAGTTCCTGTTTGTATGTGCGATTGACGCCTACAAAAAAGCCAATAACAAACCTTACCCGTCTTGGACGGAAGTGCTCGAAGTTATCCGAAAGCTCGGATACCGCAAGACTTGCGCAATGGCAGTAGAGTTGAATAACTGCGAGGATTGGACCGAAGCGTCCGACGCTCCAGCATTCCCCAACGCCACCGAAGCAGCATAACAAGCCAGATTGGGCCCAAGCAATCAAGTAAACACCTGCGCGACAAGTGCAGGTGTTTTTTTGCGTGTTTTTTTCAAGATCAAGACGACTTTGGCAAGTCCAGCTCAACGGCTTTTACCACAAAGTCACAGAGCAAAGACAGGTCTTGTGATCCTGTTTCTCTGTTTTTCCTCAGTGTCTCTGTGACTCTGTGGTGAATCCATCGACTGTGGGATTGGCATTGCAATTCGAAATTCGAATTTAAACCGCTATCATCCATCGCATGTCCAATACCCCGCAGTCACCGCTGCCTTATCGCATTGCTGTTCTCTGTTACCTGTTTGACGAGGAGGGTAATATCCTTCTGCTGCATCGACGCAAGGAGCCGAATATCGAGCTCTACTCGCCCATCGGTGGCAAGCTTGAACAGGACCTTGGCGAATCGCCCACCGCAACAGCCGTCCGGGAAATCGCAGAAGAAGTCAACCTCACCGTCAACCCAGACCAACTGCATTTGACCGGCATCGTCTCGGAGACCGGCTTTCTGGACAGCATGCACTGGCTGATGTTTCTCTATGAATTGACCGTCCCGGCCAACGTTCTTGAAGGGACGTTTGATGAAGGTCGCTTGGAGTGGCATACCCGTGACAACCTCATGAACCTGCCGATTCCCGACACCGATCGCAATGTGATCTGGCCTCTGTTCTGGCGTTACCGACACCAATTTTTCATGGCCCATCTGAACTGTCAGAATAATCAGGTTCAATGGCGCATTGAACAACCTGCGGCTGATACCACCAACTGGACAACTGATCCGGCCCGTTAAACCGCTTGCGGATTAGCGCTGCAACATCTGATGAATACCAACACACGCCCCGAAAAATTCGTTTGGTAATTTTTAAAACGCAGGTCACTGATTCCGAGACAGAGGCACGATCAAGGCGTCGGTGAATCCCATCTGCTTTTGAGCGTGAGCCGCTGACGCATAATCTGTGAACCGTCCGACATGCACGCGGAAATAGGTTCCGGCATTGGTGCTGAAGGTCTGGGTGATCTGTGGTAAACCCACTCTCAAATACTGTGTCCGCTTGGCGACATCTTGAACCCGATGCTGAGCATTGGTTTGAGAGCGATAAGCCCCGACTTGTAATGTAAATCCGACGGTCGCCAGGTAATTGTCGATTTGCTTGCCGATGGCAGCATCCCGGTTATACCCCCGAGCCAGTAGCAGACTACTCCGCGCCGCCGGCCAGAATCCGAGTTTTTGTTGAGCGATCCCGGCCTGGAAGTAGGCGTTGGCTCGATCCTGCCCGGCCAGTCTTGTTGCCGCGTTGCCAAAGGCGATTGCCGCATCACGGAATTGGTCTTTGCGGTTGTAGAGGAATCCAAGTTCCGCCCAGGCGTCACCTGCCAATGCATTGTCCGTGCTTGAGGTGGCATCGGTGAGGTATTGTTGGGCTTGTTTGTCGTTACCCAGTCGACGTGCCGAAACGCCAGCAAGGTATTGGCCCTGGGTTGAGAGATCAGGGTTGGACACCGTCGCCACCCCGGTTGCCAGGCGATAGGTCTTGGCATAGTTCTGCTGGTCGAAGGCTTTCTGGGCATCCTGAAGCTGATGCCGATAGTGGTCTGCACCACAACCGCTGAGGCCTATGGCAAATAGGAGTCCAGTCACGATCCACATTACACGTTGCACTTAATATCCCCTTAGGGTTGGCGGGTGTCATCAAACGGCGTTTATCAGACATTGTAGCCATTGTACGGGTTTGACAATTCAAAGGCATTGTAAGTTCAGAAGCTCGGATCAAGACGGTGCCGATTGCTGAAAAAATGGATATGCCACGCCTTGGTTTGTGGACATCAATGGTTATAGGGCATTGAGCCTTGGTTTCTTGGGTTTAAACGGTGAATCGGACCAAACTCATGATGGTGATAGGCCGATACGTAAACAGTGAGTGCTAAACAACCAACTGGTATTGACAGGTTGCCCCGATCCACCACCCAGGCTCATCATCCCTCCATTTGGAACGATGCTCCGATGCGTGCCAAGATCATGCTTTTGATCGCCATCGCTGCGGTCGGAGGCTGTATCGTCGGGATGCTCGAAGTCTACATGGGTCAGCATGCCTACATCATGGCTTCAGGACTTGGCGGGTTGTGTCTGGTTCTTTTTGGCCTTTCCAAAGTCTGGTGCTGGATGCCCTTGGAACAGCTTATCAAGCAGCTTCAACGCATTGACAAGACTGACCGTCCCAAGCAGATCCAATCCCTGCCACTGCATCGTGTTGATGAAGTAGGCCAACTGGCAAGGATTGTGCATGAACTGATGGCATGGACGATCCGCGAACACATTCAGGCTCGGCAGCTTCGCAAAAGCTTTGCCGATGAAGTCCACAAGGCGATTAACCGCGCGACCACCGACCTGAAAAACATGGCCATGCGCGATCCACTGACCGGCTTGGGTAACCGTCGATTTGTCGATGAAAACCTTGAAGAGTTGGTCCAATCAGCCAGACATACCCAAACCGATCTGGTGTGCATCACCTTTGACGTGGACAATTTCAAACAGGTCAACGACACCCTGGGCCATGCCGTCGGTGATGAACTGTTGATCTTCATCGCATCCTTGATCCAAGCCTCAGTCCGTGGTGACGACTATCCGATTCGACTGGGTGGCGACGAATTTGTGTTGCTCATGCCCGGCTGTGATATGGATCATGCCACGCGAATCACCGGTCGGATGGTGGTGCTGTTTCGCCAGCATGTACAGATGGCATTCCCACAGGTTCCGGTGAGTCTATCGGTGGGATTGGCATCACTGGCTCAGGACAGTCCCGCAGATGGGCGCGGTCTCATGGAGTTGGCCGACCAACGGCTTTACGAAGCCAAGCGTGCTGGCAAGGACCAGTTGGTCTCACGTTAAGAACGCTGTTCAACTCATCATGTTAGAAATCCAGTCTTAATCGAGCTTTAACATGGATTTGGCCGATAGAGGATTCTATGTCGGCTGATTCAAAACCTGTTATTGGGCATGTCCTTCACCAACTGGCGTACGCCGGTGCTGAGGTGTTGGCTGCAGCGTTGGCCAGGCAGCTTGCCGATCGCTATCAAACCGTGTTCCTTTGCCTTGATGGGTTGGGGAAACTCGGTGAAGCACTGCAATCCGAAGGCTTTCGCGTCGTCGAACTGGGTCGCAAGCCCGGCATTGATCTGGCGGTCTCCAGGCGAATTAAACAAGCTGTCAAAGAGCATGGCATTGATCTGTTGCATGCTCATCAATACACGCCGTTTTTCTATGCCTCACTGTCACGTAAACTCGGTAGCAAGCCACCATTGCTGTTTACTGAGCATGGCAGACATTATCCCGATCAACGCAAACTCAAACGGGTGATCGCCAACAAGTTTCTCTGGCGTCAGCATGATCGCGCAACCGCCGTGGGCCGATTTGTCGCCAGGGCATTGGTGTCCAATGAGGGCTTCCCGCGTGCGGATGTACAGGTGATTTACAACGGCATTGATCCCGACACGTTCATGCTGCCCAACCAGCAACAGTTACGCTATCGCATGCGAGACGAGTTGAAACTCACCGAGGATCAACCGGTGATCCTGCAGGTCGCACGGTTTCACCCGGTCAAGGATCACGCGACATCCATCAAAGCCTTTAGCCATGTCGTTGAGCAATTGCCCAATGCCGTGTTGTTACTTGCAGGGGACGGCCAGGACAAACCGGTGATGCAAGCGTTGGCCAAGCAGCTGGGCGTCGCAGACCATGTGCGATTTCTGGGCGTCCGAACCGATATCCCGCACCTGATGACCGCCGCCGATGCCTTTGTGCTTTCAAGTCTCAGTGAAGGTATCTCGGTGACATTACTCGAAGCCATGGCATCAGGCGTCCCCATCTGCACCACCGATGTAGGCGGTAATGGTGAAATCGTCGAACATACTGTCACCGGTCTTCTATCCCCAAGACAGGATGCCAAAGCGTTGGGTGCCAACCTGGTGCAAATGCTCATTGATCCACCACTGCGACAAAAATTCGTCGATGCCTCACGTCGCAAACTGCTGGCTCAATTCAACCAGCAGCAGATGCACGATGCATATACAAAACTCTACGACTCAATGATTCATTGACATAAGTAATTCGCCACGCCAAAGATACAGGCCATTCACATTGGCGGATTGCCGCGCGTTGTTTATCATGACCACTGAATGTGTCGATCAAACACGTAAGACTTGCCATGAATGACCAACCTCAATTAATGATTTTTGATGACGGCCAAGGTGCCTTTACACCTTTGACCGATCTCCGCGCGGTCTTTGAGCTTCGGACTGGCAAGCACAGTACCCAAAAACGCATCGAACACCTCACCGGCTTGCCAACCCAGGCCATCCAAGTCCCCAAAGCACTCCAGGCGGTGATGCTCGAACGCTATCCCAAGCTGGCAGTCAACACGCCTCCGACCACCGCAGGTGACTGGCTGACCGTCAATGGTCGTTGTGCGGATCACACCATACTCACACAGATTGCCCAGCTCCAGTCCGGCCAAGCCATGCAACTGGCCGACGGCACTCCCGTGGCAGCACGCGTCAATCTCACCGACTCCTGGGATTGGCCCCAAGATATCACGGTGACGCAGCTTGAGGACAACACGCTGCTGACGCGCGTCTGGCAGATTCATAACCTGCTGCACAAGAACCTCGTCAACGATATCGAGCTCTGCCAATTCCCGATGATCGGACGAATTGAGGATCGCTATCACGGCGTGACCGTTTTCGGAGACCATGCCATCAAGGTGCACCCGTCGGCTACGCTTCAACCGGGCGTGATTCTCAACAGTGAAGACGGGCCGATCTGCATCGACGAAGATGTACTGGTCGAAAGCCCCACAGTCATCCAAGGCCCATGCTCAATTGGCAAAGGTTCGATGATCGCACCCATGACCCAACTCCGCGGTGACACTGTCATTGGCCCGGTCTGCAAAGTCGGCGGTGAGATCAAAGCAAGCATCATCGCAGGCTATTCCAACAAAGCTCATGCCGGATACCTGGGCAATGCGCTGGTGGGTTACTGGGTGAATCTCGGTGCGGACACCACCGCCAGTAATCTCAAGAACACCTACAGTCCGGTTCGCATGCAGCTTGCTCCCAACCTGCCTCGCGAAGATACCGGCCTGGCAAACCTCGGCCCGGTCATCGGTGATTATGTTCGCACCGGTATCACCACCCGGATGCCTACCGGCACCGTCATCGGCACAGGGACGATGATCGCTCAATCCACCTTCACGCCTACCTGCGTCAGTCCCATGCGATTCATCACCGACAAAGCTGATGATGCCTACGCACCTGACAAACTCATTGCGACAATCAAGGCCATGATGAGCCGACGCGACCAACAACTCACCGATGCCGATGCCAATCGCCTGCGCGATTTGGGTTGATGCCTTAAATCCAATCTCTATTAAATTTCCACTGCAACCGGCAAGACCTCCTGGACGTACCGTAGTTACCCGTCATGTCTAAAACCCATTCCGCATGGAGATTGATTGATGCTTAAACCGATCAGCCGGGCCTTGGTACTGGTATGCCTGTTGACTTGCCCTTGTCTTGCAGACATTAAAACCTATATCGACAAGCCCGATGACAGCTATGCCTACAAAGTTGTCCAAGAGCAGCAGGTCATGGGGGTCAACATCCGCGTGGTCGATTTCACCAGTCAGACATGGGAAGACAAGCCCTGGCAACATTGGTTATTTTTGATCACACCCAAGGTGATTCAACATCCAGGCAAAGCGATCCTGATCATCGCAGGTGGTTCGAATCGACCGGGTATCCCCAAGCTCCCCAAAGAAGTCGGCTTACTTGCCAGCACCTGTGAACAACTAGGTGTCCCGGTGGCCATTTTAGCCCAAGTCCCCAATCAGCCACTTTACGACAATCTTCGCGAAGACAATCTCATTGCCCATAGCATGACGATGTATTTTGCATCGGGTAATGAGGAGCAGATTCTACTCCTGCCGATGGTCAAGTCCGCAGTCAAAGCCATGGACTGTATCTCCGAATTAATGACCGAATCGCATGGCAAGCCCGTCGACGAATTCGTCGTCAGCGGTGCATCCAAACGGGGCTGGACAACCTATCTCACCGCAGCTGTGGATCAACGCGTCATCGCAGCAGCACCGATGGTCATCGACATGCTCAAGCTACCTGAGCAGATGGAAAAACAAAAACAGGTCTACGGCGAACAACTCAGCCCCAAGATCACGCCTTACACTTCGCGCGGTGTTTTACAGAAAATGCAGACCGAAGATGGCAAAGCGCTCGTCGCGTTAATCGACCCCTATGCCTATCGCAAATTACTCACCATGCCCAAGCTTTTACTGTTGGGGACGAACGATCCATTTTGGACGGTTGATGCTGCCAATGTGTATTACGATGATCTACCTGGGATCAAATACATGTGCTACGTTGCCAATGCCGGGCATGGGTTGAATCTTGCTGTTTTGCCGACACTGCTTAATTTCTTTAAAGCGTCCGTCAGTCAAACCGCATTGGCAACACTCAACTGGACGCGTAACGATGATGGTTCGACCACCATCCAATGCAAGCAGAAACCCATCACCTTGAAGCTTTGGCAGTCCGACAATCCCTCGATGGATTTTCGCCAATCGCAATGGACTTCCAAACTTATCACGCTCGACGTTGATGAGCTGAATATCAAACCTGACAAGCCTACCGATGGTTATCTTGCATACTATGTCGAAGCGACTTTTGCTTCAGCACACAATCTGCCTTATACCTTAAGCACGCAGATCACGGTGTTGAATGCCCTGTGATTCAGGCATGCTGCGTAGTGTCCTACTTTGCCTTATACACTACTCAAAAGTAGGGTGGTGTAGAGCGAGTCTCCGAGCGAAACCCACCGGTTTTGCAGCTGCGGGACCTTGCGACGGTGGGTTTCGCTTCGCTCTACGCCACCCTACTGAAGACAAATCAATGCGTGAAGACGATGTGTATAAGGAAAAGTGGACATCACGCGACTCGCCTGAATTAAAAGCATTTGCCCTGCCCCATTTGACCCCATGCGCATCTGGTTCATCAACTCTTGGTATCATGTGCGTTGAACCTTAACACCTCATTTGGGAGATATGCTTTGAAACGTTCGCTTTTGCTTACTTGTGTACTGTGCTTGATTGTGTCCCCGTTGGTGAGTGCTGATGAGCTGGCGGACCTGCGGGCGGAAAATGCTCGACTCAAAGCAGAGAATGCGCAGCTTAAGCAGCGGATCGGCCAGCTGGAAAACACCAACCAGCAAATCGTCGCCCAGGCCAAGCAAGCTGTCGCACAGAAGCAGGCCCATTACCTTGCTACCACCGAGCAGTCCGATGGCAGCAAAACGGTCACCACCTACGCCCGTCGCCTGCCTGTAACCCGTGGCAAAATTCGTCACACCAGCTATCAATTCTCCGGCTCATCCAATGGCGGTGATGTCACCTTGACCATCATCGCAGGCATGTCCCCGGGCATGTTCCGTACCGCAAAGCAATTGGAACTGGAAGTCGATGGCCAATCGCTGAACTTACCCATCGCTGACTATCAATCCAAACGCCGTCGCTCAGGTGCAGGCAGTCGCACAGGGACCACGCTGTATGACGAAACGGTCATCATCAAACTCTCACCTGCACAGGTCGCCCAATTAGCCAAAGCGGATATGATCGTAGGCACACTGGGTTTGGCGCAGTTGGGGTTTAGTCGTGAAGATTACAACCTGCTGACCGTGCTGGCGGAATCGATCAATGCCAAGTGATATTGCGGTTTTGCCTGCTACAATGAACTATCACATGTTTATTGTCTGTTCTTGACTGGTTTGATTCGTCACAAGGTTCACACATGGATCCATTGACTCAAGGTTTGTTGGGGGCAACAATCTGCGGCTCGCTGTTTAGCAAGCAACTTGGCCGATGGAGTTGGGCGGTGGGTTTGGTTGCAGGATTACTCGCTGACGCGGATATGATCGTCAGCTTGTGGATGACGCCCCTTGATGCGTTGTACTATCACCGACATTTCACGCATACACTCTGGTTTATTCCCATCGGCGGACTCCTTGCGGCTTTACCGTTTATGTTGGTCCCCAAGATGCGACTGCGGCGTAAGAGTTTGATTCTTGCGTCGATGGCCGCCTTTGCCAGTCATGCGCCGTTGGACATACTCACCAGCTATGGCACGCCGTTTTTTTGGCCGATTGACTATACGCGCATCAGCCTGGACATCATGCCAATTGTTGATCCGCTCTTCACGTTGATCCTGCTCATCGGAACAATCCTCCTGACGATTAAACGGTCAAGTAAAGTCGGACGGTTGACCCTGTTGGTCGCAGGGTTGTATGTTGCCTTTGCAGCAACGCAACACAACCGAGCATTAAACGCGCAGTTGGCATTAAGTGAATACCGAGGTAACAAGGTTCAAATCGCACGTGTCATGCCCACACCCGGTAATGTCCTGGTTTGGAACAGCGTGTACAAAACTGCTGACACAATCTACACCGATGTGATCCGCGTACCGCTGTCATCCGAGAAAGCGAAGATCATTGAAGGCAAAAAGTATCTGGTCTTGCGTCAAGCTCAAATCTTCAAGAAACACAAGATCACCGAAGACAGTCGTCTGGCAAAAGACATCGCCAATTTCCAATGGTTCACCGGCGAGTTGGCTGCACCCTATGACAGTCAAAAACCCAACGAGTTGGCGGACATGCGATACATGATGCAATTCGGTGATCGACAACCCCTGTGGTATATCAAGGTGGCATATAAAAAACCCGACCAGCCGGCAGTGCTTATCCATCCTGAGTTTGATCGCAAAGAAGTCTTCAACAAACTCTGGGAATTGATCAAAGCGGCGCCGGAAAATGCCAAGTCCGTCACAGAATATTATCCGGTGATTGAAGAATAAATCAGAACGTTACCATCCGTGTATTTCGCACAGCTTGATCACATCCCGTTATAATTCAAACATGGTTTTACGACGCTACCACTACGACAAGGCGTTTGAACACCATCTCCGGGCACTGCAAATTCCGCATGTCTCCGTGGATGAAGCGCGACGTTCCCTGCAATTGGGGCGGGTGCATGACAAGCTTAAAAATTTTGACTTCGTGGTCTATCCTTCCACTGGTAAAGGGCTGCTCGTCGATGTCAAAGGACGCAAGCACACCGGTAAAGCCAAGCACTATCAAAACTGGGTTACCGCAGATGACATCGACTGTATGAAGCAATGGGAAGAGCTCTTCGGCCCGGAGTATCAGGCATGCTTTGCATTTATTTTCTGGTGCGACAAACAACCCGGTGATGCGCTGTTTGAAAATCTTTTTGAATTCGACGAACGCTGGTACACATCCAGAGCATTAACGTTGGCCCAATACCGTGAACATATGAAAGTCCGCAGCCAGAGTTGGAAAACGGTTCACATGCCACCCACGATTTTTTCACAAATCGCGTTGCCAGTCGCTCAAATGTTTGTATAACTAGCAACATGAAACTGTGAACCTCACCATTCGACCCCACCAACTGGCCTGTGTGCTGATTGTCCGATGATCCAGCTCTTTGCGATGTGATCAGAGTGATGTTGTCGTTGCTTTGGATTTTGTTGCAGGCTCCCGACTCTATTTTGATTTTGTGAAATAAACTTGATTTAAAGCGTGTATATGCACGTTCCACGGTATATGTATTGGATTTGAAGATGTCCGAATGTTCGCACGAAATATCAAACACACAACTTACCAACCCATCACAGGGGCAATTGGCTGTAAGTCTGCTTAAGCTTGCGTTCCCGATTATCACAACGATGATCTCTCAGACGGTGATGCAGTTTGTCGACTTTGCCATGGTCAGCAAATTAGGCACCGACGCAATGGCCGCGGTGATGCCTGCGGGGATTCTGGTGTTCTGCTTTAACAGCTTCGGCATGGGTGTCCTGTCGATGGTCAACAGCCTGGTGAGTCAATCGCTGGGGCGCAAACAACTCGCCGACTGCGCTGCGTATACCTGGCAGGGAATTTATGTCGCCATGGTGATGGGCATTTTGACTTTGCCGTTTGCCCTGTGGATGAAGCCATTTTTTAATTGGGTTGGACATGAACCCATCGTCGCGCAGATGGAAGCAACCTATGCATCAATCGGCATCATCGGTATTGCGCCGGCACTGTTGGCGTTGACGTTATCCAACTTTTTTAACGGTATCCATAAACCGGCCATCGGCATGGTGGCTGCCATCATTGGCAATATCTTCAACATCTTCATTAACTGGGTTCTGATTTTCGGTCACCTGGGTTTTGAACCCATGGGGATCGCCGGTGCCGCATGGGGGACCAACCTTGCAGCCGTGATCCAAACCTTGATTATGTTTGTCTGGTTTATCATGCCCGCGCGGAATCGAATGTATCAAACATTGCATACATGGAGACTCCATTGGCCCAAGTTCAAGCGTTTGATGTGGTTCGGCCTGCCATCAGGTGTCCAACATGTCGCAGACATCCTTGCGTTCTCCGCGTTCACCATCTTCCTCATCGGCAGACAATTCGACGAAGCAGGCAGCCTGCACTTTGACCCATCCCAACAGGCTGCACATAACCTTGCCATCAAGTATCTGCATCTGGGCTTCATGCCAACGATTGGACTGGGTGTTGCCGTCTCATCCATGGTGGGTAAAAGCATCGGCGAGAAAAATATCCCTCTGGCAAAACGCAATGCACGGTTGGGATCACAAATCGCCTTGGTCTACATGGGCATTATTGCTGCCATCTTCCTGCTGGGTGCCAAGCCTATGGCAGAGCTGTTTACCAGTGATCCAACGGTCATTGACTGGTCGATTAAACTGCTGATGCTCTGCGCTATTTTCCAACTCTTTGATGCGCTAAGCATCACCTTCAGCTTTGCACTTCGTGGCGCAGGCGACACCCATGGCCCCGCCATCATCATGGCGGTCTATGCCCTGATCTTTCTCATCGGCGGCGGATACTGGAGTACCATCCAATTCCCCGATGCCGGCGCAGTGGCACCATGGATCGCAGCAACGGTCTACATCTGCATGCTGGGCATGACGTTTTATTTTCGTTGGCAACTGGGGGGTTGGGAAAAGATTGATCTCACCGGCCATGAAGCAGTCCCCGAGTCACTACCTGGCGCAGTTGATCCATTGACCAGTAATCTTTGAGAGATGAACTAATAAAACAAGCCGTCAGATCAACACACCTTTATATTTATGGATGTGAATCTGACGGCTTGGTTTTCAATATTGATATGACATTCAGGTGATGGATTTAACCCAGTAAAGTGCGGGTGAAACATTTACCATGAATACCGGGGATCAGGCGGCTGGCTGCCAATTTACCCGGGCCAATGAGTAACAATCCCAGTGCGACCAAACCCAGTGTCAGTGGATATTCCATGCCACCGGCACGGGCTGAAAATGCATCACCATGAACCTTGAAGCTGGCAACCATCATCGTAAAGAAAATCAAAAACGCAGACGGTCGCGTCGCAAGTCCGATGGCCAGCAGAATCCCGCCAAAGCACTCGGCACCGCCGGCAAGGCCAGCCATCAACTTGGGCATCGGGAATCCCATACTGTCAAAGCCACTGACCGTCTTTTCAAATCCGCCACCGCCAAACCAACCAAAGAGTTTTTGTGAGCCATGATAAAACATCACGTAACCGACGATCAGCCGTTGAATCAGCAAGCCAAGACTCATCATGCAACTACTTGACGGACACTTGGCGGTGGAACATTCGGACATAAAACGATTCCTTGTAAAGGGTATGAGGTGTGTCTGATTAATCGATATAAGCGATGGTTTATTCCATCTGGTTTAAAATGTGTTTGGACGCAATAGTTTGTGCTGTTGGTTTGTTGATAGATCCGAGCAGAAGATGTGTTCGACCATCCATCAGCTACCTTGATAGAATGGGTTTACACTTCATCGATCGTATTGACATGTAACTCATCCACCATTAACTCAAGCAAGATATCCTTTAGTCATGCCACTGACCACGCACATTAAACCACTCAATGATGCCAATCGGCTCGGACTTGATTACCGACATGAGGCAGCGCATTTGCCATGGAAGAATCCGATCATTGATGCGCACATTCACATTTGGGGATTGCAAGCAGCACGCGATTATTTCCGTATCGCTGATTGGTTTGGCGTCACCCAGGCATGGAGTCAGACCCCGCTAAAGGATGTGCCTGCAATTAAAGCGGAGTTCGGCGATCGGATTCATTTTGTGGCTGTCCCCGACTATTCGCAGAAGGATGATCCGCAGACGTTTACCACCAAGTGGTTTGACGATATTGGCAAATTCGCAGAGCTTGGCGCAAAGATGATCAAGTTCTGGTCGGCACCGCGCGGTCGGGATATTCATCCATCATTGACGCTCGATTCACCGGAGCGTCAACATGCCATGAAACTTGCCCACAGTGCTGGGATGATGTTCATGGTTCACATTGCGGACCCCGACACATGGTTTAGTACGCATTACAAAGACGCCAACAAGTATGGCAGCAAGCGCAGCCAATACCTTGCTTTTGAGCGACTCCTCGACCAGTACGGTGATGTGAAATGGCTCGCTGCTCACATGGCAGGATTGCCTGAGGACTTGGATTATCTTCAGCAGTTACTCGACCGCCATCCCAATCTATACGTGGATACCTCTGCCACCAAATGGATGATCCGCGAACTGAGCAAACACGGCTCACGCCTGGCAGACTTTATCCATCACAACACCGGCCGGATTCTCTGGGGCACTGATATCGTCGCATCCGAGGATCACTACAAAATGTCCGGCGACGATCAATACGCCAGCCGATTCTGGGCGATGCGAACGCTGTTTGAAACCGACTACGACGGCCCATCTCCCATCGTGGATCCTGATTTATCAATGCTTGATCCAAGTCTGCCAGAGCAAAGCAGCGCCATGCTCAAAGGCATCAAACTCGACCCCGCGACGTTACAAGCGTTGTATCACGACACGACGTTGGCTGTGTTAGATTCAGGGACTCGTGTCTAGGCAAAGGCATTTGATAAGCAGACTGCCTTGCCTGTCTTGCCCTAGTCACTAGTCACTAATCACTAATCAACAACACTGGTTCACTTAGACGCAACCGATCCATCACCGGGCCGTTGAGTCCGGGGGTGATTTGGATGGAGAGTTGCTTGCTGCCAGGTGTGATAGGCAAGTTGATTCGATGCTGCGGGGACTTGGCGTTAAAGGATAATTCGGCAACTGGTTTGTCATCGACTCGCAGATACAACGTGAAGTCCGTCCACTTGCGCGCTCGCGGTGGATCGTGTTGCGTCCAATTAATCAGAGCATCGGCTGCAAACCGGGTGACTCCCTTGGGCAATGTGAATTGCAACGTGGTCGGCGCCTGCATGGTGATAGCCTGATCGCTGATACTTGGCGGGAAATCCACACCAAACGCTTGAGCGCCGCCGAGGAGTGTATAAGGTTGGCGTCCGAGGGAAATGATTTGTTGATGCTTTGAAGCCAGATCAATCCGGGCGATTTCGCGCATGGGCAGACGGGTAATCTTTTTCCAATCGGTATCCATGAGTGTGACCGATTCACGACCCAGCAAAACGTCGTCACATAACAACACCGTGCCGTTGACAAGGTACAACCGATGTCGTGGTTTGGCAGGCAGCACAAGCGGATTGGCAAGGCGGATCGCGGTCACCTGCTCCAAGGGCAATCGCGTGACCGTTTGGGACTGCCCTAGTTCCAACTCAATTTCACTGGCGGTTACTCCCAGCAAAAAGCCGTTGAGCATATCACCATTGGAAAGCTGAACACGGTCGTCGGTGGCCTGATCTGCAAATTGAGCAACAGCTAATTGCATCAAGTGAATCCGATCCAGCGACACTGCCAGATTCCCAAGAATTGGCGAGTACCAATTGATTACAGACGCATCAACCGCTTCGTCTGACTCGCCGGGCTCTTTGATTCGTCCGATGAGTTGTTGGCCATCCGTGAGAACCAGAATCGCAAGACGACGTGTTGGCTTGATGTCTTGCACCTCTCGTGATTCGATGTGACGAAGCTGTAAGACTTCTCTGCGCGATCGCTGCTGATATGACCAGTTGCTGTCAAAGTAACCAACCGATGATTCAGTAATCGACTCCAGGCCTATGGGATGGTATTGAAGTTGGTCGTCGACAAGCAATGACAAAGGTTGCTGGGTTTGAGCCCTGCAATAATGGGCAGTCAGCAGGCTAAGGACTAACGATCCCAAAACCAATAGACTGAATCTGACGCCCCGGTTTAAACATCTGTGTTTATCTGTGTTCATCTGTGGCTACTGTCTTAAAATCAAGGCTCTATTTGAGATTCGTCACCTTTGGAAAATCGGTAGCAGTCGGTTTGGGATTTGCAGGACCAGCAGTGACATGGACGTGCCGTAGTCCGTGCCATAGCTTGAATTCCACGTGCCTTTTTGTGACTGTTTGGCAAGCAGTTCATCGCGGATACTGGGGTACCAATCTTTCCAGAAATGCCCGCCCGCCAGGAACATCGCCTGCACTGCGTAGTAGTGTCCGTAGTAATAATGAGGCGTCGAACTGACATTGCCCCGTGGTCGTTGTCGCAGCAAATAGTCCAAACCTTTTTGCAACGCATCGTCCTGATAGATACCTGCGTAGTAGAGACTGGCCACACCTGCTGCCGATCGCGGGAATGCCGAGCCGACGGTGTTGAGCATGTATCGGAAGCCGCCGTCAGCAGGATTTTGACATTGTCGGACATAGAGAATCGCCCGGTCGATGGTTGCCTTGGGGACATGGATACCTGCATTGCGGGCTGATCGCAGTGCCATGATCTGACAGATGGTTACCGAGACGTCCGCTTCGACAGGGACAGGTTGATACCGCCAGCCGCCTTCATGGTTTTGATTATCGACGATTAAACGGGTGGCTTTGATCAGTGATTCGCGGACGCGTTGATCGCCGGTCATGCCATAGATTTCCCCAAGAAACAGCGTCGCAAATCCGTGGCCGTACATCGGTCCATGTGGTGAGTTGGCGGAGACCAGGCCGGTTTCCTGCACGTTTTGGAGGATAAATTCCATCCCCTTGGTGACGTTTTCGCTGTAGAGTCCGCGGCCGGGGAGATTGCCATCTGCCATGAACGCCAGGCATGCCAGCGCCGTGATGGCGACATGCTTACCATACCGGTCACCGCCGAAGCTGCCATCCTCTGCCTGCGATTGAGCCAGGGATGCAAGCCCTCGCTCGACACCCGATCGCATTGCATCGTTGATCTCCGTGAAGCTTGGCGGGGTCACACCAAGGTCAGTTGACTCCTGTGCGTGAACTGTTGATTGGCCTAGGAATGAACCACAGAGCAGCATAGATAAACACAGATTTAGGCAAAAGGCTTTTTTAACCACAGAGGCACAGAGACACAGAGAAGAACAATGAGTCCATTTTTGAGTCTGTCTTTTTCGGGCTCTGTGACTCTGTGACTCTGTGGTCAATGTCGGTTCTGGATGTTGATTGAGTTGCATCACTTTGCCTCCTCCGCGAGTCTTCGGTAGTAGGCTTCGGTCTGTTTTTCGTAGACCGGGGAGAAACGTTCCTGGGTTCCCTGCATTAATTCATCACGCAGTCGGGGTGGGAGATTGCCCCATTCGACTTTGCCCGACTCGATGGGTTGCGCGCTTTCACCAGGCTGCTGCGTTGCCATGGATGCGGCGGTGTCGCCTGCATTACCCTGGCTTGGCTTGGATGTTTGCGAGTTTGCCTTTTGTTGTTTGTTGGACTTGCCTGCATCACTTCGTTTGGAGGAGTTTTTGCTGGTGTCGTTTTGCTGCTGCTGTTGATCTTGTTGTTGTTTGGAACTTGATGACGATGATGAAGAACTGGACTGCTGTTGTTGCTGTTTCTTGGCAGCAGCGATGACCTGATCAAGATCCTTGATGATCTGTTCCTGACTGCGTTGCAAAGACAAACTCACATCACGGTCATCACCCATCCGCGCTGCGACATCGTTCATGTTGTGAACCGCGCGTTTAAACGCATCTTGACCTTGCTGCGGGGTGATGGCATCAGGGTCAATGAGCTTGTCATCGGTCTTGGGCTTGTTTTGATTTTCAGGCACATCCAAATCAAGCAGGTCATCGAGCGACGGTAAATCCTGAGCAAGCGCAACAGGCGTAAGTGTCAGTAAGCTGCCGATACACACAGATGCACACAGATTGAGGATTGTTCTGCACAGCAAAAACGAACCACACTTTGGAGCTAATCGTAAATTCGAAATTCGAAATTCGATATTCATTCCGCATCACCTTCGACTTTCGGTTGCTCGACCACAGGTTGAGCTTGCTGGTTTTGCATGAATTTGTCAATGAGTTTTTGTCCCATGTCTGCAAGCTCGCGCTGCATTTGTGAGAGATTGACGATGCGCGACGCTGGTGCGTTTTCCTGTTGGGCGATGCGGGTCTGCTCGTGGACATCAATCTGGATTTCACGAAGCAGTCGCAATTCAGCGATGGGCGGGACGACTCCAGCAGATTGTTGTTGGCCACCGCCGCCCCCACCACCGGATTGATCGCCAGCTTGAGCGTCGGAGAATTTTTCCTGCTCACTTTGCATTTGCAGGACCTTGGCCATTTGACGCAGACGACTTTCAATGGACTTCTGATTGCGGTTGGCTGCCTTGAGTTGTTGGCCTTGGCGCAGGTCGGTTGCAATCTGCTGTGACTGCTCGTCTATTTGCTCGTGGAGCATCAGGAATAAGGTGGTCTGTTCGACTTTTTCTTTCAGCGCGTTGATCTTGTCGCGCAGCTGGTTTTGTTCACCAGCCAGTCCGCCAAGATCGCGTCGATGCCGACGGTTGATCGTCTCCAACTCTGCGAAAGGTTTGACCTTGGCTGCGAGTTGATTTTCCTGTTGGGCAAGTTCTTCGTAGGCTTTTTGCAGTTCGTCGCGGTCTTCCTGCTGCTGGTCCTGCTCGGCTTTTTGTTGGGCTTCTTCAATGGCAGTCAGGGCGTTTTTCAAGTGAGCAATGGCTTGAACTTCATGTGTCCGGGCATTGGTTGCGTCTTGCTGGCGGAGTTGGCCAACGGCATCTGCCTGCTGCGAGACCGCCTGGTCGATGGTTTGGCCGACCTGTTGGGTTTGCGGATTGCCCATCGCCTGATCCTGAACACTGATGGTGTTCTGACGCAGTACGACCTGAGGTTCAACAAGCGTGATCAGGTCATTGACCTTGGCCAATTGATCGACTTGTTGTTGTTGACGGGTGATAAGCTGCTTGAGCATTTCCGCAAGCTCTGCCATCTGACGTTTGAGGATCGCTTGCTTGCGCTTGGACTGTTGAGCCATCTGCTCGCGCATCTGCTTCATGGTCTCCAAAGACTCCTGCTGTTTTTGCATGGTCTGAGACATCTGGTTCTGGCTGGCGGACTCCGAAGCTTTTTGCATGGATTGGGAAAGGCCTTGCTGCTGAGCCGTCGAAGCGGCTTGGGCCAGGGATTGGGCGGACGCCTGATCCTGTGCCTGCTCTTGCTGTCCAAGTCGTTCAGCGGTCTGACGCATGCGGTTGATCAAAGCCTTGGCCTGCTCACTGAGTGCCTGTTGCTGCTGGGCAAGTTCGTCGACTTCTTTACGGGTTTTCTCATCCAACTGCTCAGCCGTCTTGCCAGCGGTGTTGGGCAAGAGCTTGCGTGCCTTGGCCTGGAGGTCTTCCTGCTGAGTCTGCATTTGTTGGAGTTGGAGTTGTAGCGTCAGCGCATCGCGCCCCTGATCGAGCAATTCAACAAGGTCGGTTAGATTCTTACTCACGCGCTTTTGCTGTTGGGCGGAGGCTTGACGTTGCGGTTGATCCAATTTTTCCACTGCATCGGCTGACGCATTTTTCGCCTGATCCAAAAGCATGGCAGCACGATCGACAATCTGCTCCAGTGCTTCGGACTTCAGCGCGTTTTCGCTCATCCGCTGCTTGATGCGGTCAATGGTTTTCTGATGCTGCCCAAGCTGATCGGTGACACGTTTCTGGCGTGGTTTGGCGGATTGTGCGGGCGCTTTTTCCAACAATTGTTGTTCAGCCGAAAGTCTCAAAGCCATCTGCCGGACGACACCAAGTTCACTGCGAATCTGCTGCGTGAATTTCTCTTCATCAATGACCGTGATTAATCTTGGCGATGTGCGAACCGGATCATGGGTTTGGCTGTTGAGACTAAAACTGTCCTGAGCAATCGCAACCAATTCAAACACATCACCGGGCACACCCCCAAGGGATTTAATGTTCAATGATGTCTTAACCGTCAGCTCACTTTGACGTCCGGTCTGCTGATCCAAAATCACCGGCTTGCTGTCATCGGCTTTAAGCTGCGAGGTCACCGACAAACGTTCAAGCGACACATCGTCACGACTGCTGGCGATCACCGGCAAGGTCGCAGTGGGCAATACAAACACATCCGCAGCAGGCTCTGTCAAACGCACCGATGGCAACTGGTCGGCAATCGCTTCAATGCGATACTGCTGATCAGAGATATTGGATAAGCCATGATCGTCGGTGACCTGGACCTGACTTTGCACGGTGCGCGATAAAGTCCATTTCAAGGTCAAATGATTCGGTGACTGCTCATCAACCGTCACCATCGCATCGGGAGCATCAATGAGTCCGGGGAGGATTTGACCCGCAGATGCAGCCATGACCGGCTTGTTAAGCAGCAGCTTCATTTGAACGGTTGAGCCTGTTAATACTCGTGCTGAACGCAGAGTCGCGGATAAAGCTTCAGTAATATTCCATGTCGTACTTTGCTCACGAATCAGTCCCACTGCATAGGCGGGCGGCGTGACATGAAGCTCGACCTGCGTCACGCTTGGGCGGGCGACAATATCAATGGTTTGCAGTCGGGTCTGCCCATCACCTGCTTGATAATAGAACTCGATTTTAGCGGGCAAGTCCGTTGCCATGAGTTGTTCGTCAAGATCAATAAGTCGCTCAAAGCGTGCGGTCTTGTCGTCACTTTGCCCCTGCTGACTCATGAGAACCGACTGCCAACTGCGTTTGCGATCCGGCCAGACAAAGCGGTAATTAAGCCACGCACGCATGTTGGTGTGATACCCACGCTCGACAGCAAGCTGCATCGGAAGCGGACTGTCAGACGGCCAAACCAACTGGCTGTTAAGACTCACCGTTTCAACGCGACGCGGCCACTGGGCATCACCCAATGGATTGACCCAGCGCTGCATCGCCAAGCTGAAACTCTGCGGACTCGTTGATGCAATGAGCAACATCACCACAAGCATTAATCCAAGCAAGCAGGCATACCGCCCGGTTTGTGTCGGGTTGAGCAGTCGCTTGAGTTTCACATCTGACATCTGTTCTTCGACACGATCAAGGCTCAGGTCTTCGAGCCTGCGCATCGCCGAACTGTGCGTCGATTCAGGTTGATGAACCAGAAAATCGATGGCACTTGCGAACTTGTGTTGCAGATGCGGGTAGAGCACTTCGACCCGCAGCGCCAGATCCGTTAAGGATGGTGAGAATTTTGAGACATAGATTAATCGTGTCCCAAGCCAGATCGATCCTAAAACAATCACCAGAATATCACTGACCAGTCGCACCATTCCCGGCAGGCGCAGCAGGTAGTCACTGACCCCGGAAATCAGCGCGATGATTAACAGGACACTGGCAGCCTGAAGCAATCGCTGTGTCAGCAGCAGCAGGCGACTGATCCGGGCCACGGTTTGAAGTTGTGCAATGGTTCGGTTCATTGTTTATACCAGTTTGCACACCTTTCTGAGTATCCACTCTGCGGTGATCAAAGTCACGAACAAAAGGTAGACCCACAGGTCATGCCACAGCGGATAGCGAATATCATCCGGTGTCCGGCGGGCGCGATTGGGAAGGATTTGAGACAGTGTTTGGAGTTGATCCAACGCGACAACTTTGCCATCGGTCTGATTGGCTAAACGGGTCAGCAGCGGATGATCCGGTTGAGGCTGACGCATTTCATCATCAGGATGTTGGACTTGGATAAAGGTCTGCACTGCCCCGGATGCTGCGAGCGTGTTGTCTGCTGGATACAACCTCAGGCGTCCGGTGTGACGAGGTTGCCAGATGACCTGGTAAACTTTTTCACCTGCGGACTGGTCAGGGTTGGTCACCTGTTGAGGCAGTAGATCAACTTGATCCACCACCTGCCCATCACGGATGGATTCGACGAGTACACGGATACTCTGGCGGTTTTGTTCCAACAGCAAGGCGTCACGCGTGGTGAGTTTGATGACGGTGTTCTGCTTTAAGAGCAGTCTGCGATGAGCAGTGCTTAGGCGGGTGGATTGGCCGGACTGTGATAGGCGTTCTCGTCCAAGCAGTCGCACCAGCTGTGTCCAGAACGGCTGATAGAACACATCGCCTTTGGCATATCGCCACCGCCAGAAATCGTCCGATGCCACGTACAGCGTCTGACCTGCTCCGTAGCGAAGGGACGTGATCAGTGGCAGGCTATTTTCATCATCATTGACCATCCGTGCTTCAGCCAACACCTCAGCAACGGGTTTGAGTTCACCCATCTGTTGAAGCCAACGCAAGGGGACTGTTTTGCCTGGGTCGCTTTTTGCAGTGTTGTTTTTCGTGTCAGGCACCTGCAATTGCAGAACCTGTAAACTCTCAGCCAGAGGCGTGGGGACGACGTTGACCGGCTGATTGCCCAGAGCAGAGACCGCGGAGACCTGCCGCATGGGCAGCAGGTTGGCCAGCACGGTGGTGTCGTAGGTCACAGGGGTCCATCGCGCCCCGCCGATCCAGATTAGACCTGCACCGCGAAGGGCGACATGGTCGCGGATCATGCTCAGCTGCTCGGAACTAAAATGCCGTGACGGTACATCGCCGATGATGATCACGTCATAGGCTTCAAATTCCTTAGCCGTCTGAGGCAGACGTGCGATGGGCACATCACCTTCCTGTGCAAATTTCTGATCCGCACTGATTAAAAACATGCTGCTCTTAATCGACTTCTCACGCATCAAAGCGCTCTTGAGATAGCGATATTCCCAACGTGGATACCCGTCGATATACAACACGCGGATCGGTTCATCGACGAGTTGGACGGTCACCAATTGCTGATTGTTTTCGACATTGATTTCACTGCCTTGATCCAATGGCGCGTCGTAGATGACTTTGACCATCCAATCACGATTACCAACCTCTTTAGCTTTGACGTTTAGCTGAAGGGCCTGGGCAAGCTTGTCGTCTTGAGGCGTCACCTCATCCAACACCTCGGCGGTTTGCACGTCCACCAACTGTACTTTGACACGTGAAGGTATGACGGTCTGATTCTCAGGCAGGAGGCTTAACTGCACACGCACCGGCACCACGTCATTGGCGTAGGCCTGCTGCGGAGCATCGATCTGAGCGATGGCAATGTCTACATAATTCTGCTCTTGGCCAACCGGGACGGTGAAAACCGACACCGCCGACTGCTTGAGCTTCCGCATCAGTTCAACGCCTAAACGCTGAGGTGTCCGACCGTCACTGACAAGGACGACCGCGCTGATGGGGTGGCCCTGGTGTTGGTCAAGTACCGTCTCGATGGCAGTGGCAATGTGCGTTGCATTGGAGGACGCATCCTGCAGGTTCAGTGGGTCAATCTGGTAAGCCTGTTCGTCAAAGCCGTACCAGTATTGCTGTCGCTCATTGCTCCAGACTTTGGGTTGGTCTTCGATGACTTTGGCCAGTTGGCTGACATGTTCTTTGATCTGCTGGTCACGGCTTTGGATGCTGGCTTTGTCACCTGCCTGATCGCGGACATTCATTGAACCGCTGCGGTCGACGAGCCAGAGCAGTCGATCGGGTTCGACACGTTCACGGGTTTGGACAAGCATCGGGCCACTGATGAGCAGGATCAGCCAGAGGATTGCCCCGGCGCGCAGGGTTGCCATGAGTATCCGCAGCCACAGCTTGCCAGCGAGCCTTGAGTAACTCCACGTGCTAAAGAGTCCGACAACGATGGCCAAAAGCACCCAGACCCACGCGGGGATTGGATGCAGCCAGCTCAGTGACAGCAGGTCGGCACCGCTTTGCCCGGTGATCCATCGCCAGAGCAGTGTTTCTTTCATCGGCTGCCCCCTTTGCCGAAGCGTTGGGGAGGCCCATGATCCAGATGCAGGAGTTTGAGGACGCCACGCCAAAGCCATCCGGCCCAACTGCGTTGTTGGGTGCTTGCATGGCTGAACCATCTTGCCAACATCGTTTCAAGGATCATCAATGCTAGCGCTATCCAAAGCAGGTTCCAACCCAGTTGTGAGTTGGCGGTGCTATCGACGGTGGGCCATGTGGGATTGTCTCGATCCAGCCAGTGGAGTTTGGCGTGACTTGCATCTGCGCCGTTGTGGTCAAAGAGCAGTTGTTTGACGGCATGTTCATCGCTCATCGCCAGCGAAGCATCGTCTGCATTGACGTTAATCAGCAGCAGATTTTTACTGCCATCCTGTTGGGCGCGATAGACGCCTGGCTCGTCGATTGGCAACGTTGAAACCATCTTGCCAGAGCTGTCCCGTTTGAGCGTCATCCGTTTGGGGCCGATGAGTTGGGAGGATTGAGTAAAGCGCTCCCCAAGCTGTGGGATCGTACCTGGCTTAAAAGCCAAGAGCTGTCGCGATGCACTTTGCGAAGTGAGACTGGCAATGGCTTCGTGTAACAGCGGGACAAACAGCGGACGTGTTTGCAGATTCGACCAATCCGGGCTTAACGCCAACGCACTGGCGAGTACATAACCGTCATCCAAAGGTTGGCTGACCATGACCGGTGTCTGAGCCGGATCGTTTAGACTCAGCCATGCCTGGGTCGGGCTGTCACTATCCAACGGGGCAAACAAACCAAGCATCTGTGAGACACGCACCGGACGCAATAATGCCTGCCAGTCGGCACCGAGTAATGACAACGCAGCAGGCGGACGACTAGCCAAGTTCAATCCCCAATCACCTTCAAGCTGCTTCACATCCAACTTCACCGGCAAATCCAACTGCTGCGATAAATTCAACGCCCAAACCGGCAGGCCCGCCATCTGCTCATCTGCTGGAGCGAACAGCCAGAGCATCCCGCCTTTGCGCGTCCATTGATCAATTGACGCCATCTGCGGTTTACTGATTTGATCCGGGCGAAGAACCATGCAGACATCCACATTGACAAGCATGTCAGCAGAGAGTTGAGCAGCGGTGACTTGCTGAACGTTGAGACTGTTTTGAGCAGGAGAAAGCGCGAAGCTCAGCCATTGAGACGCGGTAAAACCCTTGGCGTCCGTGCTGCTGGAGACGGCATCATCGACGAGTAGAATCCGCAACTGTTCGCGGATTTGAACCTGTGTGAATTGCCGGTCGTCAGCATGAAGTCGATTGTGTTGAGCTTCACTGGCAAGGCGAGCTTCAATGGGGAGTATGAAAGGATACGCAGTGACGCTGTCGTTCCATGACAAGTCCATCTGCACGGTGGCTTGCGACTGGCCGGCGGCCCATTGGTGTTCGCGGGTGGAGACTTCTTTGCCATCAAGATACAAACCAATCCGACAGGTTGCAGCTTGGTCAATCTTGCCTTGTCGGGCCAAGGTCACATCCAACATCACTGCCAATGCACCATCGAGTGGTCGAAGCATCTGGCTGCGTCTGGGTTGAACCTTGGTAATCTGCATATTGGGGATTGATGGGGCAGGCGGAATCAGACAGACGGTCGCATCACGAGCGAGTCGGTCAAAGGATTGTTGGGTTTGTTTGCCCAGTGAACCATGTGAAAAGTCGCTGAGGATCACGATCGTCTGTTCATATCCAAGATAGGCTGCATCATCGAGTTGGGATTGGATCGTTGCCAATACCGTGCGCATATCGCTGGCAGTATGTCGGGGTTTGATACTGTCGATGAGTTGCAGAGCCTGGGGCTTGTTAAGCTGCGACGGGGGTAACAGGGGCATGGCACTTTGAGCACTTCGCCAGATGGAGACGTGATCTTTTTCGCCAACTTGATCGAGTAATGCGATGGCCTGTTTTTTGAGATCATCAAGGCGCAAATGATTGGCACCGACGCGCAGCTGGGCCCCACTGGTGAGCGTGTCATCAAGGATCAAATGCACCAGGCGTTGGCCGCTGCGCTGCCCAAAGAGTTTACTTAGTCCAGTTCCAACGGGGCCAGCAAGTCCTAATCCAAGGAGCAACAGAATCAGACATCGTGTCAGCAGTAGCAGTAAATGTTCAAGGCGGAGTTTGTTTTTCTGTTTCTTGATGGCGACCTGTAAAAATCGCATCGCTGCCCAGACCTGTCGCTGACGACGAACGCGCCAGAGCAGGTGAATGATCACCGGGATCGCAATGGCAGCCACTGCCGCAGCAGCGATAAGCGGCGCGGTAAACAGTGAACTGGTTTGGGCGACTGTTGTGAGCATTACGATCAATCAACGTCCTAGGAATGAACCACAGAGTCACAGAGACACAGAGTTGAAAACAAAAAACATTGGCTTGTCTGTTTCATATTCATTCTTTGTCTTGAACTCTGTGCCTCTGTGCCTCTGTGGTTAAATATTGGATGAAGGATTACCGTCTTGCGGCTTGTCTTGCGACCGAGGCGTTGCGTCGGGCTAAAAAGTGACTCAGTGCTGGGCCAAGCGGCTGGGCGGTATTCATTTTTAAATAGTCAAAACGGAATTTACGGGTGATATTCTGAACCTGGGTTAGGTGTTCGTTGAACGCTTCGAGGTATGCCTTGCGGATCGCGGTCGGGTGGACAGTGATTTTGCCCTGCCCTTCAAGTCCGACGAAGTCTGCCATACTTCGGTAGGGGAATGTGATTTCCGCAGGGTCGAGAATCTGGAGCACGATCACATCAAAGCGTCGGTGAGCTGCCTTGGCCAGAGCTTGTTGGAGCATATCCAGATCGTCGAACAAGTCACTGATTAAAACGATGAGACTGCGTTGTTGCTGGCGAGCGAGAATCTCTTCAAACACGCGATTCAGATCCGTCCCATGGCCGATGGCTTCATCGGGTTCGGTGGTGTTGCCGAACGCCTGATGGCTGAGGATTTCGACGATGGATCGCCAGTGTTCATGAGTATTGGATTGACGTGTCGCATCACGGACATGTTCATCAAAAAGCTGAAGTCCTACGCGGTCTTGTTGTTGCAAAGCCAGGTAGCTAAGTGCGACTGCCAGTGCTGCGCCATAGTCATATTTTCGCCAGTTGGTTTTGGTCTTGCCTGGGTCCGAGGAGAAGTTCATCGAGCCGCTGCGGTCCAAGGCGATGACCATTTCGAGATTGGTTTCCTGTTGGTACTGTTTGAGGTAGAGCTTGTCAGTTCTGCCAAAGACTTTCCAGTCCAGATGGCGGATGTCGTCACCGGGTGCATACTGGCGGTGTTGGGCGAACTCGATAGAAAAGCCCTGATAAGGTGAGCGATGCTGCCCGTTCATGATGCCTTCGACGATCATTCTTGCGCGCAGTTGCAATGAGCCAACCGAAGCGAGTGTCTGTGGGTCGAGATAGGATTCGGCAACGGGCATAGGCTTCCTTGTTTACTGAATCGAAGTTGGCATATTGGGCATCACCTTGATTAACCGTTGCTGCGAGCCATCCTGGATTTTCACGGTAAGTGGGATGTCATACAGCTTGGTATCAAGTTCGGTCTTGAGCGTGAACGTTTTGTGAGCATCAATCCATTGCACGGTCACGCTATCACGCAGCTTCACATACTTGCTCACATTGGCAAAGGTGTCGATCCAGAGTTTGTCTTCGTGCGCTTTAAGTAATTCAAGGACCGCGACAAAGTCCTTTTCATCGTTGGGGAAGGGGGCATAACCTTTACCTTCATGAATGATCGCATGGATCATGGCTACGGCCCATTTGTTATTGGCAATTGTGTCATTGACCCATTGGACCGTTTTCTCGTGGGTGTAATTCTTGCCACCAAAACTCTGCTGATAAGTTCGGGCGTTAATGTGATTGACCAAAGCAAGCTTGAGGATTTCGCTGTTACGAGCATTGCCTGGAAAGCAAAACGTCACCGGCGTGAGTCCGAGCCTGTCCTGAAAAGTCGCGATGGGATGATTGATTTCCTCGTCCCAACGAGAAGCGTCGATGCGCGTCAGGCCATGATGGTTATAACTGTGATTGCCAATCTCATGCCCCTCGTCTGCTAACTGTTTGACCTGTTGCCAGTCCATGTACTGGCGTTTGGAGATATCGCCGCGATGAGCGAGAGCTTGATTGGTATATTTCTCGACAACGTAGAAAGTTGCCTTGTAACCATACTCTGCGAGCAAGGGACGAGCGACTGTGTAGTGGTCCAGCAAGCTGTCATCAAAGGTCAGACTCATCGCTGCTGGTTTGTCATCCATGAATTGACAGACGGAGACTTCAACACTTTGAGCAAGGGTTTGGCAAGTCATGATACACATCAAAACCAGGGGTAAAACGAATCGTGTCAACAACGGCATATCCTGTGATTCTCAGCTCAAACAGTAACGGGTCTACAACAATATTCGTGGTTTAACGGATCACCGATGACATCGTCGGGTCTTTGATCTGGTCATCGAGTTTGACCGAATCAAGCAGGCGATCAATCACATCATCGGGCGTGATACCATCGGCCTGGGCGTTGAAGTTGACCATCAGGCGATGTCGCAAGACCGGATGCGCCACCGCTGCGATGTCTTCGACGGTGACGTGTGTTCGACCTTGAAGGACTGAACGGGCCTTGCCTGCCATGATCAGGTTTTGTGAAGCTCGCGGGCCGGCACCCCATGAAATGTATTGTTGGATAAACGCAGGACGATGGTCATCCACGCCACGTTTGGGAGCGCGTGTCGCCCGCACGAGGTTGAGCGTGTATTGGATCACATGATCTGCAACGGGGACATCCCGAACCAAGTCCTGAATCTTGAGGACCTGATCGGCATCAAGCACATGTTCGACGGAGACCTTATGACGGGCAGTGGTCCGGCGGACGATTTCCATCTCCTCAGAAGCCGTGGGATAGTCCACCTGAATCATGAACATGAAACGGTCAAGCTGTGCTTCGGGAAGCGGGTAGGTACCTTCCTGCTCAATGGGGTTCTGAGTTGCAAGCACGAAAAAGGGTTGAGGCAGGGCATGGCGATAACCTGCTGCGGTGACCTGATGTTCCTGCATCGCTTCAAGTAATGCGGCCTGCGTCTTGGGCGGCGTCCGGTTGATTTCGTCAGCAAGGATCACGTTGGCAAAGACCGGGCCTTTGACGAATCGCAGATTGCGTTTGCCGGTGCCACGGTCTTCCTCGATCACTTCCGTACCTGTGATATCCGAAGGCATCAGGTCCGGCGTGAACTGGATACGCGAAAAACCCAGTGACAGCGTTTTGGATATCGTGGAAATCAATAACGTCTTGGCCAAACCCGGCACGCCAACGAGGACCGCGTGTCCTTTGCATAACAATGCCATGAGCAGTTGGTCGATGACATCCTGCTGACCGACGATGACCTTGCCAATCTCGGATTGGAGTTGAGCGGACAGATCGCGGATTTGTTGAATCATTTGTGCGACATCATCATCAGGCGGAGTCGGCGAAGCATTGTCAGACATGAAAGGCTCCCATGATCAAAGGACAGGTTCAAGCATCAACAAGTATACCGGCAATGTACGTTTACGATGCAAGGAAAACGTTGATAAAGGGGTTTAATCAAGCGAGTTGGTTTGCCGTTTAGAGAAACTGCCAATCACTATAGTACACGCAGTAACCCCAGAGCAGGGCATTGGTAATACCATGTGCCCAGACGACCGGGCCGAGTCCTTTATTGCGGGTCACGCGTAACAATGCGATGTACATCAGGCTACAGACCACCGCGCCTGGCCAATCGCGCATGCCATGTCCGATGGTGAATATCAACGTTGAAAGCACGATGCCCGTGACACTCAATTGCCCCAATACAGTCTCATTGAACATCCGGGCAAAGGGCTGTTCATGTTCGTCTGCGCGCTTTGCAATCGACGTATGCATCAACCATTCACCGATCAAAGGCAAGTCCTGACCCCATTGCAACACGCCGACAACCACCTGCCGAAAGCTGTGAAAGCTTCGCAGTAAAAGTGACCGCACAAACAGCTCTTCAAACAAAGGTACCAGCAGACTCATCCCCACCACCCGCATGGATAGACTCAACCAGTGGATCGCTGGACTCATGCGTGTAAATAGGTGTTCAGGGTCATCCGGTGATACCGCAAAGCGCTCAGGAAACAGTGTGATCATCCACTTGCCCAATGCGATCCAGATCACGCAGACCAAGATGCCCACGGGGATCGCTAGCCAATGAAATCGGAGGTTCAGTTCAGGTGTCAAGCGACGATATCGCCAGAGCAAGGATGCGACGATCAGGCATTGCCCCCCATAGAGCAGTGGATACATCCAAGGCTGATCGTCGGTCACCATTGCGATCAGCGGCAGCAATGCGACATAGATCACATAAGGCAATACACGCGGATGCCAGGGATGTTCGGACATCCATCGATCCAGCGTGTTGCCTGTAGTTGTGGACTGTGCGTCATTCATGCCGTGTTCATGCTACAGCGATGTACGGATGATGCAATATGGAAAGTAAAAAACCGGATCGCGATGATCCGGTTGTTTTAATCGTGTGGTGTGACTGTGCGTTAAATTGCAATGTCTATCACTTGAAATTTTCGACATGCCCGTCCCAGAACGACCGGTTCCAGGTGGTATTGTTAAGGTGTCGAATATCCTTACCGGCATTCCAGTCACCGCAACGATAGTGATTGCCGACATTGACTCTTGAATCGTTGAGCCACGGTTTTTCTGACAATGGATCCCGAGCATAATAGGAGTCGGTCAGACGCCATGCCTGGGAACTGTTGGGATAGCTGGAAGTAAACGCACAGTTGGCCGTACTGACTTCATTGGCAGGCATGACCGGCGCTTCGAGACAGTAGAACACGCTACTCATGCCTTTCTGCGGGGTATTGAAATACTTGGCTATTTTGCCCCGCCATGCCCAGTTGGGGTAGGGGAGGTACTCCTTGAAATCCTGGACATAGGATTGTGAAACCACCCCCAGTGACTTGAGCCTGCTAAAGCAGTCGATACTCCGCGAACTCGCGCGCGCCGACGCCAATGCCGGGAGCAGGATTGAAATGAGTATCGACACGATGGAGATGACCACCAACAGTTCGATGAGCGTAAATGCGTGTCGTGTGTGTCGTGTGTGTGTATATTTCATTCTGATTGCCTCTGTCAAAAAAAAGAGCTGTCATTGCAGATTAAAGTTGTCAATGGATGTATCGTCTGCCAGATCGGTTGTGTTTTGAATGATGTACTGAGCAGTGAAAAAACGTGTGTGTCCATCGGCAAATAGTATGGGTGTGCCTGTCTTGTGGCGGTCAATGGCGAATTTCATATCCTGCCCGACACGATGAGCGCTGCTTAAATGCCAGTCGTTGGTATGCGACACATGAATTTTGATTGAAGGTCGTGGGATATTCAGAAAGAATCGAGGCTGTTGCCATCTCTTGGGATTCCAGCCTGAAACCGTTGTCATGTAAAGCGATTCAGCAATGGAGTCACTCCACGGCGAGGCGTTGGGGTCATTGAACTCACAACGCCAGATGGAATTATTCATGTTGGAAAATTTTTGTTTATATCCACCCCAAAAGGAATTGGTGTGACTACCAGACCATTCTGGCATACCGGTGTAGGGGCCGATGCAACTCCACATATTCATTCCCGGGTAATTATTGTCTCCAGTCAGTGGCGGCAGGTAGTCATTGAAATCAGACATATACATGACAAAGCCAAGCCCCACCTGTTTCATGTTTGACATACATTTTGCCGTCCATGCAGTCTCGCGCGCTTTTTTCAAAGCTGGAAGCAATATGGCAACAAGCATTGCAATAATGGAAATCACAACCAGCAACTCAATGAGCGTGAAAGCAGAATGTGAACGAGAATGTGTCATGGCACCGGTCCTTGATTCACCAGAAGATTTATCGCAGATTGAAGTTGTCAATGGACTTGTCGTCGGCAAGATCGGTAATGTTTTCGAGAATATGTTCAGCGGTATAAAACTTGGCATGTGAATCCGCAAAAAGAATCGGAGTGCCTGTTTTATGCCGATATATCGCAAAACCCGATGTACTGGCGACATTGGCTACAGAACTCAAATGCCAGTCATTTGAATGGGACACATGGATTTTGATCGCCGGTTGAGGGATATCAAAAAAGAATCGGGGATCGCCCCATTTTTGCGGGCTGGTCCCTGAAATTTTTGTCATGTACATCGACTCACCCAAGGTTTTACGCCAAGGATGGGATTCGGAGTCGTTAAAAGAACAACCCCAGATTGTGCGTTGGAAGATAGCGGTTCGCTGTTTGTATTGTCCCCAGATACTGCTGCCGCTTTGATGCCCACGCCATTCTTCCATACCGGTGTAGGGGCCGATGCAGTTCCACATGCCGTAGACCTGAATCGTTGGCTCAGTGGCAGAGCGTTGTTGATTAAGCGGTGGCAGATAATCATTGTAATCCACCAGGTACATGGCGAAACCCGAGCCAATCTGCTTCATGTTGGCCAAACACTTGGAGGTCAATGCCGATTGGCGTGCCTTGGCCAACGCCGGGAGCAGAATGCCCACAAGCATCGCGATGATGGAAATGACAACCAGTAACTCGATGAGTGTAAAAGCATGTTTTGAACGTGTGTGATGCATCCTGTTTCCGCCTTGATTGATCATGAAACTTACCTGAGATTGAAGTTGTCAATGTCCTCGTCATTTGAAAGATCCGTCAGGTCATTGATGATGGACTCTGCGCTGTAAAACCGAACATGGCCATCAGCAAAGGAGATGGGGGTGCCCGTTTCATGACGGTAAATATCAAAGCTGCTTGTTGAACCAACACTACTTCGCCCACCAAGGTGATAGTCACCGCCGGTATGCGAAACATGCACTTTGATTGAAGGTGTTGGGATATCCAAAAAGACGCGCGGGTCGGCCCATTGGCGAGGATTCCAGCCGGACCTTGGGGTCATATACAGTGATTCGCCATAGGTCCCTTTCCACGGGTGAGAGTCGGGATCGTTGAATCGGCAACCCCACATGGTCCGTGCAAAAATTGGATACTTCTGCTTGTAAGCCCCCCAATAGGAGTTGGAAGACTTTTCGCCGTTCCATTCTTCCATGTTGGTATAGATACCCAGACAATTCCACATGCCGTATTGCTTGGAGGTTTTCCAGGACTTGTTGGATTTTTCCTGATTCACCGGTGGCAGGTAGTCTCGGTTGTCCGCCATATACATGTTAAAAGCCAAGCTGATTTGTTTGAGATTCGACGAACACTTGGCGGTATAGGCAGACTTTCGCGCCTTGGCTAATGCAGGCAGCAGGATCGCCATGAGCAAAGAAATAATGGAGATCACGACCAGCAACTCAATGAGTGTGAAAGCATTCTGTTTGCGTTTCATGTGTTACCTCACAATTTGCGTCGTTGTACGTGGGTCATCGCAGATTGAAGTTGTTGATGTCTCTGTCGTCGGCCAGATCGGTGATGTTGTCGATGATGTACTGAGCATCAAAGAATCGGACGTGCCCGTCAGCAAAGAGAATGGGCGTGCCGGTCTTGTGACGGTTGATATCAAATTGAGTGGTCACGCCGACATTGGCTACGCTGCTCAGATGCCAATCGGTGGCATGAGAGACGTGGATTTTCACCGAAGGCTGAGGGATATTCAGAAAGAATCGGGGATCACCCCATTGGTAAGGATTGCCCCAGCTTGAGACCGGCGTCATGTAAATGGACTCAGCAAGCATGTCACCCCCCCAGGGTGCTGCGTCGCGGTGGTTAAACGGGCAGGTCCACACAGAATTTTTCATGGTGTCATGTCGTTGTTTGTAGGCTCCCCAGAAACTACCGGTGTGTTCGCCAGCCCAATCACGCATCCCGGTGTACGGGCCGATGCAGTTCCACATGCCGTATTGCTTGGGGGTTCTCCACGAATTCGTCGAACGGTTTTGATCCAGTGGCGGCAAGTAGTCCTTGTAGTCCGCCATGTACATGGCAAATCCCAGACCGATCTGCTTCATACTCGACATACACTTGCTCGTCCAGGACGCTTCACGCGCCTTACCCAAAGCTGGCAGCAGAATGGAAATCAACAAAGCAACAATGGAAATCACAACCAACAATTCAATCAAAGTAAATGCAGATTTGCGCGGTTTCATGATAAAACCTCCGGGGAAGATGTGGACGTGCTTTCCAATAAACCCAATCGGTCAAGTAAAGCAGACAAATCAGGCCCCAATCGCTTATCCGCGCCACATGTCTGACGAACATGCAGATAAAGCGGCGGACTCTGTGTGGACTGATCAGCTTCATCCTTGGATAACGCCAACGCATGACGCAATAACCAATGGGCAACGTACTCATAACGCGTATAGAAAGAACTCAAAGGCGGATCGCTGTGTAAGGCCGCATCCGTATCGTTGTAACCCAGAACCGCAAAGTCCCCCGGTGCACTTAAACCAATCTTGTGCATCGCAGTAAGCAGCCGAACGGCATGCGTATCGTCATAAGCAATGACCGCGAGCTTGGGGCACAGTGGAGCCAATTCAGTTGCCAGTTTATCCATCGCATGCGAGCCGGACTTGACTAGGTGACTGCGAAAATCCGTAATCCCAAATCGGCAGATAAAGTTGGTGTAACCCATCATTTTACGCTGGAGAATTGTGTCCTCCGGAGAAACCGGGCCAACAAAAGCAATCTGCTCATAACCCAACTCAGTGAAATACGCACCGGCAGCTTCCACACACTGCTGAGTCGTCTGGCCAAAGAGCGTCGGACGCTCAAAGCAATTTTCCTCTAAACCGGGCAATAACACCGGTACGCAAATCGGCAAACCCGACCGCCGCACCAACGTCGCCAACTCATCAGATTGATCCCATGGCAACCACGGAACAATCACACTGCCGCAACCCTCGCGAGCCAACTCCTTGATCTGAGCATCAGCCTGAACGCCAAAATGATCCACCATCTTGGTAATCAAATGAACCTCACGCTGTCGAGCCTCCTCAGCAAGGAGTCCGGCAATGCGAAGACCATAGGCATCACCCTTGGCATGCAATAACAAGCCAATTCGATCCTGCTGGCTGGCGGCACCGGTACTGTCAAAATCAGCCACAAACGTCCCGCTACCTGTCCGTTTGACCACGCGGCCTTCCTGACTCAGCAGGTTCAAGGCCTTGCGAACCGTTAGAAAACTACAGCCAAGCTCAGACGCCAAGTCGCGTTCAGAAGGCAACTTATCACCACTTTCGAGGGTCTGGATCAACTGGTCAAGGTGTTCCTTGATCATCAGGTATTTGAGCTGAGGTGATGAACTGATAAGCGACATACGAATACAATAGGACTACCATAGCACAAAGTCAATGCTATACATTTGTTATTGCTTGTGGATAGCAGCCTGTCTTTTACAGGTTTGAAAGCGCCCTTGATCCATGGCTCAGCTAAAAACGATACAACCATTTATTTTTGTTGTATTTGTGATCTTTTACCTGCTTTTTTCCAAGAACAGTATAAGCACTCTGACGTCAATAAAGAATATAAAATGCAGTATGAATTTGTTAAAACATAGCATTTGCAATGCACTTTAGTCCGATGAGTCACATTCGTCATTATTGAAGTCTTGGCGGAGTAGTCTGTCTGAGGGTAAACCAAAGAGATAGTGTTATGTAAGTTGAACAGTATTCACCATTAAGGTTTACACAACCTATCCACCGGGACAATTTTTCTACTTGCACTCTCATGGTTTGGCCGATACCTTTTGTGCGATCGCCGTACGTGGGGGTCAGTACTTGGGGCCGAAACTGGAACGATTTATGGGCAACTTAGGGAAAATCATGGCTTGGGGCACCGTCGTGGCAATCGGCGTGGTCACCACAGCTTTAGCCGTCTGGCTGATTCGATCTCCTCAAATCGTCCAAGATACACCCTTGGAATCCGTGGTGAAGCATCCGGGCATGGTCATTGGGGTGGCCGTGCTTGCGATACTGCCTTGGTGGACACTGGTTTTTAGTGCCATCGATTCGGATAGCGCTCGTTCAAAAGGGCGTAAGGGACCAGCCGACTGGTTATCAGTCATGATCGTCGACCGAGAACGTCACGATAAACGCTGGTAGTTCCATTTTTATCCTATCTTTAACTTGAAACACGATCAGACAAACCACTGGTCGTGTTTCATGCTGCGCGTCGGTTACTTGATCTTGATTCGGTTTCTATTTTCTGGCAATCCTGTCCTCAAACGGCCTAATCTCAAGCCACTGATCGGACGATGACATATTGTGAGGATATGCCATGACCGCAACGCAAACGGATAACAATCCAAGGATCGGCCAGGCGGTGCAATATGCACGCGAAACGCTAAGCATCCCAAGCCGAGTCGAATGGATCGAAAAAGCTGTCGATCACCTTGTCCAACCGACCCAAACCTGGGGCATCTGTGACGAGGATCGCGCTTCGAGACTCACCATTGTGCTCACCGAAGCACTGACCAATGCTGTAGTCCATGGCAACCTGGGGATCAGCTCAGAACTTAAGGAAGATGGCGACGCCTTTGCCATCGAACTCTCACGCCGATCAAGCCAGGAAGACCTGGCGTCCAAGCCTGTTGACATTGAAGCAGAATACGACGGCACCTGTGCCACCTGGACCATCACCGACCAGGGCAACGGCTTTGATGTCGAATCCTTTATCAAAAAACTCGACGACGACGGCCCGGACCTGGATCTGCTCTCAGGTCGAGGTGTCATGCTCATCCGAGCCTTTGTCGATGAAGTCACCTGGGATCTGGGCGGCAGACAAATCCGATTCACCATGACCCGACCCGGTGTCAATCGCCGTAAGCAACGCCGGCTGCAAACCCACCAACCCGTCCGTGTGGCTTCCTATGGCAACAACGGCAAGGTCGACTGGGGCAAGGCGCTCGACGCACTCACCTTGGACCTTTCATCCGGTGGTGCGAGCCTGCTGCATCCATCCGTGGAAAATGCCACACGCTTGATGATCGAAATCAAAGGTCCCAAAGGCAAGATGTACATCCCCGCCGAAGTCTGTCGAACCCAACAGATCGACGAAGAGATGATCCAGATTGGTTGCCGTTTCCTGGCACCTGGACCTGATCAAAAGGGCGTCTACACCACACTCGCTCAGCAGATCAAGGCCTTGGAAAAACTCATCGCACAACTCGAAAAAGTTCAGGACACTGGAACCTTCTCAGCCATGCGATCCCACGCACGTGCGGTCTTCACCGACCCCGTTCAGGTCGATATGCTCGATGGCAGCAAGATCCGCAAAGCAGTTGGACGCGACCTTTCCAAAGGCGGCGTCTCCTTCATCGGTCAATACGAACTCAAACGCGGTACACAAATCGGCATCACCCTCCAACATGGTGACGAACAACCCATCAAGGTTCTGGGCGTGGTCATGCGTTGCAACAAACTCACCGGTAAACACTATGACATTGGTGTGAAGTTTATTTGAAAGGTAATAGAGAGTAGTGAATAGAGAGTAGGCAGTAGTACCAATCAGAAAAGCACTTGCAAATGCAATAATCATTGTTTTTTTCTACTCCCTACTCCCTGTTCCCTACTTCCTGTAAAAAATGATTGACGCATCCCTATTAGTACTCAATGCTGCAACAAGCTCGGATGACTCCAGACATCTGGTGCAGTCTGTCGTCGAACATTGGCCTAAACAAGACCAACCCCATGTCGAATTTGTCACACCCACGGATTTAATGGGGCGGAACCTCACCGACGATGCGGCGGCGGTCTGGCTGCTTGCGGATAATGACCCGGTGTCGATCCTTGCGGTCATTGAACATCTGCGTTTACCGATTCTGCTCACCGATCTGTCCGCTGCTCGTATGGACAAGCCGTTGGGTTCGCTGATTTATGGGCGCAATATTGCCATCCCCTCGGACGCTGCACCTTCGGAAATTCGCGCGGTGGTGGAGAGTACGCTTGGCCATGCGTGCAACATTGATGAACTCAATCAGGAGTTGGGCATTGCTCAGCGACTTCAAAAATCGTTGATGACTCAGGTCGAAACACTGGATCAGGAAATGCAGCTTGCAGCCAAGATGCAGAAGCTGTTCCTGCCTCGGAACCTTCCCCAAATGCCAGGTACGAAATTCGAGGTGTTGTTTCAACCTTCGTTTTACGTCTCAGGGGATATCTACGATGTCCAGCAGATCACCGAACATGATGTGACCTTCTTCATTGCCGATGCCGTTGGCCATGGCGCGCCGGCTGCCTTGATGACCATGTTCATCAAGCAGAGCATGAAACTCTCCGAGACCGTGGAGGGTGAATTACAAGTCATCTCACCGGACGTGGTACTCACACGGCTGAATCAGGACATCATGAGTCGCGATCTGGATACGTTTAACTTTGCCACCGTCTGCATTGGCACGTACAACAGTCAAACCCATGTCCTGCGGATGGCCCACTCGATTCATCCTGCTCCCATTCGCCTCAAGCCCGATGGCGGCATCGAAGAGATCGTCCTTGAAGGCCCTATGCTGGGTATCTGCGATGACGAACCCTTTGAACTCAAAACGCTGACACTGCAAAAGGGCGATCGCCTGTTGATTCACAGTGATGGTTTTGAACTGGCCTTTGGCAATCCTGATGAACCGATGAACCCTCAGTACATCGAACACCTGCATGCCATGGCACAGGGTACGCAGGATGAAGCGATCAAGCTGCTCAAAACCAAGCTCGACCGCCAGGCTGGCTCGATCAATCAACTCGATGATTTAACGGTGTTGATGTTGGATGTAACTGAGTAAAGCCACTGCCCATCCACTCAAATAACAATTCTCACCTGCCATGTCATCGCATGTAAATTGTATGTTTGAGTCACTCTATGCAATCAGATCGAGTTTTTGCTGGAGTCGGACTTTGACCATTCGGGCATTGTTTTCCATCCGGGAGATCGCCTGTGATTTATTGGCATTGCCAGTGGCTTCGATCATCGACCGACGATGGCGATCCACCAGCGTGCGAAATTCACCGACACGCGACATGGTTATCGGCCTGGATATAGGCGGGAAGACCTGTTGAACACCAACTTTTGGAATCATCAAACTCATAATGCTGCCCTGACGTGTTAAAACGTCACCTGAAACGAAAAATACAGACAGGTTCAGGGCAAGTCAGAATCCAAGTTTTTCAGCGTTTATGGCCTTAATCAGTGCGATAAATCCGACTCGTTAAGCAAATTGCCAGTCTTCACATCGCAGACCATCGTCCGGCCGATCACCTGGGGCAAAAAGGCAGCAGCAATACCCGTCCCCGGGCGACGTATTGTCAAATGCTCGCGGGTGAGTTTTTGACCGGCTGACAAGTCACAGGCAGCACAAACACTCTGGCGACTGATCCGACGGACTTCACGTTCCACGTCGCTGACGGCTTTGGTGCGCTTGCCGAGCATCAACTGCGTATCACGGATTTGATCGACATAGCGAACGAACAAATCCGGTGGCATGCTCGCGGCATGATCCGGGCCAGGCGCATCCACATCATGGGTAATATGCTTCTCAATCACGCAAGCTCCCGCAGCAACCGCCAGGGCACCTGTATGCAAGCTCTGCGTGTGATCCGAATACCCCACAGGCAGCTTAAACGCATGGATCATCGCACTGATCGCCCCCAGTGACGCTTCCTCAATCGGGGTCGGGTAACTCGAAACGCAATGCAATAGACATGCAATGTCACACTGCTGTAACAAGTCCGCAGCTGGCCCGATCTCCTCAAGGTCCGCAGTCCCCGTGGATACCAACATCGGCTTACCCAGGCTGCAACAGGCTTCAAGCAACGGCAGGTTCACCACGTCCGGCGAAGCGATCTTGATCGCATCAACCCCAATCTCATCCAACACCGGCACATGTTCGAGACTAAAGGGCGTGACAATAAAGCCAATCCCCAACTCGCCCGCCAGATCACGAACCGCAAGCACTGCTTTTAACTCAAGTTGCAACTGTTTGAGCATGGCATGGACGTCCACCGCCCCTTGGTTTTTCTGGTAGTTGGCCAATACCGCCTGTTTGGATAACAGCAGATCAGGATCAAAAAACTGCAGCTTCACCGCATCGGCACCGGCTTGCCAGGCCAATCGCGTCAGACTCAATGCCTTGGCCACATCACCATCATGATTCACCCCAATCTCCGCAATCACGCACACATCCGGCGCTCGAAGATCCGTGGCTGGTGCAAATTGGATGGGCATGGTGTTTTTCCTGAGATTGCTGGTGGTTCGTTTTTCACCGCCAAGACGCCAAGAACGCCAAGGTTCAAGGCAGAGAAAGACATTTTTTACCATAGAGGACACTGAGATTAGAGAGAGTTTGAATTTTAAATTGTACTCAAGCCAAATACTGAGCAAAGCGAAGCATGCGATACGTCGATACCCCAGTCTTCGCTGTGTTCAGACTTGGGATTTATGGAAAAACTAAAAAGTCTTCTCTGCGAATATTTGTGTGCTTTGTGTTAAAAAATGTCTCGTGTCTTTCAACTCCTAACTTGGCGTTCTTGGCGTCTTGGCGGTAAAAAAACGAATCTACAACCAACCCCAATACTGGCCAATTGGCAAAAATGTTCCTCTCAGGATACCATTTTCCCTCTTACCCCCAAGTCCAATTGTCTCTACAGGGAGCAAAAACATGGCCCTCGATCTCGCAATCTTACCCGGTGACGGAACCGGCCCGGAAGTCGTTGCTGAAGCAGTTAAAGTTCTCGAAGCTATTTCCAAGGCGGAAAAGTTCGAGTACACCACCAAGGAATATGATTTCGGTGGCGATCGCTACCTTGCTACCGGCAAGATCATCGACGATGAAGAAATCGCACAACTCCAGACCCACGATGCCATCCTCCTCGGTGCCGTCGGTCATCCCGGCGTCAAGCCCGGCATCCTTGAAAAAGGCTTGCTGCTGAAGATGCGTTTCGCCATGGACCAGTACATCAACCTGCGTCCGGTGAAGCTCTACCCCGGTGTGGATACCCCTCTAAAGGACAAGGGTCCTGAGGACATCAACTTCGACGTGATCCGTGAAAACACCGAAGACCTTTACTGCGGTAACGGTGGGATCATGCGTCAGGGCACCATGCAGGAAGTGGCCACGCAGGAAATGATCGCCACGCGTTTTGGTGCTGAGCGTTGCCTGCGGTACTCCTTTGAATACTGCCGCCGCAAGAAAGAGTCCGGCGAAGGCAAGGGTCTGCTGACATTGGTTCACAAGACCAACGTGCTGACGTACTGTGGCGATCTGTGGTTCCGTGCGTTTAACGAAATCGGTGAGGCCGATTACCCGGATATCAAACGTGACTACAACCACATTGATGCCGCGTGCATGTGGTTTGTCAAGAACCCCGAATTTTACGACACCATCGTCGTGCCCAACATGTTCGGCGACATCATCACCGACCTGGGTGCCATGATTCAGGGGGGTATGGGTATCGCCGCCGGCGGTAACATCAATCCTGATGCTGGTGGAACAAGCATGTACGAACCCATCGGTGGCTCGGCTCCCAAGTACACCGGTCAGAACGTCATCAATCCCCTGGCCGCCATCGGCGCCTTGGCGATGCTCCTTCAGAACTCCGGCCAGAAGGCTGCCGGCGATCGCGTCGAAGCAGCCATCAAGAAGGTCACTCCCAAGCTCAAGAGCATGTCCGCTGGTCGCATGGGCTACTCCACGACCGAAGTCGGCGACCTGGTCATCGACGAACTGTAAAACAGTTTGCAACCGACAATCAAATATTCAAAAAACGCACGTGTGAAAACTCGTGCGTTTTTTTGTGTTCGAATGTGAGTTGATGCACGATTCGTGTTGTTGTGATTGTGTGATGTAATGCGTTGATGTGTTGTATTGACCGACAAGGCTTCACCTTGCCCGGGGCGGCACGCCCCGGCTCGCTGTACTGCAATGTGCATTGTTAAATGCCGCCCCGACTCGCTGTACTGCAACGTGCGTTGTTAAATACAACAAGCAAGCCGCCCCGACTCACTGTACTGCAATGTGCGTTGTTAAATACAACAAGCGAGCCGGATCGTGTCGATCCGGGCAGAGCGAAGCTCTGTCATTCCCGTGACTGGGAGTTATCATGTACGCACATGTATCACGAAACTTCCGGACTTTCTTTGATTGACCCTTTACCCCAACGTCCGGGTTGGCTTGCGCATTTAGCAATCGCCGCGATGGTCGGGATCACGTTTGGATACCTGGGCAGCATGCCTGCGGTTTGGATGACCCTTTGTGCTGCGAGCCTGTTGTACTCATTGTTTCTGGTGATCAAGGGGCGGTCGGTTTTCAGTGCTCGCTGGTTGGTTTTGGCTGCCACCGTGTTTGGATTCGCCAATTGGTATCAGCTATCGCATCGTTACCTTCCAACCGATGACGTCCGTCAATATGCTCAGGAACAATCCCAACTCATCCAACTTACCGGCACGATTGTCAGCCCGATTCACTTTAGCTCGCCACGGCGAGGTGCGCTGGGACAGTTCAGCTATCAGTCACCTGCGACGCTGTTTGTCATGCAGGCCGACACGATTACCAAAAGCGGTGTTAATGAATCGGCATCCGGTAAGACGCTGGTCAAAATCGAGCAGATCGACCCATCCATCTCAACCGGCCAACGCCTGCAAATTACTGGCTGGTTCCGTAAAGTGCAGGGCACATCCAACCCCGGTGAATATGACTACCGCCAGATGCTCGCCCAGCAGGACATTCACACACGCGTCACCCTCAAGAGTGTTGCCAACGTTAAACGCCTGCAATCACCGGGCGGCCTGAATATGATCAGACGCTTTCGCGCATGGTGTGCATCACATGCTTCAAAAGCTTTAGCCCTGGGTATCGAACCCAACAGCCGAGAGCTTGGCTTGTTGCAGATCATGCTCCTTGGCCAGCGTGGCGGGAACCTTGATGATCTGGATGAAGCATTCCGCGAAGTGGGGTTGGCTCATCTGCTGTCCATCAGTGGTGCGCACCTTGGCATCCTCCTGTACCTGTCTCTCTTTGGAGCAATGGTCTTAACACAGTATCCGCGACGACAAATCTGGATCGTTGTGGTGATCCTGATCTTTTATCTGATCGTCGTCCCCACGCGTGTTCCCATCGCACGTGCAGGTGTTATGGCGGGCGCGTTTTGCTTCTGCTCATTAACCGGCTTGATTCTCGGCAGAATCAACGTGTTGGGATTGGCGACGTTGGTTGTCCTGCTCTGGCGTCCAGCGGATTTGTTCACGCCCGGATTTCAATTGAGCTTTGGGACGGTGGCAGGATTGATTGTCTTTGTCCCACGGGTGAGTCAATTCATCTGGCCGGACCCGCGGGTGATGCTCATTGAACATTTTCGACATCGCTTTGCAAGACGGATTGCCGATTATCTGGCGGTGAATATGGTTGCATTTAGCGTGGCCTTGCCGATGGTTGCCTATCACTATCAGATGATCGCGCCTTGGAATATGGTGTTGACGATTTTGGCGTTACCGATTGTCACGATGATGCTGGGTTTTGGTTTTGCCAAGATCATGCTCGGGATGTTTCTGCCCAGTGTCGGTTTGATACTTGGGGGTTTGACGACATGGGCGACGACGATGCTTGCGAGTCTGGTTGAAGGTGGGCGAACCTGGCCATTTGCAAGTATCGGTCTTGGTGTCGGGCCGAGTGTCTGGTGGATGCTCAGTGTGTTGATGGTGTTATTTGCTACGTTTTATGGGGTATTTGACCGTCGCCGCAAGGAGTTGGCAGGGCTTGTTGTGTTCTTGATCTGCTGGTTGGCGATTCCGTTACTCCCTGCGTGGCGACTTGTCCCGATCACCGCGTTACCACGAAGTACACCAGTGGCAACACTCCGCGCGGTGTCGGTGGGCAATGGGTCGTGCTATATCTTGCAGCTTCGACCACGTCAGCGAATGATGCGCGATTACGTGTTGATGTTCGATTGTGGATCGCAGCAATTTCTGGATGTTGGCAAGCGGACAGTGGTGCCAGTCCTTGAGAATCTCAACATTCGTCAGATCGATTGCCTGATGCTTTCGCATGCGGATATCGATCACTATGGCGGGGTGTTGGATGTCGCCGATGCAGTGACGATCAAGCAGGTGCTACTACCTCAACACATGATCGACGATGCAACGGCCAATCCGCGTAAGGCGACAGCCAATCTCATCAAGGGGCTTGAAAACCGACAGATTCCCATTCACGTCGTCCATGCCGGCTGGACACATCAGTTTCAGGGTCATGCGTTGGAATTAGTCTGGCCTCCTGCTCAAAGTGAATTCCCCGTCGAGCGTCACAACGATTCGTCCCTTGTTTTAAGTATCAAAACCAGTGGCCGACGGATCATGCTCAACGGTGATATCCAACAACGCGCGATCACCGAAATGTTAAATCGCAACATGAATCTCAAAGCTGATATTACTGATTTAGCGCATCACGGTAGTATCGTCAAAGCGACGCCAAATTGGTTACATGCAGTGAACCCGGAGATTGCGATCCAATCAGCAGGTTGGTCCCGACTGTACAACGACAAGTGGCCAGCCTTATTGGAGCAAGTAAACCTGCCCATGAAGCGAATGGTGACTGCCAACAGTGGGATGATCAGTATCCACATCACCGCAGCAGGTTCAATCCGCACCGAGCAGTTTGTCGCCAAGCCATCTATGTGACAATGCGACGAACTTTCCACAACATTGCAAGGGTTTGAATCTGTCGAGAAAGTGTTGAAGCTGATACCATATCGGGGTTGGTATTACTTACACATCAGTCTTTCACGGGGACCGACGATTGTATTTATCTTCTGTCATCATGATTCTCTGCTTCTCGTTTGCAGCTTGGGGTCTTTACAGGCAGATCACCGGCAAAGATCACCGGAAGTTTGCAGAACCCTTTTGCGGCAAGTGTCGCGCAGACTTGCGAGAGGGTTGGAATGGATTCATGTACTGTCACCAATGTGGCCAGTTGCTCGAAGAACCTTTTGCGGTGTATTTTGGTAAAAAGTCCAAACCCAACACACGTAAGAAAGTTGTCTTGCGAACTCTGCTGATTATTCTTCTTTTTTATGTCGTCTTCGGTGCGTTTCACCTGATGCCTTATATGGGAATCGGTGTGCCCAAATCCGTTGCTGTAAGAAAAATGTCCAACGCCCGATTGTTAAAGACTTTGCCAGGCAATACCAACGAATGGTGGTATTGGATCGAATTAGAACAGCGATACACGGCTGGCCAAATCACCATCAAGCAAATAGATCAGTGTGTCCAACAACTCACCATGGAGATTAATAATCAGACGACACAACCGATCAATTTAGGGGACAATGCCGGCCCGTTTATTGATATGTTAATTATCAAAAAATTGCTACCCAAACCTACCGTGCTGTCGTTTTTAGAAGCCAATTACAGGCAAATGAAAATCAAAGCATCAAATTCCACGAAAGACCCGTCAAGGCAACTTCTGACGATTGAATTAACCAACGCTTCCCCGTTGAGTTTAAACAGTAGCATTGTCCCTTATATTCATTTGCTTAAGGTAACACGCGAGGACGAACCAGATATTGCATTGGCTATGTTAGGTATACAGGACTTTGGTAAAAAGAATGCATCAACGGATAAACCCGTCTATGTTGATTTGTCACGATTGGGTTTTTGCCAGTTTGTCCAACCATTGCCGCCAGGCGAACATATTCTTAAATTTATATTTGATGTTCAGTACTATCCGGGCAAGGTATTTAAAAACATACCCGACGAAGATAGCGTATCAACTTACCAATATACGCAGCAGGTTCGTATGAAAGCGATTGTCGATGAGCAAGGCAAAATCACACTTTACGCATTGCCAGTTGATGTTTCACAAACTCAGGATGCAAAGGTTGAGTGAAAAATGATTGCTGTTTTTCCATTTATTTTCTTTACGGTTGCGATGTTGTTCTCAATGGTCATGGTTTTACGTACAGGTAAAGGCCTGCCACAAATTAGCCATCCGTATTGCAGCAATTGCAATTATGACCTGCGGGTGAATTGGAATACCGTGGCGCAATGCCCAGAGTGTGGCAATGATTTAAAGCAAAGCGATGCGGTGTATTTCGGGCGATCCGCCGCCAAAGTGCAGGATCGCACATTTGAGAAACGCATGTCGATATTCGCGTTAATTTTGATTCTCTTTGCGATAGGCGCGAATCTGTTTGTATTCTTTATCATGGGTAAAACCCGACCCGCTCCAGCTGTTGCGCCGGTCAAACCTATTGTCGTACCTGTTATTCCTAATACGACTTTACCCACTCAGTCTACAGAACCTCAACCCCCCAGTGAAACACCTTAATGGGAGCGAATCCACAAATGGCCATCGGCATCTTCCCAATCGCGTTGATTCTGTTTTTGATCGTGTACTTCATCCTGCGCGCGATCTTCGGCAAAGGTAAACCCGTTCTCAGTGAACCCTACTGTGCCAAGTGCAATTATGACCTGCGGGTGAATTGGGATTCGTCGATGGCCTGCCCGGAATGTGGTGCGGATTTAAAGGCTAAAAACGCAGTGAACTTTGGGAAGGTCAAAAAGTCCAGGCCATGGATGACGGTGGGTATTACGTTATTGGTATTGTTCATTCTCTTGTCAACTCTTTCACTTTTTGCAGGCATCACCGCCCCACGACGTGTCGCAACCGGCCCCGCTGCTGTTGCCACATTGCCCAACAACAATCTCATCGGGAACCTGCCTACGGTGATTGATGAGCCATGGACGATTCGGGAGTTGGAAAGTCGTTACGGCAACAACAAGCTTACTGCTGACGAAGTCGATCAAATGCTTTCCCAACTCATCACGGGACTGAAAACCAAACCCCTCAACGAGCGTGGTCCATTGCATTGGTCCAGGGAATTCATGCAGCAACTCATTGATGATGATGCCATCAGCAGCAAGCGATTCAACGAGCTGGTTAAGGTTTACTTTGGACCTGGGCCGACCAGGTATCAGCCGATTACCAGTAAAATGCAGCCAGGCTGGTCAGCCATTCACGTATCATACACACAGACCTGGCCACTTGGGACTTCGAACAATACACGACCGCATTGCAAGTTGGTGTCGGTGGTCAAAGAAGGTGATGAACAAACGCCAATGCTATTTGTTCCCGAAGCACACACACATTGGAATGCGTCGCAGGTCAAGCCGTTGGATGAGCTGCCGATCTCTTTTGTTTTTGGTAGTCGGGTGTGCTTAAAAAACACATTGGACCCCGGTGAGCATGTTTTGTTACTTACTGTCATAACCGAGTTGTATCCCAAACTCACCGCCAAACAGCAGCCCACTGAGTCGGACAAACCGGTGGCGAGTATCACACACATTCAGCCGATCAAAGTGTCAGTCGATGCGTCTGGCAGAATCATCAGTGAAAAGCTCAATATCAAGTAATAACGTGCATTGGTTTTCGAGCAATCCAAACCGATGTGTAAGTATGCTGGCAAAGGTGATTGTATAAGCGCAGGCAATGTTTGATTTGTATTAGAAAATCCATATCAGCCGGTCACAACAGGCCTCAAACATTGTGTCCTTTGCCTTTACTGCTAATATTGGGTTCTCAAACCCGCACCCGCCGGAGCCCCGGTCCAGTGCATCTGTGACATAGGAAGACTCAAAATGAACGACACTGTCGACGAAAACACACCGATCAGCGATTTGCCCAACGAGGTTCTTTTTCTTAACCGTGAAGCAAGTTGGCTGGAGTTTAATCGCCGTGTGCTGCATGAAGCGCTCGACGAACGTACGCCGCTACTTGAACGTGTTGCGTTTTTAGCGATCTTCAATTCCAACCTTGACGAGTTTTTTCAAAAGCGCGTCGGCGGACTTAAACGGCAGATCAATGCTGGTGTCACCACACGTACCGTTGACGGTTTAACTGCACAGGAACAGCTTGCTCTGATCCGGTCGATGGTGCTTGAGGATTTGCAGACACAGGCGGATTGCTTTGAACAGAAGGTCAAACCTGCCTTGGCCGAGGAAGGTATTCATCTGCTTAAGTGGGACGAATTGACCGAGGAAGAAAAGCAGTTCACCGATGATTATTTTGAAGCCAATCTTTTCCCGGTACTCACGCCTTTGGCTGTGGACCCTGGGCATCCGTTCCCGTTTATCAGTAATTTGTCGACGTCGCTGGGCGTGATCCTGCGTTATCCTGATGGCGTTTCGCGTCATGATGATGCCGAGACAGGTGAGATTCAATTTGCCCGTGTGAAGGTGCCCCGGATGCTGCCCCGCTGGGTGAAACTCGGTGAAGGTGGCGAGAACTATCGGTTTATTCACCTTGAGGATTTAATTTACCAATACCTTGATCGCCTGTTTGAAGGGATGATTATTGAGGACGCCATGCCGTTTCGCATTTCGCGTAATGCCGATGTGGAGCGTGACGAGGAAGACGCAGAAGACCTTTTGGAGTTGGTTGAGCAGGAGCTTCGCGAGCGTCGCTTTGCCAAGGTTATTCGCCTTGAGGTGCCAACCAATCCCAATGAAAAGATGGTTCGCTTTCTCATTGAGGAATTGGAGCTTGAGGAGTCGGATGTCTACATCATGCCTTCGGAGTTGGATTTTACGGACCTGTGGCTGATCAACGGTCTTGGGATTCCCAAGCTCTCCAACAAGCCCTGGTCCCCGCAGACGCCGGTGCGATTGACTGACACTGAAGCGGATATTTTCAGCATCATCCGTGGTGGTGACATTTTGGTGCACCATCCCTATGAGTCCTTTTCCAGCAGTGTGGAACGGTTCATCGCTGCTGCTGCGCGTGATCCGAAAGTCGTTGCCATCAAGCTCACGTTGTATCGCACCGCCAAGGATTCGCCGTTTATCCCGCAGTTGATTCGTGCTGCTGAGGAAGGCAAGCAGGTCGTCGTCCTTGTGGAACTCTCTGCACGCTTCGACGAAGAACGCAATGTGCAACTTGCCCAGACCCTTGAAAAAGCAGGCATTCACGTGGTGTATGGCCTCGTCGGACTCAAGACACATACCAAGACCGCCTTGGTCGTCCGCCAGGAAACCGAAGGCATGCGATCCTACTGTCACATCGGAACCGGTAACTACAACTCCAAGACCGCCAACCTCTATACCGACCTTGGCCTCTTTACCTGCAAGCCCCACATCACCGGTGAACTGACTCAGGTCTTCCACTTCCTCACCGGCAGAAGTCTCAAACGTGATTTCAAACACCTGCTCGTTGCACCCATTAACATGAAGCGTCGGTTCTACGAACTTATCGACCGTGAAATCACACACACCGTGGCATGGAAAGAACGTGGCGGTGATCCCAATGATCCAAACCGCCCACGTATCATCGCCAAGATGAACAGCCTCGAAGACCGGGGCATCTGTCGCAAACTCTACGAAGCCTCGCGTGCGGGTGTGAAGATCGACTTAAACGTCCGCGGATTCTGCTGCCTTAAACCTGGTGTGCCAGGGCTAAGTGACAATATCAAACTCATCAGCGTCATTGGTCGATTCCTCGAACACGAACGTATTTACCACTTCCACAACGATGGCAACCCGCAGTACTTCATCGGCTCAGCGGACTGGATGTATCGCAACCTCAACAACCGCGTGGAATGCATCACACCCATCGAAGAACCGTCCCTGCAAAAGAAACTCTGGCATATCCTTGAAACCCTGTTTAACGATCACCGACAGGCATGGGACATGGATGCCAACGGCAAGTACACACAGCGAGTCCCGCAAGATGAGTCGCAGGAAATCGGCACCCATGACATCCTCATGGATGCCACCCGCCGTGAAATCCTGGGCATCACCGGTAAAGCATAACCCCCGGAACCTCCCCGGAATCCCCCGGAAGTTTGTTTTCAAACCGCTTACGGTTTAACGCTGCAACACTCGCCGTCAAACCATGATCCTGATATAGTGCAACCAAGATGATCAACAACACCACAACCACGACAACGACTATCACGCCCGGAACCACTTCCGGGTAGACGTGTCGCGAGTTGTTTGAAATCATCAAACATGATTGAATAACCATCACGACCGTCTCTAAACAGGCGGTCGTTTTTTATTGGAAAACAAGGCTTTTTTTAACCACAGAGACACAGAGACACAGAGTTAAAAAACAAAGCAGAGATCATCTTCCTGATTTTTTCAGGCTCTGTGACTCTGTGCCTCTGTGGTGAATGCCTTTTAAGCGCGATACACTATCCAACTCGCAAAAAACTCAGGAGTCCGACACGATGAAAGTCACCCTTCCCGACGGAAGCATTAAAGAATTCGATAATCCGGTCAGCGCCTACGACGTGGCGGCCTCCATTGGGGCAGGTTTGGCCAAGGCAGCTATCGGTGCCAAAGTCAACGGCACACTCACCGACCTGCACCGGCAACTCCCCGATGACTGTCAGCTTGCCATCATCACCGCACCACGCGTGGACAAAAAGGGACGCTCCAAGGGCGAACCCGATCCTGATGCGCTGTACCTGCTGCGTCACTCCACCGCCCACGTGATGGCAGAAGCAATCTGCGATATTTGGCCAGAAGCCAAACTTGCTTACGGCCCACCATTGGACAATGGATTTTACTACGACATCAAACTCGACACGCCGATTAGCACGGATGACTTCGCCAAAATCGAAGAAGAGATGAAAAAAATTGTCGAAGAAAATCGGCAGTTCAACCGCTATGACCTGCCTATCGACAAAGGTATGGCCAAGCTCCAAGCTGAAGGCAACAAGTATAAAATTGATAACGCTAAGAAGGCCATTGATGGTGGTTCTAAAACTCTAAGTTGGTACATCACTGGTACACCGCAACTTATCAATGCCGAATATGACAACGGGCAATTTAACGGGTATGAATTACGACTTGGCGAAGGGGTTGAAACTCTTTATTTACCTGTTGACGCAGTGAAAAATGGAAATATTGATCTTTCCGAAACTATCCCAGGCCCATCTGGTATTCGCAATAAAGTCCATGATGATTCATGGAAAAAAAAACAAGCCGACTGGGAAGACCTTTGCATGGGACCCCACGTCCCCAACACCTCGGTCATCGGCGCGTTTAAAGTCATGAGCATTGCACAATCGCATTGGCATGGTGATATCGAATCCGATGCCTTCCAGCGTGTCTATGGCACGGCGTTCTTCAATCCCGGTGACCTTGAAGACCACATGGAAAAACTCGAAGAAGCCCGCAAACGCGATCACCGTGTGGTCGGCCGCAAGCTTGGACTCTTTGAAATTAATGATGAAGTCGGCCAAGGCCTGATCCTCTGGAAACCCAATGGTGCTACCGTTCGCCAGGAGTTACAGAACTTCATCCTCGAGCACCTTGAACGCCAAGGCTACAAGCAGGTCTTCACGCCTCACATTGGCAAGTTGGATTTGTATCGCACGTCCGGCCACTACCCGTATTACTCCGACTCGCAGTTCCCGCCACTAGTTGACCGTGAGACGATTGTGAAGCTCGGTGATGAAGGTTGTAGCTGTAGTGAGTTGGCCAACCACCTTGAAAAAGGCGAGATTGACGGCTACCTGCTTAAGCCGATGAACTGCCCGATGCACATCAAGATTTTTGACTCCGAGAAGCGCAGCTACCGCGATCTGCCCATCCGCCTTGCCGAGTTCGGCACGGTGTATCGCTGGGAACAGTCCGGTGAACTGGGGGGTATGACGCGCGTCCGCGGCTTTACCCAGGATGATGCACATCTGTTTGTCACCCCTGACCAGTTGGCCAAGGAAGTGCTCGGTTGTATCGAACTCGTCAAGATCGTCTTCAAGACCTTGGGGATGGATGACTACCGCGTCCGCGTGGGTCTGCGTGATCCGGATTCCACCAAGTTTGTGGGCAATAGCGACGATTGGGACTTGGCTGAAAAGGCATGTCTGGATGCCGCTGAATCACTGGGTGTTCCCTTTAGCAAGGAACCGGGTGAAGCTGCGTTTTACGGCCCGAAGATCGACTTTGTGGTCAAGGATGTCATCGGTCGCGAATGGCAACTGGGCACCGTGCAGGTGGACTACCAACTGCCTCAACGGTTTAAGCTCGAATACATCGGTTCGGACAATGCTGCCCATGTGCCGGTGATGATCCATCGTGCACCGTTTGGTTCGATGGAACGATTTGTGGGCGTGCTCATTGAACACTTCAACGGTGCGTTCCCCTTGTGGCTTGCCCCTGAGCAGGTCCGCGTGCTGCCGATTTCTGACAAGTTCACGGACTATGCGGATAAGGTCTATGCAGCGCTGAAGGATCAGGGCATGCGGGTGACGATGGACTGTTCCAACGAACGGGTCAACGCGAAAATCAAAGCCGCCCAGGAGATGAAGGTGCCTTACATGCTCGTCGTCGGTGGCCGCGATGCCGAAGGTGGCACGGTCAGTGTCCGCGAACGCAGCTATGGCGACATGGGCGCTCTGAGTCTCGAAGACTTCGTCACCCAAGCCAAAGCCGAAGTTGTCAGCAAGGGTGAATCACGGGTGAAGGTTTAAGCTGGTAGTAATCAAAAATTCAAAGCAACAATAACAATAGCGACGACACTTCTACGGATGTGTCGTCGCTGTTGTTTTATTCCTGATACAATTTTGACATTGCATCTTGATGCTGATTGCTGATACTAAACAGCGGACATTCTCGGAGACACCTCATGCAAGATTCGGAATCGACGGATGGGACGCTGGATGGTTCGATGCCACCGTTGGCGCGGGGGTTGGTGATCGTTGCGGGTTACGGGCCGGTGGGGCGGGTGGTTTGTGACATGCTTGAGGCTGCACGTTTTGAGGTGACGGTGATTGATATCAATCAGCGAACGACTGAAAAACAGCATCCGCATAAACGTCAATTCGTGCTTGGTGATGTGCGTGATCCAACGGTGTTGATCGAAGCAGGGATTCGCAAAGCAACCGCATTGATCCTTGGCATTCCCAATGAGGATCAGGCGGTGATTGCCTGTCGTGTTGCCAGGGAGTTGAGCCCCAATATTTACATTGCTGCTCGGACGAACTTCGTGAGTAAAGGTTTGCTGGCCACGCAGGCCGGCGCGGATCACGTGGTGATTGAAGAGGTCATTACTGCTCAGGCGATGAAGGAAGCGGTCATGAAGCACTTGGTTGATATCAATGAAGCGGATTGATGAGATGCTGGTTTAGTCTGTCACAGCGTTCCGTCAGATTCACTTTGTTCATCTGGCGGCTTGGGTTAAAAAGTTCAATCTTACAATCTGGTTTAGATATCCGCAGGCGTGAGGCTTGGCGCAGCGTTCAATTGCACGGGGATGCTCAGTGTAAAGATTGAACCTTTGTTTTTCCCATCGGAGTGAGCATTGATGCTGCCGCCCAGTTCGCGGACCGCCATGGCTGCCGAGTGCAGGCCGACACCTCGTGCGCTGGGGCGGGTGGTGTAGCCGTTGTCAAAGATGTTGGGCAGTTGCTGCGGGTCAATGCCACAGCCTGTGTCATGGATGGTGATTTGCAGGATTGAATCGTCGATGAGTTGAGCAGCGATATGTAATCGACGTTGCGATGACTCAACCATCGCCAAAGCATGTCGGGCATTGGTGATGATATTGGTCAGTGCCTGAGCCAGTCGATAAGCATCAAGTTTAAGCAGCTGTTTAATGGCCACATTCACCCGGACCTGGACTTGTTGGTTCTGAATATCTTCAGCGTCAATGGCCAGGATATCGTCGATCATCCGCTGAACGTCGGTGTTGACACACATAGCTTGGTTATTACCACTGTTGGATGGCAAGACCGGGCGGACGAGTTGGCGGATATGTTCCATTTTGCTTTGGATGGAGAGCATGTCCTCTTCGATTGCTCTGTTTTCAGCTTGATCCCAATTAAGTACCACATCATGCTCAGTATTTCGGATTGCTTTGTTGAGCAATATGCGTCGCGTCACGACAAGCAACACCAGCATGGTAAGCAATTCGAGACCCACGAACCACAGTGCCAACTTAAGCGAAGCCTTGTCCGCAGGTTTGATAAACGTGGAGACCGGGACAACCATGACCACGTTCCAATAGGTCCGGGGCATGTGAAAAACACTGACCATGCAGGGTTCATCCATCAGCGGCATTCGCTCGAGTCTCATCCGCCGAACCTTGCGTGGGTTGACTGCTTTAATCCGAGTCTGGTCGAACATCGAGGCGATGAGTATTTGTGTTTGTTCCTGGGAAAGTGTTGGATACTTGCGGTGTAATTCATTGACACGTTGTGAGAAGTTAGCCATGTTCTGCTGAGCGTTTTGAATCATGCGGATGTTCATCTCGTCATGCAGTTCACGTATTCGTGACATCCCCGGCAGAGTCTGTGTGACATCTTTAAGCTGAAGGTATTGGGTGCTGAGGTTGCCAGCTTCGTCAGGTTGTTCAGTTCGAACCATGTCCATATGCGGGAAGGCCACGAAACGACTTTCACGATCGACGACAAACATGTACCCACCGGTGGATTGTGCATCCTTGCGTAGCGATTGGTTGAGTCCATCGAGTTTCAGGTCGATGGTCGCCACACCGTTGAAGGATTCATCTTTGTAGATGGGAACCGTGCAGGTGACCATTGGTTGCAGTGAATAGGGGTCGGTGTAGGAATGCGACCAGATGGCTGAGGATGGCGGATAGTATCGACCGGGGATGTACCAGTGTTCCTGGTGATAGCCGGGGCCTTGTGGGTTGTTGTAGTCGTCGTAGTACTTGAGGGTGCCGTTGGGCTGCATACCCCAGAAAAAGCTGTTACGTTCGACCTTAGGATCAAAGGCAAAGGGTTCAGGCCAGATCCCACCGCCTGCGACAACGTCTTTCATATCACTGGGAATGACAATTTGCCCAAAGAGTTTTTGATAGGTTTGAATGTCAGGGTCCAAGACCTTGGCCAGGTCCGCCATGACACGTGTCTGGTTTTGGGCTTCAAGGATCAGGGCATTGAGGTCCGAGACCACGCGCAGGCCGATCTGCTCGGTATGATCTTCGCCTTGCTCGATAAGCAGTGTCCGCTGGACGGTGTAGATCATCGTGACGCTGGAAGCCACGAGAAGTCCGAAGATTGCCAGAAAGCTGAAACTCAGACGGAAGGATAGGTTCTGATGCCAATGGCGCACCAGACGCGAGAAAAGCGTATTGGGGCTGACGAATTTACTCATCGGTCAAACCATCTACAAAAAGATTCACCATGGCATTGATACTGGACAAAGTCATATCCATCGTGAATTTTGAAATTACCAATTCTGATCAGGAGTCAAAAAATCACTCCTGACGTGCTATAGAAATCATCGGGGATTCACCTGATTGTCTTAACCGACGTTTTGTTTGAAAGTCAGGAATTCACAGGGTTACATTATTGCAACCAGGTGATTTAGGAAGGATTTGCGTCTCAAAGTACCCCAACATGGATCAAATAGGACAAAATAACCCGACAATCAGGTATTTCTACCATGTGGATTTTAGCAAAGCCTTGCCGATACTTATGTTGGAAGGACAATGATCACGATTCAATTGAGTTTTGTATTCAATTGACTCTGTTCAAACAGTGCTTCTGACAAAAGAAGACCTCGGCGGGCTGAAATGAACCTGGACCCCCCCTTGCCTCTGCCGAGGTCTTCTTTTTTCCCAATCTCACCTGTTCATAACCTTGAAACGAACATAAATAACCAGATTGGCAGCAAGTGCTGTGGGTGTGATTATGCCTTCTCTGAGTTATCAAGTCTGAGAATGGATGCTGGCAGACAATCGTTCAAATCAACCTGTGGTGGCCAGTAACGGGGTCTGTAAAACGGTTACGCGTGCTCAAAGTGTCATGCTTTTGGACAGACATGTCTCAGATCCGCAGACAGCATCGTCATCTTGTCATACAATTGTGGGATACCTGCTTTAATTTCTAGGTCCTACCGCGGGAGTTTTGACGTTGCCATTTTTGTTTATCCAAACCCCTGATAACCGTCGGCTTTTGAAATTGCCGACCCATAAAACCACCATCGGCCGGTCCAAGACCAACACCGTCACCATTGACGATGACTTCTCCAGCCGGGTGCATTGCACCATTCAACAAATCGATGGGCGATACATTCTTCAGGACAACGGCTCACGCAACGGCACGAAGGTCAACGGCCAACCTATCGACACCCCAATCCAGTTTGGACGCAAAGGCAGCTTCTCAATCGGGCAGACGAACTTCCTCTTCTCACTTGATGACCCGCGACTGGACCCCGACTGGTTGAGTAAGCCCGCAGCTGTGACACCTGAGCCCGCTGCTGCGATCCCCGCCAATGCCGCTGGAAGCGATTCCTCAGGGCTAAGTCCCGACCGCCTGTTTAGCCACTTGAAAAACCAACCTCAGCAGAACAATGTCGCTGTCAATGATGTCTCAGCGGACCCATTACTAGATGGTGACGATGATGAGGACGTTCCACAGCTTGGCGATGAAGACGCGATGTTCGATCCCGATGCGCAGAACAAGATGACCGATCCCTTTGCAGTGTTGCGTCGGTTTATCAAGCCGCATCGCGCTCGCCTGGATTTTGCAGTTAATCAAATCGGCTTGGTCAATTCACGAGGTGAAAATCTGCATCCCACGGAATTGGCTCAAACCGAACAGGAAATCACCGACCAGATCGACGATGCGGGACAGTCCGATTCGGATCAAGATTCCGACGTGGGCATGGCGGTGAACATTTTCAGACTGCTGCTGCTTTCCGCCTTTGCCGGCCGCGCTTCGGATATGCACTTTGAGCCTGGCACTGAGTCTCTGCTCATCCGCCTGCGTGTCGATGGCTCAATGGTCAGTCTCGTGGAAGTCCCCAGTGCCTTGGGCGCCCGACTGTATGGCTTGATCAAAGTGCTTTCGGATATCGACATTTCCAAACGTGCCACCGTGCAGGAAGGCCACTTCCGCACACAGTTACCTGACCGCAGTGTGGACTTTCGTGTCAGTTTCACCCCAGTGATCCACGGGCAGAAGTTGGTGATTCGTGTACTCGATTCCGTCTCCTCGCCGCAGCACCTTAATGACCTGATGCTCCCGGACTGGATGCTTTCACATATCCAGAAAGTATCCACCCAATCCTCGGGCATGATCCTTGTCTGCGGGCCAACCGGCAGTGGCAAGACGACGACGCTCTACGCTGCCCTGCGCGATGTCGATGTCCAACGGCGAAACGTCATCACCATTGAAGACCCCGTCGAGTATCAACTCAAAGGCGTCACCCAGATTCCCATTAATCAAAAGCAAGGCAATACCTTCCATTCCATGCTCCGATCCGTTCTGCGACAAGACCCGGACGTGATCCTGCTGGGCGAAATTCGTGACCGTGAAACCGCTGAGACAGGCATGCAGGCTGCCATGACCGGACACCTGGTGCTCTCCACCATCCATGCCCGCGACACCGTAGGCACCATCTTCCGCCTGCTGGATCTTGGTGCGGAGCCTTACCTTGTGGGTTCAGCCATGAATCTGATTCTCGCCCAACGCCTGATTCGTCTGCTGTGTAACAACTGTAAAGCAGGTCGCAAACCGACTCCCAAGCAGATGCACCAGATGGGCAGCTTTGGCAAAAATGTCGGCGAGATTTTCTATCCTGTGGGTTGCCCCAATTGCTTTGATCAAGGCTATGCCGGCCGACAAGGTTTGTACGAACTGCTCACCATGACCGATGAATTGCGTGATGCGATTTTAAAGAGTGCCACCATGGGGGCGATCAACGATGCCCTGTCCCGCGTCCTGTTCACCTCATTGGAACAGTCCGGCTACAAGCTCATTGCCGACGGCATCACCAGCCCCGAAGAACTCGACCGCATCGTCGGCTCAAGCAGTGCCTAAGCAAACCACGATGTCAAAAAAATTACGCAAGACATCGTGCAACGACAATAAAAAATAGCTGCAACACCGCGTGTTGCAGATGCCTTGAAAAACATACGTATTTACGGGGAAAAAACATGTCCAAACAACATCGCGCGTTCACCTTTGTCGAACTCATCGTTGTCTTAGCCATTGTCACATTACTCATCGGTATCATTCTGCCAACGCTGGGAGCTGCAAGGCGGACTGCACGTTGCATGCAAAACTCCTCACAGCCGCGTGGCATCCACTCCGGCCTTGTCCTCTTCTCCCAAGGCAATAACGGCTACTACCCCGGCATCGACAAAGACGGTAACCGCATGGAAGACTACTCCGTCGAATTCCGTTTCCAGGAATTACTTGATGACAATTACTTCACCGGTGAATACCTCATCAGTCCCTCAGAAACCAAAACCGCTCGAGAAAGTGGTACGTTGACCACTGCCAATTTTTCCTACGCCATGCTCAACCTTTCCAATCGCAACGCGTCGCGGTTCAATGAATGGAAGGACACGTCCAATGATGAAGCTGTGGTCCTCTCGGATCGTGGTGTCGCCCATGGCACAGATTACATTCGTTCTGTACACACCAAGCGTCAGACGGGCACTCATGATTGGCGAGGCAGTGTCGCTTTCAACGACAACCACGTGACATTCGAAGCAACTCACAACAACTTGACCACGGTTTATGGTGAAGGTGAAACACAGCAGACTTTCGAAAACGACAACCTTTTCGACACCACCGGCGCATCAATGGTCTACAGCGGTAACGACACCATCATCGACAAATCAAAGTAAAAATAGCTGCAACACTTCCGGGGGCGTGTCGCTGATGCCCATCCTGAAAACAACGCGTGCGTTACTTGTTTGTTGAGCACCGGGTGTCAACCCGGTGCAGGCATCCATTGACACACAAGACCTGCACCGGATTCACATCCGGTGATTAAACCTTCATTGGCGTTCACATCAACGCACGAGAGTTAAATGGAGATTGAATGATTGAATTGTTCCTGCAGATGCAATTATCTCGCATCACGGATACCTTGTAGGGATGACTAACAAAGGCAATATCCGACATAACCCGCTTCTCTTTGGTATAGCGCTAGCAGTGATGGTGATTGTGGTGATCGTCTGTGCGATTGTCCTGCAAAACAAACCCACCTCTACCGCAAACGATTCGGACAGTTCAAATGCAACACCATCTCTGACTGTTGAGCAGATTGAACAAAAATTCGAACCCCTGCGTCAGCAATACATGCATAACCGTGGCAGTGGGCAGTTCGATACACTCATCACGCAAGCACTCAAACTCGTCGAAAAATATCCCAACTTCGCGCCCGGCCAACTCTTTGTCGGACAGTTGTACTTCGACAAAGGCGATCTAATCAACGCTCAAAAGTACATCGACACCTCTCTGAAACTTGATGCCAAGCAAGGCACGGTGCATCTGCTTGCTGGCAATATCGCTTTGATGCAAAAAGACCCCAAACGCGCAGCGGATCACTTTAGCCAGGCCGTGGTATTGGAACCCTCCAACGCGCGGTATTGGCTGCACCTTGGGCAGAGTTATTTCACCCAACAACTTTGGGATCAAGCTTTGGACTGCTACACCAAAGCCTACGAACTGGACTCGGATATGACGTTAGCGATCAACGGCATGGCGGACTGCCAGATCAAACAAGGTGAGCCTTCCAAAGCCATCCTCACACTCCAGCGAGCCATCGATCAAACACCCATTGGCAAGCGCAAAACCACCGTCGTCTATCTGCGGAAACAGGCGAAGCTGCTCTCAGAATTGAACAAACCCAACGAAGCCCTGGTGGTGTTGGGCAAGCTTTTTGATAACGAAAAAGCGGACCCCGATGTACTTGCGGAGATGGCAACCTACTGGGATCAATTCAGTGAACCGGGTAAGGCTGCGGAGCTTTATGAAAAGCAGTTATCCAATAATCTGCGCAATTGGCAATATGCCGCCAAAGCCGCGCGCTGGCGGATCAAGGCCGGTGAAAAAGCCAAGGCTCAGCAACACCTGATGCATATTCAACTGATCAATCCTGACCTGCCGGTGGTAGCCGAACTGGAAAAGGAATTGGCAACCCTTGAATGAATCCGCATATCAACATGGGATCGGCTGGCCAAAGCGATTGGCTGCGTGGGCAGGATTGCTTGTCATCACGTTGATTGCTTATGCGTCGAGTTATGGTGTCCCGTTTGTGTTTGATGATGTGCATGCGATTGTCGAAAACCCCAGTATCCGACATTGGCAAAGTTTTACCGATGCATTCACCGCGCCGGATCAATCGAGCTTTGCCGGACGCCCGGTGGTGAACTTGAGCTTTGCGTTACAGACCGGTGAAGCAGGCAAGCTTGATCCTGCCCGGCTGCATGGGGTCAACAATTTCATCCATGTGTTAAATGCGATTTTGCTTTTTGAATTACTGGTGTTGGTTTTGTCCATCATCAATCGCCAAAAACTCATGGTGTATGCGTTTTTCGTCTGCACACTTTGGGTGATCCATCCGCTGAATACCGAAGCAGTGGTCTATCTCACACAGCGGACGGAGTTGTTCGTCACGCTATTTTTCCTGATCAGTTGCTATGCGTCAGTGCAGTACATGTCCGCACGTCATTGGAGTTGGTTGATCGTTGCGGTGATTGCAAGCGCACTGGGGATGGGCTCCAAGGAGAATATGGTTGGCTTGCCGGTGATGGTGTTGTTGATCAATTGGGTGCTCTTTAACCGCAGCATTAAACGGCATTGGAAGCTTCATCTGGGGTTGGCACTGACATGGTTGATCCTGCTATGGCTCAACATCAGCGGCCCGCGTGATGCGTCGGCAGGGATGACCGTTGGCATCTCATCGTGGCAGTACCTGCTCACCCAATCGACGGTGATCCCACTGTATCTTTGGCAAGTCTTTACTGCTGATCATCTATCCATCGTGCATGATTGGCCAATGTGTCAAACGGTTGGACAGTCACTGCCCTGGAGTTTGTTGCCGTTAACGATATTGGCTTTGACGGTTTGGGGTGTGGTGAAAAAGCATCCGCTCTCGCTGGCAGGTGTCGCATTTTTTTTGATCCTCGGTCCCACGAGCAGCATCATCCCCATTGCAACTGAAACCGTCGCAGAACGTCGGATGTACTTGCCAAGTGCGATGGTCATTGGCGTGGTGGTCTTGCTGCTGGGCAGTTGGTGCGTAAGCAAGCGTCCGCGTGAAATCGTTGCAATTGGTGTTGGCATTTTGCTAACCGTGTTATGCATCATTGGGACGCAACAACGCCTTGAAGTCTATCAACAACCGCGGACTCTTTGGGAAGCTGCCATCAGCTTGTATCCCAATGACGGGCGGGCGCTTAATGGATTGGGTTACACATTAATCGGCGAGAATGCCTACGAGCAGGCGATCCCGATTCTGCGTAAGGCCACGGAAGTTGATCCTGAATTTGCCGAGTCCTACGACAACTTGGGTTTGTGTTATCTGCATGCCGGCGAACTTGGTGATGCGAAAAAATCCTTTGAGCAGGCGATCGCGCTCAACGACAGTTTAGCCAAACCGTACAACAATTTGGGAATCACGTTGGCAAGGCTCGGGGAGTTGGATGCAGCGGTCAACGCATTGAATCAGGCGCTAGCACGCAGTCCGCATCTGGCTGCAGCGCATTTGAATCTGGGGATGGTGCTTAATGACCTGAACCGGTTTGGTATTGCAGCCGAACATCTGCTTCGCGCGTTACCGATGCTCAACGAACAGGATCAATGCACTTGCTTGATGCAGTTGGCACGTGCTGCTTTGGGTCGCAATGAACTTGATAAAGCAATGGGGTACCTGCATGGAGTCCTGCAAATCCAGCCGGATCATGGCAAGGCAAAAGCGTTGTTGGGTAAGTTGCAGTCGATACGGTGAGGGGATTATTCAATTCTGAATGATGAATCAAATTACGCAGACCGGCGGTTGGTTGATTTTTCTTTGTGGATCTGATGCGTGTGAGCCAACCAATACTTGAGCTTATCGTGGAGTTGTTGGCGGTCGATGGGTTTGGTGGTGAAGTCATCACAACCTGCGTCCATACATCGCTTGCGATCCTGTTCCATGGCATTGGCGGTCAACGCGATGATGGGCAGTTCATAGCCGGTGCGTCTGAGATTTCGTGCAGCGGTGACACCGTCCATGACCGGCATCTGCATATCCATGAGAATGGCTGCATAGGGTCGACCCATTTCACTTTGACTCATCGCCATATCAAAAGCGATTTGGCCGTTGGCAGCAAGGTCAACGGAAAGCCCCATTTTTTCAAGGACGCGACGAATGAGTTTCTGGTTGACGGGATTGTCCTCAGCAAGCAGAACATGTCCGACAAGTTCCTGAATGTCGCCTTGATTAGCCCCACGTGATGATTCGGAATGCGTGCGAACGGCTTCGGAAGGATTCTTGAGCATTGGGACATTTTTGAGTTCACCGGTGGCCATAACGGCTTTGAAGCTACTGCCGACACCTGGTGTAGAATTAACTTGGATATCGCCACCGAGCATTTGGGTCAGTCTTTTGGAGATGACCAGCCCAAGTCCGGTGCCACCGAATTTACGGGTGGTGGAACTGTCTGCCTGGCTAAAGGGGGCAAAGAGTTTTCGGCTTTGTTCCTCGCTCATCCCGATGCCGGTGTCGGCCACTTCCAATGTCAATTTGGGATTGGGGATATCCGGTGCAGAGCATCGAACAATGATGCGAACGCCACCTTCTTCGGTGAACTTGATGGCATTACCCACAAGATTGACAAGCACCTGTCGAATACGAACCGGGTCAGACTGAATCGATTCCGGGACCGGCGTGAGATATTCGACAGTGAGGCTGATTTTGCGGTCAGCGGCACGGACGCGCATCAGCGATGAAACATCAGCAATGATATCGACGATCGAACACTTGATGCGTTCGATGGTCATTTTGCCTGCTTCGATTTTTGAAAGGTCCAGAATATCGTTAATGATGGTCAGCAGACTCTTGCCATTATCGCGAATGGTTTGAATGTACTGGATGTGTTTATCACCGGGTTCCGTTGGATCAAGCAGCAGGTCGGTGTACCCGAGAATGGCGGTCATCGGCGTACGAATTTCATGACTCATATTGGCCAGGAAAGCAGTCTTGGCTTGATTGGCGGCGTAGGCGACTTCCTTGGCGCGTTCGAGTTCCACCGATCGACGCTCAAGCTCCACCATCCGACGGAAAGCTTCATCCTTGGAACTGGCTGCATCCTCGACATAAGCATTGAGTACTGTCTGAGACCACTCATGAGCTTGGAGCATCGCGATTTGATACATCGAAAAGCCAACCAGCGGGATAATCGCGCCGATGAACTTCAGAAAATGTGCCATGACAAATAATCCACCATAGCGCGCTTCGACGAGTACGGTCGCCATTTGACTGACTACAAAAATCGAGATCGAAAGCACGATCCACCAGCTAAGCGTGTCACGTGTCCGGGTAAACTCACGAGTGAACATCCATAAAGCAGCACATTCCAAGCAAAAGACCAATACATCCAACGGACGATGCAAGGGAAGCCATGCAGCTTGAATTCTGGGAACCGGGATCAGGATACAGGCGCAAAGCAATCCGAGAATGATACACAAGAGGGTCAAAGGTTCTCGCAGGATCGACGAATCCTCATCGTCTTTTGAGACTTGAGGTTTAATGGCTGTTGAGAGAATCAGGAATACTGCAAAGAGCACAATACCAGTAATCTGATCCGGCTTTTGGGGATGCATTTGGAAATGTTTTACATGTGACTGCAACCATTCCTCAAACCCGCAGACAAAATGCAAGGCGTCGGCGATACCGTTGCAAAAGAATGCCAGACCAATGAAGAGGATCTGAAGATTCCCCATTGCATAAAAGCGGACGATCAGTGCAAAGGCAACCAGCAGACTCATCGTTGAGCTGGCCAATTCCATGAGTGTGTGAAATTCCGTCCCAACGAGGATTTGATCGCCCATCAGAAACGGAATGAGTCCAAGCAGTGTCACCATCGTCAGACCAACCAACAGCAAACGGTACTTCACCTGTGATGCAGCGACCGTACGCGACAGGTTACGCCTGTCTAGCTTGATCCCAAAAGGGTTGGGTGACATATGTTGCGACATTCAACAGCTCCGTCAGGTTGGCTCACCGCTTTGCATATAGCGGGAATCACAACCAAACGTCTTTCTTAAACAAAAGACCGAAACCTTTACTCCAGATTCATCGACAAAAACCGAAGTTGGGTTCAGTCGATATCGAATTGCAGGGGGGACTCTTTTGATGAAAGTTGACTTTTGTGACGAATGGGTTAGCTAACAATGTTGCATTTACTGCTTATCGGCCGGGTTATTGAGAACCAACAACATCGCCTACGTGATAACACCTATGCCATTGAATGGATCATTCAAGTTGATTTGGATGCTTATTGTGCCACGGGGACACAGCCAACGCGTCCGCGCGGGTTGTCATCATTGCCGTTGTAATCATTGAAAAAGACCCAACGACCATCGGGGCTGAATGTCGGATGGGGATGCCAGGGCTGCATCCGGTGTCGAGTTCGCGCAAGCAGTGTTCGATAACCGGTCTGTGGATTCACATGCAGGACATCGCTGACACCCTTGGCATTATGCCATCCGCTGCCCGGTTCATCGGACGGCCCGGTGGTGTCCACGACCATATGCTTCCCATCGCGGGTGACATTGCAATGCCAATCCCGATCGCCTTCGCTAATGAGTCTGGCAGGTTGATCGGCATGTGGATTGATGTGATACAAACCCCGTGGTCCAGCTGGACTCACACCATAGGCGATGGTGATCGCAGCTGCTTCGTGGTAACACCAGCGTTCGTGCCCGACACATAATAATTTGCCTGGTTCATCGGACTGCTGATCGAAGATGCATTGGCCCTTTGGCAGATGGGTTGGGTGCATTGCGTGCATGCGGTCGGGAATCTGCTCGGTGGGACCTTCATGACAGTATCCCAACCAGTCTGGATCATGCGGGCAGTAATGAAAGTGATTGACATACCAGTTGGTTTGAATCACGGTGGTGACATGCCCTGTGGCAGTATCAACTTCCAACCCCTGGTAGATACCGGCTTCTTCAGCGCGGACCCCAAAACAAACTGCTGAGCCGTCGGGCTTGAGGCTGGTGAGATCTGTAAGCTTCCAACCCTTGGGAGCGACATAAAGAATTTGCGGGCGAACCGGTGATTCAGTCAGGTCCAGCAACCAGACGGTGTCCTGAACAGCCAAAGTCAACACGTTCTTGTGCAATGCGATATCCGGCCAGACAGTGATCGGCGGCTTGTCGGACACCGGTTGAGGCAGGTCAAACGAGGCAATCCGGCGGCCTGGTGAGATCGTTTGCGGCTGGATATCAAGTCGATCAATTGGCAACATCCACAAGCTGGTGTGGTCAGGCATCATCTGAACGATAACCATCTCCCGCCCATCGACGGTGAAACCATTACTGTGAGGATAAGTCTGGTAACGGTTGAGTTCATAGCCACCAAGGCAAAACAACGTCTGTGGCATCAAATGTGTCCTTTGCATTATGCAGCGGGTGCCTTGGGTATTGTAGCCAGCCATGTTCAAAAGAAATGGACTTTTTCATATTTATGGGCAAATTGGGGGTTGTTACATTCGTTAAGCGCGTTAGCATGTCCCGCTTGTTTTTCGTCCAACAGGCTTTGCAAGAAAGACCGACCGTTGGTGCGATCCCAGGTACGCCGGAAAGGTCCATCCGGTATCGTCGATGACCGCCATGCAAGGTCTGGCTCTCATGCAGTACAAGCGCCCCCTATTGCCCAAATGGTTCAAGGACTATCACAGAAGTTCACGCCCGGACTCGGATATGCGACAGTATGTCAAGCATGTTCCCCTGGGATGGATTTTGAGCAACGTCTGGATTTTCATGATCACAGGCGCGGCATTCACCAAGTTCGCCAAAGCTATCCATCTACCTGACAGTTACTTTGGACTCCTGGCTGCTGCGCCGTTTATTGGGGCGATGTTCCAGATTCCAGCGAGCATTCTCCTTGAGTGCTTTGGTCATCGCAAGGCCACCTCAATTGCATGTCAGCTCATCGGCCGATTCATCTGGGTGTTCATCGCGCTGATCCCATGGGTTATCCCCGACGATCAGGATGCGCTGCGTTGGGGATTGCTCGCAGGTCTGACTACTTTGACATGGATCCTTAACAACCTTGCAGGTCCAGCCAACACCGCCTGGCTTGCCGATGCCGTTCCGCCGTCATTGCGGGGTCGGTTTGTGAGTTTCTGTCTGCGTTGGAGTCAGCCGGTGATTCTTGTCGTCGTGCTTGGAGTGGGGTATCTCATTGATGTGGCAGAGAAGGCTGAGGATGCGAAGGTCAGTCAGCCTCTGTTGATGCTCAAGCTTTGCAGCATGTTGCTGGCCATTGCAGGATTGGTCGGAGTCTTCGGCATTCTGCGACATGCCATGGCACCCGACCCCAAGCCAGTGACTGGTACGGGTTGGAATCCACAACTGCTTTACAATCTCAAAAAGCCACTGGTCAATCCGGGATTCAGGCGGTACCTGCTGGTCAACTTTACTTTCTTTGTCGGCACCGGATTTGTGGGTCAATACATCTGGCTGTACATGTTCGATGTCGGGCACATGACCGCACTGGCTGCCAATGGTCTGCTCGTTGCCATGCCGCGGGTGATCACCATGTTCACCTACCGGTTCTGGGGTCGGCAGATTGATGCACATGGCAAGAAACCGGTGATGCTCCTGTGCATGGGCGTAATGTCGATTAGTTTTTTCGGATGGATCATTGCTGCTCAGGGGTCCACCTGGCATGTGTTGGCTGCGTTGCCGTTGATCGTTTTGGAAGTCGCCTGCCTGCCGGGGTGGGAGGTGACCAACCTCAATGTCTTGCTGGACTTCTCCAGTTCCAAACAGGGCGGAACCAGCGCAGCAGTCGCCATCAACGCCATGGCAGTTGCAATTGGTGGCATTATCTCTGGTGCGCTGGGGTCCCTGTTTGCCAGCGTGTTTGCGGAAGTGAATTTTGAAATTGTAGCCATGGATTTTACGGTCACCTATCACGTTCTGCTGATGTTGCTGGTGGTGTTCGTGCGACTGATTGTCTGTCTGTTGGTGTTGCGATTGGATGAACCCAAAGCCACCGCCACGCGTGACCTGATCCGTGAAGTGAGTAGTGGTGTGTTTTACAACACCCGACAAGCCATCCTCATGCCCACGCGGATCGTCGGGCAAATCAGTCGCTGGACCTACAAACTCCGACAGTGATCACCGTTGAAGTGTAGCGTCGCGCGAACCGTAAGCTCACGGCTGTTGATCTTGCTTTTGAATGGTCTCAGACTTACGAACCTGCGCGACTACGCAATATTGGGTTGTGATCCGTTTTACCCAAAGTGATTACTGCGATGTTGAATCTCACGGATGGGGATGCGGATCATCTTGCGTTGGCCCCGTTGATCGGGATGGTCGATGAGTTTGATCAATTCTTCCACTGCACGTTGAGCCATCGCCGGGAAGTCCTGCTTGCAGACAAACCCTTCTTTTAACGGATACGGCTCACCGAGCCAACCGTCGAAAACACCAAAGCGCAGCGTGTAATCCTTAAGCCAGCTTGGATGATCGCGCACCATTTTCATTACTTCAAAATGTGCATTGCTGATGAGTCCGACCTGTTTGATACCCTCGGGAATCTGCACATTGCCATCATCAATAACATGAGCAATGTTGTTGGCTTTGCACCACTTGATGGCACCTTGAAGTCGGGTATGGGTCACTTCGTTGATGTCGTCCACGTGGATGACCAGAAACTCGCTGCCAGCGTTGACGCAGTGTTCGCACAGCGATGCCATCCCCTTGGCATTTTGAGTGGTGACGGTGATGGTCTGCACATCGGGAATCGCGCGGTCCAGTAAGACCAATGGGAAGCCCGATTCAACGAGTTGCTGCACGGAAGTATCGCCGGGCGTATGTTGGCTGGGGATGAGAATGGCCCCGTCTGCAACGCCTTGGGATAGCCTGCCGACGAGTCGTTTGACGGTGCTTTGGTCTTGGTGATGCAGAGCGACTAGCGTGTCATATTGCAGTTCACTGAGTTGTTTGCTGGCCGATTCCCCAGCAGAGGTTTCGAGCTTGGAGTCGAGACTGGAGACGATGAGCCAGACGGTATGGGTCGTTCCGGTCTGCAAGGATCGCGCTGCAAGGTTCGGACGGTAACCCAACTCCTTGGCCGTTTGTTTGACCTTATCGCGCGTCGCCTGTTTGACCAACGGATCGTCCCGCAAAGCACGCGAAGCAGTACTCACGTCCACCTCGCAGGCCTTGGCAATGTCTTTAAGTGTCGTCCGCATGGTTTTGTCCGGTCTTTTTTCTTTAACACGAAGGCACGAAGATCACGAAGGAATGCAATTTGTTTTGAGACAAATATTATTTCTGCTGTCTTGTTCTTCGTGGCCTTTGTGTCCTTTGTGCCTTCGTGTTTAAAAATCAGCGTTCAATCTTCACAGTCACGATTTCAAATGGTTTGAGGGTTAATGTGACTTTGCTATCGACTACAGGCAGAGTCTCACCGTCGATCCATTCCATGAGGTTGGTGACGGTCACCTTACTGCCTGTTGGGACAGTCAAGACTGCCTTGCCACGGTATCCGTGTGACTCGACGATGCGGGCAATGATCGCATCGGACTTCTCAGCACGTTTGAGGACTTCGAGCGTGGCATTGGAGCTGTCGAGTTTCACCGGACTTTCGATCTTGCCTGCAAACCCTGTGAATGTCACCGGTGGTTGATTCAAGCATCGCGCCTGCTGCATCACATCACTGCGAATCAGATCATCGACATGTGGTAACAGCGAATAGGTGAACTGGTGAATCCCCATATCCGCATCAGGGTCCGGCCAGGTAGGTGACCGCAGCAGCGTCAGTTCCAGCGTGTTGTCCAAAATGCGATGGCCGTATTTACAGTCATTAAGCATCGCCACGCCAAACGTCGGCTCGGACATGTCAATGTACTTGTGGGCTGCAACTTCAAAGCGTGCCATATCCCAACTGGTATTGGTATGCGTCGGGCGCTTGAGGTATCCGTATTGGATATCGCATGACGCTTCGGGAGCATTAATCGACGTGGGGAATGCGACCTTAAGCAGTTTGTGTTGCTCAGCCCAATTGACGGTGGTGTCAAAGTCCAAACATTTTGTTGCATGGCTCAAAGTGATCTTCTGGGTGATCGTGGACATTTCGCCAATCGTGGCGGTGATGGTTAATACGTGACGCACCGGGCCGGTTTCGAGTTTGATGGATTGCACCGTGGTCGAGCCGACATACTCCGTGCGGTGATATGCATCAATATCCCATGCGTCATAAGCAGTCGGGCGGTCGTTGTACAGACTCATCACATTACCCGGCTCACGCAACGCTTCGATGTCGGCCTGTTTATCGTAGGCGCTGACGAGTTGGCCGTCCTTGTTGAAGGTGTACTTGACCAAATCATTTTCGAGGACCAGTTGGTCGACGGATGCGATAGCGGTTGTGTCCGCTGCTTTGATGAGTTGGATACTGCTTAATGGATCAATGCTGACCTGAGCGACGATGTGGTCGTCTTCACTTTGAGTAGTGATCTCTTGGCCATCACAGGTCGCACTTGCCCAACCTTCAGGCAGTGTGACGACACCTGCCCATGCATGACTCAAGGAGTTGAAATACACCACGCTATTGGAATCAGCGGTGAGTAACTTCGGCGAAGCATCGGCCTGCATCGCATCCAACCTGGCAAGCATATCCGCGTGTTCCTGATGCGTCACCTGATACACGTTATTGATCGAGGAACCGGGAATGATGTCATGGAAGTGATTTAAAAGCAGCGTCTTCCAAAGGGCATCAAACTCAGCGATGGGGTAACTGTCCACACCAACGCAGGTGCTGATGATTTCCATCTCACGTAAGCGGTGTTCAAGTTGACGGTTTTGTTTTTTGACCAGAGCTTGCGTGGTAAGCGTGCCACGATGGTATTCGAGATAGAGTTCACCGACCCATTTGGGCAAGTCGTTTTTGATGTCATGCAGGGATTCGAAGAATTTCTCAGCCGTGTTGAACTGGACACGTGGGCAACCTTCAAGGTCTTTCATGCGCAAGGCACGTTCGATGTGATCCGGACGCGGGCCACCGCCTCCATCACCGACACCGAACAGTGACATGATCTTGCTGGCAACGGCTTTCTCCTTGAACCGCTGTTGCGATCCGATGAGACTTCCGGGGGTCATGTCCGAGTTGTATGTGTCTTCGGGCGGGAAGTGGGTGAGGATTTGCGTGCCATCGATCCCTTGCCAGAAGAAGGTGTTGTAAGGGAAGGTGTTGAATTGGTTCCAACTGATTTTTTGAGTCAGGAACGTATCGACGCCTGCAAGGTGCATGATTTGGGGTAATGCTGCCGAGTAGCCAAAGACGTCTGGAATCCAGAGGTTGGTGACATCTTTGCCGAATTCATCCATGAAGAAATTCTTGCCATGAATGAATTGGCGGACGAGTGATTCACCGCTTGGGATATTGCAGTCGGATTCGACCCACATACCGCCCTGCAGTTCCCACTTGCCGTCTTTGACAGCTTGTTTGATGCGTTCATAGAGTTCGGGTTGATCGTCCTTGACGAATTGGTAATGCTGCGGTTGGGACGCACCAAAGATGTATCCGGGATAGTCGTTGATAAGCTTGATCTGATTGGCAAAGGTTCGCACGCATTTACGCCGACCTTCGCGGACCGGCCACAGCCAACCGGTGTCGATGTGAGCATGCCCAACTGCAAAGACGTCCATCTCCGAAGCACTGGTGGTCAGCGACATGATCGGCTTAAGGGAGTCTCTTGCTTCCTGAAAGTTATTGGGGTTTGAGCCAAGAATGTCACAGCAGTCCTGCAGCGCTTTGAAAATTTTGGCCCGTCGCACCGAGTCTTCATGCAGGCCTTCATACAGACTCAGCAGCAGCTTCATGTCGATCGTCAGTTGCCATGCCGCATCGTTGAAGACTGCCAACCGAATTTTTTCGACCTTGCCATCGCGTTCACCAAAGCGCGTCGGATCACTGCGGTCGATATCCTTGCACTTCACGTCATCCAGTGGGGTCACGCCGAAGTATCCGGCAACGGAACCCTCAAGCCAGAAGTCGATTGGATCACCTGCAACGGCTGTTTTAGTCAGTGGCACGTAGGGTCGCTTGGCACGAGCGTCCCAGATGGATGAAAAGCCGATGTGCTGTTCAACCTTGCCATCGGGATGATAGACGCAGCCTTCGGTGGTGATGTTGATCCAGAGTTGGATTTGCTTGCCTGCATACGCTTCGGGGACGGTGCCGGTGATGTGAAACCAGGCAAGATCCCAACGCTGTCCCCAGGTATCACCTTCCTTGATGGGTTGGTATTTCCCGCCAAGTCGGTCATCAAAACTGGTCCCTTCAATGGGCTTGCCCGTGTTCCAGAACGTGACATCCAATGGCATTGAATCTTGGATCACCGACAGTTCAACTCGGTCGATGGCTTGCTTAATGCGATTGCAATACAAATTTTCGTGACGCTCGTTGTGGTACATCTTGGGCAGTCTCAATGAGTTGGTGACAGTTATTTACAAACGTTTGTATCCGAAGATCGGACAGTATTTCACGAAATGGGTTCTGAATCAAGAGCGCCAATGTGGTTATACGGATGTAATTTTGCCGGCGAATCGATTAAACCGCTCAAATCAATCCATCACTTTTACCACAGAAACACAGAGATTTTGAGGTAGAGATCGTTTTTGTCTTGCTCTGTGCCTCTGTGACTCTGTGGTTTATCCAATTGCCATCGTGAATCAACCATCATTTTTTCTTGGCGGGAAACACAGTTTTATTGCACACCCGGAATCAATCTTAAAATCCGATCCGGGCCGTTGGTGGCCAGGTAAATCGCGCCGTCCGGGCCGATGGCTGCATCGCGGACACGCCCCATGCGTTTGATGAGGATTTCCTGGTCGGTGACTTTTTCACCTTCAATTTTGACCAGTCGGACTTCTTGAAAGGCCAGTGAGGTGACGATCAGGTGGTTGGTCCATTTGGAGAATAGCGAGCCGTCGTAGAACTCAATGCCGCAAACCGCGATGGAAGGCGTCCAGTGGATGATCGGATCGACCATGCCTTTCATGGTGGTGAATGGTGTGATGGGTGTGCCGTTGTAGTTGATACCGAATGTGACTTCTGGCCAGCCGTAGTTGCCTGCCTTTTGGATGAGGTTCAGTTCGTCCCCCCCCTTGGGGCCGTGTTCAGATTCCCAGACTCTGCCGGTAACGGGATGGACGGATAGTCCTTGCGGATTGCGATTGCCAAAGGTGTAGATGGATGGGATGGCATCGGGCTTGTTGACGAAGGGGTTGTTTGGGGGGATTGTTCCATCCCGGTTGATGCGATGGATTTTGCCATTGGGTTTGGTGATGTCCTGTGCATCGTTTTGGTGTCCGCGTTCACCAATGGAAAAGTAGAGATAGCCATCAGGCGGGAAGACGATGCGTGAACCGTAGTGATGTCGGGTGGATTTGTATAGATGATGCGGTGCTTCGAAGAGGACTTGTTGGTCGGTCCATGTGTGATCGACGATCTTGCCACGGACAACGCGTGTCATACCTTGGTTTTGGCCATCGAGTTTATGAGAGTAGGACAGGTATATCCATTTGTTGGTTGCATATTCAGAGTCGACATTCACATCCAGGAGTCCGCCTTGTCCTGTGTGCCAGACTTCGGGAGTGTTTTTAATGGGCTGAGGGTCGAGTTGACCATTTTTAATGATGCGCAGTCCGCCGGGTCGTTCGGTGACCAATGCGGTGGTGGGGTCAAGGAATTGGATGGCCCAGGGGATTTTAACGTCGGTGACCCATTGCTGAACCTTGAGGGTGTAGTCGGACTTTTCAAGGGTGGCAATGGTTTGGCCGGCTGAAGGTTGAATGTCGGTTGGATTGTCCTTGAAGGCTTTGGCTTTGGCGTCGATGTAGTCCACCAAGCCGTTGATTTGCTGTGTGGTGAAGGTGTTGTGCGGGGGCATGCCACTGGCTGGGATACCGTTTTTGATCACCAGCTTTCGCGCATCGCGATTGGGAGCAAAGACCCACTTGCCATCGACAAGACTTTGCGCATCACCGCCCTGAAGATTCAACCCATGACAGGCAGCACAATTTTTGAGAAACAGCGCAGCGGAGCTATCGAGATTATCAGCGTTGGTAACTGAGACAAGAAGCAAACAAAACAGGAGTCCAGCAAGGTGTTTCATGAGATCGCTCCGCAGTAGATGTTGAGCGATATTGTACACGCTGAGGCGTCAGCAATTGGAAACGCGCATAAAAAAGGACTGACCATGTCGCGGTTCAGGATGCTTATATGACCCTAGAACATAATGTAAATTCTACGCGACGATCAGTCCTGTTTTCTCTGACTTATCAATAATGTTTTACCTCCCTGATAATTGTTTATGTGCGTGATTTGGTAACAGTTGAAATAAACGATATGACGGGATTTGAGTCAAATGAATTATTGGTATTTTTATTGAAGATTGTTTTTGTCGCCAAGTTTTCAAGGTAGAGCAAGACATTTTTTACCGCTGAGGCGCAGAGGACTCAGAGGTAAGAGAGATGTTTGATTTTAACCAAGCCCAATACTGAGGCTCGGCGAAGTATGGAATCGATTATCCACGGTTGGACTTGATTTGAGGCTTTCATGTTTGCTGTGCTTTTAACACGAAGGCACGAAGAGCACGAAGGACACGAAGGGCACGAAGGACAAGACAAATTCAATTATTCTGATTTGGATAAAGCAATCAAAAAACAATTGCATAACATTCTTTTTTTTCGCGATCTTCGTGTTGAAAAAATCAGAGGATGAATCGGTAAGCGCAATCAATTTAAATGCATCGTTTTTATCTCTCTTAACTCAGCGTTCTCTGCGTCTCTGCGGTAAAAATGTCTTGATGAATTTCTCTCCGACCTTGGCGTTCTTGGCGCCTTGACGGTGAAGCCTGTTTTAAAAAGCTATCATGTAACTTATGCCACGGATCAAGGATCAAGCCATTTGTTTGCGGATACTCGACTGGTCGGAGACGAGCCAGATTGTGGAGTTGCTTACGCGCGAACATGGCAAGGTACGGGGTTTGGCTAAGGGTTCCAAACGCTTTGCGCCCAGCAGCATTGCTCGCTTCTCCGGCGGGATCGAATTGATGACCGGCGGGCAATTGCTTGCAAACCACAAAGCCAATGTGGACCTGCTGAACATCACCGAATGGGACTTGCAGCAACCGTTCTGGCATCTGCGTGAAAATCTCAACACCTGGCAGGCCGGTATGTACGCAGTTGACCTGACGTCGCATCTGCTTGCCGATCACGATCCGCATCCACAGTCATATGATGCGTTGCTCGACTTTTTGACAGCCACAACTGATAAACAAAAATTGCCAACGGCTTTACTCAAATTCCAATGGCAGATGCTCAGCGATGCAGGGTATCAACCGCAATTGGATCATGATGTTCACACCAACCAACCACTGGCCGATCAACCGACCTATCAGTTTGATCCTCAGGGCGGTGGACTATGCAATGCGTCCAACAGTGACACGTGGGGGGTGCGAAAACAAACGGTGAGTTTACTGCGTGCCGTCAGTGCGGATGATGCATTTGATGACGAAGGTGCCGACCGTGCCAACAAGTTGTTATGCAGTTATGCCCGGTCGATCTTGGACAAGCAGCTTGCGACGATGGCCTGTGTCTTGGGTTAACGTTTGTTCACACTTAAAATTTGTTGATGCGAATAAGTCACCTTGTACATCCCAACAAGCGTTGGGTACATGCCAGATGATGTGAGTTGATGTATGATGTGGTGCTTTGGCTAACGCAATGGAGCTTTGCCAAACCTTTCTGCACGTGTTTATGAAGAGAGACATCTGTGCTTGAGAGTCGATACGTAGAATTTGGTCCAGGTCGACAGATACACGCACTGGTGGGTGGCAGTGGTTCTGCAGTTGTGATATTCCCCGGTAACGGCGGTTCGGTTGCGGACTTTAAAGAGGTTTGCCAAGACCTTGCCAAAGATCATATGGTGGTGGGACTGGATTTACCCGGTCGCAGTGAAACGCAGTGGCCGGACATTCGCTTTGACTTTGCAGCTGACCTTCAACCAGTAATCGACTGGTCACTGTCCCAACTTGGTGTGGGGATTCATGTCGCAGTGGGGCATGGTTCGGGCGCGCTGGTTGCTTTGCATCATGCTCAGCGACACTTCGGGCAGGTGCTTGGCGTGAGTATGGTTGAAGGCTACGTGAATCTGGATGCTCAGAATAAAACGGTAGCCAAGCGTTATCGTCGCCCGGTTGGCATGAGCGGTGAAGCACTTGAAGTCTTTGATGCTCGCCGTCGAGACCATGCTGCGTGGCTAAATGCTCATAGCACTTTCCGCGAGTCGTTTAATGCGACCCAGCGTGCTTACGATGCGTCAGACTGGATCGGCGAGTTGGACATTCCCATTCATGTCATTGTCGGTGATCAGGGTCAACCGCTTCCAGCCTTATCGGATCACGCAGGCTGGCATAGGCAATTAAACCTGTCCCAAATTGATGAATTGCAGATCACGCTCATTAAGGAGGCCGGTTACTGGGCGATGCTTGATGATCCAAGTGAGGTGGCCAGGGCATTGCGAACCTTTGTTGATCTGGCTCATAAAGCTTCCAAATAATCCAATCAACCGTCTATTGAGACTTTGGATGGTTTTGTTTCAAGGCCGTTTACATCAATTCTAAGTCCGATCGACTCTTGCCCGGAATAACATGCTCCGATACAGTATTTACTCCAATAGCATTATTTGACAGAACATAACGTCCAGAGCAAAGATCGGAGCCCGCCATGACAGCCGGACGAGGACACGCATACAGCAATATGATTCAAACCACATACGACACCCCCCTGGTGAAACTCAACCGGGTGGTTCCACAAGGGGGTGCCAATGTTTATGTGAAGGTTGAATTCTTCAATCCAATGAGCAGTGTCAAAGACCGCATCGGTCGAGCCATGATCGAGGATGCCGAAAAAGCAGGCTTGATCAAGCAAGGCACGCATATCATCGAACCCACCAGTGGCAACACCGGCATCGCCCTTGCGTTTGTCTGTGCAGCCAAGGGTTACAAAATCACACTGACGATGCCCGAATCCATGAGTGTCGAACGTCGCGCCCTGCTGCGTGCATTGGGTGCGGATTTGGTGCTTACGCCTGCTGCAGGTGGGATGAAAGCTGCCATCGAAACGGCAGCGGAAATGGTCGCAGCTGAAGATAATGCATGGATGCCTCAGCAGTTTGAAAATCCGTCCAACCCTGCCATCCACGAAGCAACCACCGGCCCGGAAATCTACACCGACCTGGCAGGCGAAGTCGATGTCTTTGTCTCCGGCGTGGGGACAGGGGGCACCATCAGTGGCGTCTCGCGATACATCAAAGCACTCCGCCCAACCATGCAGGCCTTTGCCGTCGAACCCGTCGATTCACCGGTGATTACCCAGACACGTAATGGTCAGGAAATTAAACCCGGCCCGCATAAAATCCAAGGAATCGGTGCAGGCTTTGTCCCCAAAAACTGCGACCTGACCATCATTGATGGCGTGCAAACCGTCACCAACGATCAGGCATTTGAAATGGCTCGACGCCTTGCCAAGGAAGAAGGACTCTTCGGCGGCATCAGCACCGGCGCCAACGTCACCGCTGCCATTGCGTTGTCCCAAATGCCCGAATACGCAGGTAAAAACATCGTTACCGTCGCCTGCTCCTGCGGCGAACGCTACCTCTCGACCCCGATGTTCCAGGAATACATGAGCTAATCGCACATACCAAAGTGTTTTTGTTTAATCGCAGAGACACGAAGACTGAAAAAGGCATGGGTCTAACCCACCTTCACTTGCCAGGCGCGGTTAACGCTACGCCACGGTTTGGTTTTCGGTCTGTTGTCTTTGCGAGCCGGCTCGTGTCGAGCCGGTGCTTGGTGATATGCAAGGTAACCGGGCGGACACCACCTGGCTCGCAAAGACAAAGACGGACTTGCCAACACGGTTTGTATCAACCATGATGACCCGACTATGACGCGAAAACTTCTCATTCTCTCGGCCCTCTTTGGCATGCTCGGCGTGATCCTCGGTGCGTTTGGTGCACATGGTCTTAAAGATCAAATCTCCGAATCAATGATGGCAAATTACCAAACCGGCGTGCAGTATCACATGATCCATGCACTGGCATTACTCGGGACCGCACTGGCGTCAGCAAGACTCCGCCAAAATACCGTTGTGCTGGCGGGTTGGTTTTTCGTCGCAGGCATCATCATCTTCAGCGGATCGCTGTACATCATGGCTTTGACCGGCATGAAATGGTTAGGAGCCATCACGCCCATCGGCGGTGTGGCTTTAATCGTCGGATGGCTGCTGCTGCTCATTGGCGCATGGGCATGGAAACCCCAGCAGAATCAATCGTAAAAAAATGTCCGCACAAAAATGGTCATGGACTAAAAATAAAATGAGCACCGGATTTCACCTCGGTGCTCATTTAATAGTTGTATTTATTATTGTTGCTGTTGATCACTTGGCCTGATAGGAAAACTTCTGACCACCGATGGAGGCTTCGTACATCAGACCCTTGCCAGCGAGAGTGAACACGGCCACACCATGGTCATAGTCGGCATTGGCGGATGCATCGGCGGCAGCGGCAACGGCGGACGCCTGTGCAGCAAACTCCAACGAGCCGGATTTGAAGTTGGCTAAAGACAAGGTGTCACCAAAGAAGATGATTTCGCTGTATGCCTGACCACCAAGTTGGAAACCGATCGATGCCTGTGACAAATCACAGTAGCCCACAGCCCGACCACCTTCGTACAGAACACCCTTGCCATACGCACCACCGACACCTACAGCACCCTTGCCCACGGTCGGGAACACGGCATAGGCCTTGGCGGTACCGAAGAAATACTTGGACATCGACGGATCGGTCGACTTGAATCGAGCTATCGTACCATCAGCCTTGGCTTCCAATTCACTCTTACCTGCAGTGGTCTTGGGGGCAGTGGTGCAAGCCACAAACATCGCAGCAGCCAGACACATTAAACTCAGTTGAAGCACGCGTTTCATAATGAAACTCCTATTGTTGGACCCATGGAACCCGTAGTGCAGAAGCGCCGCTCCCGGTATGAGACAGACGTAACCGTTACGCCCATCGACGGTTCCATTGTGCATCGTTGATCCTACCACGCTCCGATGATCCGTCAATACACTAACGGGTTATTCACAACACAAGACTGAGGCGACTTTTATAAGGTAATCCGTTATCATGTGCCCCCGAGCCCGATCTGTTGTGGCTCGAACCATTAACTTCAAATGACAAGGAGCCTACCATGGCTAAGAAAACCATTGGTGATATTGATCTATCTGGCAAGAAAGTCCTCATGCGCGTCGATTTCAACGTGCCTCTCAAAGAAGGTGTCATCACCGATGACCGCCGTATCCGCATGGCGATCCCCACCATTCAGGCTGTGCTTGATGGCGGTGGCAGCTGCGTCTTGATGAGTCACCTGGGTCGTCCTTCAGGTGAAGGTCCCGAACCGGCATTCAGTCTCAAGCCCGCAGCCGATCGTCTGGGTGAACTGCTCGGTCGCCCGGTGGCATTTGCTGCTGATACCGTTGGCGATGATGCCAAAGCCAAGGTCGCTGCCGCAAAAGCCGGCGATGTGGTGATGATCGAAAACCTGCGATTCACCAAGGATGAAAAGAAGGGCGAAGCAGCGTTCTGCAGCACCCTGGCAACCTTCGGTGATGTCTACGTCAACAATGCCTTTGGCACCTGTCACCGTGAGCACAGCTCGATGTACGGCGTCCCCAAGGCCATGAAAGAAGCCGGCAAGCCGGTTGTCGTCGGATTCCTGGTTGAAAAAGAAATCAAGTATCTCACCGAAACCATCTCCGCCCCGCAGCGTCCGTTCGTGGCTATCCTCGGTGGTGCCAAGGTCTCCGACAAGATCAACGTCATCGAAAACCTGCTGGGTGTTTGTGACAAAGTCCTCATCGGCGGCGCGATGGCATACACCTTCCTCAAAGCCAAGGGTCAGAAGGTTGGCAACAGCCTCGTCGAAGAAGACAAACTCGACCTGGCTAAAAGCCTCATGGAAAAAGGTGGCGACAAGCTCATGCTCCCCACCGACCATGCCTGCCATGATGATTTTGGAACCCTCGAAGGTGCGGCCCGTCAAATCGCTGATGGCGATATCGCTGACGGCATGATGGGCTTTGACATCGGCCCGGCCACCATCGAAGCCTATGCCACTGCCGTCAAGTCCGCCAAGACGGTGGTCTGGAACGGTCCGATGGGCGTGTTCGAAAAAGCACCCTTCGACGAAGGCACCAAAGCCGTCGCCCAGGCCATTGCTGACAGCGACTCGGTGAGCATCATCGGTGGTGGTGATAGTGCAGCAGCCATCGAAATCCTAGGCTTTGCTGATCAGGTCAGCCACGTGTCCACCGGCGGCGGCGCGTCCCTGGAAATGCTCGAAGGCAAGAAATTCGCTTCCGTCGAACTCCTCGACGAAAAATAACTCCACGGAAGTTTCACTTGGATTCAAGTGAGAATAAGCCCAATGCTGAGACTCGTCGAAGCATGGGATCAGATCAAAAATAGAAAAACCCCGCAGACATCTAAACGATATCTGCGGGGTTTTTGTTTTTACGCTTCGTTTAAATTAACCAAAGCATTATCTCACTTGAATTCAAGTGAAACTTCCGGGAGTTCCGGGGGACCGGGGGTTAATACACCTGATTGGGTTGCGGCTCTTGTTGGGCTGCTCCGCCTGGGCCTTGTTGCATGCCGTTGAACATCTGAAACAACATCATGGCTTTTTCAGCAACCGCTGTGATGGTTTGGCTTGGGACAAAGGAATCCATACGCATGCCACCATCAATGTTGGATGCTGTGGTCGCAATGGGTTCCAGTTCAGCAGGTAACTGGAGCATGCCTATCATCATGCCGATCTGCATGCCTTGGGGTTGCTTGAGCATAGCTGCCTGTATCTGCTGAATGTACTTGGGCAGACTCAGGTACGATTCCATGAACCGATTGGCAGGCAGGTTCGGGCGCATCGCGTCAGTCATCGTCTTGGTTTGCTCAATGACCGGTTTTTCAGCCACCGCTGCCAAGGCCTGATTAAGCATCAATTCTTCGCCAACGACACTGACCACACCTGAGTCGTTGTAGCTGAATCGGATGTCCACACTCGGTGCACCAAAGGTCTGTTGCAATGCCATCCCCATCTCACCGGTCGCAGAGAACGACATGTAATCAGTCGCCAAAGCACCTTTGATATCCTGAGCATTTTCCTTGTAGCTCATGGCAAACTTACCCATGCCTTCTTGGGGTACATTGGCCATCAAACTATTAAACAGTTCGACAGTGGGTTTGATGATCGAACGGATTTTCTCAAACACAGCTTTGGACTGATCGCCTGAATCAATGGCTGTAACCATCTGCGTGAGACCTGCAGCGTTGGAGACTTTCATCTGCTCATAGGGATAATCATAGAGCATGTAGTTATCAAGAATGCTGGCAAAGAGAGCAACTGCTTCTTGACCAGCTTCTGGGACAATCTCTTTGGGTGGAATCAATTGCTTGGCAAGAGAGAGTATCAATTGCTGATCAAGATGCTTGCCTTGGAAACGAGCGATTGAAATCCAGGGCAACTGAGGCAGCAATTGAAAATCACCCATCGCTTGCGGAGCATCAGCAAAGATCGCATGCAGGTTTGAGTCCTTGGCAAACTGGATACTCATGCCGTTACTGATACCTGCATCAGTGATGGTCAACCCCATCGTCATGCCGGTCGTGTCATTCAACAATGTTTGGCTGGCATTGAGAAACAAGTCGTAATAGAACTCAATCATCGGGCGGAAGGCGACCAGCGCCGGATCCTCTTCCTGTTGCTTGTCGAGTTCGACTTTCATCGTCGTGCGGATTCTTGCCATATTGTCATTAAGCATTGTGGCAAGTGTCTTGGGATTGAACATGACAATCAGATCACCCTTGGACAGATAGTCCGTTGCAACTGTCCCTTGAGCTTGTGTCCATTGATCGGCGTTGGCTGCTTTGTAACTGGCGAGCGTGGCCTGTGAGTCAGACATCGCCACATATTTTTCGCCAAGCGATTTCACGTACACCGGTGAGCCGGGCATCATCACTTCCGTCAAACCGTTGTCCAACTTCTGTGCGCGACCTTCGAAGTTCCCCATGAATTGATCAACGGTTGTCACCGGCAAAAGCACCGCGACATTCGGTGCTGCAAACGGCTGGGCCAGTGCGTTGTCCAACTTGGACACCACCACGGCAACATTGGCCTGATCGTCAACCCCCATCATGATCCCGCTCATAGCCTTGAGCATCATCAACGGGTCGGGGGGCAACTGTGCAACCCCCAACTGCTTGCCAAGGATCAAGACCTTGTCGGACAACTGACGCAATGACGGGATCACCACCACCGCATCGGCTTTGGCATCCACTTTTGACAAGATAGCCAACGGCTCAATTGCCTCTTGCACTTCCACTTGCTGCTCTGCAACAGGCTCGGCCCAAACCAACCGCGTTGTGGTACACATCATCACCAACAGGGCCACGAACCCTTTGCACAAAAATGAGGCCTTATTCATCTGCTTCTCCATTATAATTCCCCAATTTCATCTGTAAGGTTATCGAATCGCTTGAGGATACCTTTAATCGACCTGCATTGTTGCAAATTTTTAGATCTGTAACCGCACTTATGCGAACCCTACTTGGAATCATTCCAAACTAAGCTATCATACAGATATGAATGCTACACCCGCAGAAACTGTCACCGGAATCATCGTCGTGGATCACGGCTCACGCCGCGAGGAGTCCAACGCGATGTTGCTTCAAATTGTCAATGCCTATCGGCAGCAGACCAAATGGAAAATCGTCGAACCTGCTCATATGGAAATCGCTGAGCCGTTGATCAATACCGCCTTTGATCGATGTGTTGAGCAGGGCGCCAAACGCGTTGTGGTGATGCCGTACTTCCTCTTACCCGGTAAGCATTGGCATGAAGACATTCCCGAACTGACCGCTCAAGCTGCCGCCAAACATCCGGGCATTGAATTTCTCGTCACCGCGCCCCTTGGGATGAGTTCGCAGATTCATCAGATCATCGACAGTCGCATCAGTGAATGCATGGACTGCGTGGACGGCCAAATTCCAGAATGCGAACTCTGCGCAGGCACCGGCCGATGTCTGAACTGGCAACAGAATGTCTGATTTCATTTTTACCGCATAGACACTGAGGGCGCAGAGTTAAGACAGAAGAGAAAATTTTGCCTCCTTAGCAGCATCTGTCGGTCGGTATCAAAATGATGTCACAAGGATTCGCATGCCAGGGGGCTTGCGCTCCCCGGACCCCTTTGCCAGTTCGTAGCATCACGGTTTAGAGTTCAGTTCAAACAAGGCATCGGTTCATGATGGGCGATGTCATCCTTATGCATCTCAACCACGTCCGCGCCGCGCAGCTTCGATGGACCAACGGACCTTGACAACGCCGGCCACTCACCGGTGAATTGCAGGAGACCTGTACGTCTCGGTCCCTGCCCCGGAAGACCGGAAAGTCTCAGGAACCCAGCCCCGCAATTTTTTGTCCGTGTACGGGGCTTCCGGGGGCGGGGGCAGGGGCGTCCGCAGCGTACAGGTCTCCCCGGCCAACCGGTGAGTGGCCAGCGTAACCGCACTTCGGACAGGCGTGTGACGTTCATGGCATCAGTGCGACGTTATATTTCATCGATGCAACTCGCCACCCTTGAACCGATGCCTTGTTTGTCTTAAACCAAGTGACCGGTTTACGGTGATGTCATGAACTCGCAAAGGGGTCCGGGGAGCGCAAGCTCCCTGGCAAGCAAAACAAATACTTACCCAACACCATGACCCAAAGATTTTGCTCAGAAGGCTAAAAAAACTCACCCCGCCCGACGGATTTCCCGTAAGTCCACCGCCATCGAACCACCTTTTTCCAATAACGCAGTGGCATCCATCACGTTCATATCACGTGCGAAGTACCAGCCTTGCCCGGCATCGCAGTCCAAGGCCTGGAGTTGAGCCAACTGGTCTTCGGTTTCCAAACCTTCAGCAACGACCTGCACGTTCATGTTCTGAGCCAACGTCAATATCGCAAAGACCACAGCCGAGTAATCACGTTGGACAGTCATGTTGCTGATAAACGCGCGATCAATTTTCAACACATCAATCGGAAACCGATTCAAACAGTGCAATGACGAATGCCCGGTCCCAAAATCATCCATACATATCGGCAGATTCAAATCACGCAATTGATGCAGCGTCGGTGCGATGATGTCCGGCGAGTCCATGATGACTGACTCGGTGACTTCGATTTTCACCGTGCCGGGGATGGGTTTGTGTTCCTTAAGCAGATGTGCGATCCAAAGTACCAAATCCGGTTCAACAATCTGCCGCTTGGACAGGTTAATATTCATTGTTAACGGTTTATTGAACTGCTTCTGCCAGGCGACGAGTTGTTTGATGGCCATGGTGAAAATCTGTTTACCCAAGGGCACAATCAAGCCTGTCTCCTCGGCGATTGGGATAAATCGCATCGGTGAGATGAAGCCCAACCGCGCGTGATGCCAACGCACCAAAGCTTCAAACCCAAGTATCCGCCCATCCCGCAGGTCGATGATCGGCTGATAATGCAACGTCATGGATTGGTCTTCGACAACTGTGCGCAATTCCTCTTCAATCATCAATCGATCCATGTATGCAGCATGCACCGTTGAGTCGAAACAGACACATTGATCCTTGCCATCACTCTTGGCCCGATACATTGCAGCATCGGCATCACGCAGGACATCCAACGGGTCGTCATAATCAAACTCACCAAAGGTGATTCCGATGCTTGTGCTCGTGTGACAATCTCGACCTGAAAGCCGATAGGGCTTGCGAATCTCAGCAAGGATCCGTGCTGCAACTTCCAGGACCCGCTGCTGATCACCGACATACTGAACCAGCAGCACAAACTCATCACCACCAATTCGGCCAGGCGTCATGATGCAATCGCGATGTGTCGTCTGCATCAACTCTTCAATGGCAATGGTAATCCGGTTGGCAATCTCCTTGAGCAGTTGGTCGCCAATCTTATGACCCAGACTGTCATTGATGATTTTAAACCGGTCAAGGTCCATGAACATCACTGCATATTTATGCTTGGTGGATTGGTAATCGGTGATTGCTTTGGTCAAACAACTTTCAATGCGCGTGCGATTGGGCAGTCCCGTGAGTTTGTCATGAGTCGCTGCATGTTGAAGCTCATTGGTTCGGTCTTCGACGAGTTTTTCCAGAGTCCGCACGATCGTGTTGGCCTGGCGGGTGACGGTCCATTTCTGGGTCAAAGCCAAGGCAAGTTGCGCAACCTCCGCAGGATCAAATGGCTTTTTGAGGATCAACATCCGATCACTCATACCCAGCCGTTCGATGATCTGTTCCCATGAGTAGTCAGAATACGCGGTGCAGATCACAACCTGTAAATGAGGGTCTTTTTCCCAAAGCCGACTAATCGTCTGAACACCATCCCAACCGGGGGGCATGCGCATATCCACAAAGGCCACCGCATAGGGTTTACCTTCATCCAACGCGTTGATCACTTTGGAAAGTCCGTCACGTCCCTGCATTGCAGAGTCCACCTGATAGCTGATCTGCGGGCGCGTTGCCACGGCAGTATCGCCAAACAACTCGGCTTCTTGGGCATCCAAATCCATGTCATGCGGATCACCTTGCAGCGCCTTGGCAAAGTCCTTGTGAATCGATTCGGTGTCATCAATAATCAGAATTCGTCGATTGATTTGTCGTTGATCGTCTATCATGCTGCAAGCTCCTGGTTGGATGAGGAACTCTCAGACTCAGGCTGTTGAACGGGTAGGCAAAGTACAAACGTCGCCCCCAAACCAAGTCCCTGGCTTGTGGCATAAAGCGACCCCTTCATGATCGCCGCGTTGTTCGCTGAATTGTGCAATCCAAAGCCGTGGCCGTCTTTGTCAGTGGTAAAGCCTCGGGTAAAAATTTTCTCAAGATCATCCTGATTGATCCCTACGCCATTGTCAGTGACAGACAGTTCAACCATCTGCTGATTGTTGTGTTCAACCAACTGGGTTTTGATGGTGATTTTTCGGTCGTTAACAGGATTGGCGCTCATGGCTTTCTTGGCGTTACTCATCAGATTCACCAGGATTTGCAGCACCATATGCCGATCCGATTCAACCAATGGAATATCACCTGGCTGACGATCAATGCGGACGCCATGTCGATCCAGCGAATTGCGATTCATGGCAATGGCGTCTTCAATCAGGTCCTGAAAGTTGAGTTTTTCTTTGGTCAATTTTACCTTGGCGTGCGACTGCTGAGCGCTGACGATGTGCTTGATGTGTTCGACACTACTCACCAGCGAATCCAATTCGTCGGTGATGGATTGCTGTTCAAGATTCAATGCTTCATAGAGCTTGGCCAGATAGCCAGGGAGTTTGATACCTTTGTCATTGGATGTAAAAAATTCACCCAGACTTTGGTCGTGTTGATGAATCAGATCCAGGGCTTTACCGAAGTTGCCCAGGCGTGATTGTTGGATGCGGTTGTTGATGGTGTTGGCTGAAACGTTCACGGAGTTAAGCACGTTGCCGACATTGTGCAGAACACCGGTGGCAATTTCGGCCATGCCTGACTGTCGGCTTAGTGCAACGAGTCGATGATGCAGCCGTTCGCGTTCACTTTCTGCCTGACGGCGAGCTTCCTGTTGACGCTTAAGGTCCACCAATGCAGACGACAGTGAACGACATTGTTCATTAAGCAGCGGGAACAAATCCAAAAGGTAATAGGTCTGGTCATCTTCGACAGCGATGATCGGTTCATACCGACATTCCACGGGTCGTTGCAATGCCAGATTCACCGCGTCGGACACCGGGGTGTTGGCTGGGAACTCCAGGGGTTGATACGGCCAAACCTCCATGAGCGTGTCCACCGGTTTACTGAGAAACAGTTCCCGACAATATGGGCGAGCAAGAATCCGTTCGGTCCCCACACGTGAAAGCACCATATTCCGACGCAGTCCATCAAGCACAATCACGCCGGTGATGGAAAGGTCTTTGTCGAATGTTTTCACAATCTGCTCAAGAGGGGTTTTATGATCCTCACGGTAAAAACAACCTGCCTGATTTTTCATCTCCACAAGCGTGGTGACATGTTGCAATGTCTCATTGACCTGATGTTGAATCGTTTGTTGGGTCGTCATTGTGCACCTGTATCAAAAAACTACGAATCGGGTGCGACCCTTGTGCGCCGGCGGTACGTCACACTGATCGCGTAAACACTTGAGCATCATTGCTCGGCGAACCTGTGAGGTTGACCTTTCCCCTTGCCTTTATGTCGGAAGCATCACATACAAAGGTAAATGATGTGACATGAATGGCGTGTTTCTAACCGTAACTAAACATGATGAGCAAAGTCTTCTGTTTAAGTCAGGGAAATTACTTAGAGAAAAAACAGCAGGTGGCGTTCTGAGTTGTCGAGCTGTCTTTTAAAGCATTTGCCGATCTGTTTTTTCGACGAGTCGATCAGGCTGTAGTACCATGTTCTGCCATGCACCAAAGTCACTTTATTTATCCGACCATGATGCATGGCCCCACCGTGCCTATCCCCACAGGCAAAGGGGTGTTGCATTGTCGGGCGACCGCAGCATTGGTCCCTGATCATGTAGCGCATCCTGAAAGTCTCACCGATGAGCAGCAACCGGTGATCTGGCAGTTCCCGACGTTCACCTGTTCTTCGCGTCAATCACTTTGGCTTCGACTCATCCCCGCGGTTGATGTCCGCAGCTACCAGACGGTTGCGATTTATACCGCGCAGAGCAATGTGTTTTTAGCTCAGCAATCTGTGGGACTGCCCAGTGTGTATGAACCTTTGGATATCCCGCTGCCGGATGATGCTGCCCCGCTCATTGCCAAGGAAGGCTTGCGATTGGAATTGCTTGGCAGTGAACCGATGCATGTCTTTGTACAGCAAAACCGAACCACGGAAACCGACATCCGCCCTGATGCGTTGTCGTCTGGTCTGGTTGTTCAACCTTCTGGTCAATCCCGCGAAGAGTTGATGAGCAGTTTTGAAAAACGACTCTGCTCAGCAGGCAGTTGGCAGGCATGGAGTTGGATGGGCGGCTGTGTACTCGACGGACTCTGGGCGCTGAGTCAAATCGGGAGTGTGCAGGCAGGCAAACCATTCACCGATGCCATCGAACGGTTTTTTGATGCTTATATGACCGACTACGATCTGGTGAGTTTCACGCCTCATTCAATCATGATTGTCAACGAGATCGGCGGGGTCGAAGGCGGACTGCCCTGGGCAACCTTGATCCGCACGCGCCCGGATCATCCAACGACTGAACTCTTTGCCACCTTCATGACACGATTTGTCGCTGATCTCCAAGAGCGTCAACACTACACCTGTGAAGGCAATTACACATTCAACTATCCAATGATGGTCACCGCCATTGCCAAAGGCCGCGAAGATTGGATCGCGCAAGTCTGGGACAATCTGCGAACCTGGCAAGACGCACTAAGACAACACGACGGACTGTACCTGCGAAACCATGCAGGCAAATTGACCTATCGCAACTGGGCACGCGGTTGCTGCTGGTATGCCCTGGGACTGGTTCGATGCTTGCAGGAAGCACGGGACCATGACATTGAGATACCCGATGACCTGCTTGAAGAAATCAACGATGTCCTAAGATGGTTACTTGCACAACAACGCGCTGATGGCTTGTGGTCCAACTTCATTGATGAACAGGCACAAGTCCCGGATACCTCCGGTTCCGCAGGGATCGCTGCTGCGATGACGGTCGCTGCCAACTATGGATTTCTTGAGGATTCCCTGGCTCAAGCCTGTGAGTCGGCAGCCAGTCACACCCTCGACACCTTGTTGCACTATCTCACCGCCGATGGTCATCTCACAGGTGTGGCACCCAATAACAAAGCTGAGTCAGGCACAACCCTCCAACGCCAGACCTACCGCGTCACCATACAGTTCGGCAGCGGACTCCTGGCAAGCTTGCTGGCGGCTCAACGCAATGCCGGATCAAATCAGACTTATCGTTAACCGATGTGAACTGTGAAACCTTTCCCCACCAAGCCTCCAGATGAGGCTTGGCGAATCTGACGGGTCACATAACGAAAATGAACAATTACCCGTCAGATTCGTCCACATAGCCGGACTCATCTGGCGGCTTGGAGCCTTGCTCTTTTTATCCAAAATTTACGTGTGAAATAAAACACGCCGCAGCCAGGAGAACGCACAGACTGCGACGTGTCACAACTATCGGTCAACTGTCATCAATGGGCAATAATCAGTTGACAATGGGGACCCGTATGAATGTTTCGGCACGGCGTTCTCCCACTCCGCCCCGACCTATAAACCTGTTGAGCATTGGATCAGGCTGCTACCGTTTCAACCGAATGAGAAGTCTGCTTTTCACACAACTCACCAATACTTTCAACAATTAAACCTGGCTGATACGCAAAGTCCGGCAAGTCATCACGACTAGTCCCACCAGAAAGCACCAACACCGTGTGATAACCCATTTGAACACCGCCGAGGATGTCCGTGGACATGGTGTCGCCAATCATGGTGATTTCGTCGGTTCGCAGATTCAATTCCTTGCGAGCCTGACGCATCATAATTGGACTGGGTTTACCGACACTAAATGCCTGGGCGCCTGTTGCGGTTTCGATCATTGCGACAATCGCACCACAACCGGGTCTTAGGCCATGCTGCGTCGGGCAATTGGGATCCATGTTGGTTGCGATGAGTTTTGCACCACCTGCTACCAATCGCACCGCTTGTTCGATCTGTTCCATATTGAACGACCGGCCTTCGCCTACGACGACGTAGTCCGGGTCATGATCGACGATGGCATAGCCGTTGGTGTGCATCGCTTGAGTTAGGCCACCTTCACCGATGACGTATGCCGTGCCGCCGGGCTTTTGACTTGCCAAGAATCGGGCCGTCGCCATGGCACAGGTGAAGATGTGTTTTTCGGATACATGCATCCCCATGCGTTGGAGCTTGGTCGCTACATCCAATCGCGTTCGTTGGGAATTGTTGGTCAGAAACAGAAACGGGATATCGTCTTGTAAGAGTTGGTTGATAAAACGTTCAGCACCGGGAATAAGTTGACTGCCGCGATAAATCACGCCGTCCATATCAATGAGGTAACCTTTGGCCATAACACTTCTCCATGGCAGTGGGTTTGAGGTAGGTATCGACAAACACTTCGCAGCCGATAGTTGGCTTTATGCAAAGTCGGTGCCAAAACCATAAATTCATCGAATGAACCAAAAACACCTCATTGAACCGGATTCAAAGACCAATCCGCGCGCAATGATTTTAAAGTGCCTTGTTTTGAGGCAGTTAACTTGAATCTTTTTATGACATTCAGCATGGCGCGCATTATCCGGATAGCTTGTGGATAAGCTGGCAACAGCCTGTCGATGATCGGATTGCTCTTTTGACCGTTAAATGACAAAGTCCAGATAACAGAGTTTTTCACCTGTGTTGTCGACTATGGCGCGCCTTAGGTGTCAGGTTAAATGACGGGTTATGCACACACTGTTACTTGCCTTAAGTCTTTATTCACACGCATGCCATATCAAACTTCCGGGGGGTTATGCTCAAAATGACAGGGCTTATTACTATGACGAAGTTATTTATATATATATCTTCATAGTCATCAATCAGGGAGCATTTATTCAAGTTCAAAACTTTTTGTATCAATGTTGACATTGGGGACAAAAGACCGTGGTTCGTCCCGCCAGGAGCATGCCATGGAGTTGGGTATTGCAGTGGGTGCAAGGTTGTGCAGCTCTGCCGTAGACCTTGTGCATGTTTTGGAACTTGCCGGACTGGCCGTTGACCATCACGTAGTCACGGAGGGTTGAACCACCGCGTTTAATTGCGGTTTTAAGCAGCTTTCGCATTTCACGGACCAGCAGTCTGGATTCATCCACTGTCAATGCACAAGCCATTCGGTCAGGTCGGATCTTGCAGTTAAAGCACAATTCATCCACGTAGATATTCCCAAGACCTGCCAGGAGGTTTTGATCCAGCAAAGCAGCCTTGAGAGTCCGTTTGGTCTTAGACAAGCCTTGAGCCAAACTTCCGGGGGTAATGAGCAGGGCATCAGGGCCGATTTTGGACCAGCGTTGGGTTTTCAGTTCAGCCAATGCACCGAATGTCCACAATCCACCAAATCGTCTGGGGTCGATAAAACCGAGCGTATCAGCGTTGTAAAGCGTCCATTGGACGTGACAGTGCTTGGGGAAGGGTCGGTTTATGCCCATTAATCGTCCGGTCATGCCCAGGTGGACATTGATCGTGGTTTGGGTCACATCGTCCGCAATGATCGCCAGTTGTTTGCCATGGCGGATGACGTCAGCAATGACCTTGCCTTGGAGGAGGCTCTGAGGCGTTGCTAAGCCGGTCACGATATCAGGACGATGGATGACCACCTTTTTTACTCGCTGGCCTTGGACAAGCTCCAGGAGCGTTCGGCGGACATTCTCAACTTCAGGCAGTTCAGGCATGAGCAGATTGTAGCTCAATGAATGATCGTTGTAACAGAGCTTTGCTCTGTCCGGGCTGACACAGCTTTCCCTTATACACAACGTCTTCACGCATTGATTTGTCTTCAGTAGGGTGGCGTAGAGCGAAG